>LGVF01028374.1_pt1 | contig 12288 bp, 11 predicted proteins | sample 469901 | NCBI WGS metagenome assembly LGVF01 (sample SAMN03893561, study PRJNA290197) | marine sediment metagenome | material: sediment; isolation source: combined push core samples #3730, #5133, and #5579 collected at Hydrate Ridge | place: Pacific Ocean: Hydrate Ridge | reverse complement strand
AAAAACTGCGGTCATATCCGTTGTGCCGCTTGAGCAGCGCGAGACTTTTTGCGGCACCATCACAAGATGAGTTGCAATAAAAAAGCCCACAGAGAAAAAGATCTCTGCGGGTTTCGTTGCCGGAGTTGCCCCCACGCCTTTGTGGTTGCGACGGAAACTATTGCATGGTCCGGGGGCCCTGTCAATAAGGGCACCGGTCAATACCTGTTGTGATCATGATCAATGGGGCTAACAAAACCTGCGCTTGGCTGATTCAGTCGCCCTTACCGCCAGTGTAGGGGCTAGCAAATAAATGCAGGCTACAGCAGTTCTGGAGAGAAGGTCACCACTTCATCGATAGTAGTGGCATCGGTGAGCAACATCACCAGCCGATCGAGGCCAAGAGCGATGCCGGCCGCTTCAGGCATGGTGGCCAGTTCGGTGAGGAATTTTTCTGGTACAGGGTAGGGGGGCTTGCCGTCAGCCCGACGCTCGGCTTCATCAGCGGCGAATCGCCGGCGTTGCTCCTCGGGATCCGTCAATTCGGAAAAAGCGTTAGCCAGTTCGATACCTGCAATATAGAGTTCGAAGCGCTCGGCTACTTGAGGACGCTCGGGGTGAAGGCGGGCCAGAGCGGCCAGCTCAGACGGGTATTCGATAAGAAAGGATGGCCGGTCTCGACCGAGGTGGGGTTCAATCTCTTGGGTTAACAATTCTTCAAAGCGGCCCGTCTCCAGGGCCTCGGTCAGTCCCAGGGTGGCATATCGTGCAAAGGCCTCTATCACTGTGAGCCTTTCAAAGGGGCCGCTAAGGTCGATGACCTCGCCTTGGTAAGTGAAGTTCTCTTGCGGTACCAACGCTCGAAGAAGTATCTCACATTCATCCATCAAGCGGCGGTAGTCGCAGTCGGCTGCGTACCATTCAAGCATGGTGAACTCGGGCAGGTGGTATTGGCCCCGTTCGCCCTCCCGCCAGCAGCGGCAAATCTGAAACAACTTCTCATAACCGGCAGCTAGCAGTCGCTTCATGCACAGCTCAGGGCTGGTTTGTAAAAACCAGCCGTTGCTGGTAACCGCATCGATGTGGGCTTCGGGGGCGTTGCCCGGCAACCGATGGGGCGTTTCGATTTCCAGATATTCCCGGGCCATAAAAAAGGACCGGATGATTTGCACGATCCGGGCCCTTTGTTCCAGCCGGGCGCGCTTTTTCATCAGCGCCCAATTGCCGTCCATGATCGCTTATTCCTTGACCCGGGTAACGTATTCGCCGGTGCGGGTGTCAATCTGAATCAAGGATCCTTCTTCGACAAAGGACGGCACTTGCAGAGTATAGCCGGTCTCCACTATGGCCGGCTTGTTGTTGCCGGCGGCGGTGTCGCCTTTGACCCAGGGGTCGGATTGTGTGACCCGCAGATTGACGAAGTTGGGCAAGGTGATGCCAATGCCGCGCTCTCCGAACATTAGAATCTTGACCTCCATGTTGTCGACCAGGAAATATTTTTGGTCGCTGAGAGCTTCTTCCGGCAGAGTGGTCTGCTCGTAGCTTTTCTGGTCCATGAAGACGTATCCGGACTCATCCTGGTAAAGGTACTGCATGTCACTTTCGTGCAGAGCGGCTGGCTCGAAGCTTTCGCCGGAGCGGTAGGTGCGGTCGAATAAGGCGCCGGTAATCATGTTGCGCAGTTTGCACTTATAAAGGGCCTGCCCCTTGCCAGGCTTGGTAAAGTCGAACTGGGCGATGACGTGCGGCTCGCCGTCGATCATTAGCTTGGTGCCTTTACGCAGGTCGGAAGTGCTCAGCATGGTCATTCTCCTCTATCAGTAATTGGCCTCGGAGGCTCAAAAGGGTAGATAATTTAACCGCCACATTTAACCATAGGAATATCGTTCTTGTCATGAAAAAAGTCCTTCTTCTACGGCTTGCTCATAAGGGCAGGTCATGTTATCAATGAAAGCATTGTGGCAAGGCGCTGTTAATAAAAAGAGAGAGGGCAATCAATGATCGAATTTGTGGTGGATCGTAAAAACTGCACCCGTTGTGGTGAGTGCGTTAAAGATTGCCCGGTCGGCATTATCGCCCTAGAAGACAGCGGCCCTGAACTGATTGCCGACAAGGCTAAACTGTGTATTAAATGCCAGCATTGTCTGGCGGTCTGTCCGACGGCAGCGGTCAGCGTTCTGGGTAGAACTCCCGCAGACAGCCTGCCTCTGGCCGGGCGTATGCCGTCGGCTGAGCAGGTTGAGACGCTCATCCGCGGTCGCCGCTCGGTGCGTCGCTTTGCCCCCGAACCGGTTGCCAGCGAGACCATCAGCCGGCTGCTCCGGACAGCCGCCCATGCTCCCACCGGCCGCAATAACCTCGGTGTGCTATTTACCGTTATCGAGGATCAGGCCACTATGAAGCAGTTGCGCGAAGAAACCCTGGCCGGAATCCGCGAGGCAGTGTCTGCCGAGCGCCTGCCCAAGGGACTGGAGTTTTTCGCCGGGATTGTCAAGGCCTGGGATCGCGGCATCGATGTCATCTTTCGTGACGCGCCCCATCTGCTGATCGTTTCGACGCCCAAGGCGGGCCCGACCCCTGCCGCTGACGGTTATATTGCTCTCTGCACTTTCGAACTGATGGCCAGCAGTTTGGGCCTCGGTACCTTGTGGAACGGTTTCGCCAACTGGGCCCTGATCGATATTGCGCCTCAGGTCGGTGCAAAACTCGATATCCCCGAGTCGCACCAATTGGTTTATACCATGCTGTTCGGTCAACCGGCGGTGCAGTACCATCGAACCGTTCAACGGGACCAAGACGCCAATATTCAACAGCTGGTCTGGTAGGGGCGATCATCGGCCTCGCCGAGGTCGTTGCACGTCCCCCCATCGGTGATCAGCAACCTTCGAAGGAGATCTCATGTCCGCATGCCGTCGCAAAGGTCCCGATTTGTGGAGCCGGTCGCTGCGTTATCTTGCCCTGACCGGCTGGCTCTTGCTGGTCAGTGCCTTTTTCATCCTCGATCTAGCCAAGCCGAAGATCGAGACCTTCTTCGAACGGGTCTACGACATTCGCCTGCACCAGCAGTGGGATATGGATCTGGCCCGGTATATCTTGTGGCTGATGGTCTTCGGTCTGTTTCTCAGCATTGTCGGACTGGTCATAAATGCGAAACGCAAGCGTCGTCGTACCGACCATTGGCGTCTCTCGCTGATTCTGCTCGGGATCATTTCCTTATCCGGTATTTTTCTTTATTTTGTGAATTTCAGATGAAAAGGGAGCCTGCTTTCATTCGCAAAAGCAGGCTCCCGGCGGTTTTCCATCGAATGTTCCCCAGAGGTTAATTTCCGTTTCCCTTCCTTGGTGTAATTTCGAATATAGTAATCTCCGGTGGTGACAGGATGCGCATGGGGGGGNNGTAGAGCCCGTTTTGCAGGGGGTATTTGAAGGCTGTCAATAGATTAAAAGGGAATATCTGACCGCGATGGGCGTGTCCAGAAAGCTGCAGGTCAAAGAGGCCGGCAGCTTTTTTGTCGAGTAGGGGCCGGTGCTTGAGTAGTACGGTGAAGAGCCCCAAACGGTCTTGGCCGAGCAAGTGCGCTTCTTGCGTTCTTTGCCCACCCGTTGGATCATCCACCCCGACCAGGGTCACGGTCTGGTTCACCGTTACCCCCTTATTGCGCAGTACGGTAAAGCCACTGCGTTTTAAAAAGTCCAGCGACTGGTCGAGGCCGGCGTAATATTCGTGATTGCCGGTAACGGCGTATTTTCCCAGAGGAGGGTTAATCTGTTGCCAGAGTTCGCTCAGAGGGGCGAGGTGATCCATCTGTGCGTCGATGATGTCGCCGGTGGCGATCAGCAGGTCGGGTTGCAAGCGTTGCAGTTCTGTCAGCACCGGTGCCAGGGTTTCCCCGCGATGGAGCAGGCCGAGATGCAGATCCGATATCTGGGCAATACGCAGTCGCTTACGCCCGGGTGGCAGTTTCTCCGAATACAGTTTTACCTCTTCGACGCGCAGATCGGTTGCCTCATACACTCCGTACAAACCGGCCGTGAGGGTTGCCAGGAGCACCAGCGCGGCAGCGGCGGGTCGATGCAGGGTCGGCAGGGGTAGTTCTGGTAACAACTGCTTTGTAAACAGGGCTAACAGATGCCAGCCAGCCATGGCGGCAAACAGGCAAAAGGCGATGAACATCAATCCCATCCAGCAATAGCTGACCCAAGCCAAACCGCGAGCCGCTGCAACATAACCACTGCGGTCCAGGAGCCGGACTACCACCGGGGAACCGATCATCAGCCCCATCCAACACCAGGTCAGACTCGGCAGAATGGGATGGCTTGCCAGCAAGGGATGCATGCCCCAGAAAACCAGCGCGTGCATCAGTCCGTAGACCGTTAGGAAAACCAGTACAAAGAGGAGCATGGCCATCCTTTCATCGTGTGTCTGGAGCGGCGAAGTTTACTCGGCCTTGTTGCGGTAATCGTTGCGGCCGCTCATGGTCGGGGCAGTTTTGCGCTGTTTGCAGCGCAGAGGGTAGTCTGGCGCGGCATAGCCGAGGGTGATCACCAGGCCGATGCGGCGCCGGCGGGGAATATGTAGCAACCGCTTGATTTTGCCTTCGTCAAACCAGCCGAGCATACAGCTGCCGAGCCCTAGTTCCGCGGCCTGCAGGCAGAGCTGCGCCGCCGCGATGCCGATATCGATCAGGGGGAATTGTCGTACTTTGATCAGGGCGCCAAGTCTAACGGCCAGTGGCGACGGCTCGATGACCAGCACCGCCAACAACGGTGCCTGCAAGGCAAATCGATTAAAGGAGAGACCTTTTCCAAAGGTGGCCTTGGCAACCTCGGTGCGCAGGGTTGGTTCGTCAACAAGCAGCAGGGTCCAGGGCTGAGCATTGCAGGCCGAGGGGGCCAACCGCACCGCCTCGATGAGTCGGTCTAGTTTTTCCGGCTCTACCGCTCGGTCGCTGTAACGGCGAACGCTCTGGCGAAGGCTGATGAGTTGGGCAAGGTCCATGGCTTTCCTTTCACGGGCAGGCGGCTATCTCTTACCATAGCTCATGCCGGTCACAGCGCAACCGCTGGGTCGGGATGCCATAGGGCTGAAGCGTGGTAAACTGTGGGCATGCGTACTGCTGTTACAGGATAACCGTAAAATTGATGCCCCCCGAGGATGGAGGCTCATGCTACGCACTAGGAAAATTTTGAACAAATTGCTGCTTGTTACGGCGATAATGCTCTGTTGCGCCGGTAATAGCCTTGCGGCAGGAGTTGAGGCTGATGATGCCGGCTACGCCACGGCTCTGGAAAAACGCCGCAGAGTGGTGCAGGTCAATCTGCTCGGAATCGGCTTGATTAGCGTTTGGGGCATTTACAAGTGGGACTACTTTACCCGTTCACCCCGCGTCGGTTCCGAAGGCTGGTTTGGTAACGATACCGATGAAGGCGGTTCCGACAAGCTGGGGCATCTCTACTCTAGCTATGCCGCGACTCACGGATTGGCCTGTCTTTACGAAAACTGGCGCTTCGAGCGGGACGAGGCCGCCCTGTACGGCGCCCTCTCTTCCTGGGCGATAATGGGCTTCATGGAGTTTGGCGACTCTTTCTCTGACTATGGCTTTTCTATTGAAGATCTGCTGTTCAACACGGTGGGCAGCGCGTTCGGGTATCTTCTTTATCTGAACACCGAGCTGGCCAGCAAGATCGATTTGCGCTGGGAGTACGGCATTCACCCAAACAGTGGCGATTTTCTGACCGATTACGAAAACACCAAGGTTCTGCTGGCCTTGAAGCTCAACGGCTTTGAGGCGACCCGGCGCGGGCTGCTGAAACACCTGGAATTGCACCTCGGTTACTACACCCGGGGCTTCGACGACCATGAGCCTGACCGCGAACGGAATATTTATGTTGGCATCGGCGTCAATCTGACAGATCTGCTGCGCCGTCGCGGTCATGCCAAAACGGCTACCGTGCTTAACTATCTGCAACTGCCCGGCACCTATCTGCCCGTTAAACACGATTTCAACCGGTGAGTTTTGGCGCTGCTGCCCCTGTTCAAATGCACAGTCGAAAAAGTGGCTTTTGGTTGCCAACTTTTACGAAAAGCCACGTGGCGGATCTTTGGCCCATGCGCTATAGCTTAACCACGAAGCACAAATGCCTCCATCTTTTGGCGCGTTGCCTTGGTCTCCTGGACAACGCGCCTGTTTTTTTGCCCAATCTCAGCTTTTTCTGCGAATCCCCTTGTCAGCCAATTCGATCTGCCGATTTTTATACAATCCGCCAACGGCTTTTTTGAACAACTTTTTGCTCATGCCCAGAAGCTGCTTGATCTCCAGGGGCGAGCTTTTGTCGTGCAGGGGAAGAAAACCCTCCTTGTCCAGTGCTTCGAGAATGGCCTGCTGGGCTTCTTTCACTTCCTCAACACCACCGCGGCGTAGAGCTACATCGATCTTATTGTCCTCGCGAAGGCGCTTGATATAGCCCTTGAACTGGTCGCCGCGCCGCTGGCCGGGCATCAGGTCGTCCCTGTAGAGCAGACCGCCATAGCGATGGTTGATAATCACCTTGGCGCCGAGATCGGTATATTCCCAAAGCAGCAGGTCGACCTCTTGGCCTTCTTGCAGGTCGATCTTTTCCTTTGCTTTCTCCAGGCAGTGGTCGATGCGAGCTGTGGCGACGGTCCGTCCCTGATTGTCGAGATAGACCATGACTAGATAATTACGGCCGACTCGCATCCGCTCCGGTTGCTCGCTATAGGGGACCAGCAGGTCCTTTTCCAATCCCCAGTCCAGAAAGGCACCGTGGCGAGTCAGGTCGCTGACCTTGAGCAGGGCAAATTCGCCGACTTGAGCTTTGGGCTGCTTGAGGGTCGCCACTAGTTCGCCATTGCTGCCTTGGTAGAGAAAAACGTCCAGCCGGTCACCATCTTTCATCGAGGCGATTACCTCGGTGGCGGGCAGGAGGACACGATGCTGACCGGCCTGCAGCCAGGCCCCGTCGTAGTCGATGTGATGAATCTGCAGGCTGTTGATGCGACCGATCTCATACATGGTGGGCTCCAATGGGCATGGGCGGATGGAATTGAAAAGACAAGGAACGTCCCTGTGGCTTGCTGCCACTAAAGGTTGATGCTTTCGCAAAAAGTCATGAGATGGCTAATTAAAAATTTAGACCTACTACGTTGCAGGACCAGCCTTGTTAGCACAACCGTCGATGCGCTGCAAAGAAAATAGGACTTGACGGTAGCGATTGCGAGAGACTCCGATTATTACAGAAGCATCCCTTGCCGTCAAAGCGTTTGCATGTTGACTCGAAATGCTCTGTCCGATGACTGATTTTTTCCCGCTGGACGGGGTATGATGAGGCAAGGAGAAAAGGGATGACCCAACCATGTCAGAACCAGAGGAGCCGGCCCTGTTTCGAACAGGGGCCGATCCGGCCGCCGAGCGAGGCGGGCAGTCTGTTGCTGCGGGTTTCGCGCAACTGTCCCTGGAACCGCTGTAGCTTCTGTTCCTTGTATAAGGGGAAGGCGTTCTCTTTGCGTCCGACGGCCGAAGTCCTGGCGGATATCGATGCGGTTGCTTGTCATGTAAAGTCATTGAAGCAGAGACCCGAACCGGAGGCGTTGTCGACGGCTCTGTTGCGCCAATGGCATGATCAGCTGCCAGAGGGGGAGAGGGCTGCTTTTCGAGCCGCGGTTCACTGGTGCCAGAACGGTCTGCGCTCGGTTTTTCTACAGGATGCCGATGCCCTGGCGGCCGGCGCGGGGGAACTGCTGTTGGTGCTGGAGCACCTGCGCCGGACCTTCCCTCAGGTCGAACGGGTGACCTGCTACAGTCGCTCGACGACGGTCCTTCGCTGTGCGCCGACGGAATTGCAGGCCCTGTGTCGCGCCGGGCTGAGCCGTCTGCACATGGGCCTGGAATCGGGCTCCGATGCGGTGTTGCGCCAAGTCCGCAAGGGGGCCAGCCAGGCGCTGCACATTCAGGCCGGGCGGATGGTGCTGAACGCCGGCATGGAACTGTCCCTCTACGTTATGCCGGGGCTCGGCGGCCGGACCCTTTCCGTTGAACACGCCCGGCAGACGGCCGCAGCCATCAACCGGATCAATCCTCATTTTATTCGCCTGCGCACCCTGGCGGTGCCAGACGGTACGCCCCTTGCCGAGGAAGTGGCTGCCGGTCGGTTCGCGCCCTGCAACGCCGAGGAAATCGTCCAGGAACTGCTGCTGCTCATCGAGTCTCTGCAAGGGGTCGACAGTGTCGTAGTCAGCGACCACGCCTTGAACCTGTTTGAGGATCTGCAGGGGAAGTTGCCCGGTGATAAAGAGCGGATGCTCGCCCTGCTGTGTTCTTTTCTCGCCTTGAACGAGGAGCAGCGAACCCTCTATCAGCTGGGCCGTCGGGCTGGTTGTTTTCGCGGGATGGGGGATATGCAAGATCCGGAAAGGCTGGCCGAGGCCGAGCTGCTCGGTCGGCAGTTGGGGATCGCTCCGGCCAACGTGGAGGAGGTCTGCGCCGCCTTGATGAAACGCACTATCTAGGAGGCTGTCGGGCTTACCATGAGCCGACAGCAAAATCGCCTGATCGGCCCTATTCTCGACAATTTTCACCAAATAGCCTTGCTATTCGCTCTCAAATTCTCGAAAATCTGGACTCTAACAGCCAATTTTTCATTTCGGCCCGTCAAGACCGACAGACTCCTAGCCTGGGTCGTCTATTGAGAAAATTATTCGCCTAATAAAAAAGCTTCGACAGCAATCTGCCGGAGCTTTTTTAAAAAGAGTGCTGCACAGGGAGCGGTACGGATCTGCTTTCATTACATGTGTTGAAAGCTTACCTCGACATCCTCGCGATGGGCGGCATCGATCTGCCACAGGGTGCGGCCGGCAAAATTGAATAGCCGGGCGATGAGCAGGTCGGGGAACTGCTCGATGCGGATATTGTAGATCGTCACGCTGTCGTTGTAGTACTCCCGACGATCGGCGATCATGTCCTCCAGTTCCGAGATGCGATTGCTCAGCCCCTGAAAGGCGCTGTCGGCCTTAAGGTCTGGATAGCGTTCTACCACCATGAACAGCGAACGCAGGGTGTCGGTGAGCATGTTTTGGGCCTGCAGTTTGTCTTTGTCGCCTCGGGCGTTTTGCACCATGGAACGGGCTTTGATCACTGCCTCCAGGGTCTTCTGCTCGTGCTGCATATAGCCTTCGCAGACCTTGATCAGCTTGGGCAGTTCGTCAAAGCGTTGTTTGAGCAGCACGTCGATGTTGCTCCAGGATTTGTCGATATTGTTCTTCAGGCTTACCAATCCGTTATAGATGGTGATGACATAGATAGTCAGCACCACCAATATAAGCAGCAGCACACCGAGCACGATCCAGCCGACCATGGGTTCCTCCATAATAAATAGTCTTCAGATGAGTTGCAGATACTCTACCAGCATTACTACGGTCCAGACAACCGTCAAAAGTGCGCCACCGAACAGGGGCAACGTATAGAGGCCATAGCTGCGGGAGAGATGGGCCTCCGAGGGTGTTTCAGCAATGATGAAGGGCAACGAGCGCTGCTGCGGGCGGGCGATGACCACCCGGTCCTGCTGCGGCAGGGTGCGGCCTTTATTCTGCAAACTCTGATGCAGCAACTGTTCTTCGATGTGACTCCGGGCCTCGTTCCACTCCTGCTCGCAGATTTGGCCGTCGCCGTCACGGTCGTAACGCTTCAGCGCAGCGGGATCCTTTTTTAATTCCCGCAGGGCTTCGATAACCCGCTGCCGCAGGGGGGGGCGCCGCAGGGCGTTCTCCATCGCCTGGCCGAGGATGTAGAGATGGGTCCCCTCGGCGATGGTCTCCTCAACCCATTTCTCATCCCGGTCGATATGGCTGGCCCGGTCCAGCAGCAGGTTCTGCTGGCCGCCGAAACCCTGCTGACTATTGCGGGGGCGTACCGTGGCCCGCTGCGGATCGACGATCACCCGGCCGGTGTCGTCCTCCAGGTAAAAGGGCACATGGTCGCTCTCTTTGCAGCTGCTCAGCTTCCAGTGGTTGTTGCGGTCCCGGCGATAACGACGCAGGCGATAATAGACGCAGGGTAGCTGACTCATGGGTGAAACCAGGGCATATTTACGGCGTGCCCTACCGTGGACTTCAACCAGACCCATGGCCAGCGAGCGGGTCTTGCTGGTCGGGGTGTTCTCCACCCGCCGCTTGAGGCGTAAAAAATGAAAACCGCCCCATAACATACCTGCGGAAAGGACCGCAGGCAGCAGGCCGGGCCGGATGCCGTAATGCAACACGGCCTGGGCAAAGGCAGTGTTATCCAGGGCGATAAAGAGGCCAAAGGCCGCCGCCGTACCACTGATCGACAGCCACTGCGTCCGCGATAGCCCGCCCTTCCGTGGCCGAAGGGGCGGTGCCGGTAGCGGAGCGGCGTTGGTGACCGGAGGTGCCGGCTCGGCCATGGGGGGCATCTCGTCGCGGAGTTCATCAAGCAGCCCGCCGACGTAAGCCACATCGCTCAGGCCGGGGACGATCGACCGGTTTTGAATGTCCCTCGGGGAGGGCCGAACCGGGCCGGCAGCGGCCAGGCCGGTTATCAACCAGCCAAAACGGCTCAGGCTGGCCAGGTTCTGTTTTTCCCAGGGACCGCCGTCAGTGGCCTTTTCCACCCGGCAGCCGGGCAGGTTGGCGAGGCCGAAATCGAGGGACAGGGTGCAGGGGGAAGCATATTCCTGCACCCGTTCGAGAATCCGCTGCAGGTTGATGGTGGCGCTCAGGCTCATGCTCTCGCCCAGGCCCTTGGGGTCGAAGCGCCCCGGCAGAACCCGTAGCGTACTTTGCACGCCGCCGGTGCTGTTCAGCAGATAGAGATCCAGCACCGGCTTAGCCCGCAGAATAGCCTGCTGCAGTTCCTCGTTGCCGATGGGCTGGGCCTGATCGATGCCGTTGTAGACCTTCTGTGCCATCAGGTGTTTGAGATGTTTGCCGATGACGCTGCCCGACAGGTCGGCCAGAACCGCCACCACCGCCATGCCCCGTTCGAGAACAATTGGATCGCCGGCGGTGAAAAAAGTCAGCGCTTCGGCTTCGATTTGCAGGCTGCGCAGGCGGGTCGGCAGTATAGTCGGCTTGCTGGCCGGCAGTAGCCAGCAGCGCCAGCCACGCCGGAGCAGAATGGCGGCGCTGGTCGCTAAATCTTCACGGAGTCCCTCGGCCAGCAGATTTGGCCCGCGGCCAATAAGGCGCTGGCGGGCCAGGTAGAGGTCGACTTTCGGTTGGCCGTCCAGTTCGGCCAGCAGGCCGTCCAGTTCGTTGCTACCGGCGGCAACGCTGTCGAGCACAAGCAGATGGGGGTTGGAAATTTCGGCCATAGTGAAATTCGATCTCCTGAGCGTTTTGGCAGGGTTCAGCTAGGGGTTAAATCTTAGAGTTGATGGCGTCGCAAAAAGTCCGTCCTTGTATGTTAGTTCCAAAGCAAATCAGAGTAAGGATTATTGATTCATGTCGGTGTAGGATGTCGACAGACTAGATGTATGCCTGGAATCCCTGAAAAAACACCAAGCCTTGTAGGATGAATTTTTTGCTTAGCCATCCTGTAAGTTTTTGCGAGTGCATCAGAGTTCACAAAGGGGTGTTTTTATCAGACGCTTCTTGATGTGCTTTACCCCCCACCAAACCGTCACTAGTACCAGCGGCACCAGACAGGCCAGAACCACCTTTTTCTTCAGTTCCAAAGCCTCCAGTGGCAGCCCGCTCAGAACGTAGCTGATCAGGCCGATCATATAGTAGCTGATAGCCGCCACGGACAATCCTTCGACCGTTTCCTGCAGGCGGAATTGCAAGTCGCTACGGCGGTTCATGGCCGCCAACAGGTCCTTGTTCTGCTCCTGCAAGGTCAGGTTGACCCTGGTTCGCAATAGATCGCCGGCCCGTTCGATGCGTTTGGAAAGATCCTCAAGCCAGTTTTGCACCGATTCGCAGGTACGCAGGCCCGGGTTGAAGCGACGGGACATAAATTCGGCCATGGTCATGTGCCCCTCGACCTTGTCTTCTCGAATATTATCCAGACGGCTCATGACCAGGTCGCGATAGGCCCAGGTCGCGGAGAAGCGGGCATTGGTCTCGGCGCGCCAGGTCTCCAGGCGGGTGGATAGCAATGACAGCTGCTCCAGCAGGCGGCGCTCAGCATCGCCGGTGTCGGTGGTAGGGATGCTGGCCAGCATCGTGGCCAATTGACCGTCCATTTCATGCAACTCTGGAGCCAGTCGTTTGGCGATGGGCATGGACAGCTGGGCGAAGAGGCGGTAGGTTTCCATTTCATAAATGCGCTG
>LGVF01250229.1_pt1 | contig 12331 bp, 8 predicted proteins | sample 469901 | NCBI WGS metagenome assembly LGVF01 (sample SAMN03893561, study PRJNA290197) | marine sediment metagenome | material: sediment; isolation source: combined push core samples #3730, #5133, and #5579 collected at Hydrate Ridge | place: Pacific Ocean: Hydrate Ridge | reverse complement strand
GACTTTCTTACGGGTTATTCTGGTAAGCACGTGGTTGAGAATTACTTAATCGAGCTCACAGGTACTGGTGCTGTGATGTATCCACTCAAACTACTCCTACTAATTCCCATGCTCTATCTAATCGATAGCGAGTTTGATGAGATCGAACTGCGCGATCTGCTGAAACTTGTAGTTCTCGTTCTCGGGTTAGCTCCGGGATGTAGAAACACGATCCTGATCCTCTTTGGGGCGTGATCAATATATTCAGACCTCTGAATATTAAGATCGATCAGCGTTTCGCAGTAGGGGTGGTCTGTTATGTCCTCTTTGGATCGAGTCTCCGTGTTCTTGGTGGTGCCTGCATCTTTGCACCGCCACTTCAGTACCTGTTCATAACGCCTATTGTCTACTTCATAGTCTTTGTCGTAGCGTTGGCGGCGCTTCTCTTATCGATTAAGATTTATGGCAAAGAGTACTACACAATGTTCTCTGCCATCGGGCTTGGTCTAGCGTCTGTGAATATCGCCCTGCTGTTGTGGTATGTTGAGATCGTGCATCCGAAAGAAGCACTGCTCATCGTGGCGATAACCGCTGTGAGCACTGCTTTTATCTATCTATGCGCGGTCTTCGCAAAGATCGGTTTTTTGCGCGATAGGTTCAATATAGCAATCATCGGAGCGCAGATATTTGATACAACCTCAATCATGGTTGCCACCAACTTTCTTGGTTACGGTGGCGGGCAGACGCATCCGCTCAAACTGCTCGCGATCATTGCTGTGCTGTATCTGGTCGATAACAAGATTAATGGGGCAGAACTTCGCGATATGTTGAAACTCGCAATTCTCGTGCTTGGACTTTCACCTGCATGCAGGAACACGATCAGGATTCTCTTCGGGGTGTGATTAAAACGTTTAAGAAGTGCACAGTAATTGTAACGGCGATCTTTGTGGTATCGATGATATCCGGATACCTGTATGCGGTCTCGAATCCGTATGAATCCGCAAAGGTTATGCAGGAACTATCCGACGAACTCGGATGGATCACGGATCTGGACCCGGTTCTGATCTTATTTGCCATATTTCTAAACAATGCGATCAAGAGTTTTCTTGTGGTAGTGCTTGGAGTAATCGTGATCATCCCGATCATGTTCATCGTATTGAATGGATATATTCTCGGCATCGTTATGTGCGAGTCTGCACGCATAGAAGGTCCTTTGTATGTTGCAGCAGCGATCCTGCCGCACGGCATAATCGAACTTCCGATGGTCCTCTTAAGCGCCGCTCTCGGGACCCGTCTTGGAACGATGGTACTGCTCCGGATAAGCGGTAAGATATCTACTGAAGAGATCCTATCCACACTTAAGTGGTCAATATCCTTCTATTTCAGATGGATTCTCCCTCTTCTGTTCGTAGCAGCCGTAATCGAGACGTTCATCACGCCTGCTGTGCTGCGGATTCTGGGGTGATGCGTGTCTTGATTACGAATTTAAGCAGCACAGGAGGGATGATAACCAAGATCGCAACCACCCCAATTACGTGGCTCTGTCGCCGCCCGCATGATCCTGAGCGCATCAAGTCACTAACCCCCACAAATTGGGGGCATCCGGTGGATTTTCTGCATAAGCATCGCCGCCCTTATAGGCTGATCGCTCCTGCTGCTGCTTGCAGGATCATAAGCGCATCGAGAGAGGTGATCTGCCCGTCACCGCGGACATCCGCATTCTCGTCCCATTCGCCACTAACTGCGAGTTGAAGCACAATCACGGAGTCTGCAGAGGCGATTTTACCATCGTGGTCGAGGTCGCCTTTTATGCGGTCATCTTCTGTTATAATGATGATATAATTCTCAAAAGGTTCCATCAGCGGATAATTATCCAGGTCTACATCTATACTGTACGGGGTATTGCCAATTCCATCATTATCATCATCTGGTCCGGTGTAATCGTCCCAGTAGTTTCCCGTACAGTGTGTGTAAATTTTTCCATTATATATGTAGTCTATCGTCTCTGCAGAGTTCCATTTGTTAATTGATCTGTGCGAATAAACGCTGACCGGATTGTCAATGAAATTGTTGAGGTAAATATTGTTATCTGAGGATTCTTCGAGGTAAATTCCGTAGTGGTTATTCGATAAGCTGTTGTTTCTTACAATGTTAATTGAAGAATCAGATAGGAATATTCCATCATAGTAGTTGTTTGAGATATTATTGCTTTCTATGTTATTGTTTAAAGAATGCTCGAGATAGATTCCATCCCAAGTGTTTGAATTTGCATTGTTGCTTTCTATGTTGTTATTTGAAGATCTTCCCAAGTAAATCCCACGGCTATTGTTAGAGACATCATTATTTTCTATGTTGTTATTTGAAGCCCACACGAGGCATATTCCATTCTCGTTGTTCGAGATATTGTTGTTTACTATGGCGTTATTTGAACCCTCCATGTAGATGCCGTAATTATTATTCGAGACTCTATTGTTGAAAATATTACAATAATCACCCCAATTGAGGCATATACCCGCTGCATGATCTCCAGTCGCCCCATTTACTGTGAATCCGCTAATATTAACCGGATAAGCAACGACCTCGAATACATGACCATCCGGATTTGATGCATTCACAACCGTATCCACATAATCTCCGGAGGTTGACCGGATCGTGAGTTGTTTATTTACAATCAAGTTCACGTTATAGTTGCCTGGATCCACAGTTATAGTATGACCATCACTTGTGTTTGAATCGTCAATGGCTGCCTGGATCGTCGTAAATTTCTTACCTGTGTCGAGATTGTGAACTGGAAATCTGAGGCTCTGTGTCGTTAAACTGAGGATATTGTTCCAGGTGATGTTTTCTCTATGCACAGGTTCAGAATAAATTGTTATATTATAAATTCCGGTAGTATTAGGAACAGTCCACCGAAAATTCACGTTTGTAGATTTTCCGCGCTCAATGAATTGTATTGTTGTGTTACTTTGAGTTATTTCATCCACCAAGAAATTAACAGTTACATTGGATTCGTTGTTTAAGCCATTGTTGCTTATTGTTGAGTTGACGAATATTGTTGAATTAATCTCAACTGTACCTGGTGCATCCATATTGGCTACTTCAAGGTCATGCTCGGGTGGGATCACTGTTAGATTTAATGGAACATTTACCGGATTCTCATCCGGGTCATTGTTGTTTATAATAACAACTGCACTATATTGACCAACATCCAAGCTTGTTGCATTAATGGTTACTATGATGTTTGTTTGATTGCCTGTATCTACGGTACCGCTTGTTGGAAACTCTGTGAGCCAATCAGTCGTGCCCTCCCCGCTTACAATTACATCGTCGATATACAAACCAGTATCTGTGGCTGAGCCATCTGATGTGGATCTGAATCTGATTCTAACACTTGAACTTCCCGTATGTGCCGAAATATTGATGTCCTCTTCTGTCCATGTTGTCCCGGTTCCTGTATATGACTTGAGTTGGGTCCAGGTTACGCCATCATTTGTTGAAATTTCAACATAAGCTCTGTCAAAACCGCTATCAGTCTCATGCCATCTATAAAAGTTGAGATTGGCATTTCTTGCACCACTCAAGTCAATTGCTGGTGACATAAGCCACTTATCCCAGTTACTATTACATGGGTTATCAAGATCCTCCCCCCAGCAGTTGTAGCCAGAATGCGCATTTATTGGCCCGTACGTCGGATTTCCTAACTCCCACTTATCATAACTTCCACCATGTGTCCACCCACCAACTCCGGATTCCATGTCGTCGGAGAAGACTAGACCATCCATGGTATCACTTATATTAAACTCCAACAAACCAGCTCCATCAGTACCAAGTTTCAGAGTCATGTTCTCAAATTCGCCCTGATGAATAGTTGCATTTAATTCTATTGGCGATACCCAAACATCCGGAGCTTCTATGGTCATTGCAGTGTCGTTAATCCACGTTTGATTTATATTTCCCCAGATATCAACCGTGTGCGTAGAAATTGTGTGAATTGATGCAGGACTTAATCCGATTGCTCTATAGTAATTAGTTAGTCTATTCGCATTAGCTTTAAACTCGCCATCAATGTACACCTGTGTGTGATTAAAATCTTCATCTTCAGGGTTAATCCAAGTCCAGTTTATCCAAGTAATTCCCACTTCTGATTTGTTTAAACTATTAACACCTGTTGGTGGGGCAGGAGAAGCATAAATAAACTGGATGCTGCTCTTAGTAAGAAAATCACCACCTTCAGTAACGACAATTAAATATCCATCGTTGTAAAATATAAATCTGCCATTACCATTGATAGATTTTCCCCCCATTGCCTCATACGTATCACAATTGTACTTCCTCACAGAGGTGTCACTGACAGTATAGATATTATTTGTTTCATCAAAGGTAAGAGAATTCCACCTACTTCCTAAAGAACCAATATGGGTCATATCGGTTGATTGACTTTCTGTGCTTCGAAATATTTGTCCGCTTCTAGTAAATATTTTAGTCCCATCAGGGCTTAGTTCCAGGTCCCCGGACATGAGATAATCTCCATGGTACGGAGAATCGTACAGTGCTTGAATACTTCTACCGGAGATATCGAATTTTTCAATATCAGATGGAGAAAGATCAGTATCTGCAGCATAAATATAGCTTTTTGTGGGGTGGAGTTTTATGTGCGACCTGTGACGGATAGAGGCACTTCCAACTTCAGATGTTGTGCTTAAATTGTAACCTCTGATATAAGTCCACTGCCCCGAACCGGAAGAAGCATGCAGGCAACCATCTGAAGTTGCAACAATATCATAGGGGTCCTCATTGATCCGAAACTCTCTGACTAAAGAGCGGGTATCAGGGTCAATCTCTGCAATATACCCCTCATGCCCATCGCTATCCCACCAACATCCATCATGTTCTTGAGTTAGCAGGGCTAAATAAATAGCATCTCCCTGGGGGGTAATAGTAAGAGACTCAGTCACATTACTAAAACTTATTTTATCAACAGTTCCAGTTGTTAGGTTGACAATATATAATTTGCAATCGGGCTTGCTTGATAGATATAGGTATTCACCATCATGAGATAAGACTGCATCTGTGACAGTAAAATCAATGTAGATTCCCTCATTACTATCCTTTCCCACACAAAAAGTTACTGGAATTTCCAGCAGCCCCTCATCCGGGTCGTTGCTGGCAATGATTATATCGCCAACGTGTGTCCCATTAATAAGCATATACGCACTGACCTCCATAGTGATATTCGTTTGCCCCCCCGATCCAACGATACCGCTTGATGGATACACCGAAAGCCAATCTACTGTGTCAGTTACCTCAAACTCCAGCACCCCTGGTCCGTTATTGCCAAGTGTTAAATCTATTTTCTCAAATTCTCCTTGTAGTAGAGCTACTTTTATTTCAACAGGATCTGTCCAAATATCCGGAGCTTCACTAGTCGTTGCAGTGTCGTTAACCCACGTTTGATTTATATTTCCCCAGATATCAACCGTGTGCGTAGAAATTGTGTGAATTGATGCAGGACTTAATCCTATCGCTTTGTAGTAATTAGTATCTTTATCTAATTTTGCATTAAACGCGCCGTTAATGTACACCATAGTATGGTTGAAATTTTCATCCGCGGGGTTAATCCAAGTCCAGTTGACCCAAGTAGTTCCCACTGCCGATTCTTTTAAATTTGTAACACTTGTGGGGGGTGGAGTGGGCGTGGCACCTATAATTTGGATACTACTCTTCGTAGGAAACTCACCGTCTTCAGTAACGACAATTAAATAGCCATCGTTATAAAATATAAATCTGCCATTGCCATTGATAGATTTTCCCCCCATTGCCTCGTACGTATCACAATTATACTTCCTCAAAGAGGTGTCACCGACAGTGTAGACATTATTTATTTCATCAAAGGTAAGAGAATTCCATAAACTTCCTAAAGTACCAATGTGGGTCATATCGGTTGATGGATCCTCAGTGCTTTGGAATACATACCCGCATTTAGTAAATATTTTGGTTCCATCAGGGCTTATTTCCAGATCCCCGCACATGGGGTAATCTCCATGATACGGAGAATCGTAAAGTGCTTGAACACTTCTACCGGAGAGATCGAATTTTTCAATGTCAGATGGACAGCTATCAGTATCTGCAGCATAAATGTAGCTTTCAAGGGGGTGGAGTTTTATGTGCGACCTGTGGCGGATAGAGGCACTTCCAACTTCAGATGTTGTGCTTAAATTGTAACCTCTGATATAAGTCCACTGCCCCGAACCGGAAGAAGCATACAGGCAACCATCCGAAGTTGCAACAATATCATAAGGGTCCTCATTGATCCGAAACTCTCTAACTAAAGAGCGGGTATCAGGGTCGATCTCTGCAATATACCCCTCGTGCCCATCGCTATCCCACCAATACGCATCATGTTCTTGAGTTAGCAGGGCTAAATAAATAGCATCTCCTTGGGGGGTAATAGTGAGAGACTCAGTCATATTACTGAAACTTACATTATCAACAGTTCCAGTTGTTAGGTTGACAAGGTATAATTTGCAATCGGGCTTGCTTGATAGATAGAGGTATTCACCATCATGAGATAAGACCGCATCTGTAACAGTAAAATCAATGTAAATCGTACTTTCGTCAGTAACCACGCTACCTCTTCCTAACTTAACCGCGGCTTCTGAAGGGGATTCGTCCGCCGCCCCCTGAACGTTCATACGGTTATCATGCGCGTAAAATATGGATGATGAAAAATTTACATCGCTTTCAGATGTAATGCCCGCAGAAGCCGTTGCAGCAAATCCACTCGCAGCCATCACCAAAACCACAACAAACCCACAAACCTTCATATTTTCTTTCATCTTAATCTACCACCTTTTTAAGTCACTAAACCCCGCACTTAAGTACCGCGCCCGTACCTATCGATTTTATGCCGTTTATATTACCATATACTTCAGCAAGTTCACTGTGGTGAGCCAATCCCGATATTGTAAGCCTGCCGCGTGGATCGTAGCACCTCAGGAGCATGTGCATCACCATGATACTTAAAACTAATTGATCTCTGTGTTTCCTTCCGCTGCCATTCTGTAGTACGATAACCGCATCCGCCGTTATACCCGGACCTCTTTCAGACCGCCCCATTGAGGTTGCAGCACCGCTCTCGGTATGCTTCGATGAAACGTGTGCAGGATATCTAACAGCATTAACTGCGGGGTTGAGAGATTTGCCGCATTCCTCCCGAAACTCCGGGATCGTTTCAAATTGTGGCGTCTTCCGGACACATCCCCGCCCTCCACCATATACGCACTACTGCACGATCCCGTTCATCACGCATGTCGTGCTGCGGATTTTGGGGTGATGCGCAGCTATGGGAGCATGAGGGGCTGTCGCTTTGCTCTTGCGATTGTATCAAACAAGTTGACATCTCCGGTCAGACGAAATACTTAACTTACCCTACTGCTGAACTTCGATGGTAGCGCAAATATTACGCGGGGATTGAAACATAATGAAAAAGACCATCATGTTGTTGGTTGTTGCGCTTCTACTGGTAGGGGTGCTGCTTGCGCCAGTAGATCAAGGCACTGCTCATGCAGATACTGATACTGATACTGATACTGACGATACAGCAAATGAGTCAGATGCCGATGGGGGCGAAGATTATGACGAAGACGAGGATCAACCGCAAGATAGTACGGATACTACTTTTAATACCAGTGGTACAAACGATTCGCCGATAGGTTCGACCCCACTAATTTATGACAACTCGGTTAGTGGCGAAGATGCCGACGACGCTACCAATGGGGATACAGATTCGGATACGGACTCAGATACAGATTCGGATGCCGATAGCAAAGATGCAACAGAAGAGACGGATGGGGATGACGAAGCCGGGTCTGAAGGGGAAGAAGATCACGACGAAGATGACGATGAACTGCAGGATGAAATCGGTTCTATCTTGTTGATTCATGATAGCTCAGTCTGTGGTGAAGATGTGAGGTGGATGAAAAATTTTGCAACAGACCTCAGGATCGGTGTGATCGAGGAAAGAATTGATTTCGACTCAAGATATCTCCGTGGTCTGGATACGGATGATGTAAAGGATGTTGATTATGTTATGGCAATCTCCAGGGATGTTTCCGGATTGGATATCCTGATAGATTATGTGGCTACAGAGGAATTGCTGTTAAACGGTAAAGTAGTGATCATTTCGAGTGCTGTGGACAAACGGATGCTTGAGCAGCATTCTTTGGTTTTACAGAAGAGGGCGTCTCCTGATCTGATAATTCTAACCGATTTAAAAGATTCCGAGCTGGCATGGAATGCGACGCTATCTGCTCTGGCTCAGAAGATGCCGGTTACAGAGACGCTGGATGAAATGGATGTCGAATTCTCCACGATCGATGATCGCGACCTTGACGAGATTCCGGTGTACCGGGAAGCGGTGACAGATACAATAATAAAAGTATCAGAATCCAATATTCCACTCGAAACCCTGAAACTCATACTTCTTCTTCCATTTGCAGCTACAATCGTGGCTATTTTTAGGAATATTATCGGGGTACGAACGTATGGAGTTTTTGTACCTGCTATACTGTCTATAGCTTTTCTCAGTTCCGGCTTGATTGTCGGCTTGATCTTATTTGCCGTTTTATTAGTAACAGGCGTTTTTGCGCGTAGAATCATTGAACGCCTGAACCTGATGATGGTTCCCAGACTGGCTATATTACTGACGATGTGCTGCATGGTGATGGCAGCTATAATCGCAATTGGAATTAAGATGGACACTCAATACCTTGCCAGACTCACTGTTTTCCCGCTGATAATAATGGCCCTCATTATCGAGAACTTTATGAAGACCACAGTAGAGAAAGGGCTTTTAGATGCCCTTAAAATTTGTTTCAGTACTGTTATCGTCTCGGTAGCCTGTTTCCTCGTGGTTTCAATCCCCACCCTTCAGGCGATTGTAATGACACACCCGGAAATACTTATTCTAGTCGTGGGATTGAATATCTTGATTGGAAGATGGAAAGGATTACGTCTTGTGGAGTATTTAAGGTTTTCAAAGCTTATTAAAGGTTAAATATATGATCACACTCTTGCAGGGATTGTTTGGGAAAAATAAGGAAGTAGTCGGGATAAATGCGCGCAACATAGGATACATCTTCGCGGAAAACCCAAGAAAACTACTCAATCTGGTGGATGATAAGCTTAAGACAAAAGAGCTACTCAAAAGCGTAGGCATCCCCTTTCCCAAAGTGTATGGCGTTTTCAGTGTGGTATATGAACTGAAAAATCTTGAAAAAGTCATGGACAGGGATGAATTTGTAGTCAAACCCGCATCAGGCGCGGGCGGAAGAGGTATAGTCGTGATCAAGGGCAGAGTGGGGGAGACCTGGATAAAGTCCAGTGGCAAGACGATCACTCTTTCGGAGATCCGGAAACATTGTTCGGAGGTGCTTGAAGGCGTATATTCACTTGACGGTAGCCCCACCCCGGTATTTTTTGAGTCTTTGATCAAATCCCACCACGCTCTTGCGAAAGTCTCTTTCGAAGGAGTTCCTGATGTCAGGGTCATATCTTACAGGGGCGTGCCTGTGATGGCAATGGTGCGATTGCCCACACGAGAGTCTTCTGGCAAGGCAAACCTCCATCAGGGCGCGCTTGGGGCTGGAATAAAGATATCCGGAGGGCAGACCATCCATGCGATCTGCAAGGATAGACCTGTCCACACGCATCCTGATACCGGATCAACTCTTATAGGGGTCAAGATTCCGTTCTGGGAAGAGATTTTGGAAATATCCTCGAAATCATACGACGCGGTGGGGCTCGGATACCTTGGCGTCGATGTAGCCATCGATGAAGGGGCGGGACCGCTGGTGCTTGAACTGAACGCGAGACCCGGTCTAAGCATCCAGAATGCCAATCAGTGCGGGCTTGCGCGCAGGCTTGAGGTCATAGAAGCAATGGATCTTGAGAACGTAAGCTCCGCTGAGAGAGTAGCTATTGCTGTAGAACTTGATACAAATGACTGGGCTGCGGTTTGAGGCTATGCCTGGCAGAGAGTCCACCAATAAGAACTTATAAAAAGCTGATATTCACGACGCCAAGAATGTATAATAAGGTAATCAGTACTGGTTGGTGAATTAGGTAAATTAATAATGAATGTTTTCCCAAAAAACAAAATAAGGGCATAAAAGAAAAATCGGATCGGTCACGCAGGTTAAATTTTCGCGTGTAGTTAGGATATAATAAATTTCCAAAAAACAACCCGATTAAAATCACTCCAAACCAGGGAAAAATTGGGAAATAGTCAATAGTATAGAAGTGGCATGACATTAGTCCTATCCACATTAACCATGGAAAACCAAAAGTAAGGTTTTTCAAATACATTCCAAGAGCTATGAAAATAATGCCTAACATAAGATTCCAAGAACGGAGTTTTAAAAAGGGGTATGCCAGAATAATCGAAATTCCAATAAGGTGAAGTACCCCAAATATGACAAAACCCTCTCTTAAAAAGATCCACGTTGTTAAAGTAATAATTAATCCATATACAAAGATTTTTAAACCTCTTTTCAGATATTTTTGGTATAGTTTTCCTCCTGCATCCTGTATTTTATTAGCCCTTGAAAAGCTGAGCGTCAGTGATATTCCCACCAGAAGAATAAAGATAGTGGCTGCCGTGCATCCAAAATATAACCAAAAACCAGAGTGTAAATTAAGATCGTATTCACCGAAATAATCCAGGTCATAAAGCAAATGGAACATTATCATCATAATTACCGCAAGTCCACGCAGGAAATCTATTTCCCAAAACCGCTTCTCCAAATTCTTATCCATCAAAGCACCCTAAATTAAGAATATATAAATCGAGTGGTGGGATTGGGTAATATGTCGCATAACGTTGCATGTCCGAACCTGATCCATCTATCAATGCAGTTAGGGTCAACATCGCCATGATATTTAAGACTAACCAAGCTCCATGCCCCCTACCGCAGCCTTGCAGGATTATGAGTGAAACAACTGACGCGACCCAACCGTTGTCACCTGTCCACAAGCATCGCTCTGCCCCCCTCTTGCTGCATTCATCCCGAAACTCCGGGATCGCTCCAATTGTAGTGCACGTCCAGCCAGGCACATCCATACCAACCGCCCCACACTACGCACTGCTACAAGATCTCGTTCATCACGCCTGCTGTGCTGTGGGCTTTGGGGTGGTGCGTGTCTCCTTCATCTTGATTGCGAATTTAAGCAGCACAGGAGTGACGATAACCGAGACTGCAATCATCAGGACGATTGCAGAGAATATCTCATCCCCGATAATGCCCATCTCCATGCCAGCCGAGATTACCACAAGTTCGATACCTGCCCTCGGCATCATTCCGACACCGAAGATCAGACTGTCATAAGAGTCAAAACCTGTGATCCTCGATCCGATGAATCCTCCGATAAGTTTTCCGAGGAGTGCCATCACAATCACGAGGAGTGTGAACAGTCCTGCCGCCTGTATTGCAACCAGATCGACAGATAGCCCGATGAACGCAAAGAAGATCGGTATGAATATCCCGTAAGCTATGCCGGAAACTTTGCTCTGCACATCCTCGATCTTTGCGAGCGGCACACTTGACAGACACACTCCGCCGATGAAGGCTCCTATCACCGCATGTAGACCGAATGCCTCTGCAAGGTATGCAGAGAATAGCGCGATCAAGACGACGAATGCGAAGATCGACTCCTTCACGCGCATCCGGTGTATGTACGTAAACATCACCGGGAAGACCATACGCCCGAGGACTACCATGACCGCTATGAAGCCTATCATCCTGGCAGCTATGACCAGTATCTCCGTGCCTGCTGGTGTCTGCTGGTTGGCAGCTATGGAGATCGCCACTGTTAGCATGAAAATTCCGATGAGGTCATCAAGGATTGCGGATGCAAGCATCGTCGAGCCGATCTTCTTTGAGAGATAATTAAGATCGATCAGTGTCCTTACCGACACGCCGATGCTGGTTATGCTGAATGCAACCCCTATAAAGAGACATGCCATCTGTGGAAAATCGAATATGGCGCCGATCAGAAACCCAAAGCTGAATGCAAGTAGCACCTGCGATATGGTCGGGATCAGCGCCATCTTTGATGCCGTCTTTAATTCCCGCAGATTGATCTCCTTGTATCCGGCAGTGAACAGTAGGAATATGGCACCGAGTTCGCTTAAGAAGAGCAGCGCCTCGCTTTCAGGACGCAGAAAGAGCAGTCCGAAGACGATGCCTGCAACGATCTCGCCAAGGATGCTCGGAAAACCTGCCCGCTCTACCAGTTCCCCAAATACCTTCGCCAGAAATAGGATCAGGAGAAGCGCCAGTAGTGCGTGCATGTT
>LGVF01191929.1_pt1 | contig 12333 bp, 12 predicted proteins | sample 469901 | NCBI WGS metagenome assembly LGVF01 (sample SAMN03893561, study PRJNA290197) | marine sediment metagenome | material: sediment; isolation source: combined push core samples #3730, #5133, and #5579 collected at Hydrate Ridge | place: Pacific Ocean: Hydrate Ridge | reverse complement strand
GCTCTAAATTCTCTAATCATATCTTTAAGAATCATTGCATTCATAGGATCAAGTCCATTAGTTGGTTCATCCATAAATAGCATTTCAGGATTATTTAACATTGCTCTTACAATGTTTAATCTTATCTTCATTCCTTTACTGTACTCACCAACCATTTTATCTCTATCTTCCCAAAGTCCTACTCTTCTCATTAATTCTTCAACATTAGCATTATTTTTATATAACTTTAAGAAGAAATTAATATTTTCCATAGCTGTCATTTTAGAGAAATGAATTGGCATTTCAAAACTTACTCCAATACTTTCATAAAACTCATCACTAAATTCAGCAATGTTTCTCCCACTATAACTAATTTCACCTCTGTAGTCACCTAAAATCTTAATAAGTATTTTTTGAGTGGTGCTTTTCCCAGCGCCAGATGGTCCTAAGAAACCAAATATTTCACCTTCATTTATCTCAAAACTAATCCCGTTAATTACATCAGCTTCGCCTTTTGGGTATCTGTATTTAAGGTCTTCTACTTTAAACATTATTTATCACCTATTAATATACCTTTCTCAAGTATAAATACTATTTTATTAAATTTATCTAACATTCTATTGTAATTAATCTCTTTATCAGTGTTACTAAATTCTTCAATTGATATATTATTTATTAGATTAATTACCATTTCAGTAAATACTTCAGTATCAATATCAGGATTAATTCTTCCTAGTTTCTTATCTGATTCAATATATCCTCTATAAAACTCTTTAGCTTGATTTAATCCATCATGCATAATTTCTTTGTATATTAAATCTTTTGATGAAAATAGATATCTCATCATTCTTACTCCTTTTGGATTATCTATAGCAAACTTAATACCTATTTTATACAATTGTTTAAAGAGATCTAAAAAAGGTATTTCATCTGGATTAGGGAGTAACTCTCCCATATATTCCATTTTTCTTTCACCAAGAGCATAAAAGACATACTTATATAGGTCTAGCTTATTTTCGAAGTACTGATAAAAGCTTCCTCTAGGTATTTTAGCCTCTGTTATGATATTTGATAATTTTGATTCATCAAAGCTTTTATTTGAAAATTCATTTAAAGCTGCGTCAAATATTCTCAATTGTTTTTCTTTTTTCAATCTTATAAATGTTTGTTTTGGGATAGTACCACCTCCTATGACATGATTGTCATACTCTAATTTTATCATTGCTTAAAACTACTGTCAAGATATTTATGACAATGCTGTCATATTTACTTAATATTTTAATATTTAGGTTTTAGAAATCTTGTTAATATGATAAGATATTATTAAGATACTAATAGTAATTATTAGAAAAGAAGGAGAATAGAAATGGAAATTAAAAGATTTGAAGGAACAGGAAGAATGAGTAGAGTAGTAGAATATAATGAAACTATCTATTTATGTGGACAAACAGCAAAATTAGATGGAGATACAATAGAACTTCAAACAGCAGGAACATTAAAAAAAGTTGATGATTTATTAAATAAATATGGATCAGATAAAGAACATGTATTATCAGTAACTATCTATTTAAAAGATATGAGTTTATTCCAAGGTATGAACAGTGTATGGGATGCTTGGGTAATTGATGGGTTAGAACCAGCACGTGCAACAGTAGAAGCTGGAATGGCTAGTAAAGAAATTCTTGTGGAGATGTCAGTAATAGCCGCAAAAAAATAAAGTAATCTGGAGTTGAGTTTATGATATATATACTCGCAGGTATTGCGAAGTCAGGAAAGACAACTATAGCTAAAGAGTTTAATAAAAGGTTTAATATACCTTATTTTTCAACTGATTACATTATGATGATGTTAAATAGAGGTAATCCTAGTCTTATGATTGATCCTGAAGAAGGAGATAATATTGTTGCTAAAAAATTAGAACCTTATGTTTATGGTATGTTAAAGACAATGATTGAAAACAAAGGTGAATATTTAATTGAAGGAGTACACTTTAATCCAGATTTTAGTACTAAGTTAATTAAAGAATTTCCTAATGATATAAAAATAGTATATTTAGGATTTAAAGACACTAGTGTAGTAATGAAAATTTTCGAATTAAACAAATACAAAGAAGAACTAGAAAATGCTTGGTATAAATCATTCTCTGATGAAGAGATGGTTGAATTTATATCAAAATTAATTGATGACAGTAAAAGAGTTTATGAAATGTGTGAATCTTATAACTTAGAATACATTGAGGTTTTTGATTTAAATTCTCAAATTAATGAAATAGTTAATAAATTATATAACACTAAGTTTTAAAGGAGGACAATATGAAATTCTTATCAATAGTAGTATATATTATAGTACAAATATTATTTATCCCATTTGCGATTATCGGTGTTCTTTTAATTTTAATAAAACAATTTACTGTGAGTAGATATTTAAAAATTTCTTCAACCGCAGTTGATAATGTTAGTGTTAGATGGGCAATGGATATCTTTAATATTAAAGAAGACAAAATATCTACACAATTATTTAAACATTTACCAAATGCCTCTTTAATAGGGCATTGGATGGTAATGTATCCTACTTATTTAAGATATAAAATAAGTAATAAATATAATGGTTTCTTTTCATCTAAAGATTCAGGGAAAGAGTTTTTTGGTAATCCAATAACTAATAGAACTTTATATTTTGATAAGTATATTACTACACACCAGGATACTGCGAAACAGTTAGTAATCTTAGGAGCTGGATTTGATACTAGATGTTATGGTAAGTTAAGTGGAGGGTGTCCAAATCTTTATGAGATTGATTTACCTAATACTCAAGAAATAAAGATTAAGACATTAGAAAAAGCAAAAATCGATTCATCTAATGTAAATTTTGTTACTGCTGATCTTAGAAAAAGCGATTGGAGTACTAAATTAAAAGAAAAAGGATTTAATCCAAACCTAAAATCAGTATTTCTTTTAGAAGGAATAACTGTATATCTAAATGAGGAAAATGTTTTAGAAATACTTACAAAGATTTCTGAAATTGCTAGTAAAGATAGTGTTGTCTTAGTAGATTTCTATTCTACAAAATTTGTAAACTTTAGTAGACTTCCTAAAAAAAGTGAAGGATATAAATTTGGGTTAGATTTAAGAGATAGTAATAACTTTGAAGAGTTTATTAAGAAAACTAATTTAAAACTTAAAACTCATAATTATTTAGGACAACATAATAACAATGGTCCTTTCATGGTAACCGCAGAATTAGTAGTTGAATAGACTAAAAGGAATCCTTCAGGATTCCTTTTAAATTTTAAAAACAATTATTAGTTTTGAATGCAAATACTCTTACAATGATGTAAAATATATAAGTAATGTAAAAAGAAGATGAATGGAGATAGTTATGATATATGATGTAATCGTAATTGGTGGTGGACCTGCAGGTTTAATGACGTGTGGTGTTCTAAACAAAAAAGGTATAAACTATCTTTTACTTGAAAAAAACGAGAAACTAGGTAAGAAACTCCTAATTACTGGTGGTAAAAGATGTAATGTAACTAATAACTTAAATGTAGATGATTTCATCTCTTCTTTAACTATGAAACATAAAAGATATTTATATGGTGCATTAAATGATTATGGTCCTAAAGATGTATTAGAATATTTTAAAGATAATGGATTAAATTTAGTACTTGAAAATAATTTAAAGTATTTTCCAGAAACTAATAAAAGTTCAAGTGTTCTTGAAGTACTTAAAAGAAATATTGATCTTAAAAAAGTAAGACTTAATAGTTATGTAAAACGTATTGTTAAAGAGGAAGATATGTTTATTATTAGTACTATTGATAATATTTATAAATCTAAAAAACTTGTTGTAGCTACGGGTTCAAATAGTTATCCAGCAACTGGTAGTAGTGGTGATGGATTACTGTTTGCTAAACAATTAGGTATTGATTATAAAAAGTTTACTCCAGCTGAAACTCATGTATATTCAGAGTATGTTACTAATAATTTACCTGATTTACAAGGAGTGTCATTAGTTAATACAAAAGTAAGAATTTTAGGAACTAAAATTGAGAATACTGGTGGACTTGTTTTTACTCATTTTGGAGTTAGTGGTCCTACTATTTTACATTCTGCGGAATTTATATATGAAGAGTTACAAAATAGAAATGTAATAATTGCTTTTGGATTAACTGAAAAAAGTAAAGAAGAAGTAATTAATATGATTGAACAAGGAAAACAAGATAATAGACTAATACTAAAGATATTAGAAAGACTTACGACTAAGAGATTATCAAGAAAAGTTCTAGAGTTATCTAATATTGAGAATAAAAATATAAAAGAAATATCCAAAAAAGATATTAATAAAATAGTAGAGTTATTAACTAATTTTACAATTCCAATTGATCGAGTTCAGTCTAAAGAAAAAGCATTTGTTAATGCTGGTGGAATTATTACTAAGGGATTAAATCCTAAGACAATGGAATCTAAGAAAGTACCTGGTCTATATTTTATTGGAGAAACAGTTGATATTCATGGTCCTATTGGAGGATTTAATGTAACTATAGCTTTATCAACAGGATATAAATGCGGTAATAACATATAGGAGGAAACTATGGCAAAAGCAAAAGTATTATTAAAAGATGAACTATTTAATATTGAAACAATCTCTGTATTATCTAGAGCTATTAAAAGAGAATATAAACCTTTAGATGAGATAGCTTTTATTGATGAAATAGTAACTCCTTTTTATAAATATGAGTTAAAAGAAAGAATATATTGGATTAGTGAAGTGATAAAAAGACATTTACCAGATTCATATGTTGAATCAGTAAATATCTTGTTAGATTCATTAAAAGAAACTGACGGAGAAGGAATGTTCGCATTTTCTTCTTATCCAGATTTTGTGGCTAAAAATGGGTGTAATCAAGAACACTTAGATTTTTCACTAGATATGTTAGGTGAATTTACAAAGATGTTTTCTGCTGAATTTGCAATAAGATTTTTCATTAATAATTTCCCAGAAGTTACTTATAAAAAAATGATAGAATGGTCTTTAAGTAATAATGTTCACCAAAGAAGACTAGCAAGTGAAGGGCTAAGACCAAAACTTCCTTGGGCAAAAGGTATTTCATTTGATATAAAAAAAGGTTTAAAACCTCTTGATAATTTATATTATGATAATGAAAGATATGTGACAAGATCTGTAGCTAATCATTTAAATGATATATCAAAGATTGATCCAGAATTAGTACTGTCTATTTTACACAAATGGAAAAAATCAAATAAGCAAAATACTAAGGAAATGGAATATATCATTTCACATAGTTTAAGAACTTTAGTAAAAAAAGGTCATAAAGAAACACTAGAATTTTTAGGATATAGCTATTCTCCAAATATAGTTATTAGTAATATATTTATTGAAAATCCTAATATAAGTATTGGAGATTCAATTCAGTTCTCTTTTGATGTTAATGCTTTAAAAGAAGAACAATTAGTAATAGATTTTATGATTATTTATCCTACGATAAAAAATAGAAAATCTAGTAAAGTATTTAAAATAAAGAAAATTATACTTAAAAAAGATAATAGTGTTAAAATATCTAAGAGACATGCATTTAAAGTAATAACAACTAAAAAACTATATTCAGGTGAACATAGTTTAGTTATACAAATAAATGGAAAAGAATATGGAAGAGAAGTATTTAATCTTTCAGTTGAATAAAGAGGTGCTTAAATGAAAAAAGATTATTTGATATCATTTGGAGTTTTATTTATTACAGGAGTATTAGTCTTTATTGTAACTAGAGATTTCTTTTTAGAATTTGCTAGTGAGTATAAATTATTAGGTGGATTTATTAAGTTTTTCTTTTTAGCTTCTATTGGTGATTTTATAGCAATAAGAATAAAAGCTAAAGAGTGGAAGATTCCTAGTTATATCTTAATAAAAGCTGTTGTTTGGGGATTAATAGGTATAGTAATAGTGTTAATGTTTACTATTTACCCACTTGGTATTGAAGCCCTTCAAGATAAAGATATACTACCATTTCAAGGAAACACATTCTTCTTCGCACTATTCACTTCAGTTATTATGAACTTTACATTTGCTCCTACTATGATGGCGTTTCATAGAGTATCTGATACTTATTTAAACTTAAAATTTGAGAATAAAAAAGTATCTATTGGTAAAGCAATAGATACAGTTAATTGGAGACAGTTTATTAATTTTACAGTGTTTAAGACAATCCCATTATTCTGGATTCCAGCACATACAATTACATTCTTATTAACTGAAGAGTACCGAATAATATTTGCTGCAGTATTAGGAATATTCCTTGGATTACTTCTGGGAATATTTAATAATAACAAAAAGACACCTTAAATGGTGTCTTTATTTTTTAGTAAATTCTTTTTCTATTATATACCTTGTTATCTATGAAACTCCAAATAATTAATACTTGAGTAATTATCATTACTAATTGTAGAAACAGATATAATAAATCATAGAACATAAAGGTATTTCTTAAGAAATGAGGATACGGTCCTACAAATAATTCTATAAACCATTTTAGAAATGGTGTATAGAATGAGAAGAACCCATAATTAATTGTTGCAAATATAAGGAATGAGTTATTTATGTATACTTCATATTTTTCTTGTAAAATTATTTTAAAGGCAATAAACACATTGGTTACTGCTGAAAGAATTAGAATTAATTTAAATATTGTTAGTATTGTAGCTCCAGGTTCAACAGAGAACATTAATATGTTATATAAAATAAATGATAAACTTGCTACCATTGCTAAACTTGAAAATATTGTTAAATCCCTATATTGTCTAAAGAATATAATTAAAATTATGTAAAACGGAGCCGACAATACAAATGCAATTGAATAGTCTAAGGAAATATATGTTTGATAAACATCAAATACTGAATTAGGATCAGCATTTAAATACATTTGTTCTGCTATCATTGAAATAATAATACTTAAAATATAAGCAGATATAATAATAGCTGCAAATGCAATTTTTTTAGCTTTGTTGTTCTTCAACATATTACCAACTCCCACATTACATTATAACATAGTAGAAAAAGACTTTACACAATAATAACAACAATTTTCATATTGTTGTAAAACGGCTTAACTAAGGCGTTTATTATCGTACAAATTAAATAAATTTTATCAATTTTTACTAAAATAGATTATAGTATTATTAACTTGAGAATTTTCTTTAAAATGTATATTACAAATTTAGCACTATATTATAAGGTATAATTATTATACTACAAAATAATTTATGTTAATGTGATTTTACATTTTTGTAATAAATAATTTTTTGGTTATCTAATCATAATTAAAAATAATTAAAATAATTTTATTGCATTATAAATATTTATTTGGTAAAATATAATCATACAAGAGGTGATATTAATGTTAGAACTAAAAAAGATAAGTAAAGATTATCAAGTTGGAACTGGAATATTTAGAGCATTAAATGAAATTGATCTAAAATTTAATAAAGGTGAATTTGTGGCTATCTTAGGACATTCAGGTTGTGGGAAAACTACATCACTAAATATAATTGGTGGACTTGATAGATATACTGAAGGAGACCTAATAATTAATGGTACTTCTACAAAATCATTTACTGAAAAAGATTGGGATTCATATAGAAATAATAGTATTGGTTTTGTTTTTCAAAGTTATAATTTGATTAATCATTTAACTGTACTAGATAATGTAGAACTCGGAATGACATTATCAGGTGTAGGAAAAACTGAAAGACAAGAAAGAGCTATTAGTGTTTTAAAGAGAGTTGGACTTGAGTATCATATGAATAAGAAACCAACATTACTATCAGGTGGAGAGAAACAAAGAGTAGCTATTGCGAGAGCTTTAGTTAATGATCCTGATATTATACTAGCTGATGAACCAACAGGGGCATTAGATAGTAAAACTGCAAGAGAGATTCTTGATTTAATAAAAGAGATATCAAGTGATAAACTTGTAATAATGGTTACTCATGAAGCTAAGTATGCTGAAGAATATGCTTCTAGAACTGTTAAGTTATTAGATGGAGAAGTAATTGAAGATACTGGTGAAATAAAGGGTATGCCTGATTTAGACGGGTATAAGCCTAAGAAAACATCAATGAGTTTTTTTACTGCACTTAAGTTATCTTTTAATAATTTAAAAACTAAGAAGTTTAGAACGACTATTACTGCGTTTGCTTCTAGTATTGGGATTATTGGAGTAGGATTAGTACTATCAATTAGTAATGGATTCTCAGGGATATTAGATGATTTAGAAAGTGATCAATTAGTGGGATTACCTATAATGATTACTGAAGGTGAATTAATGTTTCAAGGTCCTCCTATCTCTGTAGATAATACTGAAGCTCCTGATTCAGAGGAAGATGAAGTAGCAATTTATGATCCTGATGATTATACACATGTTAACAATATAACTCCTAATTTTGTTTCTTACCTTGAAACAATGGATAATAATATATATACTGCACTTCAATATAATTATGGATATACTCCAAGGTTATTAGTTGAAGACGGAGATATTATAAAACTTATAGATAGTAGAAGCATTAATCTATCAAGTTTTATTACTCCTGAAGATGAGTTAGCTGATTACTATGATGTACTTGAAGGAGATTTTCCTACTAATCAATATGAAGTTAGTTTACTTGTTAGGGATGAAAGAGTAGTAGATATAGATGTCTTAGAAGCACTTGGATTTAATACGAATTCCCCGATTAATTTTGATGAAATAATCGGTAAAAAAATATATGTAGTTAATAACAATGATTTATACGCTGAATTAGGTGATTCATTCTTACCTAATATATCATTTGATGATAGTGATTTAGTTAATGCTATTGAATTAACTATTACTGGAATTATCCAAATGATTGATGACACTGTTAGTCTTGGTGGAGATAACGGAATTTATTATTTATATGATTTAGAAAGTACTTTAATAAATTCTTCGATAAACTCAAATATATGTGTTGCTCAAGATGCTAGTAACACTTCAGTATTTAATGATGAATTATTAACTGAAGATGCTAAGTTTAATATGTTATCAACTCTTGGATGTAATAATGAAATTCCTAGAGCTATTAATATATACTCTGATAGTATTGATAATAAGACAGCTATAAAAGATTTTATTAGTTTATACAACGAAGGGTTAGTTGATGAAGATCAAATAGTTGAACTTGATTTAGCTGAAACTATTGGTAATACAATGGGAACTATTATAAGTATGATTTCAATAGTATTATCTGCATTCGCATCTATTTCACTTGTTGTTTCAAGTGTTATGATTGGTATTATAATTTATATTAGTGTATTAGAAAGAACTAAAGAAATTGGTATTATTAGATCCTTAGGTGGACGTAAGAAAGATGTTAGTAGAGTATTTAATGCTGAAAGTATTATTATAGGAGCATTTGCTGGAGTACTTGGAGTAACTATTACATATTTACTTACATTCCCAATTAATTTCTTCGCAGAGAAATTTGATGAGGGATTAGGTGGAGTTGCACAGGCAGACCCATTACATCTAATAGCTTTAATTCTTATCTCAACGTTATTAACATTTATTGGTGGATTCATTCCTGCGACTATCGCAGCTAAGAAAAATCCTGTAGAAGCTTTAAGAGTTGAATAATATTATTAAGGAATCCATATTTGGATTCCTTTTTTAATACTTAAAAATAATTAAGACATTTAATTATATGGTATAATGATTATAGATATTTTTTTAAAAGGAGTGAGCTTTAATGGAAAAAATAGTAGAGAGATTGATTAAGTTTAGAGATGATAGAAATTGGAAACAATTTCATACTCCTAATAATTTAGCTAAATCAATTGCGATTGAATCTTCAGAGTTGTTAATTAATTATCAGTTTGATAATTATTATTTTGAGCTTGATAATGTTAAAGATGAGCTTGCTGATATAATGGCTTATTGTTTAATGTTAAGTGATCATTATGGATTTGATATTGAAGAAATTATGAATGAAAAGATAAATAAAAACGAAGTTAAATATCCCGTAGATAAGGCATTTGGGAAAGCTAATAAGTATAATAATCTATAATGGAGGAAAATGATATGATTAAAGTAGTATCAGTTAATAGTAGTGAAGTAAGAGGAGTAAGAAAGACTCCTATTGAAGAAGGTACTTTTAAGGCTGGATTTGGATTAGTTGGAGATGGACATGCATCAGGTGATACTCATAAACAAATAAGTTTAGCTGGAATTGAAAGTTACAAAAAACTAGAAAAAGAAGAAGGATTAAAATTAACTCCTGGATCTTTTGCAGAAAATATTACTACTGAGGGAGTAATATTATATGAACTAGTTGTAGGTACTAAATTAGTAATTGGTGAAGTTGTTTTAGAGATAACTCAAATAGGTAAAAAGAAACATAGTGTTCCTTTTAGAACAATGCTTCCTACTGAAGGTATTTTTGCAATAGTTTTAAAAGATGGAGTTATTAAGAAAGATGATGAAATAATCCTGTTATTTAAGTAATCATTTGACGTAAATTATTAGAAAAAGATAAATAATGGAATAAATTTAAGATAGCGTTTTAGGTTTATTCTATTATATGATACTATTGTATTGAAGAATTATTTTCAATAAGGAGATGAATCACATGAAAAAACTTAAAGGAAACCTGTTATACGGGCAATCTGGAGGACCAACAAGTGTAATTAACGCTTCTGCATACGGTATTATTAAAGAAGCTTTAGAACATAATGATTTAATTGAAGAAGTAATAGTTATGAGACATGGAATTAACGGAGCTTTAAATGAAGATTTTTACTTTATGAGTGAACAAGATGAATTTGATATTGAATTATTAAAACATACTCCTGGATCTGCGTTTGGATCTGTTCGTTATAAAATCGCAAATTTTAAAGAAGATGAAACTGATTATGTAAGATTATTATATTTATTCCAAAAATATAATATTAAATATTTCTTCTATAATGGTGGAAATGATTCAATGGATACATGTTTAAAAATATCTCAATATATGAAATATGTTGATTATGAAGTTAGAGTTATTGGAATTCCAAAAACAATTGATAATGATTTACCTTATACAGATCATACTCCTGGGTATGGTAGTGCAGCTAAATTTATTGCTAACACTATGATGGAAATTAGTTGTGATATGTTAGCTTATCCTAAAGGAAAAGTTACGATAGTTGAAATTATGGGACGTCATGCAGGATGGCTTACTGCGGCTTCGCATTTAGCTACAGTAAAAGGATTTGGACCTGATTTAATTTACTTACCAGAGGTACCATTCTCAATAGAACAATTTAAAAGAGACGTTAGAAGAGTGTATGGAGAAAAACATCAATGTTTAATAGCTGTATCTGAAGGATTAAAAAATGAAGAAGGAATGTTTATTAGTTCTTCATCAGCACTTAAAGATGCATTTGGACATTTCCAACTTGGTGGTGTTTGTACTAAGTTATCTCAAATATTAAATAATGAAATGAGAATCACTTCAAGATCTATTGAACTAGGTACTGTTCAAAGAGCAGCAGCTCATCTTCAAAGCTTAACTGATGTTGAAGAAGCGATTGAAGTTGGTAGACAAGGTGTTAGATATGCAGTTGCAGGTATTACTGACATAATGGTTACTATTAATAGAGTAAGTACTGATCCTTATAAAGTAAAATTCGGTAAACACCCTCTTAGTGAAATAGCTAACTTTGAAAGAGTTATGCCACCTGAAATGATTAACAAAGATGGTAATGGGATTACTGCTGAATTTATTACATATGTTAACCCGCTTATTCAAGGTGAAAATACACCATTGTATAAAGATGGAGTTCAGCAATTTAGTATTATGAAACAAAAAAAACGTAAAGACTGAGAAATCAGTCTTTTTTCTTTATAATTATATTAATTTAAAAGGCTTCTTGTTGAATAGTTCTAATATATATGTATACTAATATTAGCTATGTAAGTGTTGACAGAGGTGACAATATGAGTTTTTCAAGATTTTTTGGACATGATATAGACTTCAATTTGGCAATGCAACCATTTACATGGCAACATTATTTGCTGATGTTTTTAGGTGTCTTAAGTGTTGTTGTTACTTTGTATTATGCTAAGAACTTAAAAGTGCATAAATATGAAAGAAGAATAAAGATTGGATTTGCTATTTGGTTATTAGGCTTAGAACTAGCTTATCATCTTCATTACTGGCTTTTTGGATTATTTAGTGTTCCTTTACATGTATGTAGTTTTGGAGTTTTGTTAAGTGTTATTCTATTATTTACTAACAATAAAAAAGTATTTGAAATATTATTTTTTGTAGGTATATTTGG
>LGVF01475569.1_pt1 | contig 12337 bp, 13 predicted proteins | sample 469901 | NCBI WGS metagenome assembly LGVF01 (sample SAMN03893561, study PRJNA290197) | marine sediment metagenome | material: sediment; isolation source: combined push core samples #3730, #5133, and #5579 collected at Hydrate Ridge | place: Pacific Ocean: Hydrate Ridge | reverse complement strand
GCGAGATTGATAGTGATTGGGAGCTTGTTTTTTCCGCCGCGACAGCGGCTTCGTTCAACAAAATGCTCAAGCGGACTGGGTGATCCGGTGGCGGAGCACGAAAAGGTCGCTGCCATCTTGGAAGGTCTTCACGCCAGCCCGCTTATCTCTATCGTTAGGGTTCGGACCTACCCATGAAAAGTGGACACCCTAATCAATGAGGGTACTCTTGATTGAGAGGTGTCATTATGGCGAGAAAGAAAACCAAGGCTTATCCAGAAGCATTTAGGCGAGACGCTGTGCGCCTGGCCTATGGCTCGTGGCGCACTTGCAAATTGAATTCACCCTGCACTAATATCAATACAAACAACCGGACGGAAAATAATTCTACTTTTCAATTCGAATAATTCGGTGACTCCTGTAAGTTCACGGCGCCCCCGGGTAGCATTAACTATTTGCTTTGCGAGGCCTTCCATGCGAAATCCACATTTTAGTCATCCTGTACATGTAGGCTTCATAGGCCTTTTATTAGTTTTATGTACTTTCGCCATGTCAGGTTGCTCCCTTAGAGAAATTCATGAGCAGACAACTCTTATCGACAATCTCGGGACTATCAAGGGAAAGATAAGAACTACCAGCGATCAAAAAGGTCCTATTAGAGTTCTTCGTTTTTTGGATGAGGATGGCAACCCGGCTCTCAAGCAAAGTGTCATTACTAATGATCAGGGGGAGTATGAATTTCCTGCTGTTCCCGGCAGGTACTACATGGCCGCATTTATTGATGTCAACAATGATGGCAAGTATCAAGCCGAGGAGCATGGTAATTACTATGGGGCCCCTACAACCATTGCCGTTACCAAAAACAAGACCGTAATAGTTGAAACCATAATGATTAACGGACCGGTTCCGAAACCGGCAATAGAGATCAAACCGATCGATAAGACCGTGGCAATTTGGAAAAACATTGGCACGGTGGTGACTATGGCTGACCCTAGGTTCACGCCAGAAAACTATAGCAATGGACTTTGGAAGCCTGTAGATTTTCTAAAACAAGCGGAAGGGGGCGTGTTTTTCCTACAGGAGTATAACGATAACAAAATACCGGTTCTTTTGGTGCATGGAGTCAACAACGGACCAACCCTCTGGACGCAAGTCGTTGATTCTTTCGACGATGAGTATTTTCAACCATGGGTATATTATTATCCATCCGGCTTCAGGTTGGACATGATCAGCGATTATCTGGTCGAAGCGGTTACCGAGTTGCAGGACAAGCTTGAATTTAGTGAGTTTTACGTGGTTGCCCACAGCATGGGCGGTTTGGTCACCAGATCCTTTGTGAAAAAATATATTGAGCGAAGCCCAGAAAATTTAAAAAGGCTCGGATTGGTGATGACGGTCAACAGCCCAATGGCAGGTATGGCCGCAGCCGCAGCCGGGGTCAACCATTCGCCGATTGTGGTACCATCCTGGCGGGATGTTACCCCGGACAGTGAATTTTTGAAAGGCATCAACGATTGGAATTGGCCTGAGGAAGTCCCTTATCATCTTGTCACATCATATCTGGACAGCGAAAGCGGAGACGGTGTTGTTCCCTTGCAAAGTCAGGCTCAATGGAAACTACAAACCGAGGCTACCCGTATCTATATTTTCAATGAAGAACATACCAGGATTATTAATAACAAGAAGTTCCATGCTCTGTTGAATAATCTCCTAAAACAGTACTCAGGCATTTGATTTGAATAAAACACGGGAATGGTTTGGGAATACTTTTAATGTAATTTTTTCATTTTTCCTGTTCGCACGATAACATTCTCTGCATTTACCACCATCTAGCAACCATTTCTAATGACGTTGACCATTAGCTAACAAGGCTATTTCAGTCAACGCCAGGTATCAGACCTACCCCTGAAAAGTTGACACCCTAATCAATGACCAAAATTGACTTCAAAAAAGAACTAAAACACCTATATCGCCCTTCAAAAAAGGATGTTTCTGTAGTTGACGTTCCTGAGATGCAATTCCTTATGGTTGACGGTGAAGGTGACCCGAATACATCCATAGAATTTCAAGACGCGATTCAATGCCTATTTCCAGTTTCATACACTTTGAAATTCATGGTCAAACGTGGAGAAATGGGCATTGACTACGGCGTCCCCCCTCTTGAAGGCCTCTGGTGGTGCGACGATATGCAAAATTTCAGTGCCGAAGACAAGAGCAATTGGAAATGGACATTGATGATCATGCAACCTGAATTCATTACCCAAAGCATGGTGGTATCAGCCATATCAGAAGTAAAAAAGAAAAAGAATCCTACGTCACTCGATCAATTGAAATTTCAGAATTTCTCCGAAGGACTTTCAGCACAGATTATGCACATAGGGCCATTTTCAGAAGAAGGCCCTACCATAGAAAAAGTCCACAAATTCATACAGAATGCTGGTGACTCTCGCACAGGAAAACATCATGAAATCTACCTGAGCGATATACGAAAAGGAAACCCAGCGAACTGGAAAACCATCATTCGTCAACCATTTACAAGGTAGTGAACGGATATATAGGCAACGCCTTTCATAAAACTCATAAGCAACCAACTCCCTGCAGCCTCCCATATTGAAACCATCCGCGAACTGTACCGTGTCGCACGCAAGGTGCGCATCTTCCCACTGTTGGAACTCCTTGAAAAAAGATCTCGCCACCTCCATCAAGTTCTCTCCTGCCTGTCCGAACTGGGCTATGCCTTGGACATCGTGCCCGCTTCCTATGAGTTTTAGTGGGGGAGGAAACCAGATGCTTGTTCTTGAAAAAATCAAAGCCAGCGAATAGACTCAAGCACCCTCTTTCACTAGGTGCCTAAGCTAACCCCCATCGGGCATTCCGCACATCCGTTTTCCCCTCCTCGTTCAAAGCACTGGCAGGAAATGATATAATCAGTGGGGAGGGCCAACATCCTTCCCCCGGAGAGAGTATGTCGGATGATCTGGAATTGGCAGCTAAGGTGCATTACGGATTTTTGCCGGAAGACTACGAAGATAGCCGTTTGAGCATCGCGGTTAGTTTGCGTCCCCTGTACGCCATCGGCGGCGACTACTGCAGCATCCTTCCTTTGGGAGAAAACCGCCTATTGACCTGTATCTGCGATGCAGTGGGTCATGGCGTCTCGGCCGCACTCTTTGCGGCGCGGATCAATACCTATATTCTGACGCATGCCAAGTCGGATCAGGGTCTCTGCAAACTGGTTTCCGGGCTGAACTCCTATTTGTGTAAACGCCTGTCAGGTACGGGCATATATGCGACCTTTTACGCCCTGTTGTTAGATTTCGAAGCGAGTACGATAACTCTGAGTGGCGCTGCCCACCCACCGGTCTTGCAGCTTGAAAAAGGCCAGGACCGGTGCAAGGAGTGGCCATCGATTACCACCTTTATCGGCATGGATGATCCGCTGCCCCTGCCCTGTGGTTCGACGCCGCTGCGATTAAATGCCGGCGATCGTTTTCTGCTCTATTCCGATGGTCTTATTGAAGTGGAAGATACCCACGCACGGGCCTTTGGAACACAAAGACTGTCCAGCACCTTGATCGCAAACCGAAACCTCACTGGCCAGGCTTTGAATACAGCCATCCTGATGCAGGCAGAGACGCATGCTGCTGACGGTTTTAAAGATGATGTCTTGCTGATGAGTATTACGATCAAGTAGCCTTCAATGCTGAATATTTAAAAGTGTCAAACTTGCCCCCTCCTTTACTTCTTGCGACCGACTCGGGGAGAGGGCGAAACGTTTCTACCCCGTATCGGAAGGCTCTAACATGCAGCTTCCAGATTCAGTTTCTGCGACACCGGCCAACGATGAACGGAGGATGTCCAACATTTTTGAGCGTTACCTGACGGTCTGGGTCGGACTCTGTATTGTCGCCGGTATCCTGCTGGGCAAAATCGCTCCCAACCTGGCCACCACCCTGGATAGCATGGCGATTACAGTTAATGGCGCTCCGGTAGTATCCATTCCCATCGCGGTCTGCCTGTTTTTCATGATGTACCCGATCATGGTGAAGATTGATTTTGCCTCGGTGGTCAAAGCCGGCAAGAGCGGCAAACCGGTGCTGCTGACCCTGCTGGTGAACTGGGCCATCAAGCCCTTTACCATGTATGCTTTGTCCCTGCTGTTTCTCGGCGTACTGTTTCGCGGACTGATCGGTGCCGAAGCCATAGATCTGGTCAAGCTGCCTTTCGGCCTCGACCTGCCCGTGGGTGCGGCCCACGGTGCCGGAACGGTGGTGCTGCACGAGGGGATGAAGATGCTGCAGATTCCTCTGTGGCGCAGTTACCTGGCCGGTTGCATTCTGCTCGGCATCGCGCCCTGCACCGCCATGGTGCTGGTCTGGGGCTACCTAGCCCGGGGCAACGACAGCCTGACTCTGGTGATGGTTGCCCTGAACTCTCTGACTATGCTGCTGCTCTACGGGGTACTGGGAGGGTTTCTGCTGGGTATCGGTCGACTGCCGGTGCCCTGGCAGGCGTTACTGCTGTCCATCGGCATCTACGTTGCGCTGCCGTTGGTGGCCGGGTATTTCTCCCGCCGCTGGCTGATCGCGGCCAAGGGTCAAGAATGGCTTGAGGACAAGTTCCTCCATCGACTGACGCCTGTGACCATCATCGCTCTGCTGACCACTCTGGTGCTGCTGTTCAGCTTCAAGGGCGAAGTCATCCTAAACAACCCGCTAACCATCCTCTGGATCGCCATTCCCCTCTTCATCCAGACCGTGATGATCTTCGCCCTGACCTATGGCGCGGCCAAAAAGCTTGGCCTCAGCTACGAAAATGCAGCACCGTCCGCCCTGATCGGTGCCTCCAACCACTTTGAGGTAGCTATTGCTACTGCGGTGATGCTGTTCGGTCTTTCTTCCGGTGCGGCTCTGGCTACCGTCGTTGGGGTGCTCATCGAAGTACCGGTGATGCTGATGCTGGTGGGAATCTGTAAAAGAACCACGGGATGGTTCCAGCCGGGCTAAGATACGAAGGATCAACGAGGTCTTTGCTCAAATAGAGTTTTTATTTCCGAACTATTTCCCCTTGCTATATCCGGAAAACCGGATTATTGTATCCATTATGAAAAACACGACGGCTCTCTTCAAAGCTCTAGCACATCAGACCCGACTGCGCATCCTTTGTCTGCTTCTCGATGGGGAAGTGTGCGTTTGCCAGATTATGGCCATCCTAAAACTGCCCCAGTCGACGGCTTCCCGGCATCTAGCCATCCTGAAAAATGCGGGATTGGTTATGGACCGCCGTGACGGCACCTGGTCCCACTACTCTCTGGCCAGGAACTGCAGTCCCATGGCCGGTCAGTTGCTGGAACTATTGGGTGAACATCTGCCCCATACCAGCCTGGGGTCCAACGATTGTCAAAAACTGGCGGAGGCTTTGCAAAAAAAGGACTGTGCCTGATTTTTTTGCCCAAAACATCCGCTTTTTCGGATATTGCAGAATCGAATGAAAGGAAGGTGCCCCCTTGGATAGCCCGAAGAAACAGACACCACAAGAAATCCTGCAAGAGGTCATGAAGCTGTGCGCCAACTGCGATACCTGTCGCACCATGATGGAGGAGGATTGTGCGTTTTTCATCGAACTCTATCGACTCTGGGATCAGGAACATGAAGAGGGGGTTCCCATCAGCGAAGCGCAGTTGCGCTACCTGACCGAACTCTGCACCTTCTGTGGACTATGTCCCTGCCCGAGGGTCCCCATGGACGTGATGGAGGCCAAGAGCCGTTACATTGAACAGGAGGGCATGCCGCTGGCGACCCGTCTGCTCAACGATGTCCCGCGCATGGCCCGTCTGTGCGGCACCTTTCCCAAGCTGTCCAAGGCTTTGCAATCGAACAGCGTGCTTGGCCCTTTGTTGCGTAAAGCCACCGGCTTGCATCCCGAGCGACAACTACCGACCTTTCCAAAACAGAATTTTTTCAAATGGGCGGCCAGCCAAGGCCTTGACCAAAAACGGAGCGGAGAGTATCGGGTTGCCTACTTTGCCGGTTGCACCGCCGGCTACCTGTTCCCCGAGATTGGGCGTAGCGTGGTGGAAATCCTGCAGCACAACGGTGCAACGGTCTACGTCCCGCCCCAGCAGTGTTGCGGCATGCCCTTTTTGGTAGAAGGCGACCGAAAACGGACCCTGAAACTGGCCCAGGACAACATGGAGCGCCTGCTCGAAACGGTTCGCGACGAAGACGATCTGGTCTACTCCTGCCCCACCTGCGGCTATTTCCTGAAAAAACTGCTCAAAGAACGGGCTTATTATTCCGACGACTACCAGAAGTCGGTGAATGCCAACGAAAAAGAATTGAAGGTGCCGGCCCCGGAGAAAGGCGAGAACCAGTTCTGGACCCTGAGAAAGTCCATGTACCGGGAGATACTCAAAGACGACGGCTATTTCTCTAATATCGATCCTCTGGACCGGGTCGCCCTATCGGATCATCTTTTCGATTTTGGAGCTTATCTTACCCGCCTGCAAGGCGAAGGACGGCTCGCTACCAACTTCCAGCCTCTGCCGGAGCGCCTTGCTTATTTTGCCCCCTGCCATCTGCGGGAGCAAAAGATGGGGCTGCCCTATCTGGAGCTGCTGAAATTAGTTCCCGAGTTGGACATCGAACAAGTCGGCAGCGATTACGACTGCTGCGGCATGGGGGGAATTTTTGGATTCAAGGAGCATTTCCACCAAAAGTCTCTGGATCTGGGGGGACCATTGATGGATAAGATTCGCAAGCGCAACCCGCAGGCCATCGTCACCGACTGCATGAGCTGCCGCCTGCAATTCAATCATTGCCTGCCCTACCCTGTTTATCATCCGGTTGAAGTGCTGGCCCGGGCCTATCGGGCGGAGCAGCCCTAAGACAGTTACCAGTGACGAGACTCAGCCTCCGATTACCTTAGGCTGGTTGACAGTCTTAAACGATTTATGCCTGACGGAGTACGTTCAATGGATCATCAAACGAATGGAGATATGACAACGGAAGGGACAGCCCAGAGAAGTTTTCTCAGCAAACATCTTGGCCTTAAAATCGGTCTGTTTCTGATCGGCTGGTTCCTGCTCTATCGCCAGCTACTGCCTCTGGCGCGGTTTCTCAGCTACGATCTCTTTGGTCTGCAGTTGGAATCACACCTGGGCTCGGCGGTGGAATTCTTTCTCTACGATACCCCCAAGGTCTTGATGCTGCTGATACTGGTGGTGTTTGGCGTCGGTGTGCTGCGCAGTTTTATTACCCCGGAACTGACTCGGCAAATCCTGGCCGGTCGCCGGGAAAGTACCGGCAATGTGCTGGCCGCCCTGCTCGGTGTGGTGACGCCCTTTTGCTCCTGTTCGGCGGTGCCTCTGTTTATCGGCTTTGTTACCGCCGGCATCCCCCTGGGCATCACCTTTTCCTTCCTCATCTCGGCTCCGATGGTTAATGAGATCGCCCTGGTGCTGCTGTTCGGCCTGCTTGGCTGGAAAATAGCCGCCCTCTACTTTGTCACCGGGATACTCATTGCCACGATAGCCGGTTGGACCATCGGCCGCATGAAACTCGAGAACCATGTGGAAGACTGGGTGCGGGAGATGCAGGTCAATCAGGCAGCCATGCCCGACAACCGCCAATCCTGGGAAGACCGGGTTCGGTTCGGCATCGAAGCGGTGCGGGATATTGTCGGCAGGGTCTGGCTCTACGTGGTCATCGGCATTCTGATCGGAGCGGCCATCCACGGCTTTGTGCCAGAAAATTTCATGGCCGGCATCATGGGCAAGAGCGCCTGGTGGTCGGTACCAGTCTCGGTGCTGATCGGCATCCCCATGTATACCAACGCCGCCGGCATAATTCCGGTGGTGGAAGCGCTGCTCGGCAAGGGAGCCGCACTGGGCACCGTACTGGCCTTTATGATGAGCGTCATTGCCCTCTCCTTTCCGGAGATGGTGATTCTGCGCAAGGTGCTCAAACCGCGACTGATCGCCACCTTTATCGCCGTGGTCGGTGCCGGCATTCTGCTCGTCGGCTATCTATTCAACCTGATCATTTAAATCAACAAGGAACCAATCATGAAAATTCAGATTTTGGGAACCGGTTGCGCAAAATGTAAGAAACTGGCCAAAAACGCCGAAATTGCCGCCCAGGAGTTGCACTTGGAATATGAGTTGGTTAAGGTGACTGATATTCGGGAGATCACCGCTTTCGGGGTTCTCATGACTCCTGCCCTGGCCATAGACGGACAGGTCAAATTGTCAGGAAAGGTCCCCACCGTCGCTGAACTTAAACGACTATTGAGCGCCTGATCCTTATCTTTATCCAGCGAGGCTTCTGATGAAATTCGTTACTCTTTTGCAGAAATATTGCCTTTGCTTCTGCGTTACCGCCCTTTTGGGGATGACCCTGCTGCCTAATGCCGGCGTCGCGCAGTCGACCCCGGTCGACACCCCCGAAGCGCTAGCCCCCTCACAGCAACAGGTCAAAACCGTGGTCTATTACTTTCACGGCAACATGCGCTGCGCTTCCTGCAGAAAAATCGAAGCCTACACCAAAGAAGCCATCCAGTCCGGGTTTGCCAAGGCATTGCAGAACGGTCGTTTGGAATTGCAGGTGATCAATGTAGACGATTCTGCCAATGAACATTACGTGCAGGATTTTCAACTGTATACGCGCTCGGTGGTTCTGGAAAGACGCGCGGGGAACCAGCAGCAACAGTGGAAAAACCTTGACCAGGTCTGGAGCCTTATCCGTAACAAAACAGCCTTTATGGAGTATGTGCAGGAACAGATCCAGGACATGATGAAAGGGGCTTGAGCATGCATGAGTATGCCCTGGCCATCGCCTCAGCCTTTTGGCTTGGCGTGCTGACTTCAATCAGCCCTTGCCCCCTGGCAACGAATATCGCTGCCATCTCTTTCGTCGGCCGGCGGGTGGACAGCCCACGGCAAGTTTTTTCCGCAGGCCTGCTCTACACCTCCGGTCGTAGTCTGGCCTATCTCGCCCTTGGCAGTCTGCTGGTCTCCAGCATACTTTCTGCACCATTTCTGGCCCAGATTTTACAAAAATACATGAACCGCGCCCTGGGGCCGATCCTGATTTTGGTGGGGCTGGTATTACTAGAGGTTGTTTCCTTTAGTCTGCCCGGGAGACTCTTTGCGGACAGGTTACAAAAAAAGGCCGAGTCGATGGGCGTCTGGGGCGCCGGAATGCTCGGATTTCTTTTTGCCCTGTCCTTTTGTCCGACTTCGGCGGCGTTGTTTTTTGGCAGTCTTTTACCCTTGGCTCTGCATCAAGATTCCGGAGTGATGCTGCCGGCGGTCTACGGCATCGCTACCGGCCTGCCCGTATTGCTGTTTGCCGTGCTGATCGCCCTGGGCGCCAACAAGGTCGGTCAGGCGTTCAATCGTATCCAGGCCTTCGAGCGCTGGGCCCGGCGGATAACCGGAGCACTGTTCGTACTGATCGGGGCATATTACTGTCTGGCGGTGTTTTGGGGCATCTCCCTTTGATTTTTTTCAAAAGAAAACGACCCGGGGTCGAATCGGGCAAGCATTGGGATTGCGCTGAAAGGTTTAAAACCTGCCTAGTACTCATCCTGAAACTCCGGATGAACACTAGACATATCCGCTATTTTCTTGAGCCTTATCAAGCACCTAGAACATCCTCAAAACATCCTGTATATTCATAACAAGTTAAAAACAGCAACTCTCCGCCTTCCCTCTTCAGGGAACCTGCGACTCGCACGGAACACCAGTCTGGCACAGCCCGCAACCCGTTTCCATAACCCCGTAAAGCTGCCCGGCAGTTTGCCGCAACTCTCCGTAGACATGAGCTTGACACTTCTTTTTGTCATGTCCCTGCAAGGAAATTGCATCGACCGGACAACGGCGTATGCAGAGACCGCAGCTTCCGTCCCGATGGTACAGGCAGTTACTCCAGGGGTCGGCACAGTTCTTTTTGCTGGGCTGGATGGTCAGATCGGTGATGACGCTGCCGCAGCGATGAGCGATCCCCTTGTCGGTGATGAACCCGTCATTCAGGCTGAAGGTACCGAGGCCGGCGGCGTAAGCGGCATGGCGTTCGGACCAGGTCGAAGCCATCCCCACTCGGGGATCTTTCACCGGGCGCCACTGGCCGGCTAGAAGGGGAGCTACGGCCTTGGCACCGAGCGAACGGATCAGGTTGGTCAATTGGATACGCAGCAGGGTATTGAAGCGTTCTCCATGGGCGCGGGTCATGGCCCATTCGCGGGAGGGGATGCTACGGGCCTGGCGATTACTTTTGCGGGTCGCCTCAGTGATGGGCAGTATCCAGCAAATGACGGTTCGAGCTTCATCGGCACCGCAACCGAAAGCATTATTCAGCACTTCCCCTGGTGTCATGTGAAACTCACCAATGATCGTCTTGAAATCTTTGAACAACGGATCATCTGCAGCGGCAAATCCCACCAGCGGTTCATCAAAATAGGGTAGATCGCTGTCGACAAAACGATTGTCGGGACTTGCCAGCACAAAGTCACGGATTTCTTGCCGCATAACCTGTTCCATGATCGCCTTCCCCTTCGTAGGTGGGGTGGATACTGTTTTTATTATACGCACTCGGATGGCCACAGCCAAGGCAGGGCATAAACAATGAACCTCCCGGACCGAGCTAATCAATCCTTTTCAGGACCCTTTCGGGCCCAGAAAAAACTTGAAAACTCAGCGTTAATTTTGCATAGTACGGAACCTCAACAATACCCTGAAACCGCAAATTTTAACCCGAATGGAGGGACAACGATGATCGGCACTCCACTGAAACAAGGCGCAACTAAAATTCTGATGCTCGGCAGTGGCGAACTGGGCAAGGAAGTGGTCATCGAGGCGCAGCGCTTCGGCATCGAAGTCATAGCCGTCGACCGTTATGCCGATGCACCGGCCATGCAGGTGGCCCATCGCAGCCATGTTATCGACATGCTTGATCGCGAGGCTCTGTCCCGAGTGATCAACCAGGAAAAACCGGACTTCATCGTTCCCGAAATTGAAGCGATCAATACCGAATACCTGCTCGAACTGGAGAAGGAAGGCTTCAACGTCATCCCAACCGCTCGGGCTACCAACCTGACCATGAATCGGGAAGGCATTCGTCGCCTGGCGGCCGAAGATTTAGGCCTGCTCACCGCTAAATACCTATTTGCCACCACTCTTGAAGAGTTTCGCAGCGGCGTGCAGGAAATCGGCATGCCTTGCGTCATCAAGCCGATCATGAGCTCCTCCGGCAAAGGCCAGAGCACGGTGCGCGAAGAAGGCGACATCGATAAGGCCTGGGCCTATGCTCAAGCCGGAGCGCGGGGCACCGGCGACAAGGTGATCATCGAGGAATTTATCCCCTTTGACTACGAAATCACCCTGCTCACCGTGCGCCACGCCAACGGCACCAGCTACTGCCCACCCATCGGTCACGTACAAGAGGGCGGCGACTACCAGGAATCCTGGCAGCCCATGGCCATGACTCCGGCAGCCCTGCAAGAAGCACAGAACCAAGCCAAGGCCGTAACCGACGCCCTGGGCGGCACCGGTCTTTTCGGCGTCGAATTCTTCATCAAGGGTGACACGGTCTTTTTCAGCGAAATTTCTCCGCGCCCCCACGACACCGGCATGGTGACGATGGTCACCCAGAACATGTCGGAGTTCGAACTGCACGTGCGGGCAATCCTCGGCTTGCCGGTACCGGAGATTGAGCTCCTCTCCCCTGGAGCGTCCCACGTGGTGCTGGCCACGGAACATTCCGACAATGTCGGTATCACCGGCGTGGCGGAGGCGTTGACCGTACCCCGCAGCAAAGTGCGCGTGTTCGGCAAGCCCGACACCCGCCCCGGCCGGCGCATGGCGGTAGCTCTGGTCCTCGCTGACGACGTTGAAGAGGCTCGCAAGCAGGCCGCGAAGGCCGCAGCGGCCATCAAAGTGGTGCCCCGCTAAAAAGTTCCGTGAACCTTATTCTGCAGCAAAATCCCCTGTGATTCTTTATCACGGGGGATTTTCTTTTGGAGGATCCCCCCACTTCAACGATCCCATCCCACTTTTTTCACTCGGACCCTTGACGAAGGGCGTATTTGCCGTTTTAGTAATAACAAACCAGCAAATGCTAAGCTGCCAACCTCTCCATTTACGGGGACAGACTATGCCGTGGGACCTGGACCGTGCCAGAAGCCTGGTTGCATCTGATTCAAGTCTGGCCGCATTCGAGGTGCATCACGAAGCAGGTGAATTGCATCTCAACAACGCCAGGGGCTTATTTGTGCGCCTGCTACCAGCCAACCGGCCAGGACACTGGCAGATGGAATATTTTATTCAGGGCAAGCGTTGGCAATGTCGGGAGTTTATCGG
>LGVF01160038.1_pt1 | contig 12356 bp, 10 predicted proteins | sample 469901 | NCBI WGS metagenome assembly LGVF01 (sample SAMN03893561, study PRJNA290197) | marine sediment metagenome | material: sediment; isolation source: combined push core samples #3730, #5133, and #5579 collected at Hydrate Ridge | place: Pacific Ocean: Hydrate Ridge | reverse complement strand
ACAACACTTTTAGCTTAGTTTGTACAAACAGAAAAAGCGACGAGATTTCATCTATAAGGATGAAATCTCGTCGCTAATTATCTTTAATATTACTACCTAAAACACTAGTGAGCTTAGGTAATATTTATAATCTTAAATATTGTGTTTAGCCATTTTTGATTTTAAAGTTGAAGCAGGTATTCCTAAAATTTCTGCAGCTTTTGCTTTATTTCCATGGGTTTTATCAATTGCCCCTTGAATTGCATTCCGCTCAACCTCTTCTAATATATCATTCAAAGATTTACTCTCGAAAGTAAAACATGTTGGTTTAAATCCTGGGAACTTTATTTCGTAGGGCAATGTATCAACACCTATTTTATTATCTACACTCAATAGAGTTAAACGTTCCGAAAGATTTTTAAGTTCTCTAACATTACCCTGAAAAGGATATTTTTTTAGTATTTCGAAAACCTCATCATCAATTTGAATATCTACATCATCTGAGAAAACAGAAACAAAATATTTTGTTAAACTTACTACATCTCCTGGACGCTCTCTTAAGGGAGGTAATGGAATTGGAAAAACGTTTAGCCTATAATACAAATCTTCTCTAAACTTTCCGGCATCAACCATTTCTCTTAGATTCTTTTTTGTTGAAGATATTAGTCTAACATTTACTTTTATTACTTTGTTACCTCCTACTCTTTCAATTTCTCCTTCTTCGAGAGCTCTAAGTAATTTCACTTGTAAATCCAAAGGTACATCATCAATATCATCTAAATAAAGAGTTCCTCCATTTGCCATTTCGAACCTGCCAATTTTATCTGAAACAGCACCTGTAAATGCCCCTTTTACATGTCCGAAAAGCTCTGACTCAAATATATCGCGGCTAAGTATTGCACAACTAACTTTCACTAATGGCTTTTTGCTTCTAGAACTATTGTAATGAATAATATTTGTCAACAATTCTTTTCCTGTACCCGTCTCGCCTACAATTAATACAGATGTCAACTTTTGAGCTACAATTTTAACTAAATCAAAAACTTTTTGCACAACAGGTGTAGCTCCTACAAAAGATGAAAAATCATACTCCTGTTTTAATTTAATTTTTAACTCTCTATTTTCTTCTCTTATACTTTTAAGTTCAATTACTCTATTAATAATTAAAAGTACTTTTTCATTATCAAAAGGTTTCTCTATATAATCATATGCGCCAAGTTTCATAGTTTCAACAGCAGTTGATACTGTAGAATAGGCAGTCATTAGGATTACACATATGTTTTTATTGAACTTTTTAGTTCTCCTAAGTAACTCTACACCATCAATATCTGGCATTTTCAAATCTGTTATTACTATATCGGGTAGCAATTCTTTCATCTGCATTAAAGCTGCATTAGCATGTGCAAATTCATAGACCTCATACCCTGCATCTCTCAACTCATCTGCTAGTGAAACTCTTATTATACGCTCATCATCTACTACATATATTCTCATACAATATTGTTTTGTGGCAATTCAATAATAAACTCAGTGCCTATGTTTTCATCACTGTTAAAGCGAATATCTCCCTTATGCTTTTTTATCAGATTAAAAGAAACTGACAGTCCCAAACCAGTACCTTTCCCAACATTTTTTGAAGTGAAAAATGGGTCAAATATTTTACCCTGAATATCTTTAGGCATACCTATACCATTATCCTTGAAATGTACAGTAAGCTTATTTGTTTTACTCTCAATAAAAATCTCAATTTTACCTTTTAGTGCTGGTATTAACCCTTTCTTTTCTAGAATAGCATCCTTACTATTTAATAGCATATTTACAAAAACTTGCTCAAGGTGGCTACTACTTCCATTTACATAACAACCTTCTTTATCATTGAACTTTATAGAAATCTGGTTCTTCTGTATTTCATGATTTGTCAATGAGATGGCATTCTCTATTGCTGTATTTATATTTATATTTTCAAAACTTAACTTTTGTTTCCTTCCAAATTTCAATAAATGCTGAACAACATTTTGAATTTTATCAGTAGCTTCCTTAATAAGGGATATATATTTGATATTCTGCTCCCGGTTATCAGGATCTTTAATTATCCTATTTACACAATTCTGTATTCCTGAAATAGGGTTGTTTATTTCGTGTGCAACACCCGCTGATAAAGTTCCTAATGATGCAAGCCTTTCTGCTTGTACAAGTGCACTCTCGGTTTCTTTTAATTCTCTATAATTACTTCTTAGACGTTGTATCATCTCCGAAAATTTTGCAACTAACACGTCTAATTCATCTTCCAATTGAATATTAAACAATCTCATCCTTTTTCTGGAATCAATTTTAAAATCATCGGAATCTATATTATTTAAATCTACTATTTGCGCCATATTACTAATTTCGGTTATCGGCCTAGTAATAAGATATGAGAAGAATAATGCTCCTAATAATCCTAGTACTAAAAAAGAAAAAATCATAATTATGAAATCCATTATATCCTCTAAAATCTTTTCACGGATAAAGTCTTCTGTTATCCCAAGTCGCACGACTCCAACATCTCCTTTTAAAATTGGATAGGCAATATCTCTAACAATATTATATTCAAAATTCCTTGTTTCTAGTACTTTTATACTTACTCCATTTACTACACTTAAAGGATTAGCGTTTACCAATTCATCAGGTATATTTATATCGTAGGTCTGTGATATGATTTTATTAGATTTATCTAGTATAAAAATATACGAAATGGAAGGGTCGCTTTTCTTTACTTGATCTAACACAGTGTAAAGGCTCATATCATCGCCATAAGCCATAGGATCTAATGCTTTCTCAGCAACAATTTGGGCAAGAATATTACAACGTTTATCAAGCTCTTCCTCAAAAGATGTATAAACAGACGACCATAGCATGTAAATATTAATTAAACCAAACAATGTTACTGCCATAGTTGAAACAATGGCAAATTTCCAAAAAATTGGCAGTTTATATATTTTACTTGCTTGCTTCATTACCTACATAACTTTTTAACTGAAATACGCTTTCATATATCCTTTTATCAACCACAACATATTTATCAATATTAATCTTTTGAAGTATGCTATTTCCTATGCTATCATTTTGAAGATTTAAAAATACATTCTGATACTTATCAAATCGTTTTTTAGAGAGATTTATAGGAGCAACAATAGGCGGAACACCAAAATCCTCAGATTTTTCAACAATTTTGATATTGATTACTTTTTCGGGGTTAAACAATGATAGGTAGTCAAAAATTAATCCATTTATTGATGCGCCATCAATAATACCATGATTTACCATTTCAATAGATTTATCATGTCCATAAGTGAAAATAGTTTTTTTAAAAAACTCATCTTCACTACTTTTCATCTCCATCATTTTCTTAAGCGGAAATAATCTTCCAGTATTTGAAAGCGGATCGGTAAATGCAAAACTGTTATTTTTAAAATCCTTGAAATCCTCTACATCCGAATCTTTTTGTGCAATAATATATGCTTGATAAGATGTTTCTTTATTAATCTCGGGTGCTACTAAGAGTTTAACATTCTTATGATTTTCAACAAAGGCACCTGAACAAATAAATGCAAAATCAACCTCCCCATTTTTAAGAAGTAGGTTCACTTCTTCATAGGTTTTTTTCTGTTTGATATAGATAGGATATCCAACTTTATCAGAAATATAGCTCACCAATTCACTATAATATTTATACGTTTCCTTAGGCGAAGTCATAGAAGCTATTGCAATATAAATAGCTTTTGGTTTATCAATATTATTCTCGGTATTATTCTTTACAGAGGTCTCTTTAAAGTCAATAACAGTTCTTTTGTTATTAGAGTTGTTACATGATAAATTTAAGGCAAGTACTAATATTAGGGTTAACTTAATCTTACTCATCTTATTTGTGTTTTGGTGCTCTAAAGGTAAATAAAAATTTAAATGGGTAAATTTATTATGAAAAAAAAACTTATTCTCTATGCCCAATAATTTCTAAACAAAAAAACCTACAGAGCTTATATTAAACTCTGTAGGTTTTATTTTAAAAATAAGCACCTCAATCACCTAAATTCTTAACTTCTTTATAAGCAACATAAAGAGCTACAAACACTCCAAACAATGAGAGTATTATGGTGAAAAGCCTATCTGTATTATATTTTTCATCTAGCCAAACACCACCATAAGCACTAAAGCCTATTATGCCAGCCATCTGAAAAACTAGTCCACTTAAACTAGCATAAGCATTAAGATACTTTCTCCTTTTTTGTTTTTTCTCCAACATTTAGATTTTTTACACTGCCTTTCATCGTACATGTAGCATCAAAAGTTGCTCCTGGTTCTATTGCTAATTTACCAACAACTACATCGCCGGTAATCCTTGCAGTAGCTTTTAAAGATAACAATTCATTAACCTGAACATTTCCAGATAAAGATCCTTCAACCTCTGCATTTGTACAAATTGTTGTGCCTTTAATTACTCCTGTTTGTCCTACTACAATTCTACCTTTGGTTTCAATAGTACCTTCAATTGTACCATCAACTCTAAAATCACCATCCGATTTAATATCGCCAGTAATAACCGTACCTGCAGCCAATACATTTCTTTGACTTCCTCCTGCTACTTGAGCTTGTTCTTTCTTCACGTCTTTTCCTTTTGAGAACATAATATTAATTATTTTCGATACTCTTAGCCTGTAAAAGGTAAGAGTCTATATTTTTCTTGCGTTGCAAAATATTAAAATTATATTGAGAAATTATGAAAGTCTCAATATTTTTACTCTTAATAGTCTTATTTATTAAGCTTTCAGGTAAAAACTCATTTTTAAAGTCTTCTGCCAGCTTCCAACTCTGAAAGTTAAAAACTACAAATACATTTTTATTGTAAGAAAAGCTACTTTCGCTTGTCTTCAACTTTTTTTGCCATAGTTTATAATCTATGCTTTTTTTGAGTTCAGAAAAATCAGTTTCCATATCAGCATAAATAACTATTCGAGCTTTATCAATATTATTATTATCGAATTTTCTTTTATTATCCTTCTTAAGATCATCTAAATACTTTTTAGATTTTTCAGAAACCTCATCATTTGGGAAATTATACATTACATATTCCAATGCATTTTCATACTCTTTAGGTGTCCCTAATTTCCCTACTGCTAATGCTTTTATTAACTCCACTTTTGGTATTACATCTTCTACAGGATAATTTTCAATAATATTATCTGCTACTAAAATTGCTTCTCTAAATTTCCTCTCACCTATTTTTTTGATAAGATTTTCGTATTGCAGTTGAACACTCTGCTTATCTCCCAAGTTTACCTTTTCAGGATTTAATATTATACTTGCGTACCTACTATCAGGAAAATCATTTAATATAATTTCTTTATACTTCTTCTCTTTATTCCTATAACCTAGTGTTTTATAATTTTTATAAAGATAATAATAAGTTGGCAACTTAATATCTTCATCAGGATTATACTCCAAAAGCGTCTTCAAAGTTGTACTAGATAATTCGTATTTTCCAAACTGCTCGTTATATATTAAGCCTAATGCATAGTAAGCAAAATCCCTATCAGTTTTCATAACATCTAAAGTATCTGCATTAGTAGGTAACTGATTTGTGTAATAATCTACAGTATGAAGTGGATTAACATAAACATCCTTCTTGTTTAAATCCTTTTTAACTTCTAATCCAATAGCAATACTATCCTGCTTTTCTTCTTCCTCTATTTTGGCAACTAAAGTATTAACAGGTTTTGATAAAATCCGCCATTGATCTTGCAAAGGTCTATCTCCCCATCTCTTTTCAAATTCTGATCTACCATATTGCAAAGTAACCGGATTATACAAATAAAAAGTACTCGATCTACCACTTACAAAGCCTCCACTTCCTTTATCCTTACTATCTTCAGATAATTTAGCAGCAGCTTCGGCTTCAGCAATTCTTCTAGCTTCTTCCTCTTTAAGTCTAACTATATATTTTTCAAAAAACACAACTCTATCACCTTCACTCATAGCTACTATTTTAAGTATGCTATCATTTCGCTCGGCAATATTTATAAACTTAATTACATTGTTTAGTTGCTTTCTTTTTCTTGAAATATTTTTATAATTCTTATACGATTTTGACATAGAAGTAAGCGTACTATCATAATATGCAGCAGCATATTTATACTTAGCTTGATCAAAATATACATTTCCTAACAACTCATAAGCAACACCCTTTTCGTATTTTTTACTCTTAGCTTTGGCGATAGATATCTTAAGATTCTTCTCGGCCTTTTCGTAGTATTGATCTTTATAGTATACATTTCCTAATTGGTAATATATTTTCTCAATATCTTTTTCATTTTTTTTCTGACCAAGCATTTTTTCTAAACCGGCTACATACAGCTTTAACTCATCAATATCAGGATCAAAGTTTTCGGCTCTATCTAACTTTGCATGCAATACATATTTATAAGGAGTACCTTTTTTTATTACTTCATCAAATGTTCTGGTAGACATAGAACCTCTACCATCAATTTTATAAATTTGAGCCATAATATAAGTGTACCTCGTTTTTACACGCTTATCTTTTTCAAGTTCTATGGCTTTTTTCATCATTTTTATTGAACTGCCATACTTCTTTTGTTGCAGCAATGCATCTGAATAGTAAGCATAAAGCTCAGGCTTAAGTTCATTTGATAAATTTGGATTATCAAGCAATTCATTAATTTCAACTACAGCTAACGAGTAGTTTTCTAATTCAATTTGTGTACGTGCCGACCATAATAAAGCATTATAGTAAGCCTCACCACCTCTGAAATTTAATTTTATATAATTAAAAGCTTCTAAAGCTGGTAAAAATTTCGACTGGTAATAACGTGCTTTTCCTAATAACAAATAAGCTTCATCCATATATGAATTACGCTCGTTGCCCCCAATATTCATTGAATGTTTCTGAATGGCCTTGGATGCTTTTTCGTCAGCCTTTTGCAAATGACTACGTGCTTTCATTGCATTCATACCAACCTCGAAAGGCGAAACTGGAAGAGTTTCCCTAAAATCATCGTTGTAATTTTTAACAATGATTTCTTCAGCCTTATCTAAGCTATTGTTTCCATTATACAAAACATTGTAAACCGTAGTTGTATTATGATAGGTTCTATTAATGAATTTATCTTTACTGCTTGAGCATGCAGTCACAAAAGCAAGTGCAATAAGTACAAAAGCAATTTTGTGCTGAAAAATTTTGGAAATAATATATGTAGAAATGTGTTTTCCGTTTTGATTCATCAAATTGATGCTTTGTTTTTAAATATTCGATAAAAATAGAATAAATACAGAAACTATAACGAAAAAAACAGAAGCATATTTTTGATTAGCTATAATTAATTTAGTTCTACCACTAATGTTGTGGGAATATTTGGAATTTACACCTGTAAATATGACAATAAAAAAGAGTTAAGAGATAATATTTATGCGCCTAATCTGGCTATCCGCTTGTAATTTTACTTGCTAAGATAGCTCACAATAGTTTTGCGGGGTCCACGCTTGGGCGTGGCCGCCACAAAACTTTGTTCACAAAAAATCTTAGCAAGCAAAAGCTACCGCTACTATCCAGGGCGTAGCATTTAGCCAACACCAAATACATCACCAAATGCCCAATATTCTTTAAAAAATAGTTCCGTAGCTTCGGTTATGCAACGATTTTTATAAATTGCTTAACCAAAAAATACTTTGATTTTAATAGTGCATTCTGAAATTCACTTGGTATTAGAAATGTAATTGTATAATAAAAAAGCCTGTTGTATTGACAATGAAGCTTTTTTGCCCCAGATAGAAGTGTTACCCTGCAGTAGGATATACTAATGAACAAATATTTTCAATGGCTATGACCTTAGGAATAGACCCTTGAAAATATATTGTGAATTGTATAATCTACGAAGCGTATAAACGTATAGCTGGACTAGGCTCATAAAAAAAATACTACCCTTTTTATTCGGTATTAATAATTTTGAAACCAATTATACGTTTATATGATATAACTTTCGATATTTGCATAAATATTATTATTCATACTGTGGCGATAGCTTTTTATTGTTTGAAATTACACCTGAAACAATTTTTAACATCAAAATATGAATGGAATATTCTCATAAAAATGCTTTGATAAATGGCTGAAAAAACTGGAAAAAAGAATAAGTTAAAACGTAAATTAGTTAGCCATTACCGATTGGTAATTAGCTCGGAAGATACTTGGGAAGAAAAATTTTCGNNTAATAATTAGTACTATTACATTAATTGCATTCACGCCCCTTAAAGAATACATTCCAGGTTATGACCCTACCAAATTGAGAAAAGAATCTCAGAATTTGATTTTCAAAACTGATTCACTTGAAACTATTTTGAGAAAAAATCAAGCTTACATTGATAATTTATCGATGATTTTAAGTGGCGAAATTGACTCACTAGATATTGTACCAAACAAAACTACAGGTGCTGATTCTCAAAAAAACTTAAATAATAATGGCAATAATGTTGACTTTGCTATTTCGAAGGAAGATTCTATTTTTCGTTCGGAGATAGAAAGAGAGGATAGATATAATATTTTTGGTTCAAAAAATAAGAGTAATTTTGTACTTGTTGCTCCAATAAGTGGAAGTATAACTCAAGATTATGATGCTAAAAATAAACATTTTGCAATAGATGTGGCAGTAACAGAAGGGACTCCTGTAAAAGCAGTTGCTGATGGCTCTGTAATTTTCTCTGAATGGACTTCAACAACAGGAAATGTAATTATTATAGAACACGAAAACCATTTAATCTCGGTATATAAACACAACGATTCGTCTACAAAAGAACAAGGTGACTTTGTTGAAAGTGGAGAAGTAATTGCTACTTCAGGCTCAACTGGCGAATTGAGCACCGGACCTCATCTACACTTTGAGTTATGGTACAATGGTTATCCTGTTAATCCTACTGACTACATAGATTTTGAATTATGAGTATAAAAAGCACATTAGCAAAAACATATGCAAAATATGTTGCTCACAAAACTTACAAGTGGGCTAAAAATCCTGTAGAAACTCAAAATAGAGTTTTCCACTACTTGATTGATAAAGCAAAAAATACAGAGTTTGGAAAAGACCATGGTTTTAGCAACATAAATTCATATGTTGATTTTAGAAAAAATGTTGAGATTAACGATTATGAAGGTCTTACAAAATATATTGACAAAGTTGTAGCTGGCGAAAAAGATATTTTATGGCCAGGAAAACCTTTGTACTTCGCAAAAACTTCTGGTACAACTTCAGGCGCTAAATATATTCCTCTTACAAAGGAATCTATGCCAAATCATATCAACGCTGCAAAAGATGCGTTGTTATTGTATTTGAACGAAACAGGTAATAATAGTTTTGTAGATGGAAAGATGATTTTCTTGCAAGGCAGCCCTGAAATGACCGAGCAAAACGGAATAAAAATTGGACGTTTATCAGGAATTTCGGCACACTATGTTCCTAACTATTTACAACAAAATAGAATGCCGTCGTGGGACACAAACCTTATTGAAGATTGGGAACAAAAAGTTGATGCTATTGTTGAAGAAACTGTCAATGAAGATATGCGATTAATCTCGGGTATTCCGCCTTGGATGGTTATGTATTTCGAAAAACTTGAAGCTAAAACAGGAAAGAAAATAGGTGATTTATTTCCTCACTTTTCTTTATTTATTAATGGTGGTGTTGCTTACGAACCTTATAGAAAGAAATTTGAAGAGCTAATTGGTCGTCATGTTGATGTGTTGGAGCTATATCCGGCTTCAGAAGGGTTTATAGCGTATCAAGATTCTCAACATCAAGAAGGGATGCTTTTACTACTAGATAATGGCATATTTTATGAATTTATTCCTGCTGACGAGTTTTATAACGAAAACCCTACAAGAATTACTATTGGTGGAGTTGAACTAGGTGTAAATTACGTTTTAATTCTTAATACTAATGCAGGTCTTTGGGGATATAATATTGGTGACACTATAGTATTTACTTCAAAAAAGCCATATAGAATTAAGGTTTCCGGAAGAATTAAGCACTTTATTTCAGCATTTGGAGAACATGTAATTGGGAAAGAGGTTGAGGATGCTATGAAGCAAGCAATTGAAGGTTGTAATATCAGAATTAACGAATTTACAGTTGCACCACAAGTTAACCCTGAGTCAGGGTTGCCTTATCACGAATGGTTTATTGAATTTGAAAATGCACCCGAAGACATAGGTGATTTGGCATATAAAATTGACATAGCACTTTCGAGTAAAAACACTTATTATGAAGATCTAATTTCAGGAAATGTGTTGCGTCAGCTTGTTGTGAGAAAGATTGAGAAGAATGGATTTAATGAATACATGAAATCTATAGGGAAACTTGGTGGACAAAACAAAACTCCACGCTTATCAAACAATAGAGATATTGCAGATAAGCTTTCTAAATATATTATTGAATAAATTCAGAGGATATAGAATAAATGAAGATACTTGTTGTAGAGGATGAAGAACTTTTGAGAAGTTCGATTGATGAATTTATGTTTCATGAAGGTTATGTTCATGAAACAGCTGATACATTTATGCTGGCAGATGAGAAAATTGAACTATACAACTACGACATTGTTTTATTAGATTTAGGATTACCTGACGGCGACGGCATATCGTTAATTGAAAAAATTAAGTCTAAATCTGAATCTACCGGTGTAATAATTATTTCGGCACGTAATGCTATAAATGACAGAGTAAAAGGATTAGAAAAAGGAGCCGATGATTACTTAACAAAACCCTTTCACCTTAGCGAACTTAATGCCCGAATAAAAAGTTTGTACAGAAGATTAAATTTCAAAGGAAATAATATTTACTCGTTTAATGAGCTTACTATTAATCCTGATGATATGAAGGTTTGTGTAAACAAGAAAGAATTAACACTTACTAAAAAAGAATTTGACTTACTAACTTACTTTTTAGCCAATAAAAATCGAGTAATTACAAAAACAACGTTAAGCGAGCACCTTTGGGGTGATTATATGGACACTGTTGATTCGCTTGATTTTATTTATACGCACATAAAAAATCTTCGCAAAAAACTTATAAAAGCAGGAAGCGAAGATTATATAAAAAATGTTTACGGTGTTGGATATAAGTTTGAGGGTTGATAATAATAGGTAATCAATCTTATATTACTGCACTTTCCAAAAACTCAATTGTTCTTATTTCTGCATTCATTTTTGCTTTTATACCTATAGGTAGCGTAAATTGATCATTAATATGTCCAAATGAAAAGCCATATGCTGTAGGTACTTTGATCCCTTCAGTATTATCTTCAAACATTTCTTCAACAGTTAATGACAGTTCATCTTCAGGCTTGTCACTATCGTCAAACACTCCAAATATCAAGCCCTTAGATTTATTCAAATCTTGGTTTTGAGCCAACTGAGTTAGCATTCTATCTATTCTGTATGGGGCTTCACCAATATCTTCAATAAAAAGTAGTTTATCTTCAAAGTCTAATTCCCATTCTGTACCTATCATTGATGTTATTAAACTCAAATTACCACCTACCAACATACCTTCTGCTTCACCTTTTGAGAAAACTCTTGCTTTAAAAAAATCATTTTCTTCTGCCTTTTCATCATTTATTTTACTTGGAAAAACCTTTGGAGGAATGTTGCTAGATGTAATCATGCTCTCAACATATTTTCTTGTATAATCTGTTAGTTTTGATGATGCAACTGGTCCATGAAAAGTTACAAGTCCTGTCTTTTTAAATATTGCCAAATGTAGAGCGGTGATATCACTATAACCAATAAATATTTTAGGATTATTCTTTATCAAATTAAAATCAATATCTGGCAATAATCCTGTACATCCGTATCCTCCACGGGCGGCCCAAATACCTTTAACTTCATTATCTGCAAACATATCATGCAAATCATCTATCCTTTCTTGTTTTGTGCCTGCTGTATAACCTCGTTGTTTTCTTATATTTTTAGACAGTTTGACTTTAAAACCTAAAGACTCAATATTTTCAATTGCTGTTTGCAAACCTTCATCAGAAATAAAGCTTCCAGGTGTAATTAATCCAATAATATCACCTTTTTTCAGTGCCTTCGGTTTAATTTTTTTTTTGCTAGAATTATCGTCATCTATATCATTATTACTAAACGACATCAATGAAAGTGTGGCGCTTGCCAAACCTATATTTTTAATGAATTTTCTTCTTTGCACAGTATTTATTTTTCATGAAATATATAATAAATTGTTTACATTAACTGTGTTTATTAGACTGATTGAGTTATTTACTCTCCCAATTATATGCTAACGTAGCTAATTCTGTATTGAAAAATAAAATGGATAC
>LGVF01037571.1_pt1 | contig 12360 bp, 9 predicted proteins | sample 469901 | NCBI WGS metagenome assembly LGVF01 (sample SAMN03893561, study PRJNA290197) | marine sediment metagenome | material: sediment; isolation source: combined push core samples #3730, #5133, and #5579 collected at Hydrate Ridge | place: Pacific Ocean: Hydrate Ridge | reverse complement strand
GAAGAGGATCGTTATAATCTTCATACATCACTAAAAATTTATAAACTATTGGCAAAACAAAAAATGTATTAGCAAACATTTTTTGTTTTTTTTTTATTATTTTTTAATATTTGTTAATAAATATGGTAAAATACCACTATGAATTAGTATTCATAATACATAAAAAGGAGGATATTTATGAGTAATGATCAAAGTTTCATAGCTAAGTATTTTGAATTTGATAAGCTTGGCACAAACTTATCAACGGAAATCGATGCTGGTGTTACAACATTTATGACAATGGCTTATATTCTTATTGTCAATCCAATTATTCTTTCACAGGCAGGAATGGATTTCCAAGCTGTGTTTACAGCAACTGCATTGTCTTCTTTACTTGCAACTTTAGTAATGGGATTGTATGCTAAATTACCATTTGCATTAGCACCTGGAATGGGATTAAATGCATTCTTTGCATTTACAGTAGTTCTTGGTATGGGTAAGTCTTGGGAATTCGCTTTAACAGCAGTTTTCTTAGAAGGTATTATTTTTATTTTGTTAACATTATTCAATATTAGAGAAGCAATAATCGATAGTATTCCTACAAGTGTTAAAAGAGCGATTTCAGTTGGTATTGGTTTATTCATAGCTTTTATTGGATTATCAAACGCTGGGGTTGTTGTACAGGGACAAGGCGTACCATTAGCTCTTGGTGATGTTATGTCTGGCGGTGCTTTACTTGCGTTGGTTGGTTTAGTACTAACTAGTATATTGTTAGTTAAAAAAGTGAGAGGCGCATTGTTGATAGGAATTGTTCTTACAACTATTGTAGGTATTCCAATGGGGATTACCAGTCTTCCTACTAGTGTATTCCAGGCACCTCCATCAATGGCACCGATCTTTTTCAAGTTTCAATTTGATCAAATTTTCACACTAGATATGATGGTTGTATTATTTACATTCTTATTTGTAGATATGTTTGATACAGTTGGAACATTAATTGGTGTATCTACAAAAGCTGGCATGTTGGATGAAGATGGTAAAATTCCTAATGTCAAGAAAGCTCTAATGGCCGATGCTGTTGGAACTACTTTTGGAGCAATCTTCGGAACATCTACAGTTACAACTTATGTTGAATCAGCTGCAGGTGTATCAGAAGGTGGACGTAGTGGATTTACTGCTGTTGTTACAGCGGGTATGTTTGCTATTGCATTATTTATTTCTCCATTATTTATCATGATTCCTGGTGCAGCAACTGCTCCAGCGTTGATCTTAGTTGGTTTGTTTATGATGTCTCCAATAAAGGATATTAATTTTGAAGATTATTCAGAATCTATTCCAGCTTTCATTACATTGTTATTCATGCCTTTAACTTACAGTATCTCAGAAGGTATTGTATTTGGTATTATTTCATATGTTTTGATTAAACTTTTATCTGGTAAAGCAAAAGATATTTCAATTGCAACATATATTGTTGCGGCGGTATTTCTTCTTAAGTTTTTTGTTTAACTAGTAAAAAAACACTAAATATAGACTCTAGGGATTTTAATGAATCTCTAGAGTTTTTATTTTTTGAATAGTGTGATACAATATATGAATATATGAACAGATAATCATATGATAGGAGGAAAAATGAAATATACACAGGAAAATTATGATAAGTTAAGTGATTTTTTTAAAGCTTTAGCTGATTCTACAAGAGTAAAAATATTATTTTGTTTATACAAAGGAGAAAAGGCAGTCAGTGAGATTGCGAGATGAAACTGAGACGTCGCAATCGGCTGTTTCTCACCAGTTACGACTTTTAAAAGATAAAAGGATAGTAAAACAAAGAAGAGAAGGGCGTTATATTTTTTACTCTATCGATGATGATCATGTAGAGAAATTATTAATGCTTGGACTCGATCATATTATTCATGAATAGAGGTGTATTATGAAATTTATTGTAGAAGGGTTGAATTGTGCAAATTGCGCAACTAAGATAGAAAAACATTTAAATGATGATAAGAGAATCAGTGAAGCGGAGTTAAACTTTGTTACAAAAACTATTGAAATAAAATTTGCTAAAATCACTGAAAAATCAATGTATTTGGAAATTGTAAAGAAAATTGTTAAATCGTATGAACCTCATACAAAAGTATATTCCATGATTGAATATGAACAGCATGATCATAAATTATTCGATAAAAAGGAATTTGGTGTAATTTTACTTGGTATCATCTTATATGCAATTTCCTTTTTTGTATCAAAAGGTCAGCACCTTCTTCTATTCAGTGCATATGTTTTAGTAGGTTGGGACATAATTTATACTGCATTTGCAAATATAAGAAAAGGAGATATTTTCGATGAGAAGTTTCTTATGATTATTGCTACTTTTGCAGCGGTTTACATTGGAGAATATTTTGAAGCTGTAGGAGTTTTTATCTTTTTCAAAATTGGAGAAGTATTAGAGAGTTACGCTCTCNNTAAAACGGTTGAGGAGTCTGCTAAACATGTATCGTATATTAATCCTTTTGATCAAAAATTGATAACAAAACATGTTGATGAAATTAAAAGAGGAGATAATGTTTTAATAAAATCTGGAGAGCGAGTTCCGTTTGATGGAGTCCTTATAAGCGATGCAAATGAATTTGATCCATCTGCATTGACTGGTGAATCGCTTCCGGTTTACAGGAATATTGGTGAAACGATATTGGGCGGGTATATTAATCTTAACAAACCACTTAAAATGAAAGTTACTGAAACCTATGAAAATTCCACATTTTCAAAAATTATAAAACTTGTAGACAACGCCTCAAACAAACACTCTGAAACTGAAAAGATGATTACGAAATTTGCAAAAATTTATACACCAATAGTTGTATCTCTCGCAATATTAATAGTTGCAATACCAGTATTGCTAGCTGGTCGAAGTTTTGACGAATGGATATACAAAGGAGCAATATTTCTAGTTGCATCTTGTCCGTGTGCCTTGGTAATCTCGATACCTCTTGTATATTATATTGCTTTAGGAGTTGCATCTAAAAAAGGAATAATCATAAAAGGATCAAAATATTTGGATATAATCAGGCAAGTAGATCATTTTGTTTTTGACAAAACAGGGACTTTAACGAAAGGTGAATTTGAAATCCTTAAAGTCACCGGTGATGAAAACACTTTGATGTACGCAGCTATAGGGGAATATTATTCAACTCATCCAATAGGGAAAGCAATCAAAAACGCATATAAAGAGGAAGTCGATCGGGAGTTGATTAAGGATTATATGGAGTACCCTAGTAAAGGAATCGCTTATAAATATAATGGTAAAGAAATAATTGTTGGAAATGCTTCATTTCTTGAAATGGAATCAAGCGAAAAAGATACGGCAATCCATGTTGCTGTAGATGATAAATATATCGGATCGATATATTTGAGAGATAAGATCAAAGAGAGCGCTTATCCTATGATAAACAGCATTAAAAAATATAAAAAACACATACTATCTGGGGATTTGAAATATCAAGTAGAAGAGGTTGCAAAAAGATTGGGAATTGAAGAATTCAAAGCAGAAGCATTACCTGAAGAGAAATTAAATTATGTGGAAAAATTATCTTCTGATGGGAAAGTGTGTTTTGTTGGAGATGGAATAAACGATGGTCCCGTATTAGCTCTATCTGATATTGGCATTTCAATGGGCCATGGTGGTAGTGATATCGCTATAGAGCAATCAAAAATCGTGATATTAGATGATGACATTGGTAAAATAGAAGATTTAATGATTTTATCAAAACGTGTCAAAAGCATGGTTTTACAAAATATTGTACTTGTATTGGGAATAAAAGTAGCTGTTATGGTTCTAGGAACTTTGGGATATGCTTCTATGGGAATGGCGGTATTCGCTGATGTCGGAGTAGCGATTATAGTAATTATCAATTCAATGAGACTTAATTTTTAGCACTCTAATTAAAAGAGTGCTAAAAACTCTTGAAATATGATTTCCTTTGTACTAAAATATCAATAGAAATAAAAAAAGGAGGTGCTCATATGAATATAAAACCACTTGGAAAACGTGTCGTGATTAAAACTGTAGAAGTTGAAGAAAAGACCAAAAGCGGTATTGTATTACCTGGTCACGCAAAAGAAAAGCCTCAGATAGCGACAGTACTTGCGGTTGCAAGTGATGATATGGAAGTCAAGGTTGGCGATAGAGTAGTTTTTTCAAAATTTGCAGGTACTGAAATAAAATTAGACGGTGAAGAATATACTATTATTGAAGAGGAATCTTTATTGGCAGTTATTAAATAGGGGGTAGAACAATGGCTAAAGACATCAAATTTGGCGAAGATTCAAGACGTAAACTTGAGGCCGGTGTTAATGCACTTGCCGATACTGTTAAAGTTACATTAGGGCCTAAAGGTAGAAATGTTATTTTGCAAAAGAAATTCGGTTCTCCACTAATTACAAATGATGGAGTAACTATTGCAAGAGAAATTGAATTAGAAGATGCGTTTGAGAATATGGGTGCTCAACTTGTTAAAGAAGTAGCTACTAAGACTAATGATGTAGCAGGAGATGGTACAACAACTGCAACCGTACTAGCTCAAGCAATCATTAGAGAAGGAATTAAAAATGTTGCGGCTGGAGCTAATCCGATGCAAATTAAAGTAGGAATTGAAAAAGCTGTAATTGCTGCTGTAGAATCTATAAAGGACAAATCGACAGTAATCGACAACAAGGAAGAAATTGCAGATGTTGCATCTGTTTCAGCATCCGACTATGCAATTGGTAAATTGATTTCTGAAGCGATGGAAAAAGTAGGGCAAGATGGTGTTATTACTGTAGAAGAATCAAAGGCTATGATCACAGATCTTGAAGTTGTAGAAGGAATGCAGTTCGATAGAGGATATATTTCTCCATATATGGTGACTGATACAGAAAAAATGGAAGTTTCTTATGAAAGCCCATACATTTTGATTACTGATAAAAAAATTACTAGTTTCCAGGAACTTTTACCGATTTTAGAGAAGATTCTAGAAAAAGGAAGAAAGTTATTGATTATTGCTGAAGATGTTGAAGGTGACGCTTTAGCGACAATTGTGATAAATAAATTAAGAGGCGCATTTGAAGCGGTGGCAGTTAAAGCTCCAGGGTTTGGTGATAGAAGAAAAGCGATGCTTGAAGATATTGCTATAGTAACTGGTGGAACTGTTATTACTGATGAACTTGGATATGATTTAAAAGAAGCAACTCTTGAGATGCTTGGTCAAGCAAAATCAATCAAAATAGATAAGGAAAATACTACAATTATTGATGGTGCTGGAGATTCAAGTGTAATAAATGATAGAATTTCATTAATTAGAAGACAAATTGAAGAAACTTCATCTGAGTTTGATAGAGAGAAATTACAAGAAAGACTTGCTAAATTAGCGGGTGGTGTAGCTGTTATTCAAGTAGGTGCAGCGACAGAAGTTGAAATGAAAGATAAAAAACTCAGAATAGAAGATGCTTTAAATGCAACAAGAGCTGCTGTTGAAGAAGGTATTGTACCAGGTGGAGGAACTGCATTGATTGCAGCAATTCACGATGTCGACAAAGTTATTGAAACATTGACTGGGGATGAAAAAACTGGTGCAGTAATCATCAAACGTGCTTTAGAAGAACCAGTAAGACAAATTGCAGAGAATGCAGGCCTTGAAGGTTCTGTTGTAGTAAATGCTGTTAAAAAATCTGAGTATGGTATAGGATTTAATGCCATGACTGGTGAATATGTAGATATGATAAAAGTGGGTATTGTAGATCCTACTAAGGTGACAAGAAGTGCACTTCAGAATGCAGCTTCAATTTCAGCGATGTTCTTAACTACAGAAGCAGCTGTAGCGGATATTAAAGAAGAAGAACCGGCAATGCCTCCAATGGGTGGCGGAATGCCTGGTATGATGTAAGTAAACAATAAATATCGTAAATTCGATATAATATCAATAAATAACGAAATCTCGAAAAAAAAATGATAGTTTGCTTTTTCAAAGCAATCTATCATTTTTCTAATTATTGATATTGTAGTTGATATAAATTGTAGTATATTCCTCTCTGTTTAAGAAGTTCATTATGGTTGCCGGTCTCTCTGATTTTACCCTTATGAAGAACGATTATTTTATCAGCATTTTTTATAGTGCTCAAACGGTGGGCAACGACAAAGGTAGTTCTGTCCTGAATGATCTTTTTGATGGCATCTTGTATAAGAGCCTCAGTTTCTGTATCTATACTTGAGGTTGCCTCATCTAGAATCAGAACATCAGGTTTAAATGCTAGAGCCCTTGCAAAAGAGAGTAATTGTCTTTGACCCTGAGACAACGTTGAACCCCTTTCTGTTACTTCTGAATCATATTGCTCATCGAGTTTTTCGATAAATTTCGATGCGTTTACAAATTCAGCAACAGTTTTGATTTCTTCTAAAGAAATGGGACTATGCAGGCTGATGTTTTTCTTGATATTTCCAGAGAATAAAAAAACATCTTGTAGAACTGTGCTGATTTTATTTCTTAGTTGGTATTTGTCGTATTCTTTAATATTAACCCCATCTACTAGAATTTCACCCTTTTGAATATCATACATGCGAGTGAGTAAATTCATGATAGTGGTTTTTCCAGATCCGGTTGCTCCTACAAAAGCGATAGTTTCACCGGGATTTGCTTTAAATGATACATCTCTAAGAACGGCGTCCCCTTCTTTATATTCAAACCAAACATTTTTGAATTCAATAGTTCCATTAATAGTATCGATAGATTTTGAATTGATAACATTAGGTATATCTTCTTCTTCATCCATAAGAAGAAATATTCTTTCGAGTGATGCCATTGCAGCTTGAAGAATATTGAATTTCTCAGTTAAATCGAAAATCGGTCTGAAAAATTGATTGATATATGTTGTAAAGGCGATTAAAACTCCGAATTCCAATACACCACCTAGAATGCCTTTTCCACCGTAAAAAAGAAGTAGTGCTAAAGAAATTGAATAGATAGAACGTATAGACGGTCTGAAAACCGCGTAAATTTTAACTTCTTTTTTTGCAGCATCAAGATGTTCGTTGTTTATATTCTTAAATTCATTATATTTTCTATTTTCTTGATTGAAAAGTTGAATAATTTTTATTCCAGAAATGTTTTCGCTAAGTGTAGAATTTATCTTTGCTAATTTAACCCTTACGNNAGTGTAGAATTTATCTTTGCTAATTTAACTCTTACTATTCTATAAATATTTCGAGCCTTTATTCTAAAAACAACTGATGATAAAATTACGAGCGGCACTGTAGATAATGCAATTAGTGTCAGTTTGGCATTTAGCGACAGCATGATAACAATAGAGCCGATAATAATCAAGAAATCTTTAAAAAATGTTACAACGACATTTGTATACATTTCGCTTATGTTGTTCATATCGTTTGTAACTCTTGTTACTAAACGGCCGATTGGATTTTTCTCGTAAAAACTAAGGGACATTTTTTCTAAATGTTCAAATAGATCCGATCTTAGGTCGTGCACAATCTTTTGACCGATGTAACTTAGTAAATAAATCTGAATGTAGTTGAATATGAAACCTACTAGTAAAATAAAAAAGAATAAAAATGTCAAATGGTAAACCTTATCGATATTAAGCTTTCTAAGGTTTTGATATTCTTCGTCGGTAAGAGGATTTTTATTTTCATTAATAATCAAGTTCTTGTCAATGACCTGAATTGAAGATTCATCATCGCCTAGACTATAAGATATACCGTTGTATTGAAAACTTCCATTTCCATCTTCTTCTAAATATATGGTTTTAGGTGCAATATGATCATCTATAACGACCTTGATAATATAAGGTCTAAGTAAATCTATTGCCGTTATTGAAAGAATAAACATTGTGCTGAGAAGTATTAAAGGAATGAATTTTTTTGTGTACTTATAAAGCCTCTTGAGTAAAACTATATCGAAGGATTTATCAATTTGCTTTTCTTCATAAACATTAGTATGTCTCATTTTATTCTTCCTCCTGCAAAGCTTCTTCAATAAGTTGTTTTTTGTAAATATCATAGTAAAGACCATCGTTTTTAATAAGGTCTTCATGAGAACCATATTCTATAATTTTTCCTTCATCGAGAACTGCAATAGCATCTAGATTTTTAAGAGTTGAAATTCTATGCGATATTACAATAGCTGTTCTTGAAGATAATTCAGTTTTAAGGTGTTTTAGTATTCGCTCCTCAGTATCTGTATCTACAGCTGACAAAGAGTCGTCTAGCACCAATATCTTAGGTTGTTTATAAAGAGCCCTTGCTATAGATACTCTTTGCTTTTGTCCTCCCGACAAGTTGATACCTCTTTCACCGAGAATGGTTTCGAAGCCATCGGGAAAACTTTGTATTTCAGTATCTATCTGGCTTATATTTGCAGTGGATTGAATTTTATCTTTATCATCTATAGTATCGTTGGAAAAAGCGATGTTGCTTTCTATTGAAGTTGAAAACAAAAAATTATCTTGAGGAACAACACCGAATAGATTCCTTATATCTTTTGTAGAGTAGGACAAGAAATCTTTATTTCCTATAAATATCATATTTTTTTCTACTTGATAAAGCCGAGTCAATAAATTTATTATTGTTGTCTTACCGCTTCCGGTGCGACCAAGGATTCCTAGAGAAGAACCTGTAGGAATGGTAAGATTGATATTATTTAAAACATCTATATTTGTATCAGGATATTTAAAGGTTAAATTTCTAAATTCAATATCAATGTTTTCAATATTTTCATCATCAGAATCTATAATATCTGATTTTGAATCAAGAAGTACATTTATCCGTTTCATAGATGCCATTCCTCTTTGGAGGACATTTACTACAAAACCTATAGCCATCATGGGCCATGTCAATATTTCTATGTATGAGATGAATGCAACAAAATCACCAAGGGTCATTGTTTGATTAATGACCAATTTAGAACCATAGGTTAGTATTATCAACAAACTGATTGTTGAAATTAAAGTTATTAGCGGATGCATTGCGCCGAATAGTTTAACGAGTTTCATATTTGATTTCAAATTTGCCATATTGTAAGTATTAAAATCATCCAAATCATATTTCTCTTGAGAGAATGATTTAATAACTCTAATTCCAGAAAAAGATTCTTGTACTTTTTCTGATAAATTTGAAAAAGATTCTTGTACAGATTTAAATCTTTGTTGAATGATTTTGCCAAAAAATCCTACTGTTATAGCAATAACCGGCATAGGGAGCAAAGCTAAAAGAGTAAGCTTAAGATTGAGATTTGTCGCCATGATTATGATTGTCATAATCGATAAAAAAATAGCATCTACTACCATTACAATGCCAGGACCAAATGCCATCTTGACGGCACTTAAATCATTTGTTGCATGAGCCATCAAATCTCCAGTTTTATTTTTATTGAAAAAACTTTGGTCAAGTGATTCAATATGTTTGAAAAGTTTATTTCTAAGCCAGAATTCTAGCTCTCTAGAACTTGTTATAATAAGGATACGCCATAGATATCTCGATGCAGCTATTCCGATAGCTACTAATAATATCATTGTAGGATATATCCATAGGTTTTCAGCATTTAAAGTTGAACCTATAATTGCATTAGTAAATGCTTTTAAAATTTGTGGTGTAATTAGTTGTAGAGCATCTACAATGATCAGTACAATAATACCTAGTAAGTATTTGTATTTTTTTTCTTTCAAGAAATCTAAAATATGTCTATAAGTGTGAATCATGACAAACCTCCAATAACATTTCAACTATTCTCATTCTATTTTAAAAAAATCTATTAGTCTATCAAATGAAGAAAAAAAAATTAATATGTGAAATCTGTTGACAATTGAAGAGAAATTTGATAGTTTTATATGCAATTATAGCTCATATATCTTCGATAATATGGATCGAAAGTTTCTACGGGGTGGCCGCAAATTACCCTACTATGAGTGGGATTAATCAGTTTTTATTACTGCATATTAATTTCACGCATGTGGAAGTATGCAGTTTTTTATTTTAGGAGGGAAAATATGGAAGGAAAATTAATTAAAGAGGGTTTAACTTACGATGACGTGTTATTGATACCTCAGCGTTCAGAAGTATTACCAAGTCATGTAAATCTTAAAACTAGAGTAACAAATAAAATACAAATCAATATACCAATTATGAGTGCAGGAATGGATACAGTAACAGAAGCTCGATTAGCTATAGCTATTGCAAGAGAGGGTGGAATAGGCGTTATTCACAAAAATATGTCTGTTAAAAAACAAGCTCTTGAAGTAGACAAAGTTAAAAGAAGTGAGCATGGCGTTATAGTGGATCCGTTTTTTTTGTCTCCAGATGACAAGATTAAGGATGCACTGGAATTAATGGGTAGATATAGAATTTCAGGTGTTCCGATTGTCGATGAGAATATGATTTTGAAAGGAATCTTAACTAATCGAGATGTGAGATTTGAAAGTGATTACAATAAACCTATTGGCGAAGCGATGACAAAAGAAAATTTAGTTGTCGGTAAAGAGGGGACTTCTTTAAAAGAAGCAGAAATGATTTTGAAATCAAGAAAGATTGAAAAATTACCTCTTGTTGACGATAAAGGTAAATTAAAAGGTTTGATTACGATTAAGGATATTGAGAAAATAACGATATATCCGAATAGAGCTACAGATGATAAAAGTAGACTTTTAGTTGGAGCAGCGGTCGGGATAGGTAAAGATATGGATGGTCGCGTTGAAGCTTTAATAAAATCAGGTGTTGATTTAATAGTTTTAGATTCTGCTCATGGTCATTCTGTCAACATTATAAATTCTGTTAAAAAAATCAAAGATAAATATCCTGAATTACAAGTCGTTGCTGGTAATATTGCAACTGCTGAGGCTACGGTAGAATTGATCAAGGCTGGTGCCGACGCTGTTAAAGTAGGAATTGGTCCTGGTTCGATTTGTACAACTAGAGTTGTAGCAGGAGTCGGTGTTCCACAGATTACTGCAATTTACGACTGCGCTAAAGCGGCAAAAGAATACAATGTTCCAATTATTGCTGATGGAGGCATCAAGTATTCAGGAGATATAGTGAAAGCTATTGCAGCTGGTGCTGACCTTGTCATGCTCGGTTCGTTGTTTGCAGGAACAGAAGAAAGCCCTGGAGAAACTATTATGTTTAAAGGTAGAAGCTTTAAATCATATAGAGGAATGGGTTCTATAGGAGCTATGCAAGCCGGAAGTAAAGATAGATATTTTCAAAATGATACTGATAAATTTGTACCGGAAGGCGTTGAAGGAAGAGTTCCTTATCGCGGTGTATTAAAAGAAATCATATACCAACTTCTAGGCGGTATCAAATCAGGCATGGGTTATTGCGGAACTAAGGATATTCAAGAGTTGAAAGAAAATGGAAAGTTTATGAGAATTACAAATGCTGGACTTAAGGAATCACATCCGCATGATGTTCAAATAACTGAAGAACCACCAAATTATAGTAGAAGGGATTAGTGAGGTTCTAGTATGGAAAAAAGAGAATTGATTATTATAGTCGATTTTGGTGGTCAATACAATCAACTGATTGCCAGAAGAGTTAGAGAAAATAAAGTTTATTCAGAAGTATATTCATATAAAAATGCTTTAAAAGCAGTAAAAGAAAAAAATCCTAAAGGTATAATTTTTACAGGTGGGCCCAATTCTGTATATTTAGAAGATGCACCGGGAATTGAAAAAGAAATCTTTGAACTTGGGATACCGGTTTTAGGGATATGCTATGGTATGCAATTGATGGCTGAAGTTCTAGGCGGCAAGGTTCAAAAGGCATCTAATAGAGAATATGGAAAGATTGAATTGAATATTAATGATAAAGATGGATTATTCAAGGAGATAGAAAATAATTCGACATGCTGGATGTCGCACTTCGATTATGTTGAAGCGGTTCCTGAATGGCTTTGAAATTACAGCGAGCACTGAAAACACAGAAATCGCTGCAATGAAAGATGATGATAAAAAGCTCTATGGAGTACAGTTTCATGCAGAAGTTGAACATACTCCTTTTGGAAGACAATTAATAAAGAATTTCCTTTTTGACATTGCCGGATGCGCAGGTAACTGGGATATGGGTGATTTCATTAAGCAAGCTGTCGAAGAGATTAAAGAAAAAGTCGGTAATCAAAAGGCTATCGTCGGACTATCGGGCGGAGTTGATTCATCTGTAGCATCTCTTTTAGTTCATGAAGCTATCGGAGATAATTTAACTGCTATTTTTGTCGATCACGGATTGCTTCGAAAAGACGAGGGAGACCAAGTTGAAGAAACTTTCAAAGGTGAATTCAACATGAATATTATAAGGGTCAATGCGCAAGAAAGATTTTTAGGTAAGTTGAAAGGTGTTTCTGATCC
>LGVF01199317.1_pt1 | contig 12377 bp, 12 predicted proteins | sample 469901 | NCBI WGS metagenome assembly LGVF01 (sample SAMN03893561, study PRJNA290197) | marine sediment metagenome | material: sediment; isolation source: combined push core samples #3730, #5133, and #5579 collected at Hydrate Ridge | place: Pacific Ocean: Hydrate Ridge | reverse complement strand
TTCTGTAGTAGTGATGTTATTGCGATGTATACTATGAGTGTTTTAACTAAACTAGGATATTCTATTCCTGATGATGTTCAAGTAATTGGATATGATAATATCGATTTATGTGAAGTATTAATCCCACGACTTACTACAATAGCTCAACCAATCATTGATATGGGTATAGTTACTGTAGATAAGTTACTAAAATTATTAAATAAAAAAGATTTAGAAGAACTTCACTCAGTATTACCTGTAGAATTAATTGAAAGGGACTCAACTAAATAAAAAAAGGCCAAATGGCCTTTTTCTTTTATTATTATCCAACAATTAAATCTATTTCAGGATACTTAAGACTTGATACTTGTTTGTCTCCTTTAAACATTAGTAGTAGTGATAAGATACCAACTCTACCAATAAACATTACAGCTATAATTACTAGTTTACCAGTAAGTGATAAACTACTTGTAATACCTAAACTGAGACCTGTAGTACCAAAGGCACTAGCTATTTCAAAGAATAACTCATGGGCTGTGAACGGCTCTGAATATGTCATTATTAACAATGCAATTACTATTAACGCCCCAGCACCAATAACAACCATTAGTGATTTATATACAGTATCAAATTTAATTGATTTTCTTCTAATTACTATTTGATCTTTACCTCTAGCGAATGCAATAATTCCCATTATAGTTAAAAGGAATGTAGTAGTTCTAATCCCACCACCTGCACTATTAGGAGAAGAACCAATAAACATTAATACACCAAACAATACTTGAACTGTAGCACTCATATCAGTCATGCTCATAGTTGCAAATCCTGCATTACGCGTTGTTAGAGACATAAACAATGAATAATATATTCCTTCGATAAAACCTTTATCTGCAAGGAATCCATTGAACTCTATACCGTATACAATAATTGCACTAGCTAACCATAAACCTAAATGCATTACTACTAATATTTTTGTGAATAATGTAAATTTAAATGTTTCTTTTCTTCTTTTTGCTCCATACCAATTTTTAAGTTCAGCCAAAGGCCAGAACCCTATTGCTCCAAGTAACATTAATCCCATAGCTAAAGTCTGCATGAAGTAATCAGTATTATACATCATTAAACTATTTCCACCAGGACTTATATCAAATCCAGCATTTGTAAACATCGATATCGTTAAGAAGAATGCTTGGAAGTACGCTTCAGATATGCTAAATACATCACTATAGGCGATTGCTAAATATGTTCCCATTATAGCAAATCCAATAATTTCTATTATAACAATCATAATTAATACACTCTTAACAAATCTTACTATTCCAGATCTACCTATTTGGTTTTGATCTGTCATTATCATAGTTCTTTCTCTAAAACTAATTTTCTTACGCATAACAAGCCAGAAAATAGAAACAAGCATAATAAGACCAATACCACCAAACTGTAGTATAAAGGCAAGCACTGTTTGTCCAAACACTGTGAGTACATCTTTAACAACCACAGTAGTGAGTCCAGTAGTACTCATTCCACTAACACTAACAAATATAGCATCAATCCAGCTTAATGATTGCCCATCTTGTATAGAGATAGGTAATTTAAGCATTATTGCACCTGTCATTAGAAAGATAAAGTATGATACAACAAATCCTCTAACATAAGTTCCAAAAAATAGTTTCTTAATTTTTTTCATAATTTCCACAACCTTTTAAAAATCTTAATAATTATAGCATATTCCCACAAAATTACAAATTTTTGTCAAATCTATCTAAAATCATATAATAAGTCATATTTTTATTATATTTACTATATTCAGTATTTACATGTTTAAATCCAGATTTTTTATAAGCTTTAATTGCAATCACATTTTCTACTTCAGGATCAATTCCTGCAAATCTTATAGACTTGTCATTAAAAATATAGTTAATTACAAAATTATCTATAATATCTTTTCCATACCCTTTATGAATATAATCAACTTCTCCAATATACAAATCGATACCTTTTATTTTGTCTTTTACCATAAAAGCAGTCGGTTCATCAATAATATAGGTCTGAATGAAGCCAATATCTTTCCCATTTTTTTGAATGATATATAGTTCTACAATGCCTTTTTTAAGGCGTTTACTATACTTTTTACATATCTCTTCATAAGTAAATGATTCAGTTTGATACCAATATTCCTTTACATGTGGTACTTTGAGCCAATTGTGAAGAGTGATAAAATCATCTTCAACTACATTTCTAAATGAAATCATATCATAACCTCACTTTTTATTCTTAATACCATTATAACATATATTGGAAATTCATTTACTCAAAAAGTGTTCGATATAGTTTTATAATTTTTCCACGTCTTTGTCTTATTATACTATTAAATTCTGTATAGACTTCTTTTTCTAAAAGATTTTTTTGAATTTGTGCAAAAAATGCATCAATGGAAATAAACGAATCTACAATGCTGAGTTTCTTCTCTGGGTTTTTTCGAAGATTTTCAAAAAACAAATTCTTAGTTGTTGTTTCAAGTCCGTTTAGACTTTTACTAAGTGTATCAGGAAGGTATGGTAAATCTTTATAAGCACGTGATAAAAATGATTCATTTTGAATTAAAACGTCAATATAATTTTTCAAGAACAATTCTTTACTATAATTTGGAATGCAATTTTTTTTCAAATCTATTTCAAATTTTGTAATATTGCTTGAAAGTATTGTGTTCAGTAGGTTTTCTTTGGTTTCAAAATGAAGAAAAATCGATCCTTGAGACAAGTTACATTCTCTTGCAATCTCTTTGGAAGACATCTTTAAAAAACCCTTATTATGAAGTAATAGAGCCGTTTTAGCTAGTATCAATTCTCTAGTTTTTTGCTTTGATTCGCTTCGTATACCTATAATGACCACCCACTCACTGAATATATACTCATTATAATACATGTTTTTACGCCTGTCAATAAAATTCAATTGATGAATCCCATAATGACTTACGTCACATATTATCGATTTAAATTAGACTGTGGATAACTTATGTGGATAACTATAGTTCTTCCCTTTATAAACTGATATGGTGATATCTATGTAGTTTTAAACTTATTTAAATTTGATTCAATTTTAGCCATTTATTCGTTACTATTTTAACATAATTCATGAATTTATATTTTTTTGCATAAAAAAAATCACTAAAATTTTTAGTGACTTTTTATTATATTTTAACTTTTAGCTCTTAAAATATTAATACTTTCGATATGAGAAGTATGAGGGAACATATCTAATGGAGTTACTTCTTCTAAAATATATCCTTTTGATAGTATTTTTATGTTCTTAGCTAATGTACTTGGATTACATGAAATATATATTATTTTCTTAACTTTTTTGTTTAATAATAAATCAAGTGTTTGATTATCCAACCCACTTCTAGGTGGATCAAAGATAATTACATCTGGATTGAATCCTTTTTTATAATAATCTCTTAATACATCTTTAACAGCACCTTCTTCAAAAGTTATATTATCAACTTTATTTAATTTAAGGTTATGCTTTGCACTATAAATTGATTCTTTTGCGATATCAATACCAAGTACTTTATCCACGTATTTAGCCAAATAGAAGCTTATTGCTCCTGAACCTGCATACGCATCAACTATTACTCGATCAGTACTAAAATCTAAATGACTTTTAACTTCACTATATAGCTTAATTGCTTGATTAGGATTTAGTTGATAGAATGCTTTAGGTTTAAGAGCATATCTAATATCTCCAATACCTTCATGAATTGTATTTTCACCTTCAAGTATTTCAACTTCTTCACCAAATATTTCATGATTTTGAATATCTTTATTTTTTGAGATCCCAACACTCTTTACACCAGGTATCTTAATTATGTCTCTAGCAGCGTCTTTTAGCGCTTTATTATATATTGTAATTACTAGAGTTACTTGAACATCATCATTAAAATTAGAAGCTCTTACAACAACATATCTTAGTAATCCTCTCATTATTGTAGGATCAAAAGCAAAGATTTCATACTTATCACAAATTTCTAATATTTTCTGATTAACCCTATTTATACTCTCAGTTTGAACAGGACAATCTAAAATATCAACAAGATCATTTGATTCTTTCTTATATAATCCAGTTGTTAGACCAGTCTTAGTATTTCTTACTGGCATTTGTGCTTTATATCTATAATGCGTATGATTATTCATACCAATCATCTTATTAAATTTCGTTTCAGATAAGTCTAAGTCGGTATATCTCTCAAGTGTTTGCATTAACATTTCTTCTTTTAAAGCTAATTGTTCGGAATATTCAATATGCTGAATTTGACATCCACCACATTCTTTAAAATGAGCACAGAAAGGTTTTACTCTTTTCTTTGCTTTAACTTTTATTCTAATAGCTTCACCTTTAGCATGTCCTCTATTAACCTCAGTAATTCGCACCACTACTTGCTCTGGAGGAAATACACCATCAACAAAAACAGCTAATTTTTTATAAAATCCAATACCTTCACCATTAATTCCAAGACGTCTAATAGTTATTAGAATCTCTTGATCTTTCACTAATTTAACTTCCATATTACACCAACTTTCAACATATTATAACACAGTCTTAAATATATTCTATACTTTTATTCTGGAAAGCCAATTCCAAATGCAGTACCCAAAGAAATAACTGCACAATTTTGTTCATTATTAAAATTTAAAGCCATAGCGGAAGTATCATGATATAGTAAAACATTAATTTCTCTTCCTAATTTCTTTGATAATACATTAGATAAATATGATTGATAGTTATCATCAACATATGCTAACTTACCATATCCACCTCTAGCGCTATAAATCTTACCTTTACTAATATAATTTGCAATTCCAATGATAAAATTACTTCCTTTAAAATCTACAACATTAATAGTATCTAAAATTATACTAATAATATACATATCTAGTCTATAAGCTAGTTCTCTTATTTCTTCTTTATTTCTCTCTTTATAGAATAAATATTTCGACTTAACCGAAGGTAATATAGTGTCTATTACAGTATAGTTATTCTCTTTTATATGATGTCTTCTTTTTATAAATGTTTGTCCAAAATCAAATAATAAGTATTCACCATTTTGAACCAAATTTGATAGTCCTTTTGTCCCTAATTCACTAGATCCTTCTATAAAAGAAACCTTAAAATTGTTTATCTTGTTTTCCTTTAGAGAATCGTTAATTATATTATAAAATATATTAGTTAATATCGGTGAAGTAAGCCCTCCAACTAAGAATACCTTTTCAATATTTTTCCAGTATTCCCAGTGTTCTTTTGTCCAATTAGTTCTATTATTAATTGATGAATCTGAAGGTTTTTTTAGTGTTAAAATAACACTTGCTAACTTCCTTCCAAATGATACTGCTATTTCATTAGATAATTTATTAATTCTTTCATCTTCACTACATAATTTCATATTAAATATTGAAAATATTTCATCATAGTTTACACTATCTAAAATACCTAATAAATCAGCATTTCTTTTTATCTCTTCAATTATTATATTAGGCCTAAATAAATCACTTGCTAAAACATCATCAACATAGACACTATTGATTGATGCTTTTGGAATTATTTCATTATTAATTTTAAAAGGATTCATGTAATCACTCCAATTTAATAATTAGAATAAAAAAGCACTGTTTTAGTGCTTTTTATTATTATCTTTCAAGTAATCTAAGTTTAGTAACAGACTCAATATGACTAGTTTGTGGGAACATATCATAAGGAGTAACTTCAACAACTTCATAATTATTTGCTTGTAAGAAGTTTAAATCTCTAGCTAATGTCGATACATTACATGATATATATATAACTCTTGGTATTTGCATCTTAACTATAGTTTCTAAAAATGATTTATCTACACCTTTTCTAGGTGGATCCACAAACAATACATCTACATTTTTAGATTTCCAATTTTTAATAACATCTTCTGCTTTACCTACAACAAATGTTGCGTTACTAATACCGTTAATATGTGCATTGATTTTTGCATCTTCAATAGCTTGTTTTACTACTTCAACACCATATACTTCTTTAACTTTATTAGCTACACTAAGGCCTATAGTACCGATTCCACAGAATGCATCAATAACTACGTGATTTTCTTCAACTTCAGCATATTCTATTGCTTTTTTATACAACTCTTCAGTTTGTGTAGGATTAACTTGATAGAAAGATCTATGTGAAATTTTAAATTTAACATCATTAATTTCATCTAAAATGAAGTCTTCTCCAAATAGAATTCTAGATTTTTTACCAAGGATAATATTTGTATTATCTGGATTATAATTTTGTATGATTGAAACTACTCTATCAAACTTATTAGTTAACTTCTTAATAATAATTTCCTTTTTAGGAAGCTTAGGAGTTAATGTTGTTAATGTAACAGAGATATCATTATATTTATGAGAATTCCTTACAATAACATGTCTAATTACACCAGTACCTGTAACTTCGTTATAAGCAGGTATATTTAACTCAACAAATACATTCTTAAGAAACTTCACAATATCAGTAGTGATTTTTGGTATTATATAACATTTTTTCATATCAATAATATCGTGTGATCTACTTTTATATAGACCAGCAATCATTTTACCATTTTCTTCACCAAAAGGAATTACCGCTTTGTTACGGTAATAGTACGGATTTACCATACCTACAGTTTCGTGAACTATCGTGTTAATTTTCCCAAGTTTCTTTAATGTTTCTTTAGTTCTATACTTTTTAAAATCTAATTGCATTTGGTAGTTCATATGCATAATATTACAACCACCACACTCATTAAAATGATCGCAAATAGGCTCTTTTCTAAAAGGAGAATCATCAGTAATTTCTACAAGTCTACCAAAGCCAAAACTTTTATTCACTTTAGTAATTTTGATTTTACCTTTTTCACCTTTTAAAGCATTTGCGACAAATACTGGAAAACCTTCTACCTTACATACTCCCATTCCATCATGAGTCATATCCATAAAAACAACATCATAATACTCGTTCTTTTCTACCATGTTAACACCTTCTTGTTTTTGAGTAAGATTTGTTTTTTAAAGCAGGAAAAATCCCTACTTGACTTAAAAATGAAATCTATCTACATCTATTATATCATACTTACATTGAATATAAAAAAAAGAGCCATAAAATGGCTCAGAGAGAAGATTTTTATTCAATTATAATTTCGACAATGTCACCATCTGCTGATTCAACATCTACAATTTTACCTAGTGTACCAGCATCAATCATATCAAGGATTAATTCTAAATCTAAATCTAGTCCATCTATTTGATCAATTTTCATGAATCCTTTACCACTTTTTAAAGCTACTCTTGCAAATTCTAATGGAATTTGAACATTTACTTTGTCACCTTCTGCTGATAATACTTTTATTTTAAACATTTTAAACGCTTGTTTTTTTGGCTTAGCTACTACAGATGATGGATTATCATCTATTGCTTTTAATAAGTCTGCTCCTTCTGCTGCAGTTATTGTTTTACTTGCTATCATTTCTAAAATTCTTAATCTATCGTCACTCATATAAGTCACCCTTTCGTTTTCTTCTATTTTATTTTTCTATTATAGCGTCTATTTCTAGATTCCTCTAGGAACATTTTATCAATTAAATTCTTGTAGTTTTCTTTAATAATTAATGTATCATAATCATTCACAATGCTACCTCCTATTTTATTAACTTAGCAGCTTCTGATGCAGTTATTTCGCCATTTTCAAGCTTTTTAAATATTTCTTCTTTATTTGCTTTTTCTTCACTAGATACTTCATAACCTAAACTTACGATTACTTCATCTAAATTTCTTTTAACAGTAGGATATGAAATACCAAGTTCTTTTTCTATTTGTTTGATATTCCCTTTATTTTTAATGAATACCTCAATAAAGTATAAATGTTCTTTTGATAAATAACTAAATTTTGATAATTGGAATTCTCCACTGATCTCTGTATTACAGCTTGTACATTGTAATTTTGTAACTTTTAAATCACTTTGGCAAATTGGACATTCACCGATAACATTTCTTAACATATAAATCCTCCTATATAACCTTAATTTGTATTTGTGCATCTTTTGAATCTACATTTATAACTGAATTTTTTGAATATTTTAACATTTTAACAACTTCTGAAAGATCTATATTATCATCTTTGATAAATCTTCCACCAATTCTAAGTCCCATAGTAGCAAGGATCATTGGGAAAGGTATTGCAAATAATATTCTTAAGAATGTATTTAATCCTTTTCCTTCTTCTGGAATAACAACCTTTAATTTTACAAAGTAAGCTTTTTTACCAGTTCTTTGTTTCTTTTCTGGATATAGTTGCTTTAAAGCTTCTTCAGAAGTAATTTCATTATTTTCAAGTTTTTTAAGTACTGAATCATATTTCATTTGTTAATCACACCCTTTTATTAATTATATTGATTTTTGCATTAACTTTCTTAAGTACAACCTTATATTATATTAATTAAATTCATTTGTCAACACTTTTTATGAAAAAATATTAATTATCTTAATATAGACATTAAAAAAATCAATTTTATCATTAATATAATGAATAAAATTGATTTAGTTATTAATTTGATTGTAATTTCTCTAGTAGTTCCTTACATTTAGTTGTGTAGTCTAATTTAAAATCTCTTTTAACTACAAACTCTAATACTGCAATAGCGTCATTCTCTTTACCAAGCTCTATATAAGCAAGAGAAAGATAATATTCCAATTCAATAACTCTAAATCTATTTTTCTGCAAAGGTATAAGTTCAAACATTGTTTCTACAACTAGTTCATATTGTTCATTCATTAAATATAGTGGAGTTTTTAATACTAATAGTTCATTCGCATATACTTTATTAAATTCACCATTAGTGATTTCTATTAATTTATTTCTATATCCATCTATATCTTTATTATTATATATAAGCTTTAACTTAATTTCTTCATACATAAATCTTTCTTTTTTACTTAACTTAGTAGTATCCACTCTATTAATATCACTTTCAACACTACTTAAATCACCATTATACAAGTTCCCATAAGCTCCATAAAGTAATATATAAGTTTCATCTTTATTCTTTAGTTTAGCGTTTATATTATCTAAATACTTAGGCGCATCACATAATGATTCAAGATTAAACCCATAACTTTTTCTTCCTGTATAGCCATAACCTACTATTAATAGTGCGAGTAAAACAAAACCTACTAATAAAACAATATCACTAACATACTCACTTAATACCATATAAGCCCCAAAGACAAATACAATTTGTATCAATAACTTAACATATTTTTTTAACATAATTATTCCTCTATTCTATTTATAGCTTCTAACCTAGCGCTAATTGGTGGATGTGAGTATTTCAGTTTCACATACATAGGATGTGGTGTTAAATTAGCATAATTTTCTTTAGCTAATGTTTTAAGCGCAGAAATCATTGGTTCTTTATATCCACGAGTTGCCGCAAATTTATCAGCTTGATACTCATGTTTTCTAGATATTCCAGATGTAATAGCTCCAAAGATAATTGAAATAGGTGCTATTAAAGCACTAAAGATAATAATCGCAAATCCAAAATGAACATCATCAAATCCAAAAGCAATACTTAAATCAGGTGATTTTAAAGCAAATAACAATGCTCCTAAATTAATAGATATCATAATAGCCGATTGAAATATCATAGAATTAATATGTTTGTGTTTACTATGTCCTATTTCATGTGCTAAAACAGCCACAACTGCGTCCACAGACATTTTTTCAATTAAAGTGTCATATAACACTACTTGTTTCATTTTACCAAGACCGCTAAAGAATGCGTTTAATTTAGTAGATCTCTTAGAAGCATCCATTACACTGATTTTACTTACTTCATATCCTGCTTCCTTCGCAAAAGCATTAATCTTATCTTTAAGTTCTCCATCTTCTAAAGGTGTTAACTTATTAAAGATAGGTACTATTAACTTAACACTGAACATCATAATAAATATCATAATAGCCATTATACTAAGCCAAGCTGTTATAAAGAACCAATCTCCAACACTATAAAATAAAGTAGAGAGCAAGTAAATTATCCCACCACCAAATATAATTGTTAAGATTAACCCTTTTATTTTATCTTTAATAAATGTTTTTTTAGTTGATTTATTAAATCCATATCTTTCTTCAATACTAAATTTCGCATAGTAAGAGAAAAAGATATTAAAGAAAAATGAAATTAAATAATATATTCCTAAAAAGATAAGTATTTGAAGATCAAGATTAGTAACTAAATCTTCAGAAATATCTTTAATTACTACAAATAGTCCTGATAGTAATAATATCACTAATAAAATAATATCAAATAGTGATTCAATCAATCCAAATCGATAGTTTTCCATACTGTATTTAAGCCATTTCTTATACTCTTTATCATCATAAATATCACTTACTATTTCCGGGATAGTTGCCGTTCTATTTTTATAATTCAAAATAGAAAGCCATAAATTAAACCCAAATGTTCCTAATATTAATGTAATTATTATTGCTACTATATAATTTTCCATAAAATACCTCCTATATATTAATACCTTTATAGTATATTTCTAATCTAACCAAAAGTAAAGTTCCAAATCATCAACACTAAATCCCATATTACCTAAAGCCTCTTCAGTAACAAATACATAAGAACCTGTAAATTCTAATTCTATTTCAATATGTCCTCCAGCTTTAATAGTTTCATTAATATCAAAACCAGCTCCAGCAACCTCAGTATCATCTCCTATTGGAAAGATACCAAACTCCATATGTCCAACATATAATTCTTCATCAAATCCATTTGTTATGTAAGTATCAATATAAAAATTACCATTTTCATAACGTGGATTCTCATATATTACATTCAATGTATCAGGTAGTATTTCTACCTTACTATCACATCCTACTAATAAAGTAACTGAAAGTAATAAAGTAATAACTAATAAAATTCTTTTCATAATTCCCTCCTATTATAAACTCGCTCTTATCTCAAACATAATATCTCTTAACTCTGCGGCTCTCTCAAAATCAAGTTTACCAGCAGCACTTCTCATTTGTTTCTGTAGATCTTTTAATACTACTTCTTTTTCTTTCTTAGTTAATTCACTAAACTTTTTATGTTCCTCATTAACTTCAAGTTTAACAGAAATAGATTCTCTAACATCTTTAGTGATAGTTGTAGGTGTAATATTGTTAACTACATTATACTCTTCTTGTATTTCTCTTCTTCTTTTAGTCTCTTCAATAGCTTTAGTCATAGCATCAGTCATTTTATCAGCATACATAATAACTAATCCATCACTATTTCTAGCAGCTCGTCCAATCGTTTGAATTAAGCTTCTAGCACTTCTTAAGAACCCTTGTTTATCCGCATCTAACATACAAATTAAACTAACTTCAGGAATATCTAACCCTTCTCTTAAAAGATTTATTCCTACAAGTACATCATAAGTACCTAATCTTAACTCTCTAATTATTTCAATTCTATCTAAAGATTTAATTTCTGAATGAAGATAAGTTACTTTAATCCCTATCTCTTTTAAATACGCTGTTAAATCTTCACTCATCTTAATAGTTAATGTAGTAATTAAAGTTCTTTGATTCTTTTCAATTCTTTTTAAGATTTCTTCAACTATATTGTCTATTTGTCCTTTTTTAGGTCTAACATCAATTAAAGGATCTAGTAAACCTGTAGGTCTAATTATTTGTTCAACAACATAATCAGTTTGTTCAAACTCATAATCCCCAGGAGTCGCACTTAAATACACTATTTGACTTGTTTTCCCTTTAAACTCTTCAAAGTTTAAAGGTCTATTATCAATAGCACTAGGTAATCTAAACCCATAATCAACTAAAGTAGATTTTCTACTAAAATCTCCTTTATACATCCCTCTAACTTGAGGTAATGATACATGTGACTCATCTACTATTAATAAATAATCATCTCCAAAGAAATCCATTAACGTTGAAGGAGTTTCTCCTTCATCTCTTAATGATAAATGTCTTGAGTAATTTTCAACACCAGGACAACTACCTATTTCTTTTAACATCTCTAAATCATAATTAGTTCTTTGTTTAATTCTTTCAGCTTCCAATAAATTTTCATTTTTCTTAAAGTATTCAATTCTTTCCTCTAACTCTTTTTCAATTCTTTCGATACCTTCATCTATCTTATCTTTATTAGTAACGAACTGTGTAGCTGGGAAGATAGATATAACTTTATATTCATGAAGAACTTCACCAGTAACAATATCAAATTCTCTTATTCTTTCAATTTCATCATCAAATAATTCGATTCTAATTCCTATAGTTCTAGCGTAAGTAGGTAATACTTCAATTACGTCTCCCTTAACTCT
>LGVF01043421.1_pt1 | contig 12382 bp, 11 predicted proteins | sample 469901 | NCBI WGS metagenome assembly LGVF01 (sample SAMN03893561, study PRJNA290197) | marine sediment metagenome | material: sediment; isolation source: combined push core samples #3730, #5133, and #5579 collected at Hydrate Ridge | place: Pacific Ocean: Hydrate Ridge | reverse complement strand
TGATACATCATGTACATACGAATCATAGTGGTTACCGAACGTCCCAAAAAATCCGGGATGCTCTTAAACAGCCTTGATTTACGGGTCTTCCCGTTCGTGCCGATGGGAACGCTGGCAACGGCCAGGCGTTTCTTGCCGGCCTGGATGACACTTTCAATCGTATATGAAAAAGACGAAACAATATTGATGTTCATTGCCCCTTCACGGCTAAATGCACGAAAACCGCTCACTGCATCAGGCACATCCGTCCCGGAGAGAACACGCACAACAAAACTGCCGATCTTCTGCATCTTCTTTTTCGCTGAACTGAAATGCGGAACTCTATCGGTCTGACGATCACCTATTACAATGTCCGCTTCACCCCTTAATATTGGGGCGATCAATTCCGGGATGTCCTCTCCTTTGTACTGGTTGTCACCGTCCGTGTTGACAATGATATCTGCGCCGAGTTGCAAACAGGCATCCATCCCAACAAAAAACGTTTGAGCCAGCCCTTTATTGCAAGTATTTACCACTATGTGATCAACCCCGAGTTCCTTGGCGACTTCAACAGTTCTGTCCGTAGAACCATCGTCAATAATGAGAATTTCAACCTGATCGATTCCACTGATCCGGCGCGGGATGTCACGCAAGGTCTGTGGCAAGGTCTCTTCTTCGTTAAAGCAAGGTATTTGAATGATAAGTTTCATATTCTTTTTCACCATCCGTGCAAAGGATAATACGATGCTCTGTACATATGCACATAATGTGCCCAAAATTCCGGACAGGTGATTAAGGTGTATCATTTGACACTTTTTTGCATATTCAGGAGAGTACATGAATTAGCCGGTAAGTTCTGTTCTGGGAGATATCCATTACTGTTGGATACCGAGTTTTGCCTCCTGGCTCTTGAACGTGCCATTGGGATCGCCAAGCCGGAGATTTTCAACCCGGATCAGGGAGACCAATTTTCGAACAGTGATTTTACGAGCCGTCTGGGAAAAGAGGACATCGCAATCAGACATACAGTTTCCGGCTTAACACACAACCCGCATTATGCCAAAATTAGCTATTCAAAAAAGCAAATTCCTATCGGTCTATCGGTAATATCCGGGCTAAAAGATCTTTCTAAAATTTCTGCTGGCAGGATGCGGTTTACAAATAACCGCTTGATTTCTATTCTACAATTTCTACAAAATAGTTTCTTATCTTTGTATAAAAAACCTTATCAAAACTATTCAAGAAAATAAACCACTATTTCGATGTATTAACTATGATGCATTATTTTGGCACTTGAATATCATGCCGGTAAAATCGGTTTCAAAATAGCAATAAATAATTTTATCCGTGAATATCAATTATTTGATACTATGAAAAACTGTGAATTTTCAGATTTCTTATCACTCAATTATCACTTTACTTGGTATCTTTTATGACTTTCAGTGTTTTCAAAGACCTAACAGATCCTCAAAAGTTTGCCATTTTAATTACATCTCTACTTGTAATTGCTGTTAGCACATACGTTACACTATTTCATCTCCTTTCTTTCGATGGCGCATTTAACACTCAGGCGGCAATCAATTTTTACAGCAAAGGCACACTGACTCTCAACTATAGGTCAAATACAACACTTCAAACTTTGTTGCCTTTTCAGATCGTAAATGGTTTCTTCCTCACCATATTTGGCAACACCTTTCTGGCAACCAATCTCGCAAATATTTTCTTTTATCTTTTGCTTTTCGGACTATTCATATTCCTGACCTGTACATACAGATCAGCCTTGCCTATGTTGGCATTCTCCTGTATGTCCCTGAGCCCTGCATTTCTTGCTTATGGCTCTGGAGGTTATGGAGAAGTGCCGGCATTGACATTCGGACTTCTTGGAGTATCCATTCTTGTGTTTAGAAGAGACTCATACATGGCCTGTATTCTTGCGGGAATACTCATTGCTTTTGCAATAACAACAAAGTGGGTATTATTTCTTATTTTACCACCTGTTGTTTTAACACTCATCATGCTGAGACCAGATCGCAAAAGCCTGCTATACTTTCTCGGGGCTACCCTTTTTATGTACACTCTTGTGAGTTTTTTGCAATTCTCCCACCTTGAAAGTGATGAGATAGGTAAGCTCTTCCGAAGTCTCATTAGTCAGAATACGCCTCACTATGGAAGCGAATACTTTCCTCAGAAAGTTAATCACCTCAAAACATATGGATTGCGCCTTAGAAAAATTTGGGAAGGATATTCATCAATGTCTCTTGGTTTTGCGCCGATCAAGATAGGCTTGTCACTTATTATATGCTTCGTGGCAATTCATATATTGTTTAAGCGTAAAAATCCACTGGAAAAGAAAGATGTATTTTTCATCTTTTTGGCAAGTTTTCTACTTATATATCTTATATGGGCATTTGCACTCAACTCAAGATGGCCCGCACGTCGGATGCTAAATACCGATGTTCTCCTTTACTTGGGCACCGGACTCCTGCCATACGCCGCCAGTTTTAGTACAATAAGAAGATTAGCAGTATTTGGACTTCTTGCAATATTTACTAGTACTCACTTTTTGTTCTTTTTACCATCCATGAAGCAGGGCCATTTATGCACTGTTATTACCTACGAGTCTCGAATGAGGGAAGGATTACAACTTCTGCCTAAAAATTACAATGCTTATGGTAGTGGGGTTTTGGAAGCTCCCCATTGGTCATTCCTTGCTGGAAAAAATTTTAAGGATTTATTTCGAGATTCAGTTTTTTATGATTGCATTGAAAATGACTGCTATAACTACCTTTTTCTAAAATCTTCATCGACACTTCCCCTTATTAAGCCTCAAGTTGATTTGGTACATAAAATTTTTAAGTTAAATAATGTTTTTGAATCTCGTAAATTTCAAATATCGAAGATCGAAGGGTTTAATAACTCCGGGAAGGAATACGTTGAATCGGTTGATTTTACTGAAGAAAAGGCTGCACAGTCTATTGTACGCATTCACGAAAGAGATCGAGACAAAATGTATGCTCCCCCCCTTTTTGAATTTAATGAAATGGCTGTATTCTTAGATAATAAAAGAAGACTCCCCCTGATAGAAGTAGTATTTAACGCGCATGAATGTCATGATGGAAAGAATCTTCGAGTAGCACTTGTAAAGAATAAAGGAAAATATATTCAAAACTTCCTTGTTACACGGGGAGAGAACAAATTTGAGGTCTCTGTGCCAAAAAAGTTCCGGGGATCAAAAATAGATGTATATTTGCTATTAGAAAAAGAGCTTAGAAATAAAAGCTCAGATTGCATGGCACAAAACATAAATCGCATACCTTTAGAATATAAGATAGTACGATTAATTCCCAAGCCTTCAATATCTAGGTAAACCAGGCACCTATTCACAAGGATTCCTTGATAAACGTCATTGGTTAGGTTTCTAAAAGACAGCAACAAGGAAATCATCACCATGAGAGCGATAAAGACATTTTGATGAAGACCTTATTATTGCTTTGAATGGTCTAAAAAATGACGACCCTTATGACAGTAATATATACGTTTCAAAAATGACTTTTTCAGCGTAACCATTAATTCATACGACACAATCATGGTAATAATTTCTAATCGGGTAGCCGGTTATTGACTATCAATCTTCCAGTATAGTCTATTCGATGCAAAAATAATGCTATTTTGTTTTCCAAAAAATAGCTGTCAACAGCTTCTCTTGCCCCCTTGTAATGGCCATAATCGTCCACAATAATAATACCGTTTGGAGAAACAAGCGGATAAAGATGGGTTAACTCATGCTTTGTTGATTGATACCAATCTGTATCAAGTCTCAGCAAGGCAATCGATTCTGGAGCATTCTTTGGAATAGTGTCTTCCACTAATCCTTTAACAAAATGAATTTTCTCCATTGGGAATCCAGTCAGGGTCATCGCTTCCTTCACACTCTCAAGTGAAGCGTTCGCCCATGTTGAACTTACGTCGGACAACTTCTTTTGAGAGAATACTTCAAACGCTGGCTTGCCCCATAAATCAATATCCTTCTCTCCCGGTGCTGGCATACCTTCAAATGTATCAAAAAGGTAAAGTTCCCTGTCCTTTTCACCCTCTGCCAGAAGCGTAAGTGCGATCGCCATCGTTGAACCACCCTTGTAGACACCACACTCCACAAAATCGCCTTTGATATCATTTTGCAGGATAAATCTTGTTGACTCTATGAGGGCATGAATTCTTTCATGACTGGTTATGGTATAAGGACTCACTTTTTCGATGATTTCTATATGTCGCCTCTCAAAATCAGTGGGGATGTCCTGGCCATTCATTTTGTATCTGACAACATCATATCCGAATTTCCGAATAACTGACCTAATAGCTTGTTTTATCATGGTTGATATCTACCTTTTAAATAGGCCGAACGCCGAAAATTAGCCGCCGATAACCCATGCAGAACAGGATATCCTCTGCTGTCTGAATAAGTGAACGTTGGGCCTCCTTTGGCGCTGCCATCGGCGAAATAGCCTTCTCGCTCGATGTGGCGCTACTGGTGCACGAGGTCTTCCCATATTTTCTGAATATAGTTCGCTAAATTCCTCCTCTGGTATTATTGGCATTATCTCTTTTCTAAAGATTTTAATCCACGATTCTTTTAACCTGTTCCTGAGCTTATCTGGAAAATAAAGATTCGTTTGGAATATAGTAGTTTGAGTGTCTTTTGGTTTGAACATTAATTATTACTTCCAGGATCAATATTTCACGTGAAATATTTAATTTAACTCAAGAGTCTTAATACAAAGTATATTAGATATACTCTTATTTGTCAAACTTATTGATCTTGGTTAACTTAGGCTTTTTACAATGTAATCATAAATAGTTTTTTCACATAGTTTGGCATTGAAATTTTCGAGAACCAATTCGATAGATTTGATTCTCTTTTTGCAAAGAGAGTCTATGTCACTAGTAGTTATTTTTTTCAGGCACATACTTATACTCTCTGGTGATCTTTGCTGACAAGTATACCCGTTAAACCGATCACGAACTATTTCTGGCAAGTCGCAATGATCCGTCCCTATTAAAATCATGCCATTGGCTGCAGCATGAGTTAAGGTAACAGGAAATCCACCTTCCATATCACCACTTGCGGATCTTATTGATGGTGCAATAAAGACCAGATTTTTCTTCATTATGCTGTATAGTTTCTTTAATGGAACATACTTTTTCCTGACAAACTGAATATTTTTTTCTAGTTTTATTTCGCGAATATTTTTTTCGATAGCCTCTTTTCGACAGCAATCTTTTCTTAGTGTCGGACTCGAATCTCCGACTAAAGTTAGTTTTATTGAAGTCCCTGTCTCTCTTGCAAATTGCAGAACCCCTTCCAAAGCATACTCGATACCCTTTTTTTCAGTAAACGTCCCAGCCACAAGTATATGCAGTGGATTAATTAGTTCAGCTATAGATATTAATTTGACCGCAACAAGATTTGGATCAATACCTATATATACCCACTTTATTTTATCTTTTGGGGCACCCAACTTTTCCAGCTCTTTTGCCATGTAGGGGCCTTCGCATAGCAGAAGATTATATTCTTGAAAAATACGTTGGTATTTCGCCATCCATCCTGGCTGATAAGGAGTTATTCCAATATCGAATCCATAGAAACGGACAACTTTCTTTAACGGTAACCCTCTTACATAAAAGTAGTCGTGCCAAGCCCGAAAACCGAAGTGCGAGATAATAACATCGTAGTTTTTGAAATTTACAACGCCTTTTGGTCGGGGCATGAATTGTACTAAATGACTATTTAACGTGCTGGCAACCTTTGAATAGATGCCGTGCTTTTGGACAAAAACCTCGCCATTCCAGGACGTATGCGGCCCATCAACCAACCTGTCGCACCAGACTCCCTGTTCAACTCCATCAGGCATAAAACGAACCTGATCGTATATCCAGCTCTTAGTCAGTACAAGCCAGTCATCCGTTGAGTGAAGTATCTTCATACTTGAGCCTGAAACATGATAACATCAATAAAAACTTTTCTGGAGAATTCCAAATATTTTGGACAAGTCATATCTCAAGTTAGAGGGATTTTGCCAGATTTGGCGGCGCATCCATCGGCGCCCACGGTTCAAAATATCCTACGAATACAGTTTCATTATTCTTCTTGGTATCCTACTATTGCCTATGATACAGAGCAGATATCAATTCCTTGAATAGCTTCAACGAAATCGTGTCTGCTCTTGCCATCTTTCCCCTATTAGTTCATACGTTTCAATAAATACTCTTACCTTAAAAATGTGCATCATTGCTATGTATAACATTATTCCAATCGGCACCTGTATTGCCAAGTAGACCCATTGCGGCCAATTGACTGGCAAAAACAGGCCGGAAGTCCACACAAGTACACCCATTGCAACAGCACAATAAAAGGGGCCGGACAGATTTTTAATCATCTCACTGAAACGCAGGTTGATAAGACGCCCTGGGATTGTCCAGGCTGGATACCAGAGTAAAATATAGCCGCTGAGAACATAGGCTGTCGCCACTCCAATCACTCCCCAGCGTAAGCCTATAACTAACGAAATCATATTGACAATTCCAGAAAAAATACCCCATTTCAGCATAATATCAGTGCGGCCCTGGGAGGTATAAATCCATCCAACCGTTGTTCCAACCGATTGTCCCATACCGGTGAGACAGAATATTTGAAGAATGGGAATAACTTCCCGCCACTTATCACCGTATACAGAAAGTATAAAGGGTTTTGCCACAACCAGGAGTCCTATCATCATTGGAAACGTCACAAACGCGATTGTTCGGGTAGAGCGCAGGTAAATCTGTTTTACCCTCTCAATATCATCCTGAATTGTCGACAGTGCTGGGAACATCACCCGAGATACAACACTGGATATCTGCGAAACCGGCAATAACATCAAGCTATAAGCACGAGCGTAAATACCTAGTGCCGATGATCCGATAATTTTCCCTATCAGAACATTATCGATATTCCTCATCCAGTAATTCAAAATATTGAATCCCAATAGGTTTGAACCGAAACCCAGCAATTGCTTGAGTGCTCTGGTGTCCAAAGAAAAAGTAGGACGCCAAGTAGAAATCTGCCACATCATCGCCACAGAAACCGCCGTGAACATTAGAGATTGAGCCACTAGACTCCATACGCCCAGTCCTAATAAGGCCACGCTGATGGCCAGGACCCCTGCAAGAAAACTCGCTGCAATTTCGATCCTGGCCAAACGCTGGAAATCCATATTTTTCCGAAGCAGAGCGTTTTGCACCACATTGAAGGATCCAATGAAGAAGTTCAAAGCTATTACCATAGTAAGTACTCGCAGGGCCGGTTCATTATAAAATGTAGCAATTAGTGGCGCAGCAGCAACAACGATTCCCGTCAAAATAATACCTGCAGCTATATTTACCCAGAATACTGAACTAAGATGACGTTGCTCAATGTCTAGTTTTTGAATCAAGGCTGCACTCAGGCCTAAGTCGCCAAAAAGGTTGGCGAAGCCAGTGAACACAATGATCATACCTATCAGTCCAAACTCCTGAGGACTCAAAAGGCGAGCCAGAATGACGCCAACAAGGAACTGAAAAACCTGTAGAGTTACCTGTGCGGCCCCACTCCAACCAAGACCCGACAGCGTTCGAGCACGCAGATTATCCATTACCGCTGGGCTTTCGCGCCACGACCATATACATCCATGTCCACTGTTCTATCTTGTCAATTCTGTCTAAAGTGTATAAAATGGCCTGAATCAATAGACCAACTGCATCTACTATCCGTTTTCTACTTGTTACTTTCTACTGCCTCTTTCTCGCCAAAACCGTATAACTTGCGCATTCTTTAGGGCTTTTGTCATATCTATCCAAAATGGGCGCTATTGTCTGACCAATCCACCAAACAGGAATCCACAAATATTTAAAAATACCTTTTGCAAAACGAACCGTGTGATAATTGAATTTCAATATCCACATCTGCCAGAAACCGGTATTTTCCTTGATTTCAATGTCGGTAAAACCATTTTTTTTAAGCATATATGTCAAACCATAACGGGTATAACGATAATAGTCATAAGGCGCTTCATGAATATGCCACATAAAAGGTACTGTAATAAATAACTTACCATTTTTTTTAAGGATTCTATAACATTCAGAAAGGAAAAAGTCCGGTTCTGGTAAGTGTTCCATAACTTGGAAAGAGACAACAGTATCCGCAAAATGATCATCGAAAGGCAATCGTTTCGTAAGATCAGCGAATATATCGACATTTGTTTGATCGTGAGGGCTATTTTCCCAATCAACACCAATATATTCATTTGCAACTTTAAGAACATCTTCTTTATATGATGCTGTGCCACATCCGAGATCAATGACACGACCCTTGTAAGGCAGTGATAGAGCAATTTTTTTGTTAATATCATGAATTAAAAAATTGAAACTATTCATACCAACCGCTTTTTATCTTTTTACATGGAATTCCAGCATATATGGAATTTTCTTCAAGCTCCCCTTTCACTATAGAACCCGCGCCAATGACGACATTATGATGGATAATGGTTCCTGGAAGAATTACGCAATTCGAGCCGACGAAGACATTATTGTTAATAAGAATATCTTTAGTAATTCTTTCATCGGTAACTTTTTTCCCGAACCGATAGTGATTTGAATAGGCAATTATCTTTGTCCCTGGGCCAATAGCAACATAGTCACCTATGTACACATTCCCGTAGCACACATTTACGTAACAGAAAGCACCTAAATGTGAACTACTGCCAATGACAAACTTACCATTATTATTCAAAATATAGCAGGAATGATAAAGACAGCTTCCAGGACCAGAGATAAAATTGCTTTTGTTTCTTATAAACACATTCGTATCGATCATACATGCAGTTCGATACATTTTCCGCCTTAAGAATGATGCAATTTTAGAATCGTTACCTCTAATAATTTCTGCAAAGAATCCCCAAAGGAAGTCTAGAGCTTCATATAAAAGGCACAGAAAAGGCTTCATAATCATTCAAGCAAACTTGGAAAATTAATACACTGTTTCACAGCCTTATCTGCATTCGGGCAGCCTTTCACCGGCCAAGACGCTGGATGGAGGTTACTCGCGAACCAGACTCCTAAAAATAGTCCCAACTCCTTATAAGCCCATGATCTATCCTGCTTTTTCCCCGGTTCCACCATAACAGGATAACGTAAATAAACTGGAATAGAGCTTGAAACGATAACAGGCTTTGTGTAGCCATGACTATCGCACCAACTATCCCAGCGCTTGGCGGTTTGTCTGCGTTTTTGATTATAATCGTCGATCTTTTTAAGCTGGTTCAAACCAATTGCGGCAATAGGAGATGGCATTTTGCTTCCATAATAAGCAGGTTTGATTCCGTGTTCTTCTTGTTTTGTAGTGGAAATTATAATTTTGTCCATATGCTGGACGCGAATCAATTCGCCTTTCCACCAGCGTTGCGGGTCTTTATATGAATAATAGTTGATGATAACACAGTGAAGTTGTTTATCGATCAGCTCCGCATGTGGGAAGGTGGCCTTGTCATAGTATTCTTTAAGTCGTGCCGCCAACAAATCATGGTTTGTTATAGCCACTCCACCTTGAATTGTGGTGAAAACCTTGGATTGTTCGCTGCTGTAAATTGCTACATCACCTAAATTGCCTACCTTTAGATTTTTGAACACTGCTCCAGTACTCGAGGCACAATCCTCAATCACATATAGCCTATGCTTTCGAGCAATTTCGATAATTCGCTCATAGTCCCGACACACCAGGCCATAAAGATGATGCAGTAATATTGCTTTAGTTCTTAGCGTAATTTTTTCTTCTATAAGGGATGCATCCAATCCATAAGTATCAAGCTCGATATCACTATATATTGTTTTGACCCCTGCAAAATGAAAGGCATTGGGAACCACAACACATGTATAGCCAGGTAAAATTACTTCATCATCAGGTTTTAAATTCAATGCATAGATACAGGCACTTAAAGCCACTCGTCCACTCATAAATGCAAGCACGTGTTTAGAGCCATTCCATCTAGCAAAAGCGCTTTCATATTCTTTTACAGTATCAGGCTCAAACCAGTTTTTTCTTTCCTTAAGCTGTTTTTTAGCTATAGCTACGTCATCAAGATCCAGTGTAACCGAACCTAATGATGGTGTTGTCAGTGGATATCCCAAAATGAGTTTTAAGATGTTTTTAGTTTGATGATATCCAAAATACGCTAATCTTTTTGATGACGAGTATAAATTCATCATAGAATAATTTCCGTTAAACAAATAATTCCCTCCCACAGACATAACGACATTCCCATGTCGAACCTGCACAGCAGACTATCTATTCGTCCTTCCGAACCAGTTCATGCTGGCAATAGAGATATCTTGGAGTATTTGGATAGAAGAGGTCCAAAGACAAAATGGGTCATTTCTTAACAGCTTTTCGAAATGCCTCAATTACATCCTCCACGTCCTTCTCACTCAACGCCGCTGACAACGGTAACGAAAGAGTTCTTTCACCAATCCATTCGGCATTAGGGAAATCCCTTTCTTTCCAGCCGAAGGTTTTTCGATAGAAAGGGTGGAAATGAACGGGCAGGTAATGAACGCCCACACCGATATTTTCAGCCGTGATGGCATTCAAAACCCAATCCCTGTTTTTCCCCATCCTATCAATATCTATCAGTGGTGTATAAAGATGATAGGCATGCCTGGTATTGGGCTCTGGTTCTGCCGGAGTAATACAGGCAAGATCATTAAAGGCTTCATTATATCTGTTCCAGATTTCTTGCCTGTACTTCCAGTATGTGTCCACTCTTTTCAACTGATGAATCCCCATGGCAGCCTGTATATCCATCATATTGTATTTGTATCCGGCATGAATGATCTGGTAATGTTTATAGCCTTCATCAGAAAACCGTTTCCATGCATCCTTACTCATGCCGTGAAGCCCAAGGACTTTTATTCTGCCTGCAAAACGGTCATCATCTGTAATAACCATTCCTCCTTCACCAGTTACCACGTTTTTGGTTACATAAAAGCTGAAACAAGAAATGTCTCCAAATCTGCCTGCCTTTTGGCCGTGATACTCTGATTCAATTGCGTGGGCACAGTCCTCAATAACCAGAAGATCATATTTACGGGCAATGTCCATGATTTGGTCCATGTCGCAGCACCGTCCGGCGAAATGGACAGGGAGTATTGCCTTTGTCCTGGCCGTAACATTTTTTTCAATTTCTTCAGAAAGGATGTTCATGGTCTTCCTGTCACAGTCCGCCAAGACCGGAGTAGCGCCACAATGAATAATGGCATTAATGGTGGCGCAAAAGGTCATGGGAGTAGTAATTACCTCATCCCCAGGTCCAATACCTGCAGCAAACATGGAAAGGTGTAAGGCCGCAGTGCATGAATTCAGGGCAATTGCGTGTCTGGAGCCTTTGAATGCTGCAAAATCTTCTTCAAATTCACGAACCTTAGGGCCTGTACCGATCCAGCGGCGGCGCATACATCCTACGACTTCCTCAATTTCAGGCTCTTCAATTAATGGGGCACCAAAAACCAAAAAATTCTCCTTTGTTCGTACAGGTGGCCCTCCTTCTAGGGCTAACTCTTTCATAGTTTTGTCACGCCCCCATCATTCTTTTTCTTTCTTATATTGACATCCATAATCTACATGTACTCTAAGAACTTGCACCAAGAGCGCTAACACTCCACTTTCATAATCGGTTATTTTGAAATAAATGATAAATTGTAACTATTCAGTAAACCAGTATTTTCTTGAAAATCTTGACAGACAAAGCCTGCAGGGCTTGCAGGTTGTGAAGCGATCTTTAGGAGCAGAGAATACGGCGATAGTGTTTGTCCAGCAGGGGATAAAGCCAGATGTCTTTTTGTGGGAATTGTGCTCTGTTGTATCTATCGAGCTTGCCTCGGCCTTTGGTTTTGCCCACATCGATCCAGTTGGCCGCTTTGCATGAAGTTCCTTTGAAGCGAGGAGTCTCCACAAAGGTCTCTATTCCAGAATTCCAAGCAACTTCGAATATTGGTAATCTCTACTAAATTTCCTGAAGTCTTGCCACTTGTAACGGGGCAACGCAGCTCTTCCCCACTCGTCATGTATTGTATTCATCTTATCTAAAATATCGTCTTCATCGTACAAGTTGATAGTGTAACCCAATCCATTGTCCCTAACTATCCTGGCGGCCTCCATATTCTCTGGCCCTACAACGAGAATGGGTTTTTCTGCAAGGATGTATTCAAATAATTTTGCCGGAATAACTTCGTCCGCACCTTCCCTTTCTGAATGCAGCAACATCAGGACGTCCATTTCCTGCATTAATTGCACGGCGGCCTCATGAGAAACAGTGCCCTTGATTTCGATCATATCTTT
>LGVF01035723.1_pt1 | contig 12393 bp, 20 predicted proteins | sample 469901 | NCBI WGS metagenome assembly LGVF01 (sample SAMN03893561, study PRJNA290197) | marine sediment metagenome | material: sediment; isolation source: combined push core samples #3730, #5133, and #5579 collected at Hydrate Ridge | place: Pacific Ocean: Hydrate Ridge | reverse complement strand
GTGGCTGTTAGGTGGTATTGAATATACACACACACTAACCCCAACCTTTATATGGTAGTGGGCACAATAGTACTTTTGCACAAGCGCGATATCGTGTGAATAGGTGCAATGCCCGGAAGGGCAGGATGTGAAGAGCATGAACAAAACACAAATCTCGGAAGAGACAATTGCGGAGATGGTTTCCGCAGCGCAGAGCATCTCGAAGGACAGTACTGATATGAGGCAGAAATTGGTCGCGATTGCAGATGCATTGCAGCCATTAATCCAAATAGCAGGCATCGAGTTTATGGGAGATTCCCGAACTTACGCATACCACGATGATCCGCTCACGTGGATGGACAAGGGTCTTTATCATTGGATTGGAGTGTGCCGGTGCTATGATGGACTTGGGATCCTGGTCATGGCGAGTGAGGGTCGGCCGGTTGCGTTCGCGAATGCCACGCGTACCAACATTGAAAATGCAATCGAAAAGTTCCCAGCATTCTTGGCGGCATACGGTGAGAAGCTGGAGGAAAGACATCTTCGCTATGCGGGTCTTCGCGAGAAGACTATGGTGATGTTAGAGATTGTGGAGGGGTAATTATCATGGAAAATGATATCATCCTCGTAATCGATACCTCGACCCGTGATTTGTCGATGTACACCTGCGCAGCAACACAACTACAAGATGGGCGGATCGTACTGCGAAAAGGAGCAGACATCCAGCCCATCCACAAAATCGATGAGTGGACTACTGGATACGCGATCTTAGTGCTTGGATCGTATCAGGCACAATCGAGCGCAGGGTTCACCGAAGTGTATGCATGGAACCTCAATTGGCGAGAAGTCGCAGGGGGGATTGGTTTTACGTGGGAAAACAGCACGGGTATCCATGGCAAAGCTCTTCGGCGTTTCCGAAAGGGAGTACATGGAGTACTTATTCCCAACGGTGGGAAAATTAGCCGCCTAAATACAAATGACCAAAACAGCAATACCCGAACAGCCGAAGCGGCAATGCTGGGGCTGCAAATGGGCGGCATTGGGGAAGACAATGTCTTGATCATTGAGGGGCAGTCTGACTATGTGAAAGCGTGGTCTATTACGCACATACCCTCAAAGACCGAACAGATCAAGTTCCCTCCAGAACACCGAGAGGATATCTTCGAAGAGGAGGGAGAAGTCGTGCATATCATAGAACCCTCCGAACCGAACACCGTAGCCACACCAACCGATCCAAATACCCGGATCAAAGATGAGATCAACGAGCATAAGCATCCAGACCGCGATTACTGGCATCCGGTATCGCGGGTGCACACAGAGTATATATTCAACGTTGGCAACGGGTCAATCGTATACCATCCGCCACATCAAAAACTGTATCTATGTGGGGATCATGATGGTAATGGAACCCAGAAGGAGATCCTGTTCAATGAGCTCATAATATGGGCAGAGAATTACGTTGAGGACATCGAAGACCTCTCCCAGATTGAGGGGTTCTATATGTCCAAGCAGGGCGACACTCTCACCATTACTACGAGTGATTTCGGCTGTGAGCGGATGTCAATCAATCTCGGTGCAGACGCTCTTGATTGGCGCGATCTCGAAGTCGCGATCTCCACTATATCCAAGATCGCTGATGCGGTCAACTCGGAGCATGAAAAAACATACATCCACTCCACCAAGCCGAGTGACCCTGATCCAGAGCAGACCGTATGGGTAGGGGATTCGGATGATGTGTATGATCTGCTGGATGCGATGAGTGGCATTCAGTTTGATTACGTAGATTTGCACGGAAATGCCGTACAGATCGATGGATCGGGTATAGAGATCCACCGGCATCTCATGCGCCACACTTATTTCACCAAAAGGTGGCTGTGGGGCGCAGGATTAATCCAAGGCATCTCTACATCCATTGAGGGGGATGGATTAAGGATCGAAAAGAGGATATTCGAGTCGGGGTATGGCTCGGTTGGGATTACCGAGTACAATCGGCACACCANNAATCGGCACACCGGTCTGTGCAAGGCGTATTTTGAGAAAGGATCAATGATCCACAAGGCGAAGCTCCTTCTTGAAAGCAAGGAGCTTGATAAGTTACACAATCCGCCAGCCCACACAGATGGAGGGTCAACATTGTTTACGTGGTCGGATGAACCGTGTCAGCGCAAGATAACTCTGCTACAGGCATTGCATGTAGTCTTGGTTTGGCAGGGGGGATCTTATTTTGATCTGATACGCTTTCCGAACGGAGGGCATATCCCACCAGAGATACTCCATGAAGAGTATGGTGTCTCGTGGGAAACCATCGCCAGTATCTCACTTGGGAAGCCGAGGGATAGGGAAACCTTTGCATGTCCGATTTGCGGGAGGCGATCGTTCTACGCTGGGGTGTGTCGTTGCTGTGATGATCCCTGTGATTGTTGCAGCAGTGAATGTAGCGCATGGATCACTGACATTACTGATATTGCCCGAAAAGTGGAGAGGGCGGAGTCCAGCCGAGCTACCAGAAAAGAGTTCGAGCATGGTGCAATCTTGCGCATGATCAAGTCCGGCAACTGGAAAGGATGCCGATATGTACGAGGAGGTAATTGAAATGTCCAATATTGACGAATATGGATGGGGGGAAGTGGACATCGACACTACCCCCGACTATAAATACAAGCATTGCCCACCGGATGCGGCGATGCCTGACAACCTGACACCAAATGAATTGGATCAGGTTGCAAAGTGGCGACGCGAAGGGCTAACATTAGCCGACGCCGCACTGAACATCATCATCTGTCGTGAAAAGGACAGAGGTACTTGAGATGTTAACAGCAGCACAGGAGAAGTTCCTAATCGCGAAATTAGGGATGGATACAGAAGACGTATGGGATGGAGAGGGTACGGTTCGAGTCACCATCATTAATAATGGGGAGATCGAATTGAGTACCGGCGATTATTTGAGGCGTGCAAGAGTGTACGTTGACAAGGGGTATGGTATATCAAAAATCGTTTGGTCATACCGGAAGCGGGAAGAGTACTTATCAGAGGGAGAAATCTCTGAGGGGAGGGCATACGATTTGATCAATATAGAAATGAGAGGTGATTAAAATTACATTCGAAACATTTGCGGAAGATCTCCGCAAGCACATTGGGGAAATGACCAAGAGCGGCAGTCTATTCGTTGTCGATACCGACAAGGACACTCTCTGGGATACATATCTAAGCAGTTTCCCAGAGGGCACAAATCCAATGTTCCGGGAGCGAACCACCCACGACTGCTCTGCGTGCAGGCAGTTTATCAGGGCGTTCGGGAACGTTGTTAGGATCGAGGACGGCAAAATAACATCGATTTGGGACTTCCCTGCACTTGGAGAGTATGCCCTTGTGGCGGCAGCACTGGATGCAGAGGTCAAATCCAGACCGATCACAGGAGTTTTCGTTTCTGATACCGCAAAGATCGGAACCGAGAACAACAAGGAGAAACTTCCAGATGGAAATGTCCTTATATGGACACATCTTTACGCCGAGGTTCCGGAACGGTTTGTGGTGGCTCGTAAGAGTCTGGGTACGGTGCGTGAAGACGCCCGCGGTCAAAGGGACGTCTTCAAACGATCCCTCGATGAACTATCCGAGGATGCGACTCTTTCTGTTCTTGAGTTGATCGCCCAAAACTCACTCTACAAAGGCGAGGAGTGGAAGGGCGTTCTGGAGGCATTCTTGGAACACCAGAGAGCGTATTCAGTTCTTGCTACAGCAGAAGAGAAGGAACTGTACGCATGGGAGCAATCCGCACAGGCGGGTGCAGTGGTTGGGAAGATTCGTAACCACTCAATCGGAACACTCTTGGTGGATATTTCCAATGGTATTGATCTTGATTCCGCGGTGCGAAAGTACGAGAGCATTGTGGCTCCGACGAATTACAAGCGTCCAAAGATGATCTTCTCACAGAAGATGCTCAAAGACGCAGAAAAAACGATCACCAATCTTGGTTATCTGCCTTCGCTTGGTCGCCGACACGCAAGAACTGACGACATTACAATCGGGGATATAATGTTCGTTAATCGCAGTGTCGCTGGCAAGCTTGGTGGAGTGGACGTCTTCTCGAAGATGGCGCAGGAGATTGGCATGGCTCCCAAGAGCTTTGATCGAGTGGAAGAGGTTCCGATGTCGGTGTTCGTGTCGGACATCCTCCCAACTGCGCAGAGCATTGAAGTGCTGCTGGAGAACCATCATGCAGGAAACATGATGTCTCTAATCGCACCAGAGAACAGAGATGCCCCAAGTATGTTCAAGTGGGGTAATGGATTCTCATGGGCGTATTCTGGGAATATAACGGACTCTATGAAAGAGCGAGTTAAGGCGTTGGGTGGGGATGTTTCTGGTGTTCTTCGGTTCTCAATCCAGTGGAATAAGCGAGGGGACACGCTGAAAGAGAATCTGGATGATCTCGACGCCCATTGCAGAGAGCCAGGTGGAAATGAAATTTTCTATCTGAACATGGGCGTACACCCCTCATCCGGCGTACTGGATGTGGATATTATATATCCAGAACGTGATGCACCGGGTGGGGTGGCAGTGGAAAACATCACATGGTCCGATCTGGCAAAGATGCCGGACGGGGTATATAAGTTGTTTGTCCACAACTACACCCACCGTGGCGGGAAATCGGGATTCACTGCCGAGGTGGAGTTTGACGGGCAAATACATTCGTTTGCTTACAATCAACCACTTCGACAGAAGGAGGATGTCCAAGTTGCAGAGGTCACTCTCCATGATGGGCAATTCAGTATCAAAGAGATGATCCCATCCAGCCAGAGTTCCCGCGAGATTTGGGGACTCTCAACCAATCAATTCCATCCTGTATCGGTGATCATGCATTCACCAAACCACTGGGATGGAGAAGCAGGTATTGGAAATTACCATACCTTCTTCATGCTGAAAGGTTGTGTGAACCCGGAGAGCCCAAACGGGTTCTTCAACGAGTTCATGAAGAACGAACTTCTTTCTCACAAGAGAGTGTTTGAGGCTCTTGGTGGAAAGATGCGTGTTGAGCCGACCGACGACCAACTGTCCGGGATTGGATTCAGTTCAACACAGAGAAATACCCTTGTGATCAGGGTCACAGGTCACGTTGGCCGTACCATTAGGGTGACGGTATAATCAGAGGTAAAAATGTCAGAAAACATAAACATATTCGAGCAAGCAAGCAGAGTAGAGTTGAGATTCCCGTTCCGGAATTGCGGGGTGGGAGATCTTTGGAACTTGTCTGTCCAACAGCTAGACGGCATCTTCCAAGTCTTAAATACAAAACTCAAGGCGGAGAAGGAAGAGAGCCTCCTTGGTCCGAAGAGTGGGGAGACGTCCGAGCTTGGACTACAGGTGGCGATAATCCGGCACATCGTGGGTGTCAAGCTCGCTGAGGCTGCTGCTGCCGAGACGAGAGAAGTGCGGCGGCAACAGAATGCCAGGATAGATGGTATTATAGCAGGCAAGCAGGAGGANNTATGACAGAAGCGGAACTCCTCCAGTTGCGGGAGGACGTATAGGTGGGGTAACTCCCGCCTAATATTTTTTTGATCAAATAAGGAGATAAGAAATGAAATTTCAAGTGAAATTTGACCCACTAGTCAGCAACGACTCAGAGAATAGGGCAATCTACGTAGGCGGAAGAACCAAGAATGGGCAGACTTGTTTTGAAGACTTGAGTGGTCATACTGCTCAAGTGTGCGTCGATCAAGCCACACTCTTCAAAGTTAAACATATTAGGAGTGATTAAGATGGTTATCGAAACTAATGTGCCAGAACTGTCGATCGAAACAAATGTGCTAGAACTGTCGATAAAAGTCATCTGGGCGCAAGAACTACCAGATGAACTAAAAGAGACGTATGCCATTGGAGAATACGACTCTGAGAATTACATGATAATCAAACATGATGGCAAAGTAACCAGCATCGTGAGTGATTACATGGAACCCGAAGACGCGACGTTCACAAGGGGCCTAAGTTGGATCCCTGAATTACTCCAAGAAGTATACGAACTTGGAAAACAGAAGGGTGGCGAGTGAGATGTGTGAAAGAACCATGATAGACCTAAAACAATTCGATAGAGTACATAATCCAAAAGATATGAGATTTCCCATATTATATCTAATGGAAGCAGACACAACTTGCAAAGGCGAAGGTGTGCTGATGTATATTCCTTTTGCAACACCATCAGACCTAATCAAGGAAATTAAAGGAGACTAAGATGTGCAAAAACAGATATGTAAAAACAGATGGTGCCACAACCAAAACAGGAGTGCCAATCGAAGAAGCGATTGAATGCCCATCATGTCATGGTAGTGGGTGGATATGGAGTGATACCATTCCCGGGCTGCGCAAGCGGTGTGAAACTTGTGGGGGGTTGGGTGGAGTGCCCGAAGCGGGTGATCCGGACGGTACTCAATGATAAATGTACCAAAATATAAAATGAAATCCAGGAGAGAACAATGAGTGAACAAGAAGACCTCCAGAACCTTGCTGATGTGGTACTGTCTATGAAAGGAACCGAAAAAGAACTAACCGAGCTTTCGGTAAGGATGCTTGGAATTGCAAACTTCGCTCGAAAAGGAGTGTTGTTTGCGAACAAGAAGATAAAGGGGGAGGTTGAAGGGAGTTCATTCAATGAAAGAGAACTCTTTGAGTTTATGAAGTTCATTGAATCGTTCATGCAGGGGATGGATCAAGAAGATATCTTCCAGAAGTTCCATGTATCCCCAGAGCTACAAGAAAGACTCATCAACATGCCATTGAACTGGTGATGCTAGTGAATGACATATACACACACACCAACCTCAACCTTTATATGCTATTATGCACAACAGTTTACATAGCCCATGCGGGCACTAAACAAGGAAGATATAAAAATGGAATTTATTGTAAATTTTAGAGGCACAGCGAATCGATCTGCCATAACACGATCGAATCGTTTGATCGGAACCAATGGAGTTGACTTGGTGCGCAAAGCACTTGGGATTCATATAAGTTTGGATCGCATAAATGAAGCGAATTCTGGAATATACTGCAATCCAAATATATGCATTGCAGAAGACATTGCAAGATGCTCTGAGCACTTTGCAGAGTCTAATCAAGTACGTGTTGTTGCGTCTCCATCCGTATTGGATCACTTTATTCGAGAAGTGGTGTACACGGATACCGATAATAACACTGGAGAAATCCGATCTGCATGGATCGCGGATAATGTAGATGAAGATGCGCTTGTCAGTGCATGGATTGCAGCAGGATACCCACTTAAATGGGATACTGCACCCTCAGCGGAGGGAATTGCATGAGACACATGAACTCAAGAGACACGGTGCCCACTGCACAAGCACGCCAGGCTCCTAATCCAGCGTACATTCAGCGCATGAAGCTGAAAGGCATGTCGCCAAAAGAACGGCAGCGAGAGCGAACCAGAATCGCGAAGGAACGACACCTGACTGGTGTGTCTATAATAGACATCGCCAAAGAACTTGATATAGACACTGACCAAGTCTATTGGCTCATCACAAAATAAAATCACATGATCATGAAAACAAACTCAACGTCACTGACGTGGGCGAGAGTAGCCCTCGAAGTTATAGCTCGTGGGGGTGTCACCTCCGAAGAACTTGAAGCAATCCTGAATATAAGGGGGATCAATGTCCCTGGTGAGGTTGCCAGGTACAAGCGACAATTGGTGGAACGGGGATACCTCCAGAAGGTGGGGGATCAATACATTGCCACAGAAGAATGCCAAAAGGTTGGAGAGATCATTATCACTGTGACCCCTCCCCAGAACACCGAAGAGGTACGACAGCATCTCACAAGTGCACTTGGTCCTTACAATGGAGTAGTCACGGTTTGTGAAAGGGTGGTACAACAATGAACAAGAGCACTAGACAGAAACTACATTCCAATATCGGGCACTATGTCCTGATGAATGCAGCAGTGATCCCCATCGAAACTGATAAGGTGGCATCAGCAGAGGGGAAAAGCTATACGTTCCAGCGAGCCGGTCCGGATAATTATGTATGCATCCACGAGGATGATGTGTATGTGATCCGTGTGTCTGGCGACACCATTGGGTGCAGTTACGCTGGATTCAAGCAATGTACCGGAAATGAGGTATGCAAATACCTTGCAGCATTCTTGAAGCTCAATAACCTTCCTTCTGCGAAACTCAGTAAGGAAGTGTCGAAGGTTCTACTGAGTGCAGGATGGGTAGTCGGGGATGGTGGATTATATCCGCCAGCACCTCATGATCCGGAAGATTCTGGAGACGTACCTGCGCCACCAGATACCCCTGTAGCTGAAGATAGTACGACTCATACCTTACCGGAGTCCAAACCCGCCCCACCGATCGCAGAGGGCACTTCTGATCCAGATGGTGAGGATAATGGTGGCGATGATCCAGTTCCCGAAGATCAACCAGACCCTGCCCCACCAGAGCCCACGCCTGCACCAGCACCAGAGAGTGCAGCAGATCCAATCATTGCGGACATCATTGCAACTGCTGAAGCAGCGGGGGCGAAGGACATCGACCCAGGCTGGGTGCGTGAAAAGCTCATGGATCTCAAGCAGTTTAAAGTGGTTGGAACCATTGCTTCCCAAAGTGTGCTTGGGTTGATATACAGGGATCAGAACATCACACGGCCCAAGTCTGAAAGGGGTGGACCCAATGCCCTTGTCACCCTTGACTCAATCACTGCACCTGACAAGTGGGTAAGCCTACGGGTAAAAGTTATTGCCCTGTGGGATACTGATACCGAATCAATCCGGCAGGTAGGTCTAGTCGGGGATGAAACCGGAACCCTCAGGTTTGTGAGCTGGGAAAAAGCCGGGCTCGAACTGCTTGAAAAAGATAAATGCTACAACATCCAAAACGTGGTGACAAACGTGTATGAAGGGGTGTTTTCGGTAGCACTCACCAAAAATACGCAGATCATTCCACTTGAAGAGGATATCGAAGTCACATACACAACAGCAGAGTTCACCGGAATCATGGTAAACATCCAAGAGGGTTCCGGATTGATCAAGCGGTGTTCGGTATGCAATCGGGCAATGATGCATGGCGAGTGCAAAGAACATGGCAAGGTCGAAGGAATTTATGATCTACGCATCAAAGGGGTGCTGGACGACGGAATAATTGCACAGGATATCTTGTTCAATCGTAAGCACACCGAAGCTGTGTGTGGTATCACGTTGGAAGATGCCATCGCAATGGCAATGGACGTGATGGATGCAAAAGTTGTTGCAGAGAAGATACAAGACCTGTTAGTAGGGCATGAGTTTACTGTAGCTGGAAGAGCTATGGGAGCTACGCTTTTGATTGAGTCTGTGGATGAATGCAATACTCCTGTATCAGAGGAGGATATTCGAGCATTTGTAAAGGAGGTGTAATTATGAAACTATCTGTCACGGTGAATTTAGGCGGGTATGAGAATCTAAAGTTGGAGAGTAGCGAATACGATACCATCCAAGAGTGCAGAGCGGAGATCGACGCGGCACTGGCTATATTCGAGGTGGCACAAGTAGCGGATTTCCGCAAGCGTGTCACGTATGAGGTGAGCTGATGGTGGGATATGTACGGGATGTGGCATATAGGGTATTCGGGAGTGAGCTTTCCCGGACAGAAATCGTACTGGAACGGGATCCGGAAAATTCCTATGCCCCACAGTATGTGGTAACCCCTACTGGGGCGAAGATCACACGGGTCTTTTGGGTGGGGGCACTCACTGATAGAGAAGATATTGGGCAGGAGCAGTCCTATTGGAAAGCAACTCTGGTAGATCCGACTGAGCATATCTCGGCGTATGCCGGACAGTACCAAGTGGAAGCGGCACGGGCATTATCCCAGGTAGCGATTCCCGCGATACTCGCTATCGTTGGCAAGGTGTCCGTATACGTCCCCGAAGATGGGGGCACAGTCATAACTATCCGCCCGGAGTCCGTGGCGGTGGTGGACAAAGCCGCACAGGATAGGTGGATCTTCCAGACGGCTATCCAAACACTGGGGCGCATCCGAGCACTGGAAGCAGAGCACCCCGAAACCGTTCAGGATATGAAATACTATCGGACGATGGTGAAAGAGGCGGCGAAGGCGATACTGGAATAACAGGAAGTGATACCATGGCAGAAGAAACAATAGAAGTCGAGCCCCCTATCCAGGGGGCATCAATTGTTGTGAAACGGAACTTCAAAGGGGAACATGGTTGGGAAATAAAGATCGCATACAACTCGGACCATGAGAAAGCAGGGGATGTTGTGACCCGGATAGAGGCTATCGACACCCAACTACGTAAGAGATTCTTGAAACCCGACGAACGGTGATTGCATGGGATTCAAAGCACAAACAAAAGCAGGAATCTTACTTGATTGGTTGCGAGCTATCCAGGTGATCACAGACGAATGCACCCTCATCACATCAGAGCAAAATGTGATGGAGGTGTGGGCAGTTGATCCCACGAATGCACTGATGATCTCGATGAGGATGGATCATGTGTGGGAATCTCTGACGACGGATGATGCTCCGGTAGGGATCAATATAGACTCACTGATAGCAGTGATCGAGATGTTTCATCCAGAGGAGAGTATTGCTATCTCTGCTGGGTGCGAGAGATTGAAGAAAATGATCCGAGTCGCTGGAACATCTGCGGTTATTGGATTAGAAGTGATTTATCCGGTCGACACACGAAAACCACCAAAGGATATGGTCGCAGAAGACCGTCCTGTTAGATTCACTATTGATATTGCACTATTGCAGCGCATGGTGAAGATGGCTGAGTTGGTCAACGACAATCTCACGATAGAGGCTGATGCAGATGGTAGTGTTCTGGTTTGGACTGTGACAGACCATGGCTATTATCAGGAGACGATTCCAACGGACAAGGTCTTGCAGATTACAATGGTTGGGAATTCTGTCCGATCAATATTTTCACTCGACTACCTGAAACGGGTGGTGGGTGTGATGCAAGGTGATGTAACTGTACTGCTCGGACACGATGCAGCCATACAATTGTCGTGTGTGCTGCATGGGGCAAGTGTGGTGTTTACATTGGCACCGCGAATCGAATAGGAGTGAGATACATCGAAAGATGGTGTGATCCCATTATTTGCACACGTTTACATTGGCACCGTGAATCGAATAGGAGTGAGATGGCGTGGCAAAACAAAATCACTATACATCCTCGCGGATCCCATAGTGCACCGAAGACATGATCCTGTTGTTGGTGGATATGGGACTCTATTGCAATAAGAGTGATTTTGTTCGCCATGCTATTGGATCCCAATTGCGCACACATCTACAATAATTAGAGAGTTGTGCGCATTGTCACCAATAGGTTTAAGTACTATCACAGCTATTATTAATTATAGTCCCAATATTGGGGCTGCTATGCTGAATCTGGAGATGGTAGCTGGAGTCTGTCGTGCTACAATGCGATAGATTCCCTGCAAGACAAACGATTGTAGTTGGGTGTCTTGTATAGAGGCACGCTGCCCGGTTCAATTCCGGGCTTCAGCTATAAGGGACGGAGCTACAATGATAACAGACACTACAAAGACACCCCACCCCGAATGGCTGTTCGGGGGTAATCCATCTGCAATTGAACTGCAAGGAGCACATGGGCAACAAGAACTCGTGAATTCATGTGAACTTCCACGTGAATTGAACATCGGCGGAGGGGCGTACAATATCTATGATACGATGGGAATTGTTGTTCTTGGAGACAGAACCGATCAAGAACAATTATTCATCGAAGTCCGCTTGCCAGAGGGATGGCGAATAATACCCACTGATCATGTTATGTGGAGTGAACTGGTAGATGAGGGTAATCGAAAAAGAGCGAGCATATTCTACAAAGCTGCATTCTATGCTCGAGATGCTTACATCTCATTTAATCAGCGATTCACATATCACGTGATCACATATTCCAAAGAAGTGGATGAGAAATATGTCGAGTTTTATAAAGTGAAAAATCACACCCCTTGTTTTGGTAGGGTATGCGATGCGGGTAAGGTCGTATTCGAGACCCCGGTAAAATACTTTGACAAAGTATATGTTAAAGATGAGAGTCGTGAGGGTCGTGCTGCACAGGTTAAGTGGTGGGATGAATGGGAGAAGTTCGAGAATTCGATACATACCCTTTGCACCGATTGGCTAAATACAAACTATCCCCACTGGAATAATATTTTTGAGTATTGGGGTGAACCTGCCGAACATAAGTGAAAATTATAGAAGGAGATAATCATGAAACAAACCAACACAACTGCTCCACAAAACGGGGCAAAAGTTCTGCGAGTGGTCAATTTTAGCCATCCGCTTAGTGATATAGCTAAAGGTCAACTTGGATATCCAACAGTCGAGACTGTCAAGGTAGATCTTGATCTTTCGGTTCCAATGGAGGAACA
>LGVF01069142.1_pt1 | contig 12394 bp, 16 predicted proteins | sample 469901 | NCBI WGS metagenome assembly LGVF01 (sample SAMN03893561, study PRJNA290197) | marine sediment metagenome | material: sediment; isolation source: combined push core samples #3730, #5133, and #5579 collected at Hydrate Ridge | place: Pacific Ocean: Hydrate Ridge | reverse complement strand
TTACATAGTGGTGAAACAACACTAGAAGATATATTTATTCAAGTTACAGGAGTTAAACTTAAAAATGGCGAGTAGACTTTGGGTTTTAGTAAAAGGTGAATTACAAAGATTAAATAAATATAACATGACCTCAGTTAGTGTCTTAGTAGCTATTATATGGGGAGTAGTATTATTCTTTGTGAATGGTGAATGGTTAGGGTATCTACTACCACTTGTATTAATGATGGATGCAACATTAATGGCAATCATGTATGTAGGAGCAGTTATGTTTTTTGAAAAAAGTGAATCTACTATTAGTACAATGTTAGTTACACCAGTATCTAACAAAGAACTAGTATTATCAAAATTAATAGCAAATACAATTCATAATATGTTTGCTTCAGCACTAATAATTATTGTATTTGTATTTATTAGAGATCTTAGTATAAATTATTTTCTAATGTTTATTGCAATATTCATTGCAACTGCATTCCATACATTACTAGGAATAGTAATGGCATATTTTCAAAAAGATTTTACAGGTATGTTAGTTAATATTATGATATTTATGTTTTCTTTAGGAGTACCTTCTATCTTTTATTCAGTTGGTATAATTAGTGGAGATGTATGGGAATTCATATTACTATTCAATCCAATTCAATCAGCACAAATACTTATTGAAGGTGGGTTCAAAGGCTGGGGATTTGAATATGATTATAGATATTACTTTAGTCTTGGTTATTTAACAATAGGAGGAATATTATTATATTACTTCTATGCATTACCAAAATTTCAGGCTTACGCTGTTAAACAAAGTGGGGTGTAAAAAATGCTTGGCACAGTTATTAAAGCAGAATTAAACAATATGCTTAGAGACAAAATGTATTTAGTATTTGCATTATATCCAATAATACTTGGCGGAATAGGTTACTTTCTAATTAACTATATTGAAGAAAGAGTTGCACAAGACAATTTAGCACCAGAAATATTAGCTATGTTCCTAATCTTAATGACGGGTTATATCTTTGGAGCATTAATTGCATTTACATTACTTGATGATAAAGATGATTTAGTTTTAATGTCACTTAAGATTACACCTATTTCAGTTAAATCATATGTGATAGTAAAATTAGTTGTTGCGTTTATTTTTGGGTTTGTAGCTACACTAGTTATTACTTTAGCAACAAGCTTTTTACCAAATGCATCATTTTGGTCTATTATGTTGATTTCATTTACTGGAGCTCTTCAAGCTCCAGGATTGACATTAATAGTTAACTCATTTAGTAGAAATAAAGTAGAAGGATTTGTAGTTATGAAATTAAGTGGATTACTATTAGTACTTCCAGTTATTGCATTCTTCACGATGAACTGGCAAGAAGTATTCTTGGTATTCGCACCAGGATTCTGGCCAGCTAGATTAATACAAATAGAATTACTCCCAGAATTTGAAACTAACTTCAACTATATTACATACTTCATATTAGGTGTAATATACAATATGTTATTCTTAACATTATTAATGAAAATATATACAAAAAAAAGCAACTTATAGGGAGGTGAATTTATGAATACATTAGGAATAGTATTAATTGTAATTGGTATCTTTTATGCTTATATGATTATATTAAGACCCCCTTGGGTTATTAATAACATCAAGGTAAAAGTAATGATTAAATGGTGGGGTGTTAAAGGATTCTGGATCTTCTTTGTTTGCTGGACTGCTTTAATTTTAGGATTAGGTATCTTATTTGTAAGTATTTATTAACACATAATAAAAGCGGCTAATTTTAGCCGCTTTTTAATACAAAAATTATGTTATATAAATAATCCAATTATTATCTAAAGCAATTTTTCTTAATTTACCATCTGGATTTATTGCTTCTTTTATATTTGTAGTTTCTAGTATTGGTAAATCTGCGATACTATCAGAAAATGAATATGATCTATCATAATCTATTTCTTCTTTAGGAAAAATTTTATATAGTTCTTTCACTTTTAATTCTTTCTTAATAATATTCAATCTTGTTTTTACATCAAGATTTCCATTGTCTAAAAAGTTTAATTGTGTTCCAACACTATAATCAATATCAAGTTTTTTTGCTACTAACTCCATTAACATATTATAACTTCCTGAAATTAATATAACTTTATAATTATCATTTTTCAAATCATATATTCTTTTAACAACATATTCATTAAATTTTTCTTCTATAGAATCATAAATTTCATCAAAGAATTTTTCCATATCTTTTTTAGTAAACCCTTTAAACATTTTAAGTAAATAATTTGTTGCACTCTCTTTATAAACTTCAGTTGTTACTTTTTTAAACATCTTTCTTTTAGCAAAAAACTTAACAACTATGATCTTAAATAAAGCTCTCATTTGTCTTGTTTTAGAATAACCTAACTCTCCATATCTCTTCCAGATAAATGGCATAGATTCTCCATTAAACAAAGTACCATCAAAATCTATTACAGCAATTTTTGTCTTATCCATAATATTTCCCCTTTATATATTATTCTTCTCTTGGTGGTCTAGGTCCGTAATATTGATAGTACCTAGTTTCTATTTTCCCATTATATAGTTTTCTTTGTCTATCTGCTTTATGTCTATATACACCTTCAAAATCTTCAAATGATGTGATTAGATATTTACTCCAAGTTGGTAATTTACTAAATCTAAATCCCATATCTTTATATAGTTTTTTAATTTCTACATCTTCACCTATTCTTTCACCATAAGGTGGATTAGATATAATTACTCCATAATCATGTGAGTAATTAACAAATTTAAAATCTTGTTTAGTAAAAGTTATATCATCAAGTACTCCTGCTTCTTCAGCATTTTCTTTAGCTGCTTCAATAGCCTTTTGACTTATATCTGAAGCGTATATATCTAACTTAATTTCTTGATTAATCGCTTTTAAAGCTTCTTTTATTTCATCTTTCCAAATAGATTCACCAATTATTGGCCAATGTTTAGATGCAAAATCTCGATATAATCCAGGAGCAATATTTCTACCAATTAATGCAGCTTCTATTGGAATAGTACCAGATCCACAGAAGACATCATATAATATTCTATCTTTACTCCAGTAACTAAGTAACACCATCCCAGCTGCTAAAGTTTCTTTAATAGGAGCCATTACTGATTCAACTCTGTATCCTCTTTTATGTAAAGCAGTCCCAGATGTATCAATAGTTAGTGTTGCTACATCTTTTAATAAAGATACTAATACAGTATAGTCTGCACCAGTTTCTTGTAGCCAATCAACTTTATATTTCTTTTTCATATTTTCAACAATTGATTTCTTAACAATTCTTTGACAGTCAGATATACTAAATAACTTAGATTTAACACTTTTCCCATTAACAGTAAATTTGCCATCTACAGGAATATATTTAGTCCAGTCTAAAGCATTAGTTTTATCAAATAATTCATCAAAAGTAAACGCCTTAAATTCTCCTACTTTAAGTAAAACTCTATCAGCTGTTCTAAGCCATAAATTAGCTTTAGCAATTCCTGCTACATCACTTAAAAAAGTGACTTTTCCATTCTCAGTTTTAGTTACAGTAAATCCTAATGCTATTAATTCTCTTTTTACAACTGCCTCAAGCCCAAAGGTTGCGGTTGCAATTAACTCAATGTTTTCCATAATACACCTAACTTTCATAATAACAAATCTATTATAACACGAATTAGTAATGTTTAAAGAAAAGCACAAACGAATTATTCGTTTGTGCTAATATTTTAACTTGGTTTTTTTGTGTCACCTTCAAAAACTAATTTACCTGATTTATAATCATCTAAAATAGTTTGAATAGTTTTACGCATTTCAGCATCTCCTGGTTTACAGTTAGTTAATGGTGCATTTTCATCAACTACAGTGTTTGCCATTGCAAGGCATCCAGGGTTCCCACAAGCTCCACAATTAAAATGAGGTAACTCATTGTATATTGCTTCAACAAGTGGATGTGATTTAACTTCTAAATATTTATTAGCTATTCCAATTGATACACCTAGTATCAATCCAATAGCTCCTATTTGTAAGACAGCAACTAACATTAGATTAGACCTACGAAGCCTTTAAATAATAAGGCCATGATTGAAGCTGCGATTAATCCTGAAGGGATTCCTTTGAATCCTTCAGGGATTGGAGCTTTAAGCATTTGTTCTCTAATATAACTAAATATAATAATTACTGCAGTATATCCTAAAGATGTAAATGCACTAAATACTACAGTTTCTGATAGTGTAAAGTTATTTTGAATATTTAATAATGCTACTCCTAGTACTGCACAGTTTGTAGTAATAAGAGGTAAATAAACACCAAGTGATCCATATAGTAATGGACTAAACTTCTTAATAGCCATTTCTAAGATTTGAACCATTGCAGCAACTACTAATATGAATACAATAGTTCTCATAAATGTAATTCCACCAGGTTCTAATATTTTATAATATATTAACCATGTTACTATACCAGATAACGTAATTACAAAGAATACAGCAAGACCCATTCCAAGAGCTTTAGATCTTTTATTAGATACTCCTAGGAATGAACAGATTCCGAGGAATTGACTTAAAATAATGTTTTGAACTAAGAATGACGTAAACGCAAGTGTTAATAGATCAGACATTTGCTAATTCCTCCTTTGCTTTTAAAGCTGCTACTTTTTCAGCTTTTTTCTTTAATGCTGCTGCTATTTTAATATCCATAATAGCTTTTTTCTTTTTAGCTTTATCAGCTTTTATTGTATTTATAATTCCAATTATTAATCCTAAAGTAAGGAATGCTCCAGCTGGTTGAACTAAGAATGAAGCTGCAACATTTGCTTCAAATAACGTAAATCCTAGTAATTGAACTGAACCAGTTCCAAATAACTCTCTAACAAATGATAATGTTGAAAGACCTAATGTAAATCCAAGTCCCATTCCTATAGCGTCAAAGAGTGAATCGAAGATAGTATTATCAGAAGCATAAGCTTCAGCTCTACCTAAGATAATACAGTTAACTACAATAAGTGGCAAGAATATTCCTAGTGATGCATATAAACTAGGGATATAAGCTTGTAGTAACCATTCTAACATTGTAACTATTAAAGCTATTACTACTATATATACAGGTATTCTTATTTCACTAGGTACTATGTTTCTAATAAGTGAAATAATGGTATTTGTTAATATTAATACAAATAATACAGACAGTCCCATTCCAAGACCATTTTCTAAAGATGTTGTAACTCCTAAAGTTGGACACATACCTAGTATTAAAACAAAAGTTGGATTTTCCTTAATAAGTCCTTTAATAACATTTTGTTTAGGAGTTAATCTTTTCTTTTTCTTAGCCATCTATGTGCACCTCCTCTGCATTATAATGAGTTTTGATATCCTCAAACATCGTTACAATTGCAATCCAAGTTGTAGATGCACCTGTGATAACATCAACTTCAACGTTATCAAGTGATTGTCCAAGTAATTTAATAATTTCTTCATCTTTTGTATATTTTTCACCAATATTAGGTGTTTCAGTATGACTATAATATGTTACTGCGACTACAGTATCTGTGTATGGATCAACTGCAATTAAGGCATCAATCATTCCATTTCTACCTTGTGCAGTTATATTATAGATTAATACATAAATTTCTCCGTCATTACCTAGAACTTCATATATTTCATAAATTGATTTATAATTCTTTTCTAAATATGAATTTTCTAATTGATCCACATTTCTAGAATAACCATCTTCAGGATCAAATAAAATAGCAATATTCTTTTCAATACTATCAATTCTATTTTGAGCAATAATAGGTTCAGTTAAACTATATCCAAGATACGCTATAGCTGTTACAAGCATTGCTGTAACTGATAAGAATACTGCAAAGTATAAAGTCTTCTTCATACTACTCACCTACCTTTTTAGGTGGTGTTTTTTTTACAGGCTTCTTAGCCTTAAGTGTTTGATTTAATAAAGGCGTTAACATATTCATAAATAATACAGCGAATATTACACCTTCTTCATATTTAACTCCTTGACGTATAAACATCGTAAGTGCTCCAGCTACTATTCCGAAGATAATTTTTCCTTTAGTAGGAATAGGTGTAGTAATAGGATCTGTGACTACAAATACTAATACAAATAAGAATGAACCTGATAATAATTGATATAGCGGATATATTGGATCATATCCATTTATTAATCCAATTATAAATGCTGTAAATAAGAATGTTCCTAACATAGTTACTGGAGTAATCCAGTTAACAGCTTTTTTGTATATTAAGAATCCAAATATTCCAAGTAATACTATTCCTGAACCAACAATACCTGGAACGATTCCAAGTAGTACATCAACAAAATCATACATATCGTTATTCAGTAACATACCAAGTGATGTAGTCATATTTGAAGGATCAAATATTCCTCCAATACCTAAAGTATCATTAAAGAAACTATTATCAAAAATTAACTCAAGTAAATAGTTATCAAACGATGTCATAAACGCAACACCATCAACCAACTGAGTCCAACCTAAAGTTACAAACAATACTCCTACAAGTGATGTGTGAAACACCATATGTGCAAATCCTCCAAAGAGTAATTTACCTAAGAAAGTCGCAAGTATTGCTCCAAGCCCTACGAGCCATAAAGGTGTACCAATTGGTATTAGTAATACATATATTAAAGCAGTAAGCTTTGGATAAGATTTCTTAATCAAAGCTTTTGCTTCTGTTCTATCAATATCTTTATCGTGAGAATAAAATAAAATCTCTGATTCAACTGTTAAAATAATTGCAACTACAATCATTAATAACAATTTAACTGCATACATAAAAGAATACATATAGTAATTATGAATAATCATTACAACACTTAATACTAGTAATGAATTATATATTAATTTCATATGAGGTTCTTTTACAAATTTCGACCTAGCTGAAGGCCATAACATAATTTTAGCTGCCATTAATTCGGCCTCCTATTCATCATTTAATTTAACTTTATCTGTAAATTTAATATACTTCCATGTTTGATAAGTAAAAGTAATTGGGAAGAATATTGCGACTACTATTAACACTACTTCTAATGCTTGATCTGAAACTGCCGCATCATAAATTGTAATCCCATTTTCAAGAGCTATATTCGAAGGAATCATATATGGATACATTCCACTAAATCCAGTAATCAAGAAAGATCCCATTGTTAATAAACTAAAAATAAAGATTTCTTTTCCTTTTCCTTTAACTCCCATATATAAAGTTAATAAAGCAAAAACTATTGTAAGTAATGGGAAAATAAAGTAAAGGTAAGACTTACTAAATAGTTCACCTATAAATATTGAAGCATCAGTATTATTAAACCCCATAAATACTAATAATAATAAAATAGGTACCGTATAGATAACTCCATACTTCTTAATAAAGATAAGTGCTTTATCTCCTACATCTCCAATAGTATTAATTTTTATCCATCCTGCCCCTGAAACTAATGCGAGTGATAAGAATAATAACCCACCAGCTATTCCTGTGACATTAAACATACTAAAATAATTAGAAGTCATTTCTCCATCCTTAAGTGGAAAACCATAAAAGACATTCGAAATATAAACTCCTAATATAAAGATAAGTAATATACTAGAAATAGTCCATGTAACAACCATTGATTTAATCCATCTTTTTGATTCTAATTTATAGATAACTTCAATAGATACTCCTCTTCCTATAATGGCATATAGAAGTAAGAAGAATACTACATATAAATAAGTAAATGTAGTGCCAAACACTAAAGGAAAAGTACCGAGTGTTATTGTTAAAGCAGCTAAAAGCCATACTTCAACTCCATCAAAATGAAGTCCTGAAACTACTTGTATTTGTTTTCTCTCTTCTTCATTTTTACATATACCCATATTTAAAGCACTAGCTCCTGTTATAAACATTTCTTGAACTAAATAAATAACCCATGAAAATGAAATAATAGTATAAGTAATATTAATTAATGTATCACTACTCATTATCTTCACCCCCACTTGGTTCTACAATTCCTTTTTTAATTCTTGTTATTGTTAAAACATAATCCATAGTAAATAGTATCGCATACAAGATTGTTATAGAGATTATACTAAACCAAACTTGTTCTACAGGTACAATACTTATACCTTCAGATACTTCCATAATGTTATATATAATCCAAGGTTGACGTCCAAACTCAGTTACCATCCATCCAGCTATAATAGCTAAATATGGTAAAGGTACAAGCCATATATATATTTTATGTAACGTCTTAGATTTAAGATACTTTTTAAAGAATATTAATGTGTAAGCTGAGATTGCGATAAAGATAGTTCCTAAAGTTACCATTGATCCAAAGGATAACCTAACCACAGTTTTTAATCCTCCTGTATCAATCCCCGTAATCATTGCTATCTTATCAGGTTGAACTGTATTTAAATAATCTAAATATGAATTACCAGTAATCGGTAATAAAATAGCTGGTATAAGAATTGCCCAAGCACCATATTTTGCACTTATTTCAAATAGATGTTTATCTTCTTCTTTACCCTTAAGCATTTGCCAAGAACTTATAGCAAGTACTACAAACCCACTTAATAATATTGCTGATAAGTGATTGTGAATATACATATACCAAGTATATGGATTAAAGAATAACTTACCAAAATCCTCCAAAATAATCTTACTACCATCCCAGTATGCTCCTGTGGGATGTTGCATAAATCCATTCGCAGAAATTATCCACATAGCTGACAACAATGTTCCTAAAGTAATCATTGATACAGTAAATAACCTAAGATTTTTAGATATCCTATGTCTTCTAAAAAGCCAAATACCAGTAAAAGTCGACTCTAAAAAGAACGCTGCTATTACTTCTAAAATTAATGGTGATCCAAATACTTCACCCATAGCTACAGTGTAAGGTGCCCAGTTAGTTCCAAACTGAACAGTCATAGCTATTCCTGTTACTATTCCAAAAGCATAGTTAATTAAAAAGATATCACTATAATAATTAGATAACTTTCTAAATCTATCATCATCTTTAAAATAATATCTAAGTTCAAAAATAACAATAATTATGATTAGTCCCACTGTTAAAGGTACAAATATAAAGTGAAACGCTATTGTAAATGCAAATTGCATTCTAGATAAAATTTCTAACATTTCTTTTCCTCCTAATAATTCTTAATTATAACCACCCAAAGCATCACTGCTTTTTAATTAATAAATACAAAAAAAATAATACCCCAATAATAGTTGAAACAACTCCCCCAATTAAATGAGATACATAAATACTAGTCCAAGCAAACACTCTCAAAGTAATTGATAATAAAGTATAAACTGCTAAAAATAGAATAGTTGAATAAACTACTTTTTCTAATAGCTTCATTTTTTTAACTCCTTAATAAACTTATTATTTAAATACAAAGTAAATAATACTGCATAAATAACTTTATTCTCCCAATCAGCTACAACAAGTAAATGAATGAATAAACTTAAATATATAACATATGCAGCTTTTTGAATCATAATCCAATCCTTATTATTAATCTCTCTTCTAATAACTTGGAAAGATATAATAGTTAAAGGAACCATTAATATATATGCTATAACACCAAAAATATTAATTTCACCTGCTAATCCAAATGCATGATTTGCAGCATGTGGTGTAATAAAGATAAATGATAAAATAGAAAACATTCCCCTATTTCTTTTTAAGTTTCTAGTTAATACCCATTTATCAGGTAATACCCCTGAAATCATAACAACAAATAAAAAGCTATATCCAATTAATCCATCAAATATTAAATCAGAATAATCATTTTCATAAAATATTAAAGCAGCTGTCGATAATAACAAGGCAACTACATAATAAATATAAGCTCTTTTAAACATGTTTTTAAACTTATAAGCAAGGATAACAATAATCCCAGAAATAGCTATAATATTAAGAGAATTTGGTAAAATACCAATAGCAACTAATAAAACTAATACCATAATAATACTTATCATATAACCACCTCTTTTACCCTAATTTAATTTACGCTTAATTATAACATATATAAATAATAAAGCACAAAAAACGAAAATATATTTTGTATATAAATTACACCTCAAAAGGAAAAAATCAAAATAATAAAAAACAGCTCAAAATATGAACTGTTTTTTTACTATTTTCCTTCTACTCTATTTTTACCTTTTCCCTTAGCTTCATATAAAAAATCATCTGATCTTTTTATAATTCCAAGTAAAGTATCATTTACTTTATTTTTTACAATCCCAATACTTACAGTAATATTATTTTTACCTCTATATTTCACATCTTCTACTGCTTTTCTTATTCTTTCAGCAATCGTCTTTCCATTTTCTAAAGTATCATGAGATATAATCACAGAAAACTCTTCTCCACCATATCTAGCAACAATATCATGTTCTCTTAAACATGACTTAATGGCCTTAGCTACACCCTTAAGTATCTCGTCGCCATATAGATGTCCATAAGTATCATTCACAATTTTAAAATCATCAAGATCAATCATCATTACATAGAAATGTATTTTTGATAATTCAAAATGATCAAATTCACTTTTTAAAGCATCTAAAAAATATCTTCTATTATAAACTTCGGTTAGTTGATCAGTTGTTGATAAGAGTTCCAATTTACTATTTTGTTTCTTTAATTCTTTAAGTAAGAATTCCTTATCATCTTTTTCAATTCGATAACTATAAAATATTACATTAGATACTAGTGATATTACAATTGATATTGATACAAAAGACATTATCATATCAATTATTCTTGATGTATCATTAATATGATAAGTAATTAATTCAGGGTATATATACCCCATTATAATAACTACAACATAAAGTGTTAGTACTGAGCCTATTACCTTTGCTAATTTCTTTCCTTCATAGAAGAAATTAAAGTATATTACTACCATTAAGAAATATAAAATTCCTATTCCTTCGTGTCCACCATTAATATAATAACTAATAGGTAAATATACAAAAGCTACTGAATATAACACAATTTTTACTATTTTATCAAAGTTATTAGGATAAAGAAATGGTAAGAGTAAACAAGACAACATTAATAAAAGATTCGGTGTATTAACCCAAAAAGGCTTTCCAAGTAAAAACGTAGTAATAATTGCAATTACTGATAATCCAAATCCAGCCATATAAAAAATGAGAGTTAATCTTTCTTTCAACTCAATTTCTTTATATCTAAATAGTGGAACGACATCAAAATATTTCCTTACTATTTTAAATGACATAGTATCAACTCCCCGTAATAATTAGTTTTCATAGTACTATATACTTATTTTACCTTTTTTAGCTATTTAAATCAAATAGAAGCTAAGTCTAGTTGGACTTAGCTTCCATATATAATTTACTTTTTCTGCATTTAATATTTCATTTAAACGATCAAATCTATCATCACTAATAAACTGATAAATTCATGTGGCAATTCTATATTTTAATTAATAGATTCTTGATAGTTATTAAAATAGTCTACTGATCTCTTAAGATTAATACTATCTTTGACTTCAATAACTACATGAATATCATTGTTATTTGCAAAATCAATATATTTTTCTATTTCTAATTGTCCTAATGCTAACTCTTGATGATCTTTCATATTATTAACATTATGCATATGCATATGTTTTACTTGTAAGTTGTACTTTTCTTTAAAACTTGAGAATAGTAAATTATTGTATATTCTATCATGTCCAATATCCCAACAGAAATTAAAACTATTTTCACCTAATACCTTATATAAATTTTCCATAAACGGGTGAATAGGTACATTTTCAAGCACTAACATAATATTATGAGATTTAAGAATATCTCTTATTTTACTTAGTATATCCACTGTTCTTGATTCATAAGATTTGTCATATTTATAGACATATCTCTTCTCACTATGAATAGTCATAAAAGCACCTGGTTCAAGATGTAAAACTAATCTATCTATAATACCATCTAAATTAGAAGCTAATTGTTCCATATCTTTGTATAGATACTCTTGGTAATTCTCATTTGGTGTTGCTACATCAACTGTATCATAATAATGTAATGTAAAATCAATATCACTCTCATCTTTAAATTTACGTAATTGAATTCTACATTCAGGTTTTGGAAAACAATAACTCATATTAATATTCAATTCTAAGAAATCTAAATTTAATTCTTTTGCTAATTCATAATTTTCTTTGATTGAATCAAATTCCATTAATGCAGGCATACCTACTTTTAAGTTACTCATTTTTATCACTCCCAAATATGATTATATCAAAATTATACTTATAAAAAAAGGTGATTACACTTTTTTAGTGAATACTCCCCCACTTAATTTAAATTTGAAGTGGGAGCTTCATGGGTTATGCGAACTAA
>LGVF01411114.1_pt1 | contig 12401 bp, 10 predicted proteins | sample 469901 | NCBI WGS metagenome assembly LGVF01 (sample SAMN03893561, study PRJNA290197) | marine sediment metagenome | material: sediment; isolation source: combined push core samples #3730, #5133, and #5579 collected at Hydrate Ridge | place: Pacific Ocean: Hydrate Ridge | reverse complement strand
GTGCCTAAGCCCCCTGGGCCAGGGTCAGCACATGCCCAACAGGAAGCCGAGACCTTTATCAGGACATTGCGTGAAATGGCGGGAGTAAAAGTGTCAAAGCTTACTGTTGTAGCACCGCCGGTAATGGTTCATGCCGTGGCTAAGAAAGTCTTGGACTATCGTTTAGTTGTTATCGGTTCTTCAACAGGGGGGCCCGTTGCGCTACAGACCTTGTTGCGTGAGTTGCCTGCCGATTTTCCTTTACCCATTGTCGTTGTCCAGCATATTTCCGTCGGTTTTATTGCTGGGATGGTTAAGTGGTTATCGCAAAGCTGTGCGCTACCTATTTCCGTTGCCAATGCTGGAGAAACGGTGCAAGCTGGGCGGGTATATTTTGCTCCTGATGGTGCTCATTTGGGTATTAATCGACAAGGGGTTCTTTCATTGAATTACGATCCCCCTTTCCATAGTGTACGGCCAGCCGTTTCTTATCTTTTCGGCAGTACTGCACAAAATTATGGCAAAAAAGCGATTGGTGTTATGTTAACGGGTATGGGGCGCGACGGTGCTCAAGAGATGTTGGCAATGAAAAACACTGGGGCTGTGACACTGGTTCAGGATCAAGCAAGTTGTGTTGTTTACGGCATGCCTGGTGCCGCGGCACAGCTTGGTGTCGGCGATTACCATTTGCCCCCGGCAAAAATTGGTCTGCAGCTTGTAGCGTTAGCTGCTAAATGAATCACCCCATTTGTGAATCCATTTGGGCTAATAATTCTTGGAAATTTATATGGTTAATCTATTAGATGTCGCTCCCGATACGTTGCTTATTGTTGAAGATAGTCATACTCAGGCACTCGTTCTCAAGCAGTTTTTGATCGATAATGGCTTTGATGCCGTATATGTTGAGGATGCACATGCTGCCTTGACATGGTTGCAGTCAAACACTCCTGCGTTGATTATTAGTGATGTTTTGATGCCAGAAATTGATGGTTTCGCTCTCTGTGAAACGATAAAAAACACCCCGCAGATTAGAAATATTCCGGTTGTGCTCTTAACGCAGCTATCAGAGCCAGAAGATATTGTTCGTGGTTTGGAGTGTGGTGCCGACCATTTTGTCACCAAGCCCTTTGATAATGCTTTGCTGCTGGCTCAGATTAGCAATATCCTTCTGAATCAACAATTGCGCTCACACCCTATCGGTGAGGCGGGCGTTGAAGTCTATTTCGGTGGTAATCGCCATGTTATTAATTCTGAGCGTTCGCAAATTCTTGATTTGTTGTTGTCAACCTATGAAGGAGCCTTGCAGCAAAAGCGAGAACTTGAGCAGACAAACGGTCAACTCAATGAAGCATTAGATACTATAAAAAAGCGTAATACTGAAATTGCTGAGCTCGCGGTTCGAGATCCGTTAACAGGCCTCTTTAATCGCGGCTATTTTAATGATATCTTTCCTGGCTCAATCAAGCGTGCTCAGCGTTATCGCCAGTCGTTGTCATTGGTCATGTGTGATATCGATCATTTTAAAATGATTAATGATCATTATGGCCACCAAACGGGCGACAAGGTATTGAAGCAAGTTGCTCAGTGCTTGGCGAATAGTTTGCGGCAAGGGGTTGATTGGATCGCTCGCTATGGTGGTGAAGAGTTTGTAGTTGTGTTGCCAGAAACGGATAAAGCCGGTGCTTTAGTGATGGCTGAGCGGATGAGGAAATTGGTCGCAGAGTTTTTAATTGATTGCGGGCCACAGTCGATCCGTTTGACCGCTAGTTTTGGTGTTGCTTTTTGCCCATTGGAGCGTGTCGCCGATGTAACGCTCAATAGTATGGTTGAGGTGGCCGACCGTTGTTTATATCAAGCGAAAGACCAAGGGCGTAATTGTTGTTGTCACGCTGAAGTTACCGAATAGTAAAAAGCCCGCCAACAACGTTGACGGGCTTTTTTTTGCAGCAGAATAAATCTCTACTTTAGTCCAGTTTCCCCATGATCGCTTCCAGGGGGTTGTTTTCACATTCTAGCTTTGGCGTTACATCTTCTACGCGGATATCAAAGATTAGTTCTTTACCAGCGAGAGGATGATTGCCGTCAAAAGTGACTTCGTCATCGGTTGTATTGGTCACCATGACATGAAACACTGATTCATCCTGATTAGTGATCTCGATTTGTGAACCCACTTTGTAATCGACATCGGCAGGCAAGTTGCTGCGTTTGATCACTTCAATTAAGTTAGGTTTTGATTCACCGTAGGCTTGCGTCGCTTGAATGGTTACGGTCTTTTTTTCACCTGGGACCATTCCCATAACGGCCGCATCAAATCCTTCAACCACCTCTTTTTTACCGAGCATAAACAGCAATGGCTCTTTGTCTTCCGAAGTGTCAAAAACTGTACCGTCTGTTAGTCGTCCTGTGTAGTGGACTTTGACAGTATCCCCTTTTTTTGCATTAAACATAAAAATTCCTTTCAAGAAACAATGTTTTTCTGAGATTATGAGGAATTTATCTGCATGTCAATGTTACATTCTTGTTTTGGATTTTTTATTGTATCGAATGATTGGGGGATCGTGTGAATCAGACTGACTTACGACAGCAAATTGAGAAAAAACGGACTGAAGAGTTGCCCTTTATTCAGTGGTGCTCTGAAGTGGGTGGCGAGCCACAGATCGAACGTGTGGACTATTTCTTGAAACGGCTAATCACCACCGTAACCGTTGATGATTTTCACTTGTTAGATATGGAACAAATGTGGACAGAGTTGCTCCAGTTAAACGAAAAATGCCACTGTGGAACATTTTCCCGACATTGGCGCAAAAAAGTTGAAGTGATCGATTGGGCAACGAAAAAAAATGACGGTAGCGATACGGTACGAAGCTGTTGTTTTCGACCCGACGGGTTGTTAGCGGTATACGAAGAGGTTGCTGCACAAACTAGATAGGTTGGTTTGTGCTAATGGCTCAATTGTTAAGGTTGAGTCCATTGTCCTGTAGTGGTAATGTTGCGACCTTGTTGCTAATATCTCTTATCGGAAAATCTTATTTTGGTGAAATGTTATGAGTTTTGATGTAACGGCATGGCAACGGCTCGACCATCCGCAAGGTGGCATCTATTTACGCGGCGATGTGCCGAGTTGGTTTGTTCCTAACAGGGCAGGCGATCAGATTTTACAGCAGCTGATTGCCGGTGAACAGATCACCGATGATCCGATTGTTCAGCGTTTTCTTCAGCGTTTACCGGCGGGGCCACCAACCACCTATTTAGGCCGATATGCCAACCTTGAAACGGATCGTTTGAGCGAGCTGTGGTTACATATTACCAACCGCTGCGATTTGAGTTGTCGCCATTGTTTGTTTACCTCTGGGCCGCAAGAAGCGGATGAATTGAGTTATGAAACAATTGTTCAGCGCGTCGACGAAGCGGCAGAACTTGGTTGCCGGGTGTTTGCCCTTACCGGTGGCGAACCGTTTGTTCATCCCCGTTTTGTCGATATTGTCCAACACATTCAATCCTACGCAGGGGCTCATGTCGCGGTGTTGACGAATGGGATGAGCTTACAGCCCGTTCTTCAATCTGTTGAGTGGGATTGGAGTCGTTTTCACCTTCAGCTGAGTGTCGATGGTTTGGCCGCGCGCCATGATCATATTCGCGGTGCTGGTAGTTTTGCTCAGCTGCAAACCCAGATGAAGTGGTTGCGCGAACAGTCTCGGGCCTTCACGCTGTCAATGTGTGTGGAGCGGGATAATCTCAATGATATGGCCGCAGTGGTTGATATTGCCGCAGACTGTGGCGCCAGTAATGTTCATTTTATGTGGTATTTTATTTGCGGTCGCGGTAAAGCCGACCTGTATGTTGAACCCACACAGATTTTTGCGCCATTTGTCGAGGCGTGGCAACGTGCCCAGCAGCGCGGCATCAGTATTGATAATCTCGATGCCTTAAAAACACAGGTGTTTGCACCGCCTGGAACCATCCATGATGGCAGCGGCTGCGGCTGGAACTCGGTGGCGATTGGTGCCGATGGGGCACTGTATCCTTCTGCGGCATTGGTGGCTGTTGCCGAGCTGGCAACTCCTATTGAAAATAGTTTGGCTCATAGTTGGCGCAACAGTGATGTCTTAGAGCAAATTCGGCGCAGCAGTTGTGTCTCTCAGTCGTCGCCATGGCACTTTATCTTAGGTGGCGGCGATAGTGATCACAGCTACCATTATGCGCAAACCTTTGTCAGCGATGACCCCTACTTGCCCCTGTATGAAATGTTGGCAGTTGAATTGATCCAGTCAGTGGCCCATCGTTTTGACGAGCACCAGGGGCCAGCTTTGCGCCTGAAAATGGGTGATTGTTTGGAGAGTTGTGGCGCGCACGGTAAGGTGGCGTTGCTCCATTCAAATTGTCTGTTGGCGTTGACACAAGATGATAGCCGCAGCGTCGTTAAAAATTTCTACGCCGAAGCCGTTGGTGACACCAAGGAAGATATCCTCAATCCAGTCTGTTATGAAGCTGAGATTATCAGTCATATCCCGGCTGAATTTCGCTTACGTGGTTATGGCTGTGGTAGCCCCGTTCTCGATGCCGAGATTTGTCCCGGGGAGACGGTATTAGACCTCGGTTGCGGTAGTGGTGTGGAGTGCTTTATTGCCGCCCGTTTAACGGGCAGCAGTGGTCAGGTAATTGGTGTCGATATGCTCGACCCCATGCTTGACTTGGCTCGTCGTGGAACCAAGGGGGTAAGTGAAAACTTAGGCTATGATAACCTCGATTTCCGCAAGGGCTTTCTTGAACAACTTCCCGTTGCCGATAACAGTGTTGATCTGATCTTATCCAATTGCGTGTTGAACTTATCCAGCGACAAGCGGCGCTTGTTTGCTGAAATCTTCCGTGTTCTCAAGCCTGGTGGCCGGTTAGTCGTTGCCGATGTGGTGTGCGAAACCGAACCCGATGCGGCGATTCGAAACGATGAAGTATTGCGTGGTGAGTGTATTGCTGGGGCGCTGAGCCAAAAGGATTTAAATGGCTTGCTTGACGAGAGTGGCTTTCATGCGTTCTTTTGTTTAAAGCGGGTTTCTTACCGTTTAGTACAAGGCCACCCTTTTTATTCGCTAACATTTCGTGCCGCTAAACCTGAACCTGAAGCCACTGTGCGGGTGATGTATCCAGGGCCATTTCCAACGCTGCAGTTAGCCAGCGGTCAGGTTGTCGTTCCGGGACAGGTGTTTCACGTCTCTGCCGTTGAAGCTTCGGCTGCCGGCTCACAGCTGTATCACCTTGATGAGGCGGGGCATATCACCAATGTTGAGTTTAGCTCCAGCTGTAATTGCGCGTTGCCGCCGCAGCAGTTCGAAGAAGTTGATGGTGCCCATGCTGGTAAGATGGCTGCTAGCGAAAAAAAATCTCAGGGATGTATGGTGTGTGGCGCGCCGCTGATTTATGAAACGTTATTTAGCCGTCAAGAATGTCATTATTGTGGTCGTCACGTCGAGGCGAGTGAAAATTGTGAGCAGGGTCATTATGTGTGCGATCAGTGTCATAGTACCGATTCTGTTCGTGCCATTGAGAGTATTTGCTTTAGTTCGACAGAAACGGATATGTTACGGCTGTTTCATCAGGTGCGTCGCCATCCAGCTATTCCGTTACATGGGCCGCAATTCCATGCCCTTGTTCCGGCGGTTATCTTAGCGACGTATCGTAATCGAGGCGGCAAGCTTGGTGATACGGTACTCGCTACTGGCATTCGGCGCGGTTCGCAAGTGATTGGTGGTAGTTGTGCCTATAATGGTATTTGTGGCGCTGCGGTTGGCGTTGGCATTGCCTTTAGTCTGATTCTTGAGGCTAATCCCGTGAAGGCTGATCAGCGCCAAACAGTACAGACTGTGGTGCAACGCGTACTTAAGGAACTTGCCGACTTTAATGCCGCGCGGTGTTGTAACCGTGATTGTGTGGTGTCGTTACAACAGGCGGCAAAATTATCGCAACACTATCTACCCCTACCTTTGGTGGCACAGGAATGGCTCCCGTGCGATCAGCATCAACTGAATTCAGATTGTTTAGGTCAAGGGTGCCCACTGTTTTAGGGTGTGTTGTTCTTGTGTAGAGTTATTAACTGTTTTGAGGAGGTTTTATGGTTCGCTGGTTGGTTGTGTGGTGTGTACTTTTGGCTCTTTTAGTCAGTGGCTGTCAACGTGATGAGACCACGACAGATGCCGCTGCGACGCAGGAAACTGTGACGCTCTCTTATGCTAACTTTCCCCCTGCAACGACATTTCCCTGCGTGCAGATGGAGCATTGGAAAGAACAGGTTGAGCAGGACAGCGGCGGAAGTTTGGCGATCAATACCTTTCCTGGTGGCACTCTGCTAGGTGCCAAAGATATGCTTGCTGGTGTCATTGCAGGGCAAGCCGATATCGGTTGTCTGTGCATGTCATATCAGCCCGGCGCTTTCCCAATGACAACCGTAACTGAATTGCCGCTAGGTTTTAAATCATCCACTGTGGCGAGTAGCGTGCTGTGGGATCTGTACCAAAAATATCAACCTAAAGAGTTCGCTCAAGTAAAAGTACTGGCCATGTTTACCAGCGCGCCCACGTGTATTATGAGTCAGGTTCCTGTGCGCAGTTTAGAGGATTTGGCTGGACTAGAACTTCGCGCCTCGGGAATTGCATCACAGATCTTGGACAAATTGGGGGCAACACCTGTTTCAATGCCGATGTCGCAAACACCCGAAGCCCTTCAAAAAGGGTTAGTTAAGGGGTTGCTCTCTTCGATGGAAGTACTCAAGGATCTCAATTTTGCTGAGTACTGTCGTTATGAAACGTTGACGAACTTCCAAGTGTATCCCTTTGCCGTGGTGATGAATCTTGAAAAATGGAATAGCCTTTCAGCCCAGCAGCAAGAGGTGTTGACGGACCTCTCTCGTGAACAGGCGTTATGGACAGGTCGCTATATGGATGCCCATGTTGCCGACTCACTCAAGTGGGCTAGCGAAACATACCAGATTGAGCAGATCAATTTGTCGGAGCAAGATCAAGTATTAGCAGAACAAAAAATGGAGCCATTGTTGGCGAACTGGCACAGTGCCGCATCGAGTCGAGGTATTGACGCTGATGCTGTAATGGCTGATGTTTTAAGGTTGAAAACTCAAGCAGAGCATACGCTGACAAAAGGGATGTAACGATTGAAGTTGCTACCGTATTTAGAAACAGTGAATAAAAAAATCAGTTTAGGGCTGTTGTGCCTCGCGGGATTTTTCATGGTGTTGATGGTGCTACTGGCCTGCTCAAATATGGTACTGCGCGCAGTATGGGTTCCAGTGAAGGGGACCTTTGAATTGATGGGCTTCTCAGGGGCACTGGCTGCGGCCTTTGCCCTTGCTGCAACGCAGCGCGGCAAGGGGCATATTACTGTGACTTTATTAAAGGGCCATTTGCCCGCGTGGTTGGAAAAAACGCTGGTGTTGTTTTCGTTTGTCCTCAGTGGCAGTTTTTTTCTGTTGGTCAGTTGGCATTGTGGTCAGAGAGCATTGGGTATCTGGCGCCTCGGCGAACTTTCAGAAACCCTGCAAGTGGTCTATTACCCCGTTGTGTTTGCGGTAGCATTAGGGTTTGTCGCGTTAGGATTAGCCCTGGTGACTGATTTTTTTATCGTCCTTTTTTCATCCAACAATCGGGGTCGCTCATGAGTTTATTTGCCCTTGGGATTGTCGGTATTATCGTTTTGTTAGTGGTGATTTTTGCGCTGCGTGTTCCTGTCGGCTTTGCCATGGCCATTGTCGGTTTTATCGGCTTTTGGAATGTGGTCAATCTACCCGCTGCAATGGGGATGATCGGTGCAGAATCGTGGAAGGTTTTTTCGTCCTATGGTTTAACTGTTATCCCATTGTTTGTTTTAATGGGCCAGATCTGCTTTCACTCAGGTGTTAACGAACGCCTTTACAAGGCGGCTCATGTTTGGATGGGTGGGGTGCGTGGTGGGTTAGCCATTGCCACCATTCTTGCCTGTGCAGGTTTTGCCGCCATTTGTGGTTCCAATACCGCCACCGCAGCAACCATGAGTAGCGTCGCCTTACCGCAGATGAAGAAATATGGTTATAGCCCACTGCTTAGCACGGGCTCTGTTGCCGTTGGCGCGACTCTCGGTGTAGTGATTCCGCCGTCGGTGGTGCTGATCTTAATTGGTTTGCAAACGGGCCAGTCAATTGCTAGCCTTTTTTGGGCGGGGCTTGTTCCTGGGGCTTTGTTGACGGGGTTATTTTTGATAACTGTGTTGGTGAGCTGTTTCGTCCGGCCCGAACTTGGTCCCGCAGGCGGCAAAACATCATGGCGCGAAAAAATGGCGGCATTGCCCGGTGCTATCGAAATGCTGCTGTTGTTTGCTCTGGTGATGTTGGGTTTATTGCTCGGCTTCTTTACCCCTAGTGAAGCCGGTGCTGCGGGAAGTGCTTTGGCCCTGCTTATTAGTGTGTTGGGTGGCCATATGAGTTGGCGTAAGTTTGTTTGCGCTGTGGATGATAGCTTGCGCATCTCCTGCATGATTATGATGATTATTTTTGGCGCCGTTGTTTTTGGTCGTTTTCTGACCATTACCCGCTTACCCTATCAGGTGGCAGAACAGGTGTCACAGGCGGATCTGTCACCAATCATCATTATCTCCCTGATCTGTATTATCTATGCGATTGGCGGGGCGATTATGGATGCCTTAGCGCTGCTGATTATTACCATACCGATCTTTTTTCCTGTTGCCCAGCAGCTGGGTTATGATCCGCTATGGTTCGCGGTGTTGATTACTGTTGTCACCACCATGGGCGCAGTGACTCCACCTGTTGGCGTTAACACCTTTATCGTTTCTTCCATGGCTAAAGATGTTCCTCTTGGTCAGGTGTTTCGCGGGGTAAGTCTTTTTTTACCCTCCTTTTTCCTGTGCCTGTTTCTTCTGATCGTATGGCCTCAGTTGGTGTTGTGGTTACCTAATTGGCTTCATTAGATTAGAAGGTGTTGTGAGATTTGGTTGGAATTGGTAAAGTTCATCTGACTTTTATATTTTTATTGAGGAGATTTTATACAATGCGTTTATTGACCCGTTCAGATTTTGATGGCATCGCTTGTGCCGCGTTATTAAAAGAGCTTGGTGTGATCGATTCGATGGAATATGCTCATCCTAAAGATCTTCAGGATGGCAAGGTCGATGTGACTAAAGACGATGTGTTGGCCAATGTCCCTTATGTGCCAGGCTGTGGTTTGTGGTTTGATCATCACAGTAGCGAGCATGAGAGAATGTCCCTTGAAGGGCAATATCAGGGGTGTAGTGCTGAAGCACCGAGTGCTGCTCGAGTGATCTATGACTACTATAAAGATCCGCGTTTGGCCAAATTCGATGAGATGCTCAAATATGTTGATCGTGTTGATTCGGCGCAACTGAGTGAAATCGAAATCCTCAATCCAACCGGCTGGGTATTGCTCGGTTTCCTGTGTGATCCACGCACGGGGCTGGGTTATCACAAAAGTTTCACCATCAGTAATTTACAACTGATGCGTGAGTTGATGGAAGCGCTGCGGACGCAATCCATTGAAACGATTATGGCAAATACGGATATTCAAGAAAGAGTTAAACTCTATTTTGAAAACGATGCCCAGTGTAAAGAGTTTTTGACCAAGCAGACCAAGGTCGATGGCCCTATTGCCATTACCGATGCACGTGGTTTGACAGGGATGCCGCCGGGCAACCGCTTCTTAATCTATTCACTGTTTCCTGAGACTAATATCTCTATTCGGATGATCGATGGTCGAGGCAAAGAGTTTGTCGCTATCTCGGTGGGTTATAGCGTCTTAAACCGTACGGCAAAAGTTGATGTTGGCTCGTTGATGCTCAAGTACGGTGGTGGTGGCCATAAGGCTGTTGGCACCTGTCAGGTTGCTTATGCCGATGCCGATCGTGTCTTGGCTGAAATTGTTGAGGCGATTAAAGCAGAAGCTTAAATCGTTACCATAGAATGACACAATAAAGGGCCGTACAGTCTGACTGTGCGGCCCTTTGGTGTGTCGATGATGTATTGGTCGGAGTAGGATTGATTGATCTTTGTTTTTTTGCTTTTTTTGAGTGCTAATTTTTGGTGTTGTTCATCATTTTTTACAACAACGTTATTTAACAGTAATCTCTGTAGCTTCAAAAGTGACTGTTTGACCGCTGCGTATCTTGCAGCGCTTACGTGTTTCAGTGTTGCCATCGACCAACACTGCGCCATCCGCAATAACCATTTTTGCCATGCCACCGCTATGGCACAGACCTGTTACTTTAAGTAAATTATTCAATTCGATAAATTCATGACCGTCTAGATCAAAATCCATATTGTGACTCTCTTTCAATCGGAAGTCTTGCTTCCTATGGGTTACATTTGCTCGCCGAGCAAGATGGTAAATAATGGTGCGATGGCTTGAGTCGTGTAGCGTTCATGCTTGAATTTATCCATACAGCTTTTTTGTAGGCGTAAAAATTCATTTCTATCGTGACGCTTGCCACTCGGGTCTGTCCAGCGTCCCCTAAAATAACGGACAATCTCTTTGTTGTTGATCAGGCAGCGGATAAATTGAATGTCATTATCCTCGGTTTCCCAAGTAATTTTGACCTGATACTCAGTGCCGAGCCAGTTGATTTTTTGAGTCATGTTTTCGCGGACCATAATGTGTTCCTTTTCTTGATACGGTAATTTATGCTAGCAGGCTGTCGGGCTTGACGAGCCGTAGCGAGAAACAGTTGGCTTGAGACCAGATTTTCGNNGATTTTCGACCATTTGAGAGCGAATAGTGAGCCTATTTGTCGAAAATGGACGGGAATATGGGCCAAGTCCAGCTGTTTCGTAGTAGGTTCTTGTCACGTCCGACAGCCTGCTAGGGACGATTCATCAGGATGAGTCCCGCTGGTAACGATTCACCGAACTGAATTTCGCGATCTTCGTTACTGATAGCAATAAAGTTTTCAATGGGGCGAATCAATTCGATCGCCACTTTTGTTTCGCGCATTTTAGCACTAATTTTGCGTTGCGTCTCATCATCAATGTCAATATCTCGTTGTTCGGTACAGCGGGCTGCGAGAGCAAACAGTCCGGCAAGGCCTTTCCACGGTTCGTTACGCCAATCAAAATCGCACACTTTATCAAATAGCGTGGTCACATGGCGTGGGTGAATAATGCTATGAACCCCAGCGTAGAGCGGTGTGCGACTGAGCAAGCGGCCGAGTGCCCAGATGTAGGGCACTTTGTGACGAATGCGATCTTTGAGTAGGTTTTGACTAAATAAGCGGATCAGTTCCACTTTTGTTTCAGTTGAGATCCGTTCAAGTGCTCCAGCAAGGTAGACCATTTCAGGTGCGGGGTCACCACTGGAACGTAACAGGGGGATAATTTTGTTTAAAATCTGTTCTTGGCGCGAGCTGTTTAACCCACCCGCAATGCGGCGCCAGAGCAGATACCAATGGCTTTGGATCCGTTTCTCTTTTGGGAACGACATGCCAAGGTTAAACAGTCGCCACAGTTCCTCAATACGCGAGTCATCAAGTTGCACACCATAGCCAGGGCGCAGGGTGAATCCGGCGAGGTACAGCCATGCCGCTTCATGTTCAAGGCTGCGAGTTTTGCGGGTCATGCCTGCCGCCAGTTCTGGCCATAATGAGCGTAGAGTTGTTGAACTCCAACTGTCACGGGAGCCGAGTTTTTGTTCGAGCTGCTTGATAAGTTGTTTTGGCTTTATTTCTGGTAAGTTTGGGTCTTTTTTCTTGGCGAACACCGCCTGAATAAAAGGTGCGGCCAAGCGAGCTTTTTCATCTGCTTCGAAAGGTTTTTGGTCCGTCGTCGAGCTGCTGTCGTCATCGACCCCTTTGCGTAGGTTGAAGTCAAGCCGCCAGCGGCCATCTCCCTGTTTTTCGACACAATACAGTTGTAGTAAGCCCAGTTCGTTCAGGGTGGCTTCGAGGGTTACTCGCAGGCGGTTGTTGGCCACAGCGGGTCGATCTGCTGCTAAGTGAATCGCTGTTTGCAGCGGTGGCAGAGGGTGGAAGTCGTTGTTGTTCCACGGAATAATCGCCCCAGCAAGGTCTTGGTTGCGCCGGGCTGAATAGCAACATTGAAATTGCGCCGGTTGATTAACGATCAGATCAAATTCAGCTTGATCGATATGGGTGGTGTTACCCGCTTCCATCCCTTTAGGTAGGATGCAGACCAGCGAGCGTTCTTTTTTCTTTTTGCCACTCACCACTTCTAAATAGAGGGCGTGGGCATGGCCGCCTGCAATGCGGTTTTCAGTTGTCTGTTGTTGCAGGATCCAACCGTAACGCGCCGCACCGCGGGCAACGGCCATGGAGATCGCTTCGTTGTGGAGGACCACGGGTGGTGCCTCGGCCTGCCATGAACAAATCAGTTGATGCAGTCGGTTGCGCAACAGTAGCGGCGT
>LGVF01102963.1_pt1 | contig 12405 bp, 28 predicted proteins | sample 469901 | NCBI WGS metagenome assembly LGVF01 (sample SAMN03893561, study PRJNA290197) | marine sediment metagenome | material: sediment; isolation source: combined push core samples #3730, #5133, and #5579 collected at Hydrate Ridge | place: Pacific Ocean: Hydrate Ridge | reverse complement strand
AATTTTCAAGTTCTTCAGCATTGAGTCTTGTTCCATCTCTTTTATGTGGAAACAATGGAAGTTTTCTCAATAATTCTTTTTCTTCATCATTTAATAATTCTTTTGGTTTTATCATAATAGCTCAACCTTTTTTTGGGGTAAGAGACGAGACTCGAACTCGCAATCAACAGGGCCACAACCTATCGGCTTAACCAATTTGCCTACTCCCACCATATAAAATATTCTTGGAGAAAAATCGAAAAAAGTACGTTTACGTGTGTTTACCAATTACACCATTCCGCTTCAGTAGCGGAAGTGGGACTCGAACCCACATCAACGGCTTTACAAGGCGAAGTAACTCTATTCTATGCAACCAAGAAATTTTTTAATGTTACTTTTAATACGCATTAAGTGCCAAAATAGGCTTTAATGTGCATTAAAAGCATCATTAAGACACTTAATGTTGACTATTATCAACATTATTAAATTGGCAGGGATGAAAGGAATCGAACCTATATTTTGGAGGTCAAAGCTCCATGTCCTAACCGTTGAACGACATCCCTATTTTCTTTTTTTACTACAAGATTAAATTTTTAATAAATTATTGTCCATTTCCCAATGATGATTTGGACAAAGATATATCAAATTTTCTTTACTATTAACAACTTTTAATTTTGTATCTAATGAAAAACTATTAATAGATTTTATATGACAAACATTAACGTGTAAATTATATCCACATTCTCTGCATTCATATTTTATATTCCAATATTTCATCATACGTTTAGCATTATCTCTTATATATGTATATCTATAAGGACTTGGTGTGTTAAATTCTCCATATAACATATCATTAATTGTTTTTTCGGCTTTTAATTCAATTAACCTTTTTATATTACAATTATGACATCTCTTAGCTTTCGGATTTTTCTTTGCACCACATTCACATATATATTTTTTAGGATTACCGTGTCGTGCTCCAATCTTTATATTATTATAAGATGCTGCATGTGATTTACTACAAAATTTTGGATTATTTGTTTCTTTTCCACAAAGTTTACATTTATTTACTTTTTTCATTTTTGAACCCTCTATAAGTATTTATATATTTTTTATAGATAGTTCAAAAAATGGCGCCTATGACGAGAATCGAACTCGCTACTTTGATTTGACAGACCAATGTAGTTTACCGCCTACTACCACACAGGCTTATATTTTAAAAATCGGAGTAAAATGCGTAAAAAGTTTATATTTATTTTAAGTAAACGAAGTATCTCTTTACTACGCTACCGATTTAATTTTTATGGTAGGAGCTATGGGTGTCGAACCCATCCTTTACAAATTCTAAATCTGTTCCCTCTGCCATCGTGGAGTAAGCTCCCTTAATATTTTGGTCAGGAAACCCGGACTCGAACCGGGAGCAGAGCAATCCAAATGCCCCATGTTACCATTAACACCATTTCCTGTTTTTCAAATAAAAAAGGTTCTAACATTTTCTGTAAGAACCTTTTTAAAAGTTTGTTATATTAAAAAAATCTCACATTGTAGTATTCTTATCTTCTTCCCAATTTATATGTTGCTCAAATGCTTGTTGTCCAGTAATACAAATCGGTTTAGAAAAGAGGTCGGATTTTGGGCATAAATCAGCCGTGTTTAAATAACTTGTTCTTGTTATTTTTTTCTTTGTTGACCTTTCTTTTTCTGTGATTATTTTTTCCATTATTTTATTCCGTTATTCTTATTTATATTTTTAATTCAAAAATCAGAAAAGTTGTCATAAAAAGGCTTTATCACGAAGTATCTCTTTATTACGTTACTGATTTATTATTAGATTACACCATAGCATACTCTATTTCAAATGTACACCTTTTATTTTAATCAAATGTAATTTTTTTCGAATCTGCTTTTTGTTCTAATGTAATATTACCCTGTCCAATTGAAATAGTATAAAAAGAATTTTCATGTTGATAATAATCAAATATATATCCACTATAAGATATTGGGGCATATTTGAATGATTTTTTATATTTTTTAGAAAACATTATAACAAAATCTTTCGTTGAAAAACCACCAGCATTAAAATGTGCTGTTTGGTCAAGAGATATTTTATTAACAATTTTATTTGAATCTGCTTCAATAAAAACAATAGAATCTATACCACCATACATCCATCCACTTTCAACCTTTCTTGCTTTGAACACATCACCCTTTTGATTTAATTTTTGTTCATATAATTTAACAGCGTTATCGAAAGACATTCCAATATATAATCCTCTTACTTTTATAGAAATTTGTTTTATTTCACTGTTTGTATTAGTTTTTTCGATTATTTTATTTTTAGCATCACGTTCAGCTTTCCATTCAGCAGCAGTAATAACTGTTCTTTTTTTACCATACTCTGCCATAGGATTTCCAGCAAAAACCGAATTAACACACACCAACATAAATACAATAGTTATTAATAATACTGTTAATTTTTTCATGTTAAATTCTCCCTTTTTAAAGTTTTAGATTTATTTCCATCATTTGATTTAAATATAACACACTCTAAAACGTTTGTCAAGAGAAAAATGGATTATTTTGTTGCCATTGTAGTTAATTCTAAATTACTTTCATCAATCCACTCACCATCTTTTGACTTTTTATAATATATACCAACGAACCAACGGGTTTCATTATTTTTTGGAAGACCGATTTCAATATTTACTTGAAAACTCATTCCCGCTGTTAAAGGAAATAACCAACTATGTAAATCATCTTCAATACATAAATTTCTTATAAGTTTTACTTTATAACCATCTATTTCTACATTCTTATAATTTTCAGAACCCCTTTTACCATTTTTAATAATTTCATCACCATATAAGTCTATAGCTTTTCTTCCTATAGGTCTTATAATTTCTATTTCAATGTCTGAATCCCAAAGTTCCATAATAATTCTCCTTATATTTCAAAATCTTTATCAGTGAAAAAATCAATATCGAAAATATTTAAGGGAAGTAAATCACATTCTAAATAATGGTCACCGCCCCGTGAAAATTTAGAACTATTAACCGAATAATATTTACGTCCATAAGAATTAGGTGTATTTGTTATAGATAAAATATAACCAGTTCTAAAACGAGTATTACTATTTCCAACACTTTTACCTATTATTTGTACCTTTGTACCTATTTTTAAAATAACCATATAGATAATATTCCACATAAAAAACCAATTATAAACCAATATATATAGTATGGATGTTTTTTATTTTTTTTATAATGAATGGAACTTAATATTTGTGCTTCATTCATATTTTTTAATTCTCTTGATATCATTTTATAGCAGCCCCAATGGTCATCTTTACCTTTTATATGTTCTTCAATTTCTTTTATAGTTTTCAATCTTTATAAAAGCCAAAATCGCAATTGCCGCATACTAAAACTATTTTTTCAGTATTATCATCTAAATTAAGTTCTATAAATTCACATTCTGGACATTTTCTGTCAATATAAGTAAACATTTTATACTACCTCTGAAATTGAATCTATGGCATCATAAATACTTTGAATTCCTTCATTTAAACCATCAATACCATTATTAAAAGATTCAAGTATCCAGCCAAGTTCATCAAATAAATCACGAATTTTATCACGATTTTTGGCAATAATATTTTTCTTTTTTTCAATCTTTTTTATTATATTTTTTAATTCATTAATTTCTGTTTTTCGTTGTATAATTTCCATAATTTTCCTTTTATCATTAACTTATGGTTTATAATCATATATTCTTACATATGCAAGGTCATTTTTAGTATAATACCAATCAAACATATTTCTACGGAGTTTTGCCATATAAGTTTTGTGCTCTGCTTTTCTTTTCAAATCATAAATAACAATTCCTTCAGCCATTATATGTTTCTTCCCTCTTTTTGTTGTAAATCGTGAAAATAAATAATTATTAAACCATGAACTCCAATTATCAAAAGTTCTATCATGGTCATGGAAAGAATTATATCTTAAATGTTTTATGGCTTTCATAAAAGGATACCACATATGAATATCAAGTTCATATGGATTACCTTGAACTTTGGGGCCAATTAATTCTCCTGCTTGAATACCATTTTGTTCAACATATCCTTTTCCTACAGATTGAAATATACCTTCTGGAATAAACGTTTTACCTTTTATAATTTGTAAAGGGTCAATAACATTTTTCCGATTTTGAAGAGCAATTAATCTACCAGCTTTTGTTTCGAGTTTAATATTTGTGCCATCTAATTTTTCTATAGCAATAACATTTTCGCTTTCAAAAACCCATTCATAACCGGGATTGATTTCATTTACAACAAGATAAACTTCAGGTGTTCGCATTTGAAGTTTTCTTCCGTATTTTTTCCAATCTTCTTGATTTACTTTATATGTCTTTCTCACAAACGGACAATGTATTTTTGAAAAATTTGTTAGCATATTTAATCCTTAATATGGGTAATAAATTGTAGGTATAATACCATCCCATCCAAACCACAAATAAGGAAAATCATCTTGTAAATTTTCCATTATTTTCCATGTCCACAATTCTTTTCCCATAATTTCCTTTAAAAAAATATTTTATACCATCCATAAAACCACGGTATAATAAATAAACAAACGAAAACAATCCATCCAATTGAAAGATAACAATATATTTTTGTATCTTCATCCATTATTATTTTCCTTTTTTCATTATTTTATCACTAATATTATCTGTCAAAAGGTCTATTTTAACCATTTTTCCAGCTAAATTTGTTTTGGTGTAATCTTTACCACCATCTATCATACATCTACCACATGAACAATGTCTATAATCATGACGGAAAATAGAATATATAACCTCTTTACATTTAGGACAAAAAATACCTATCTGATAACGATATTTTTCCATTTCATTTTTATTAATACCTGAAACAATTATTTTATCGTCTTTTTTCTTACCTGTTGTATTTTCAACCCATAAAAGCATAAAATCTTTATGGTCTTTTTTTCTATCCGGTTTTGAATTACGAAACACGGCAACAGGTTGATATGAACCTTTAATACAAAATGTATTAAGATATGTCAAATCACCTTCAAAATGACTACATACTTTTTCTGTATTAAAACCATAATAATCATGGTCTTTCTTGTTTATTTTCATTTTTTGTTTCATTCAGTTGTCCATTCATCTTCAATTTCTTCACCAAGTTTAATCATTTTTTTATTCCATTCTTTTCTTTCTGCCAGTGGTTCTTTCAATTTTTTATTTTCAAATTTAACCATAAGTTTTTCAAGAAACTTATTATAATCAACAACAAAAGACATCATTTTTTTGAATTCAGCCGTTTTACCTATAAGAACAGTTTTCCATAATTCTTCTTTTGTAAACGTTTTCAAATGATATTCATATATTTCATGCCCGATTTCTTTTAAAAATTCATCTACAAAAGAAAAAAATTCCTCACCTTCATTTTTATACGCTTCTTTCATCGTATTTCTTAAATGAGAAATAAAAACATTTTCAAAATCTTCAGGTATTTCATCAGCCTTTTTAATTAAATCATTAAAATCTACCATAATATTTCTCCCTCTTTTTTGAGTTTCTCTATCATACTATACTTATATTTAAATGTACACTATATTTTTTATATACAGCGTGGGGGAGTTTACCGAGTGTTATCAAGTGTCACAAATATAATTGCAATTATATTTTGTTTAGGATTGTTATCTGCAAGATTACCACGGATACTTGAACAGTATACTTTTTGATTTTATCACTTGTCTCTCAAAACTCTCCCCCGCTCTATATAAAAAATAAATTGTGGAACGGTTCTAAGCCGTTGTGGTTTCCATAGCGTTTTTTAATCCAGCTTCATCAAGTTTAGCAATTTCTCTCCACCAAAATTAGACTACTATTTAATCAGGCGATTGCATTAAACNNGAAGACCGGAATCCAACCGATACTTGATTTTCGTGTTATTTCTCATAACACATCTATGCTTGCAATACATTACTTCTACTAAAAGTTATTTCTTCTTTCGTTTTTTCTTCTTTTTATTTTTCTTACGAGATTTCTTTTTCATAACTCGTTTTTTCTTTTTTCGTTTTTTATCAGCACTTGTTGAATCTGAAAAAGTATTTATTTCCAGTTCGAGTTCAGGCTCAGGTTCTACAGGTTTTGGGTTCTTTTTCAAATCTTCCCTATCTAATTTATTTTTTAATAAATTTATTTTATTATAAGGGAAAACACCATCTTCACCAACATATTTTGATATTGATTCTCTAAGGTCTTTTGTTGTATTTAATGGGATTGTTCCATTTGGAGGGCCAGAACCTTCAGGATTTGAAGATGTTCGACTTCTTATTAATCCCATATCCATTACAACACTTTGACGTTCATCTATTGTAATTGTTTTTACTTTTCTTTTGCTTTTCTTTTTAGCAGAAGCAGCAGATGTACTTAATTCAGTAATCGTTGAATCTGTAAATCTAAGATGTTTATATCCTTTTTTATTAGCTGTTAATTTTACAAAACACAATCTACCTTTTTCTAATTGAATAAACGGTACTTTATTTTTTGCTTTTAATAGTTTCATTCATTTTCTCCCATTTGATTTAAATATATCACATTCAAATATACTTGTCAAGAGAAAAATGAATTAATTTTAATAAGAGTTTACAAATCTTATTGTTTTAGTCCCACTCGGAAGTGTATCAACATCAATCTCATAACCTTCTTCACATTCATCAATATATCTTATAGGTTCAAAATCAAGCTCTAATGGATATTCAGGGTCATTATCTAACCCATCACCACCAAAATAATCATCAATTATTTTCTTTAATGAAAAGACCTTGACCGTTCCATGCTGTATAATATAAAGTACTGCCATTTTCCATATCTTTCAATTTATTTTTAGCAAACGATAAAGGATTACTTATTTGCATTCCTAAATTTCTTTTCATCCATCTCTCCTTTACATTATTTTTGTATTACTAAAATATTTTTCCACTGTAACTTTTTCAGGTTGAATTTCTTTTGTTATTTTCCAATTCAAAGTTCTTATATTAATTTTTTCTTCAAATTTTAACCATCCTTGAGGTGGAATAACAATATCAAGATAATTTTCTTTTTTATTCCAATTTACAATAACCCATTTTTGAGGATTAACAACACATCTTATGCTTCCTTTATATGGTGTTATACCATTCAACCTTACCACTTTTTTTGCATATTTAGGATTATATTTTTTTTCTTTTTCTCCGTATTGACCACCAAACAGAATCCAAATAAAAATAAAACTTACAATACTAAAAGTAATTCCCAAAGCTATAAAATTTATCATTTTTTTATCCTTTTTTATAATAATTCAGGATTTATCCATTTGTGAGTTTGTGAATTTTTTATAATTAATTCTATTTTATCTGTTTTAAATTTTCCAAAATATCCCAAAAGAGTTCCGATAAATTCTACAATTTCTATTGATGTATCAACTCTTTTTAATGCTCCTTTTGGGTCTTTATTTCCTTCTCCAAGTAATACAGACTCCAAATTGTTTATATAAACCTTTTCCAACAAATCAAGAGTTTCTTTTTTTAATATTAAATTTTCCATTATTTTTTTTCCTTATCAGATTTTTTAAAACCATTGACAATAAATTTTGCATATTCGTTTGCAAACTTCCAATCATCACCTTGAAATAACCAGTACTTAATTGTTAAAATTAATATTCTTATTTCATCCATTGCTTCGTCCATTTTTCTTCTCTCCTAATTTATATTATATGTTCCAGCTTTTTGTTTCTTTTTAATTTCTTCCCCTCTTCTTTCACCAACACATATAGGACATTCAATTAAATATGCATAATATATTTGATTATGTTTTTTACAATATTTTGTTTCTACTATTCTTTTTTTCATCTGTTTATTCTTCCTGTTCCAAGACCAGCATCTTCATCTGGATAACTATGAAAGTTCATCATATGTTTTATTTTTTAGATTCATTAGAATTTATGCCTTCCGGTTTCTTTTCTCATTTTATACATCCATTTGCTTTCAGGATTTGTTTTTCTACCGAGATTGAATTTCTTTGTTGTATCCTTCATTACCAATCCTTCAAATTCATCTGGATTATGACCATAATATCCTTCTGTATATATATCAAAAATTTCCCTAAAATTAGTTTTATATTGATTGATAAGAGACACAGGTTCATTATCATCATATTCATAATTACTATTAACACCGTGAATTATACCAAAATGATTTTCTAATAATTCTCTTCTTTCACCAAAGGTATGATGATTTAAAAATAAACCATCATAAATAAAACAATCAAAAATAACAATTTTATTTCTAATACCTATTACTTTATTATGTCTCAATTCGGCATCAAAAAGAAAATAACTATCTTTGGGAAATTGTGAAAGACCCTTTTCAACATCAGGATGACCATCAAACATTTTAAATTTTTCACCGTGTCGTGTCCAATATTGAATACCACCGTTCAATATATGAAGCTCTAACCGAGAACCATTATATTTTGGTTCACCTATCACATTAGAGTCATTGCTTAATTCATCAACCAATGATTGTTCCCTGTGAATTAATGTTGGATTTTCTGGATAAAAATATATGAAATCTTTAAACTTCAATATCAATTCTCCTTAACATAGCTTTACAGGTTGGACACTCATTATTCATTTCTACTTCAAAATCCATGAACCGTTCTCCACAATTTACACACTCAGCAACGAATTCAATTTCCATTTTTGAAGGTGGAAGTGAATCAAGATAATCGGCATAGTCTGGATTTAATTCATCTACCTGAATTTCTGAATCAAAATGGTCAAACATATTATCATTAAAATCTACCATAATATTTTCTCCTTTTTAATTTTCTCGAATAAATTTAAGCATAGCTGAACCTGATTTAAAACAATCACATCCACGATTTTTTCAAAATCTTTGTCGGAATTCACAGACTCACCATTGATTATAAACAATACATTCATTATCACAAGAAGCATGTACTCGGTCACACATTTCATAAAATTCATTTTCAATTTCTTTATCGGTTATTTTAATGCCTTTAGCAAGTTTTTCTAAAAATTCCATTTAATCCTTCCTTTCATATATTACACCGTTTATTTCTATTTCAAACGGCATATCTTGTACGGTTGATAAACATACTTCCCCGATTTCTACATCAAGAATTTCATTTTCATCATCCCAATAAAATCCAGTTACTTTATAATCTTCTGAAAAAAACTCGGTTGCGTTTACTGCAAAATCATTCATTTTTTCCCCTTTATTTTAAAGCTGCTTTATAAGGTTTAATGAAAGTTCTAAGGTCATCTAAATCTTCTTGACAATCAAATGCACTATAAACTTTTCTATCAAAATCATCACAAGGCACAAGAGAAGAACTTGTTTCCAAAAATTCAGTAAAACGTTCTCCCATGATTTCCATTAATTCTTTCTGTGATGCACGACTTTCAAGAACACTCGGTTTTACCCAAATTTTCCATGTCTTTTTAATAAAGTTGTCAAAATTTTCACCTAAGATTTCTTTTATCAAATTTACATCATCATTATTGACAGTAAACCGATTTGAGGAAACATATTTTACCTTATCTTTATTTCCTTCAATATCATATGATTTGGTAAAATTTCCATCGAACCCATCCTTATCCTGAATTTTTTTTACATGGTCTAAAATAACCGAACCGTTTTTTTTCATTTTTGCTTCGGCTACTTTTTTATCAGCTTTGGCTTTATTATAAGCATCAATCGCTTCTGCAATTTTAGGAGTAGATTTTGCTTCCGCTGAACCAGAACTTTTTTTAGCTTTGGGTTTTGTGTTTTCTGATTTTTCAAGAGCATCAAGAAAACCGTCATCCATTTTTTTTCCGTCTTCAATCGGAATAATTTTTCTTGCGGCGTTGGATTTTCCCATTTGATTTCCCCTTTTTATTTGTTTTATTTTCTCTCATTTGATTTAAATATAACATATAAAAAAAAGGTTGTCAAGCATTATTTTTCTTTTTTAGTGATTTCTTCTTGAATATTTTATTGGGTTTAATTTTTTCTTAGTTACTTTTTCGTCTTTTTTGTTCATAGGACACTTACCAAATCTTCCCCAAACATCAGGGTCATAATATGCTTCACATACTGATTGGTCAATTCCAGCGTGTATATTGAATATTTTATTACAACCTTTACACATACCATTTAAATAAACATCATCAATAATTTTTCTTGGAACATCTGGATTAGGTAAAATTTTAATTATTTCTTTCATTTTTATTTCTCCTTTTATATTATATCATCAAAAGAATAAAGATATTTTCTATTAGAATTTTCCATTATAAATTCAGCTTCATCATCATCTAATTTTTTATATGTTATCATTTTATTTAAAGGAAAATATATTATTCCTTTTTGTTTTAATGGATAAATTCCATCTTTTTCTTTTAATATATTTAAATAATTCCCATATATTTTTTTTTCATATCCATCTACAAAAAATAATTTAAAAGGTAATTCTGATTTTTTATATACATTAAAATGTTTAATATTTATTCCTGTGTCTTCATAATTTTGTCTTCTTGGTTTAGTTTTAACATCAAATGCAAACGTTTCATGTAAAACATTGACTGCAAAGCCATCCCATGAATGTTTAACATCTTGAGTTGGATAATAAATATTATATCCTTCTCCAAATAAATAATTTTCAACTAATTCTTCACCAAAATCTCCCATATTTAAATTCATATCATCAAACCAATCATTTTTTTTGCTTATAACTCTCATAACTTTCTCCTTTTTTTAAAATTTATTTGTTTCATTTCCTACAGTGTCCCATCCTTTTTTTGTCTTCCTTGCAAAATAATCTAATTTTCTTCCGACACATATTTTTTCAACCATTTCATAAAATTTATCAGGTTTTCTTGAATGTTGTCGTCTTGTCTCATTTATTATATCTCTTTCGGTTGTATTATTCCATATAGGTTTACCTTTTATACCAAGTAAACAAAATTCAGTTTGCATTCTTAACCAATATCCCATACCTATTTTTTCTTTATTCCATGTAAGAATTGCTTTATAATCAAACCCCCATGTGGTCATTAAATCTTTTGCATCCCAAATAAATTTATGTGTTGTCCATAACCATAAAACACAATCATTTGAAGCAGGTAATTTTATATTTTTTAATTCATTTATATTCATTTCTGGATATGGATTCGCTGACCTTCTACCACTAACATCATATTTTGCACCATATGGCCACGGTGGGTCAATCACAATAATTTCAAACCTACCAATAGGTAATTTTACTTTTCCTGTTTCAATATCTTCTTTTTGTTTTTGTATATTTTTTTCTCTATTTTTTTCCTTTTCAACCTTTTTTATTTTATTATGAACCTCATTAATGCTTACTTCACCAGTACGAAGTTTTTGTAATGTTTCTTTATCGGCTTCTTTCTTAACTCTTTTTGTCATTCCTACTTTACCTGTACTCCAACCAATTTCTTTTGCTATTATTTCACGAGTATCATGTTTTTTTTCTGGTTGAAGAATGTCAGGCTGTTCAATAATATCTTCAATAATAATATCATCTTCTTTATTACTTTTTTCTATTTTTTCCACAAATTTTTTATTCTTTTCAAATCTTGACTTCTTTTCAATTATAGGTTCTATTATTTTATCTTTTGAGAATTTTGGTGTGTCTTTTTGTCCAGTAGACCTTTTGTCAATAGTTGGCAAAAGGTCTGTACGCTGTCCTTGTTTTTCTTTCCCTATTTCTAATAAAATTTTTTCTTTTTCTAATATCAATTCAAACTTGATAAAATCGGGAATATTTCTTTTAAAAACTTGATGGTCTATAATCCAAAGTTTAGCATCATCAATTGATTGAAAATTCATATTTTTTATTTCAAATTTAAGATTATGTTTTGTTGCTATTTCATATCTATGATGTCCATCAATTAATATATCTTTCCATATTTTAAGTGAATCTAATATACCTTTTTCTAAAATATCTTTTTCTAATCCATTAAATTCTTCTTTCTGTAATGGTGGTAATATTTCTTGTAATTCTTTTATAATTTTTAATTTTATCATTTCTTTAATTCTTCTCCTATTTTTTATTTTATATTTTTTATACCATATTTATTAACATTTGTACATATAAAAAATAATATTATTTCAAAAAAATCAGTGTACATTTATACGTTTTTTTGATATAATGTTTTTAAAAAATTTAAAGGGAGTAAAGAATGAATAAGAATGATATTAGAAATCAATTGGCTTTTGAACAAATATTAACAAAAAAAGATGCTGGAATAATTTTAGATGGTGTTTTAAATGTAATATGTAATGGTCTTGTTACTGATAAGAAAGTAACGATTGTAAATTTTGGTGCTTT
>LGVF01007330.1_pt1 | contig 12413 bp, 14 predicted proteins | sample 469901 | NCBI WGS metagenome assembly LGVF01 (sample SAMN03893561, study PRJNA290197) | marine sediment metagenome | material: sediment; isolation source: combined push core samples #3730, #5133, and #5579 collected at Hydrate Ridge | place: Pacific Ocean: Hydrate Ridge | reverse complement strand
AGGTTCTCACATGGCAGGGTTCCTCAAGGTTTACATTTCACTTTAGTACCCAGCAGAGTCTGCATTGGCGATACAAAAAGGGTATCCCATGAGGAGTGCTAACTCATTTGGAGCCCAGATTAAGAATTCAGAGATTGCCGGCTGGGTTGGGGCGAAAACAGCCGATACAGGAGATGCAGCGGGCCGTGCTTCGATCGCCATTCTGCCAGCGCTTCACCCGTTGCGGCTCGGCTATGCGGCCTGTCGGGGCGGCCTCTTTTTCCAGGAGGCACTGCGGACCAGGCGGTTCTTGAGGGTCATGGAGTTGATTTTTGATTCGTCGAAAAGGGTCGCATTGTCTTTCTCCTTTGCAAAAAAAACTCTCGGCCTGTCTCAGGTAGGTTTCCGGGTTGCTTTGACTGTCTCTTGTTGCTATTTTCAACCGTAGGGTCTCATTGGGTAATAATGCATCTATTTGATACATGGTTACTTTTGGGAAACATTAGGGCGAAAAAGGGAGGATATGAAGAATCTCGAAGTGAAACAAACGCTGGTCTTTCGCGACAAGGAATACAAGTGTGGTATCGATGTAACCTTGGCGGTCATCGGTGGTAAATGGAAATCGGCCATTCTTTATCACTTGGCGCAACAGACCATGCGCTTTTCCGAATTGCAGCGACAGTTCGCTGCCACCAGCCGCAAGATGCTGACTCAACAGTTGCGCGAGCTGGAACGAGATGGCCTGGTCCATCGCGAGGTCTATGCCCAGGTGCCGCCCAAGGTGGAGTATTCCCTCACTGACAAGGGCCGGAGCATCAAGCCGATTCTCGATCTCATGTGCGAATGGGGGGCGGGTATATCGAGAACTGAGAAAAGTGGTAAGCCTTAGGGCCTGGCTATGGAGCGGCAGGCTGTTTTCGGCCAAAAGGAAATATCGGGAGGAGATCCTGGGTGTAAACAATAAAAAAGAACGGCAACGCGCCGTTCTTTTTTATTGTTGTTAACGGTTGGCGGCTACTTTTTTTTATTCTGCTGGTCGAGGTTCCGCACCTTTATGACGAAGTCGCCCATGGCCCCGGCCATTTGTTCAATCATCTGGGTCCATTGCCGAAGGAATTCTTCTCCGACCGGAGTCAGACGGTAGAGACGCTTGGCCGGGCCGTGACCGGAGACATCCCAGTCGGAGGTCACGTGGCCGCCAACCTCGAGCTGGCGCAGGGTTCTGTAGAGAGCCCCTCGATCGACGACAGCACCGGTCAGGCTGTGTTCGGGAAGTTCACTGGCTAATTGGTAGCCGTGAGCGCTACCGAGTTTTTTGAGTAACAAGAGGACCACTGGCTCGATAAAGCGGGGGATGTTGCCGAAATCGCCGCCCTGTGAGCCACGTCCCCGGCCCTGACGACAAGCTCCGCGAGGCATAAGGTTCCTTTCCAGATCAGGGGAAAAGGTGGAAAATATGTTTTAAATAGTGCTGCCAGATTAAACTAGGCAGTAAGCATTTGCAACCGGTAGCAACTGCAATCATTTATCTTCAAGTCCTTTATTCCCGCAGGGGAGACTGCGATAAGCTACGGTAATTTTGTGAAACCTTCTCGACTTGATTTGCATTTTTGATTTACTCTGTGGCCTTAGGATAAACGAATGACATTCGCTTGGGCAGAATACCGATCAGAACTGGCAACCAGGAGTTGGATGGTATGAATAATTTTATTGGCAGGCGGCAAGCTCGCACGCGCATCAATGAGGCCCTGGCTGCCGAGGGTGCCAATGAGCGAATTACCGTGCGTGGTTGGGCACGAACTGTGCGACGCGGCAAGGAGGTGGCTTTCATCGCCTTGAATGACGGCTCCTGTTTCGCGTCACTGCAGGTGGTTCTCAGTCCTGAACTTGAGCACTATGAGGCTGTGGTACGCTGCGGCACCGGCGCCTGCCTGGAGGTGGAGGGCGCTCTGGTCGCTTCTCCGGCGGCCGGCCAGCGTTGGGAAGTGCATGCCCGCCAAGTGAGGTTGCTCGGGACCAGCGACGCCGACTACCCGCTGCAGAAGAAGCGCCATTCCTTCGAGTATCTGCGATCCATTGCCCATCTGCGGCCGCGGGCCAACGCCTTTGGCGCTGTGTTCCGGGTGCGTAGCGCGCTGTCCTTCGCCATTCACAATTTTTTCCGTGAGCGGGGTTTTCTCTACGTCCATACACCGATCATCACCGCCAACGATTGCGAGGGCGCCGGCGAGATGTTTCGGGTCACCACCCTCGATGCCGCGGGGCCGCCGCAGTTGGAAGGCGCTATCGATTGGAAGCAGGACTTTTTTGGTAATCGCACCGGCTTGACCGTCAGTGGCCAGTTGCAGGGCGAACTGTTTGCCAGCGCCTTTTCCGACGTTTATACCTTCGGCCCGACCTTTCGCGCCGAAAACAGCAACACCAGCCGACATGCTGCCGAGTTCTGGATGATCGAGCCAGAGATGGCTTTCGCTGATCTGGCCGAGGACTGCGCTCTGGCCGAAGACTTTCTGCGCTATCTGGTGATCTTTGCATTGCAGGAGTGCGCGGAAGATCTGGCCTTTTTCGATGAGCGTATTGAAAAAGGCCTGCTCGCCAAACTTGACGCTTTGGCCAAGGCTGACTTTGAAAGTATGACCTACAGTGACGCTATTCGGAAGCTGGAGAGGGCGGGTCGCAGTTTTGAGTTTCCGGTGGCCTGGGGGGCGGATCTGCAGTCGGAGCATGAACGCTACCTGACCGAGGAAGTGATTGGCGGGCCGCTGTTCGTCACCGATTATCCGGCCGACATCAAAGCTTTTTATATGCGCCAGAACGACGATGGTAAGACGGTGGCGGCGATGGATCTGCTGGTGCCGCGGGTTGGCGAGATCATCGGCGGCAGTCAGCGGGAAGAGCGCCTTGAGGTGCTGGAAGGAAAAATGGTCGCTTGCGGCATCGATCCGCAAAGTCTCTGCTGGTATCTCGACAGCCGCCGCTGGGGCAGTTGTCCTCATGCCGGTTTCGGGCTCGGTTTTGAACGGTTGTTGATGTACATCACCGGCATGGAGAATATCCGTGATGTGATTCCTTTTCCCCGTACGCCGGGCAACGCCCGTTTCTGATCTCGGAAAAGTTCATGGGACCCCTAGGTCGTATAGGTCCCATAAAGACAGAGCAAAGGAAAATACAGATGGTCGAATATAAAGTCGTCGAAACCAGTTTGGTTACGGACGAGACTCTAGAAGTGATCCTTAACGAGTGGACCGCGTCCGGCTGGCATTACGAAAGTATCCAGTTCGCTATGCGCGATGCCAGCAAGCGGCCCGCAATGGCCTTCGTGCTGTTCACCCGCCAGACCAGTGCAGCTGATTGAGTCAGCCTATCTAATAAGTTGCTAAGCAAAAATTTTGGGCAACAAGGCGCTGGGGTTTTTCAGGGGTGAATGTATACATGAGTATGTCGAAGTCCTGAAAAACCGTGGCAACGCAGTAGGGCGTACTTTTTGCGACGCCTCAGTCGTCCCAGTCTTCGATTTCGCGATAGATGATGGTTTTTTTGGGGTCGGAGGAGGGCGTTGCGCCGCAGAGTTCGCAGGTCGGCTCCAACGGTTCGTCTTCGAGTAATTCCTTGGAGCCGAGTTCGATGGGTTTACCGGTGCAGGTGCAGTACCACTTGCGATAAATGCTCATAGGGCCTCCTCAACGGTTCAACGAAGGGTTGCTCCTGGTGCTGGTCGCAACCAAGGGTTGGTTCCACTATGAACACTATAGCAAATGCCAGCTGATCGGTCCTAAGAATAACGCGGGGCGGATAATAGACGCCCGACCGGTTGACAGGCGTTAGCCATTCTCAGCAGGCCCGAGGCCCTCAGTAGCTGAGGCCGGTCTTTTTTCGTACCTTGCGCAGGGTTTTCGACGCGGCGTAACGGGCCTTCTGAGCGCCATCGGCCAGAACTTTGCGCAGCCCATCCTTGTCAGCCAACAGCTCCCGGCGCCGTTCGGTGTAAGGAGCGAAAAAATCCCGTACCGTTTCAAACAGTTCCTGTTTGACCTCGCCGTAGCCGAGGCCTCCCGCCTGGTAACGCTGGCGCAGGGCCGTCTGCTGCTCCTTGTCCAGAAACAACCGATAGATCTGAAAGACGTTGCAGTTGTCTGGGTCCTTGGGATCCTCCACCGGAGTCGGATCGGTGACGATGCGCATGATCTGTTTGCGCAGGGGCTTTTCGTCGAGGAACAGATCGATGGTGTTCTTGTAGCTCTTGCTCATCTTCTGGCCATCGAGGCCCGGCACCGTGGCCACCTGATCGTCGATCTCCGGATTCGGCAGGGTGAAGGTCTCGCCGTAGTGGTTGTTGAACTTGATGGCGATATCGCGGGTTACCTCGACATGTTGCTTTTGGTCCTTGCCCACCGGCACCGTTTCACTCTGAAACAGCAGAATATCAGCGGACATCAGCACCGGGTAGGCGAACAGACCGTGGTTGGCGGCGATGCCCCTGGCGATCTTGTCCTTATAGCTGTGGCAACGCTCCAGCAGCCCCATGGGGGTGAAGTTGGAGAGAATCCAGGCTAGTTCCTGCACCTCGGGAACATCGGACTGGACCCAAAAGACGCTCTTCTCCGGATCGAGGCCCAGGGCTAGAAAGTTGGCGGCCGCTTCCAGGGTGCCGGTGGCCAGAGTCTTGCCGTCGCTGAGACTGGTCATGGCGTGGTAATTGGCAATGAAGCAGTACAGCTCCTGGTGCTCCTGGTAATCGATCATTTTCTTCATCATGCCGAAGTAATTGCCCAGGTGCAGGGAGCCGGAAGGCTGAATGCCGGAGAGAACGCGCATGGTCGGTACCTCTTTGCTTGGTTATATGGGGGTCTACAAAAGAAAGCCGCGGTCAGTTAAGGCCGCGGCTTTTTTGTTTTCCCATCGCCGGTTGTTGCTGGCGGCAAGTTATCTTTCTGGGTGCGCGAACCGTCCTAGACTATGGTTCGGCGCCAACACTGGTAAGGCATATGTAACTTGTTCATAGAGTTCATGGTGGCCAACGTTAGCAGTTCTTCTGCAGCCCGTCAACGGCCAATTCAGCCCTGCCCCACAGCATCCGTCGGAGCGAACATGCTCGCCAGTTGCATCAGTTGCGACAGTTCGATACCGCTTTCCTTGAGCAGGCCAAGAAAGATCGGAAAGAGCTGCATCAAAAACATCTGGTCCTGCATGGCATCTTTTGCCAGTTCCGGTAGGGCATCGAGCAAAAAGGCTTTTTTGGCGTCGCTATCGAGGGCCAGTACGGCCTCTTTCAATTCTTCTGGGGTCATGCGGGATAGATCCTCCTTGACAAAAATTGGGATTTAACCTTCGCCAAAGGCGATCCGGTAGACGTCCCGGTAGTCCTCGGCGAAATGGACTTCGAGGCCCTCTTTCAGATACTCGGGCAGTTCGTCAAAATTTTTGCGATTGTCTTCGGGGAAGATAATCTTGTTCAGACCGGCCCGGCGGACAGCGATGGTCTTTTCCTTGACGCCGCCGATGGGCAGCACCCGACCGGTGAGGGTTAGTTCGCCGGTCATGCCGAGCTTTTTAATCACCGGTTTACCGGTGATCATCGACAGCAGGGCGGTGGTCATGGTGACTCCCGCCGATGGGCCGTCCTTGGGAGTGGCCCCGGCCGGCACGTGCAGATGGACGAAGTGTTTGTCGAAGAATTCCGGATCGATGCCGTATTCCTGCAGATGGGCCATGACGTAGGAATAAGCGATCTCGCTGCTCTCGACCATGACGCTGCCGAGCTGGCCGGTCTGCTTAAAACCCTTGGTTTTACTCGGCATGGCCGTCGCTTCGATCTGTAAGGTGGCGCCGCCCATGGAGGTCCAGGCCAATCCGGTAACTACCCCTGGGACTCCTTCAAATAACTCATCTTTGCTAAAGATCGGTTTACCCAGATACTCTTCAACGTTCTGCTTGCCGATGGTGATCCGCTCGGTTTGCCCCTCGGCATAGGCCATGGTCGCTTTACGCATGATTTTCTTGATCAGGTTTTCCAGGGAGCGAACTCCGGCTTCACGGGCATAGCCGTCGATGATGGATCGCAATGCGTCCTTGCGGATCGTGATCTGGGATTTGTTCAGGCCATGATTTTTCAGAGCCTTGGGAATCAGATAGCGGCGGGCGATTTCCAGTTTTTCCTCGAGAATATAACCGGACAGACGGATGATCTCCATGCGGTCGAGAAGCGGCGCCGGAATCGTATCGAGGGTGTTTGCCGTGGCTACGAACATGACATTGGACAAGTCGAAAGGAACGTCCAGGTAGTGGTCGCGGAACGTGGAGTTTTGTTCCGGGTCGAGGACTTCCAGCAGGGCCGAGGCCGGATCGCCCTGAAAGGAGGCGCCGATCTTGTCGATCTCGTCCAACATCAACAGAGGATTAGCGGTGCCGACACTTTTCATGGCCTGGATAAAGCGGCCTGGCATGGCGCCGATATAGGTCCGACGGTGGCCCTTGATCTCCGCTTCGTCCCGCATCCCACCCAGAGAAAATCGGTAAAAAGACCGATTAAGGGCACTGGCGATGCTTTTGCCAACGGAGGTCTTGCCGACGCCGGGGGGGCCGACCAGGCAAATAATCGAGCCGGAAATATCGCCCTTCATCTTACCGACAGCGATGAACTCGAGAATTCGGTCCTTAACGTCCTTGAGGCCGTAGTGGTCTCGATCGAGAATCTTTCTGGCTCGGGCCAGATCGTAGGAATCCTTGCTGAACTTGCCCCAAGGAAGGATGGTCAGCCAGTCGAGATAGTTGCGGGAAACCGTGTATTCGGGCGATGACGGATCCAACAGGCGAAGTTTTTCGATCTCTTCGTCGATGGTCTTTTGGGCTTCTTCGCTGAGGGTCAGCTTTTGCAAGCGTTTCTGGAATTTTTCGATTTCGCTGGTCTTGCCCTCTTTTTCCAGACCGAGTTCTTTTTTGATCTCTTTGAGCTGCTCGCGAAGGAAGAACTCCCTCTGCTGCTTGGAGACCTTGGCTTCAATTTGTTTGGAGATCTTGGTCTGCAAGCGGGAAACTTCCAGCTCTTTTTTCAACAACACCAAGACCTTGTCGATGCGTTTGCGAACATCGAAGGTTTCGAGAATCTGCTGCAGTTCCGGCCCGTCACTGGAGGTCAGGTTGGCGGCGAAGTCGGACAAGCGACCCGGATCGTCCATACTCTGTCGGTTGAGAAACAGCTTGATCTCTTCCGAATAGAGGGGGTTGATCTGCACCAACTCCTTTAGGGCGGTGATGATGGCCATGGAATAGGCCTGCAACTCGGCATTGACCGACAGCTCGGCGGCAAAATGATAGCTGACGTGGGCAAAAAGCCCTTGCTTTGAGGGCACTATTTCATCGACGCTGAAGCGCTCCAGGCAGTTCATCAGTAGATGGATGCTGTTTTCGTCCGTATGCAATACCTTCATGATCTTGCCGACCACGCCGATCCGATACATATTTTCCACAGAATCGGGTTCTTCCGGGTCTTTGGCCAGCACGAAACCGATGGTTTTGGTCGGGCTTTCGGAGGCTCGTTGGGCCATGGCCAGCTGCGGTTTGCCGCTCAGGACCATGGGCACCAGGGTGCCGGGAAAGGCGGGCCGAGGCCGCAGCAGGATGATGGGCAGGGTCGGCGGCAGCGAGTCGCTGGCCAATACCAGGGCGTCCTGCGTTTCTGGTTCGCTGTCCTCTTCTTCGGAATCGACAAGACCGTCTTCGCTATCGAGAATGGGGGGGATGTTTTCAGGCTTTTCCTGTTCGTCGCTCATATATTGCCCTCTCCTTAAAAATACCGTAATAGGATAACGGCAAACTAATCATTGCAACTGGGAATGTCAACCGCTTAGGTCCTATAGAGAGCCCTTCGTTGCTGGGCATTGGGCAGCTCAACGAAGGGCCGGCTGCTGCAGGCTTCCTGAAAGGCTGAGGCGGCGGCTGCCGTTTGGGGCGCTGCTTCCGACCAGTGATAGTAGCTCTCGCAGAGTCGGGTCGAGGCCGGTTCCGGGACGCAGTTCGAGGGTCAGGTTGAGCCGGGTGGCCGCTGGCGATGGGCCGATCAGAATGGTCCCTTGGCCGCTGCCCTCCAGAGCTCCCCCCTTCAGGGAAAGCTGTTTCAGTCGCAGGGTTTTGCCCTGGCCATCGGCCTGCAGAACCAGGCGGCCGAGATCGATGCTGCCGCCGGCCACGCCGTAGGCCTCCAGACCGGAAAGGCGAACCCGGTTCAGGGTCAGGTTCAGGCTTCGCTCACCGGGCAATTGCAGCGGCAACAGGCCGCTGAAACGGCTGTCCTCCAGTACCCCCTGAATAACCGGCCCGCCATTGATCTGCAGGGTCTCCTGTACGGTTACCTGATCGGCAAGCAGGGTGGTCTGTCCGTTGCGGCGGGAGGTTCCAGTGAGGGTGCCGCCGTTCAGGCTGGCCCGATAACGCAGGCCAGGGGCGTCGCCCAGTAAGGTGAGCCACAGGGGCGAGATCTGCACCTTTCGTAAAGGCAGAGAACGATCGTAAGGTTTGGGAAAGGTTAGATCGAGCTGGCTGCAGGCCAGCCCGGGCGGAAACAGCAGTTTCGGTGGTGAGAGTTGCGCCTGCAAACCGTAGCTCTGGGCGAGTTCCAGTTCCAGGCGGGCTTGCAGGGTACGACTGGGAAATGCCAGATAAAAGCTGATCAGTGCGGCAAAAAGCAGTAACAGCGGGGTAAGCAGCCACCAGCCCAAGCGATCACTTAACAGGCGGCGTAGGGAAATCGTGCCGATCATGAACTCCTCCGATAGCTGGCAAAGGTTATCACCACATCGAGCAGGTCGCGGTCATCGAAGCGCGGTTTGATGCGCAGGGTTTTGACCAGCATCGGGGCCGGTGCCGTGTCAGCCACAAACAGAAGTTGCACCAGTTGGTTGAGGCGGATTTTTTCCAGTTTAACCTCGACCGCTTCTTCGCGAAAGCCTTCCAGGGTGGTGGCCGGCTGCGGCCGCATGGAGGTCAGGCTGTCGCGCCCGGCCAGGCGGATACTGGCCGCTTCTACGAAGGACAGCAGCGAAAAGTCGCCGCTGGAGGCCAGACGGCGCTCACTGGCGGCCAGTTGTTGCTGCAACTGCTGATATTCCTGCCCGAGTTGACGAACTTCAGTCAGCTGGCGCCGTTTCGAAGCGATTTTGGTATCGAGACGCCCAAGGGCTGCTCGATAGGGGGCGACAATGCCGAAGATGAAGAGCAGCACGACGACGATTACGGCGCCTGCCAGCAGCGTGAACCGTTCTCGCTGGCTGAGTTGGTTGAACTGATTCAGATTCATGGATTTACCCCCCCGCTGAAGGTGAGGTTGAGACGAAAATTGATGCGTTGGTTGTCGATGCTGGTCTTGGCATCGCTGATCTGGGCTTCGCCAAGCAGAGGCGACTGCTCAAGGCTGCGGGCGATGCGGTTGATATCATCGTAGGAACCGGTGGAGCCTTCCAGGCGCAGGCCGTCGGCAGCGTAATTCAAATGGTCGATATCGACACGAATATCTTTCGGCATCCGGTCCGAAATCTCCTGCAAGACCGCCAGGGCCGACCCGCTGCTGCCGACCCCGAGCAGCCGTCCTTTGCTGCGTAGTTGACCGATGGCCTGGCGCATCTGCAAGGGAATGTCGACGATGGTTTGGGTTGCGGGCAGGGTGCCGCGGAACAGGCTGGTCAATTGCTGCTGTAGAGCCTCGGCCTGCTGAGCCTTGTGAGCGTAACCAAGCCATGCTGAACCGCTGGCGATGGCCAGGGTCAAGGCCAGGATCGCACCGGCAACCACCAATTTTTTCTTCAGCGCGGCCCATTCGCCCTTCAGGGCAAAGGCACCGCGGCGAAAGTTGCCGCCGTCTTCACTGTCAGAACGTAGGGCGCGCCAGGCCAGAGTCACCGCCGGCAGAAATTCGGCGGAAACCGACTGTCCTTCCAGCGTCCACTCAGGGATCTCCGCTTGCTGATCCTGCTGGCGTAAGGCTTCTAGAAGGGCCTGGTCTGCCTGGGAACCGAGTAGGTAGAGGGGGAGTCCGCTCAAACGGTGCTGGGCCTGCAACATGTGGCTCTGCTGTAGCAGCCAGGTGGGTCGCTCCAGACCGGATGGGACTTGTGAAAAGAGCCGATAATCGGCAGTGTGACCCTGTTGCAACAGGGCGATGACGGTTTCCTCCTCGCGCAGCAAAACCACGATGGCCGTTTCGCAGCGATCGGCCATGGCCTGCGGCATGGCGAAGGGAGCCAGGTCGAGGAGTTGCAGGGGAATGCCCTCGGCTTCGAAGGGTTCCAGAAAGGCCGCTACCGCACTTTCCGGCACGGCGCTGGCCGCTACTCGGCAGCCTTCCTCCTCCGCTTGCCGGGCATGGGTTACGATCATGCAGTCCTGTTCGGCAACGGGCAACTGGGAGGCCATGGCGAAGCGCATGGCTCCCTCGATCTTTTTCGGATCCTCAAAGGGATAGTGAAGCCAGCGGGAAAATCCGGCTGCCGCAGGCAGAGCCGCAGCCAGGCGGTCTCCGTAGATACGGGTGTTTCCGCTTAATTCGCGCAGAGCCTGACGCAACTCTTCCTGGTCGGACCAGGGCCGTTTGTCGGTGGCGAGGAGCTGCGGGCCGTCCGAGTCGTAACCGGCAATGGCCAGCCGTACCCAGCCCCGGTCGATGTCGATGCCGATAAATCGTTTATCCATAAGCGGTCAATCAACCTTGAAATAGAGGATTTGGTTCCCGTCTTTTTTAATGTCGGCCTTCAGGGTGCTGTTGCCGCTGCCGCTGCCGGTTTCGGCCCAGGCCGTCACCCGATAGCTGCTGCTGTTGATCTTAATGTAGCGGAAGATGAAGCCGTAGCTCTGTTCCAGCTCCGGCAGTTCTTTAAGCTGGCGAATGGCCGTCAACGGCGCCTGCTGGCGGGCGCTGACGATAGCGGCGGCTGCTTCCGATTCCATTTCGTCGGCCAGGGCCAGCAGCAGTTCTGGACTGGCGGTATTGACGTTAACCAGTCGGTCGCCCCAGATGGTGACATGGGGAAGGAGCCGTTTCAACAGTTCGGGTGAAAAACCTCGCACTCGCAGCAGTTCCTGCAGTTCGTCGAAGGCACCGTTCTTGATCGGGTAAGGGTTGGCCAGCCCCTGATAATAGTCGTTTTCGGCACCTAGGTCTTCGGGGTCGTCGTCCGGGTCGAGCCAGTCGATCAGAGCAGCGGTCAAATCGGCGCCTTCGTTGATCTCCAGCTTCTCAAACAGCCGCAGCAGCCGTTCCTTGATCACCACGTCTGTGTTGCCCTGGCTAGTGACCAACCGGTTCAGGTTGAGGCGTCCGTCGTGGTCCTCAATGGCGATGGAGACCACCCCGTCTCCCACCGGATAGTCGCTGATGGCCTGGGCCCAGGTCTCATCCCGACTATCGTGGTCGTTGGTGTCCTCCTGCAGCAGCATGCGGCCGAAGCGAACTCCGCCCTTGGCCAGATAGTAAGCCTTGGTGCGATCGCGAAAACTTTCTGCCAGGCGCAAATCGACCAGGGTCGAGAAGGCGAAGTCGCTGAGCAGGGCGGTGAGCAAGGTCACCACTACCAGCACCAGTAAAAGGACGGTTCCCTGTTCCTGCCGCAGACGATTCATAGGCTTTTTTGCAAGGGTGCCAGTTCAATGGCGGTCAGAAAGGGTAGCGCCCCATTGACTCCTTTGACCGTTAGAGTCAACTCCACCAAGTCCGGCAGGCCTCCTTGTTCGGTGCTGCTCCATTCCTGTTGCCAGTCCGCCTCCCGTCGAAATCGCAGCTGCAGATCTTCGATGCCGGCCGCCAATCGTTGTTCCGGTCTTTCGCTGGCCGGTTGGCTGTTGAGAGGATATTCGTCCCGTAGCAGGACTTTTTCGCCCTCAACATCTTTAGCTAGCCGGTAACGCACCACCACGATGCCGCTGCCGCCGGAGGCAGGGGTGGCAGCAGTGGTTGCCAGTTGCAGAAAGGGGGCACCGTTCTCATCCCGCCCACCGGCGAAGAGGCTACCGGTGGTGGGCGCACTGTAGTAGGCGCCCCTTAGCTCCCTTGCCAGCCGTTCGGTAATCACTCGAGCCAAGTGAAAGGCTTCACCTTCGGCGCTGAGGCGGTCGCGGGTGCGGCTGACCGAGGTGGCGATGCCGTAGGTCGTGGTCAGCAGCAGGGCGCTGACCGTTACGGCGACGAGCATCTCTATGAGGGTAAAGCCTCTGTCGGTCATGAGCTTCTCTCAACGGAACAGGAAGGAGGTCAGATCGACCGCCTCGTTATTCTGTTCATTGCCCCAGGCAACAATGACTTTGACCTCGATAGTCGAGGGCAGGGGCGTTTCAGCGACGGTAAAGTACCAACGGTACTCTTCAAAGGGGGCCGCGAAGGATTCGGTAGCACTCTCTTCGGGCAGGCCGGAGGTTTCAAATTCGGCCATTTTGTATTGGGCCAGCATCGT
>LGVF01031178.1_pt1 | contig 12414 bp, 12 predicted proteins | sample 469901 | NCBI WGS metagenome assembly LGVF01 (sample SAMN03893561, study PRJNA290197) | marine sediment metagenome | material: sediment; isolation source: combined push core samples #3730, #5133, and #5579 collected at Hydrate Ridge | place: Pacific Ocean: Hydrate Ridge | reverse complement strand
TTAAGTTGCTTTTGCAACAAATTTACAAGAGACCTAACTCACAAGCTGTCACTATTTAGTTTTCAAAGATCAAGTTCGAAACTTTCTGCAGTTCGCCTGAGGCGGACAAGAAAAGTTCTCGCTGTTTTAGAATGAAATCTTATAAAATATCTATTGAATGGTGTCAAGCATTTTTTTTGTTTTTTTTCTAATCTGAAAAAAAAAGTTTCTTTGTTTAATTGATACTCTCGCAGCATGCAACAGGAGATATTTCATCTATCCATATAATCTACCTAAAACTTATAATTGTCAAGCAACATTTTTAGGTGATGTCCCCATTTAGTTGACACTTTGCTTTGAAAACCAACAACCCTTGTAATATCCATTTATGATCTGCTATTCCTGCCGCCATTGCCGGGGTTTTGGGCAAGTACCTTCATGCTATTTATTTAGCATCTAATCTTTATTGTGTGAAAACGTTTTTTTCCCGCTCTTAACAATATTTCCTCATTATCAAGGTCATTCTCGCTTATCATATATTCGGTTGAATTAATTCGATTGTTATTTATATATGCTCCCCCCTGCCTGATTAACCTCATTGCCGCACTTCCTGATGAGGCAAGCCCTACAAAATGAAATAATTTAAATGCAGGAATGCCTGCCTGGATCCGCTTTAAATCAACAAAGGAATGCGGCACTGAAATATCATCAAAATCGGCATTATCTCGGGGGATAGTGCTTGTCGGCATTATTCTCTCGGGTACAATACGGGCGCCAAACATACTCGCGGCTGCATGATAAGCTTTTATTGCCTCCCGTCGGCCATGAACAAGTTGAGTGGTTTCGAAGGCAAGTACAGTTTTAGCGCTGTTTAAAACATCATACTCCAGGTTTTCAACATCTCTAATTTCATCCATAGGCAAAAAAGTATAAAGAGCCAAAAAACGAATAATATCATTATCATCTATATTGATCCAATACTGATAATATTCGTATGGACTCGTTCTTTCAGAATCAAGCCACACAGCCCCCTTGGCTGTTTTCCCCATCTTTGCTCCGCTGCTTGTAGTAATCAATGGAAAGGTTATGCCAAAAACGGTCTCCCGACGCATCTTTCGAATAAGCTCAATACCGCTAATTATATTTCCCCACTGGTCGCTTCCTCCCATCTGCAGCCGGCAGCCATGGTTATCAAAAAGATTTAGGAAATCATATGCTTGTAAAAGCATGTAATTAAATTCAACAAAGTTCAACCCTTCTTCCGATTCAAGGCGCATCTTATAGCTTTCCGCCTTTATCATTCGATTGACGCTGAAATGCCTTCCGATGTCTCTAAGAAAAGGTATATATCTTAATTCGGTCAACCAGTCGGCATTGTTTAATATATGGGCTTTCCCTTTGCTGAAATCAATAAAGCGAGAGAGTTGCTTTTCTATCTCCAGTGCATTATGTTCCACTATTTCAGGTGTAAGCAGCTTTCGCGTCTCAGTCTTGCCGCTCGGATCTCCGACAAGCCCAGTCCCGCCTCCAATAAGAGCTATGGGACGGTGCCCATGTTTTTGCATATGGGCAAGCGACATTATAGGTACGAGACTTCCAATGTGCAAACTTGATGCTGTTGGATCAAAACCGATATAGCCCGTAATATTCCCTTGACCAAAATATTCAACCAACTCATCATCATGGGTAGTTTTTTCAATAAAACCACGCTCATAAAGAATATCGATTAAATTATCCATACACTTTCCTTATTTATTTGCATATTCCACTGCTCTGGTTTCTCTAATAACTGTAACCCTGATCTGGCCCGGGAATGTTAATGACTCTTCAATCTTTTTTGCAATATCTTTGCTTAAAAAAACGGACTCCTCATCTGAAAGTATTTCACTTTCAACTATTACTCTAAGTTCCCTGCCGGCCTGAATAGCATAAGTGTTGGCAACTCCTTTAAATGAATTAGCTATTTTTTCAAGATCTTCCAATCGTTTAATATAATTTTCAAGTAATTCTTTTCGCGCTCCCGGCCTTGCCCCGGAAAGCCCGTCAGCAGCCTGTACCAACAAATCATAGACTGAAACAGGCGGTATATCTTCATGATGAGCAGCTATGGCATTTACAATTTGTGGAGATTCACCAAATCTTTTAGCAAGCTTCGAGCCGATCAAAGCATGTGGTCCTTCGACCTCGTGATCCACGGCTTTTCCAATATCATGCAACAACCCCATACGTCTTGCAAGTTTTTGATTAAGTCCTAATTCAGAGGCCATAATACCGCATAAAAACCCCACCTCAACCGAATGCTGCAAAACATTCTGCGAATAGCTTGTGCGGAATTTTAATCTGCCAATAATCTTAATCAGCTCATTATGAATACCATGAACTCCTAAATCAAAGACAGCCTGTTCTCCTGCCTCCTTTATTGCCAAATCAATTGACTGCTCAACCTTTTTTACAACATCTTCTATCCGCGCCGGATGTATTCGACCGTCTGATATCAACTTCAAAAGTGAAAGGCGAGCCACCTCTCGCCTGACAGGATTAAAACCCGACAGGATAACCGCCTCAGGAGTGTCATCTATAATAAGATCAATGCCTGTAGCAGCCTCAATGGCGCGTATATTACGCCCTTCTCTGCCGATTATACGTCCCTTCATGTCATCGCTGGGAAGTTGCACAACAGACACAGTACGTTCCGCAATAAAATCTCCCGCATATCTCTGGATAGCAGTAGCTATAATTTTTTTTGCTTTTTTATCTGCCTGTTCTTTTGTTTCATTCTCTATTCTTTTTATCTGTCTGGCAGCTTCATGTCGTGCCTCGTTTTCCATCGCCCTGATCAACAGCTCTTTGGCCTGCCCGGCCGCCAACCCGGAAATCTGTTCAAGCTGTTTTTTTTGTTCTTCTATTAATTTATTATAGTTTGCTTTACTTTGTTCAACCTGCTCAACCTTTCTTACCAACTGCTTTTCTGTTCCTGATATTTCTCTCTCTCTCCGGTCAAGCCGCTCGATTTTTCTATCGGTACCCTCCTCTTTTTGTATCAACCTTCTTTCTGTTTTCTTTAATTCAGATTGAGTCTCTTTTGCTTCAGCATCAAATTCACTCTTCATGTTTAAAAGTCTATCTTTTGCTTCGAGCTCAGCTTCTTTTATCAGTGTTTGTGATTTCCGTTTCGCATCCTCTAACAGCCGTGATGCCTCCAACTCAACAGACTGGAGCTTCCTAGATACAATCTTTCCCTTCACCCAACAGGTAATGACACAACCTAACACCAAGCCGATTATGCCAAATAACATATTATATGTATACATTGTCGATCTCCATTGTAATAACCATTCACAAGGCTATAGGCAGGACTAAAGCATACATGTTAGTACGTCGTCGAAAAGTCCGACCGATAACGAAGTGAAATTATTTATCTGAAAGTCTATATACAGCTCTATAAGCTATATGCGTATTGGCAAAAAGTTTGGTGCAAAATTCAGGTATTAAAAAGGCATTTGAAAACTTTTTAGGAGGTCATCAAATTTGATGACGTCGTAAAAAAGACCAAAAATAATCTCCTGTGAGGTGGATTTGGGATGAGATGTTTGGAAAGCTGAATTGGATTGACAATATACTCTTTATTTAGGGTTAACGTCCTTATTTGCAATTAAGGAAAACCCCCGCCAAGCCGTGTTAGAAGGTCTTTGAGCCAAGGCTCAAAGTGGGCGCCTTATAGTTNNATGTTGGGTCAAAGAACATCTTCCAATCACGAACACGGCAGGGGCCGTACCTTCCGCCTATTCATTTGGTTGCGACCTGATAGCTGTCATATATTATGGCATATTAACTTAATGTACGTATTAAGCGTGCTGAACGTTCAGACAGCTTCTGTAGTAATTCCGAATAATTCCTTTTTAGCTCAAAATTTTCATTAGCAATATTTAGTGCGGCTGAAATCAATATCACCAGTTTTGTAATATCGGATGCTTTGCCTGATTGCTGAGTTTCAACCACAGCTACCTCTTTTACCAGTGATTCAGCAACCACTTTTGCCTCTGTGATTTCTGATTCAGCTTTAAATGTATAAGACTGCCCAAATAGCTCTATTGTGACGAGTTGTTCCAATGAATAAGTATTCTCCCTTTCCTATAACCATATCGTATTGACCGCTGGTATTAAGGTTCTAATACATTATTTAATCTAACCAACAAACCATCGACCTTTGACCGCACCAAATCCCTTTCTTCTGAATAAGTCTCTTCCGCCTCAACCCTGGTTTGAAGCTCCTGTTCTAACCCGTCAATTTTTTTTCTAAGGTCTGCATTATCCGCTTCATGTGACTGGCAGGCATCAATCAATTTTATAACTTTTTCTTCAATTTCTTCAAATTGTCGCAAAATGAACTCGTTATCCAAATCTTACACCTCATAATTCATATTTAATCTGTTTTATCAGCTAAAGTCAAGATATTTTACCTAACCTTTTATGCATGATAGCCTCAGCCGTTGTTAGGTCCTCATAGGTATTAACACCTATAACCTCTTCATAATCTCTCCCCACCAGTACACCGACAACCTTTTTTTCCTTATATCCTATTTCGACTATATCTGTAAAATATAGTTCGGATTGAGCATTATCCGATTTTATCTTCCACAAAGAAGTTAATAAAAATCTCTTTTTTACGCAATAGATACCTGTATTTATTGTCTTTATCCTTTGTTGTTCATCTGTTGTATCCGCTTCTTCAATTATTTGTGAAACATGCAAGTCTTCATCCAAAATAACCCTGCCGTAACCTGTAGGATTATCGACTTCAACCGCTAAAAGGGATATATCCCGTTTTGCCTTAATATGATCATCTATAAGCCGTATAACGGTATCTGAACTAAGCAGCGGCACATCACCGCATAAGATAACCACATCTTCTATATGTTCAGGGATATAAGGCAACGCACATAAAACAGCATGACCTGTTCCAAGCTGATCTTTCTGTATAACATAAATCAACTCATTATTTTCCCTTACTATTTCACGTACCTTATTAGCCTGGTTGCCTAAAACCAATATCACATTATTTCCGGCGACCCTTTTTGCTGTTTCAACAACATACATCACCATGGGTTTGCCAAGAATTTGATGCAGCACCTTTGCCTTGCCGGACTTCATGCGTGTGCCCATTCCAGCCGCCAGAATAATAACAGCAACATTTCCCGCAATATTTTGCATCTATCATCAACTTGATTAATTAGTAAAAAAAAAGGGCAAACCATATTATGGTCCGCCCTTTTTTGCAATATTTATAAAAGAATTTACCTGCTATTTCAGGGCAAAAACAGGTTGTATACCAATGATTAAACCCCTACCTTCTTGTGTCAGCAAGCTTAAGACGATGCAGAGCCCTTAGCAAAGCTCCCCTGGCTCTCTCATAATTAATATCCGGTTTCTTTGAGGCCAAACGATCCTCTGCTCGTTTTATTGCCTGTCTAACCCGTTCAACATCAATATCGCGTCTTCTTTCGGCAGACTCGGCCAGCACAGTTACCTTGTCAGGAAGCGCCTCCGCAAACCCGGAACTAATAAAAACATGCTTTTCAACTCCATCTGCAGCCTTATAACGAATTGTGCCCAGCTTAAGAGTTGTCAAAAAAGGTGTGTGGCCGATTAAAACGCCAAACTCTCCAAGCGTACCGGGGGGCACCACAATCTGAACGTCTTCGCTAACAACAGATGCTTCCGGTGTCACTACTTCTAATCGAATATTTCCAGCCATAATTTACCCTCTATATTTTTTATGCAACAGCCATCTCTTTGGCCTTTTCAACAGCCTCTTCTATCCCGCCAACCATATAAAATGCCTGCTCAGGGAGATCATCATGTTTCCCTTCGCAGATTTCCTTAAAACCCCGAACAGTATCTTCAATCTTTACATATTTACCTGGTTTCCCTGTAAAAGTTTCCGCGACATGGAATGGTTGTGAAAGGAATCTCTGGATCCTCCTTGCGCGGCCCACAGTAAGCTTATCCTCCTCAGACAACTCTTCAATGCCGAGAATTGCAATGATGTCCTGAAGTTCTTTATATTTCTGCAACATATTCTGAATTGTACGCGCAACTTGATAATGATCTTCGCCAATATACGCAGCATCGAGAATCCTGGAGGTTGAATCAAGGGGATCCACGGCCGGATAAATTCCAAGCTCAGTAATTGCGCGGGAAAGAACAACAGTTCCATCAAGATGGGCAAATGTTGTGGCAGGCGCAGGATCTGTCAAATCGTCCGCAGGAACGTAAACACACTGAACCGCGGTAATAGAGCCTTTATCGGTTGATGTAATCCGCTCCTGAAGCTCGCCAAGATCAACTGCCAGTGTTGGTTGATATCCAACAGCAGAAGGCATCCGTCCGAGAAGGGCTGAAACCTCTGATCCGGCTTGAGTAAAACGGAATATATTATCGATAAATATTAAAACATCCTGGCCTTCTACATCCCGGAAATACTCTGCAGCAGTCAGCGCAGAAAGCGCTACACGTGCCCTTGCCCCGGGAGGTTCGGTCATCTGTCCGTAAATAAGAGCGGCCTTTGGAAGAACGCCTGAATCCTTCATTTCATGGTAAAGGTCATTCCCCTCACGGGTTCGCTCGCCCACACCGGCAAATACAGATATACCACCATGCTGCATTGCAATGTTATGAACCATCTCCATCATAACAACCGTTTTCCCAACGCCGGCGCCACCAAACATTCCCATTTTACCACCGCGGGGAAACGGCACAAGCAGATCAATAACCTTAACACCGGTTTCAAGAACACGAACCGTTGTGTCCTGCTCTGTAAATTTTGGCGCTTCTCTGTGTATGGGCAACATCTTTTCGTGGCTTATCGGCCCTAAACCATCAACCGGTCTACCAACCACGTTGAGAATACGACCAAGCCCTGCCTCACCAACCGGCATCATTATCGGTTTGCCAGAATCCTTAACAGGCATCCCGCGCACAAGACCGTCGGTAACATCCATAGCAATAGTACGAACAACATTATCACCCAGATGCTGAGCGACCTCAACAACAAGATTGTCCGGTTCATCGTTGATTGTCGCGTTTGAAATCAGTAGTGCGGTAAGGATTGTAGGCAATTTCCCCTGCTCAAACTCAACATCAACGACAGGTCCCATAACCTGTGTAATTTTACCTATGTTCTCTCCCATCTATAGACCTCCAAAATTTGTTATTGGTTCTCCGTTGTTCGATTAACGATTAACAAATAACGATTAACTGTTTTCAGGGATATTACCCTTTAAGCGCCTCAGCGCCACCGACGATATCCATCAAATCGGCGGTAATGGACGCCTGCCTGGCCTTGTTATACGCCAAACTGAGGCTTTCAACCATATCGTCACAAGCTGTTGTTGCATTATCCATAGCGGTCATACGCGCGGCATGTTCGCTTGTTGATGTTTCTAAAAGAGCGCTGTATAACTGAACACAAACATTCTTTGGGAGCATGTCTCCCAGCAACTCATTTGTTGAAGGCTCGCAAATATGTTCCGCAAGATAAGGCTTTTCCTCCTCAGTTGTCTCGTCCTCAGGCAATTCAATAGGCGGTATTGGAAGAATCTGCTTAAGCACAGGAACCTGTCTGGCCATGGTAATAAATTCCGAATATATGACATAAACCTCATCATATTCTTCATCAAGGAATCCATTAACAGCCTTCTCACCAGAAACGGTTGCGATAGTAAATCCAAATTTGGCTCCAACAATCCCAAGGTGTTCGTCCAGGATCGGGATTGCCATTCTCCGGCACCAGTTACGCCCCTTTTTGCCAAAATTCGTAAATACTACTTCGATGTTTTGCTCTGATTTTTCAGCTAAGAATTTTTTAGCCTTTGAAATCAGGTTTGAGTTGAAACCAGCGCATAACCCCCTGTCGGAAGTGCATAAAATAACATTAATCTTTTTCACCTCTTCACGGGGTATTAAAAGCGGGCTGGCTTCCTCTCCTGCCTTTTCCGCAAGACTTCCTAGAACTTCAGAGAATTTAGAGGCATACGGCCGAAACGCCTCCATTGTCGCCTGACTGCTCCGAAGTCTGGAAGTGGCCACCATATTCATGGCCTTTGTAATCTGCTTTGTCTTCTTTACCGCAGTTATTTTTAATTCAACCTCTTTTAATGTAGCCATAGAACTCAGCCCTTATCTTTATATTATTACAGTTATATTACGGGTTACGAGTTAAAATAGTAATCTTTCAGATAGCGATATATATACCTGTTATTTTATGGTATCTTTAAACTCCTCGTGATACGCGTTCAAGGCATCTGACATCGTCTTATCCAGACTATCCGAAATCTCTTTTTTCTCGTCAAGTTCTTTAAATATTTGCGGATACTTGTCCTCAATAAATGGATAAAGACCAGCCTCATATTTTCCCAGAACGTCAAGAGGATAGTTATCTAAAAATCCTTTTGTTCCAGCATAAAGCAGGGTCACCTGCTTTTCCATTGACAGAGGCTGATATTGCGGTTGCTTCAAGATTTCAACCAGTCGTGCGCCTCGAGTCAACTGGGCCTGAGTTGCTTTATCCAGATCGCTGCCAAATGCGGCAAATGCCTCAAGCTCCCGATACTGAGCCAGATCGAGTCGAAGACTGCCGGCCACCTGTTTCATTGCCTTAACCTGTGCCGCTCCACCAACACGCGAAACAGAAAGACCCACATTAATCGACGGCCTGACACCAGCAAAAAACAAAGCCGGCTCAAGATATATCTGTCCATCGGTAATGGAAATAACATTTGTCGGAATATAGGCAGACACGTCACCGGCCTGGGTTTCAATAATAGGCAGGGCTGTCAAAGAACCTGCGCCAAGCTCATCACTGACTTTGGCTGAACGTTCAAGGAGGCGTGAGTGATTGTAGAAAATATCACCGGGATATGCTTCACGGCCCGGGGGGCGTCTCAAGAGCAGAGAAACCTGACGATAGGCAGCCGCCTGCTTGGAAAGGTCATCATATATAATAAGCGCATGCTGACCTTTATCACGGAAATATTCGCCCATTGCACATCCCGAATAAGGCGCTACGTACTGCAGGGTCGCAGGGTCGCTTGCGCATGCAGAAACGATAGTTGTATATTCCATAGCTCCATGCTTCTCAAGAGTGGCATGAACCTGGGCTACCGTTGATTTCTTTTGACCACAGGCAACATAAATACAATAAACATCCGTGTTCTTTTGCGCCAGGATTGCATCAACCCCAACTGCTGTTTTGCCTATCTGCCGGTCACCGATGATAAGTTCCCGCTGCCCACGGCCAACAGGGGTCATGGAATCAATGGCTTTCAAACCGCTATAACATGGTTCATGCACACCTTTTCTCGCAATAACACCGGGCGCTACTACCTCAACCCTGCTGAAATGTTCTGTTTCGATCGGGCCTTTGCCGTCAATAGGTTCACCAACAGCCGAAACAACACGTCCGAGAACTGCCTCCCCCACTGGAACCTGGGCAATACGTCCGGTACGCTTGACCATATCACCTTCTTTAATGTGGATATCTTCGCCCATAATGGCAACACCCACATTATCCTCTTCAAGGTTCAATACAAGCCCTAAAACATTGCCGGAAAATTCAACAAGCTCCAAAGCCATTGCCTTTTCTAGGCCATATATCCTGGCGATACCATCACCTACCGACAACACAACTCCTGTCTCACTTAATTCAACTTTCTTGTCGTAATCTGTAATCTGCTCCCTAATTATTTGACTTATTTCTTCAGCTTTTAGTTCCATTATACACTCTCACCCCTTTTTAAAAAGATTGTCTCATGTTGAGTAATTGTGTTTTTACACTGCCATCTAACACAAGATCTCCAATTCTGGTAACAATTCCCCCGATAAGCTCAGGATCCTGTTTTACCTCAAGAATAACATACTTACCCGTCCTTGTTGACAAAGCATTGCTTATCTTTTCAACGGTTTCGGATGAAAGCTCAGTGGCCGAAACCAGGCTGGCACGAGCAATCCCTTTGAATTCATCAGCAAGCTTATCATAAAGCTCATTGATACTTTGCAAAAATCCCATCCTTCCTTTATCAAAAAGCAACAAAAGGAATGATGCCATAATGTTAGAAGGATTCCATTTGCCGATAATTGCAAGCAATACCTTTTTACGACTTGAAAGATCATAAAGAGGATTGCAAATTGCCTGCTCAAGCTCCGGCGCACTATCAAGTAAACCTGCAATCTCATTTAGCTCCTCCCTATAGGTTTCAGCCTGAGCGTCTTCTTTACCTATAAGTAGAAGCGCCTTGGCATAACGCCGTGCTATAGTCAAATTTTTCATTATGCCACCACCTTCTCTAAGTATTCGTTTATGAGTCTGTCCTGATCTTCGCTATTAATTTCACTTTTGATAATCGCTTCGGCCTTTATAAGGGCATTTTCCGATATTTCTTTCTGTAACTTCGATTTGGCTTGTTTAAATTCACTGTCAATATTTCTTTTGGCTTGCTCTTCAAGTTTTGTAGCTTCTGATTCAGCCTCCTCAAGTATTCTCGCTCTGGCCTCATTACCCTGCTTAACGTATTCTGCAATTATCTTCTCCGACTCCTTATCTAGCAGAGAAAGCTTTTCATTATATTCGGCCAGCTTCTTCTCAGCCTCCTTTTTCTTAACTTCCAGCTCGTCTAACTGATCCTGTATCCCCTTAATACGCCCGTTTAGCGCCTGAGCCACGGGTTTACGTAAAAGATAAAACAGGGCCGCAGCTAAAACAGTAAAATTCATGACCTTGTAAGTATCTGTAGCCACCCAACCTTTTGCCTCATGTTCTCCTCCGGATGAGCCCCAGACACCTCCGGAAAATATCAAAACTGCGACGGCAATTGTCACAACTGCAAGCAAATTACGCTTCCAGCTAACACCAGGCTCTTTTTTATTAAACAGCTTCATTATTAAAAAGCCCTCCCCAGAATTTTTTGGCCAATAGCGTTTGCAAATGAATCAAGTTCTTGCCGCAATGACTCACTGACGCTCTCTGCATCCTTTGCAATTTTTGTGCGAATCTCCGCCAGATTTGCCTGAGCCTTTTTATTTATTTGTTCAATTATCTCTCTTTCTTCATCAGCGGCTTCCTGCAACAAAACCCCTTTTTCATTCAATCCCTTAGCCTTTGCCTCCTTAATTCCCAGGCTAAAGGCATCATCCTTTTCCTTAACATCCTTCCCGATCGTATCGATTTTCTGCTCGAAACCGGTAATTTTTTCCTTTCTTTGGATCAGAACCTTCCGAATCGGATTATATAAAACGACATTTAAAATCCATATTAAAAAGATAAAATTCGCGATTTGTATAAAAAGTGATCCATCGACACTAACCATAAGAAATCCTCCGTCAGATTGTTATAATAGAGAGTTATTGACTTTCAGATAAATAATTTCACTGGGTTATCGGTCGGACTTCTCGACGACGTACTAACATGTGCGCCCTACTCGAAGTCCTCCCTCCATCCTTGTGAAATGAATTATCTAAAAGTCTGTAGATTAGGTTTTTGATAAAAAAATCGTCTCTATGACTCCTATCTCCTATAGCACCCACAACAGGATATTGTCAAAGGTTTTTTTTACTTTTTATTTCCCTTTTCAATTATTCTATCAAAAACCGCCTCATACTTATATTCATTAAGATGCCAATACAGATCATCACAGTTATTATTGATGAACCACCATAACTGATAAACGGCAGAGGAACTCCAACAACCGGCATTAATCCCATAACCATACCGATATTTATAAAAATCTGCCAAAATAGCAATATAGTAATTCCGCTGGCAAGTATGGCGCCGAAAGTATCTCTGCACCTATAGGCAATACTCAAACCCCGAACAACAAGTATTAGAAAAAAAAGAATAATTACTAAAGAGCCAATAAAACCCCACTCCTCGGCCAGCACTGAAAATATAAAATCGGTGTGCTGTTCAGGCAAAAAAGCAAGTATGTTTTGAGTTCCTTGCAAAAACCCCTTTCCGGAAATCATGCCGGAACCAACGGCGATTTTGGATTGAATAATATGATAACCGGCGCCAAGCGGGTCTCTGTCAGGGTTCAAAAATGTTAATATTCGTTGCTTTTGGTATTCTTTCAATAAAAATGATGTAAGGGGGATAGAAATCAAGCAAAAAACGGTGATATATATATACGAACGTTTTTCAATTTTTACAAAAACGGTCATTGATCCTGCAATCAATATAACTAGAATGGCCGTCCCTAAATCCGGCTGGTTAACTATCAAGACAAAAGGGATTAATGTAAATATTAAAGGCTTTATTAGTTCGCGCAATGTTAAACCACCGATATTTGCATGCTCAGAATAATGACGGGCCAAAATAATTATTACAGCTATTTTAACTATCTCGGACGGTTGAATTGAAACCGGCCCCAATATCAGCCAGCG
>LGVF01223869.1_pt1 | contig 12429 bp, 10 predicted proteins | sample 469901 | NCBI WGS metagenome assembly LGVF01 (sample SAMN03893561, study PRJNA290197) | marine sediment metagenome | material: sediment; isolation source: combined push core samples #3730, #5133, and #5579 collected at Hydrate Ridge | place: Pacific Ocean: Hydrate Ridge | reverse complement strand
GGCCTACCTCATTGCAGGCAAACTTGATTTCAGATTACCCACTTGAGACAGCGAGGGGCCATATTAAACAACACCCACAATATTCATTGAAACCCTAATGGACTTCGACAGAGGATTTAAAGCTATAATTCAGTATTCGATAAGATGTATCAACATAATAGCTACACCAAGCAACTATTCCAAACCATTTCGTGCCATCTTCAACCAAGTACTCCCAGTGCCCAATTTTCTGTAAAACTCCATGGAACAAACTATCAACAACAACAGACGAACCAAGAAAAACAAAAGACAGAGCTAGTATGCTAAATCTTGTTTTTAGTATTATTTTCCGAAACTGAAACATATAAAAAATGACATAGACTCCTAAGACTAAATAAATAACTTTTTCGTTTATTCTTAAATATTTTGGGGCAAGGTATTCATGTATTTGAAACAAATCGTCAAACATCAAATAAGCTGTTAAAATACTTGAGGAATAGAGGAAGCTTCTCTCCTTCCCATAGTTATCATTAGATATAGTTGAAGCGACAAAAAAACAGATCGCTAAAACCACACACCACAGCAGGACCCCAAGGTTTGAAAGAAACCCTGAAAGTGGATGCATGTTTGCTAGCGCGGCAACATCTTTTGTCATAACCTGCACATATGTCCCCCGAACCAAACTAACTGCACATACAAACAACAGTGAAGAGACAGCAAAAATAAAGGTAAAAAACAAGTGTCGTTTAAAAATCTTATTCATAGAAACCCTAAAGATAATTTAGCACAAAAGATTTCCAACTATACCAACAAAGTTAGCTTATATATTTTCATTCATACATTCAACTCTCTAGCACAACAGCTGACTTATCCAACTAATAATAGTTGAGGTTTTTAAACTAAAGTCATTCATGAAGGCGATTGTTGTTTTCAAACATCAATTCTTGGCGTGCCACATCTATGCTTTTTGGCAGGCCCTTCCCTTTAGTGGAGCACCAGACGATGAACCAGCTGACTTTATCATTCCGCACTACTTACCTAGAATCTTTCTGCCTCCACAAGATAAAAACCTTATGAAGTAAATACTTCCCAATACCAACCATCTTCTATATCGGGAATATTCCTACCTAATCTTTATACAGTAAAATATTATCTAAGGCCCTTCGAATGCAAATCGGCAGCATAAGCAATACCCACAGAACCTCGGTATAAATCATGGTAATAGTAAGCGCGCAGGCGAGAAGGATCGCTAGGGAAACAATGGTCGAAAAATAGTATTGAGCAAAGAGGTCGGCTTCAGCTGCAGGAAGGCTTCTAATATCTCTATATACTTTCCTCAGATTGGCATAAGCCTGATAGAGCATAAGAGTAAACAATCCAATACCAAAAATGCCCAGCTCAACAGCACATTTTACATAGGTATTATGTGAGTCCTTGCCTTCAAGTTCGGGGACATAGCGACCAATGGTCTGATACCAATTGCCCGGGCCAATACCCAGGGGATGGTCAATAAAGATCCGCCCTCCAGCCTTCCAGAGCTCAAGTCGATTGGAGGAGGAAGAGTCCATTTCTGCCTGGGATGTAGAAATTGACAAAATTCGGTCAATAAAAAACGAATCAGTTATGTAGACAACCCCTATTATCCCTACAACCATGAGGATAAATATCTTTTTTCGATGCTGTTTTGGCGCAAAAAAACAGGCAACAAGAGCGCCGGCAGCAAGCCCTACAAACGCTCCTCTACTGCGACAAAGCACAACCGCATTGGCAGTAAAAACCGCGCAAAGAAATCCGTAGAGTTTGCCGTACCAACCGCTACGCAAAAACTGAATACCGATGATCGGCAGCATAGCCGCCATAAATGCCGCGAAAAAGTTAGCTTCGGCAAAATCTGCCCCACCGATGCCTTCGAGTCGTCCGCCGACAAAAGCACTATAAGGTACGTTCCAGGCCTTCATCCCCAGAATCAAGGAGATGGTAGCAAAAACCCAGAAAAGACCATTTAATTTGCGAATATCGGTAACCACATGGGTCATCATCAGGCAAAAAATAACAATTTTGGTGAATTTAATGGAAGGATGATCGGTGGATGCATAGCGTCCAACGGTATCCCCCCCTAAAACAACCGTCAACCACACCACCCCCAATAAAAAGAGCAGCAACATTTCCTGATCATAAAAAGATTGCCTGCCAAATTGCAGCTTGTTACGTTGCAGCACCATACCGATCAAGGTCGCCAACGCCAGAGTTAAGGAATACCTGACACCAAACCGGGAAAAAGGTGCTGCCCACCATTGATCGTTTGGATTGATGCAATAATCGGCGATGTAACCATAAATTCCCAAATGGGGCAAAAACAGGGCCCCTACGGCACAAACCATAAAGCCGCCTATAAACAACAGACCTTTAATCGACACGCTGGCTGTCTCCTTCGGCCGAACATGTTTCAGAAACCAGCGTTTCCAGATCCTTAACCTCAGCGATCATCCGCTCCTCCCAAGTCCAGAAAGTAGAAGAAAGCTTTTTCTGAGCTTGGCCGAGTTTCTCCCGCAAAGCGTTATCCCGGCAAACCTCAGCAAGACACTGACCCAGAGCTTGTGTATCACCTTTATCTGCTAGCAGTGCGTTTTCCCGGTGATGCAATAGATCGCCCGTGGAAGGGTCAATTACCGAAACCACCGGTAGCCCGGCCCAGGCAGCTTCATAAAGGGGATTACAGCGGTTGGTGACGTCGTTAGTAATCATGAAAACATCGGCATTGTTCATCAAAGCCCATATATCGTCGTGAGCTACCGCCCCTAACCAGACTACGCTGTCTATGAGACCGAGTTGTTCCGTCAAAGCCAAAAGAGATTCTTTTTCCGGCCCATCGCCTGCAATTACTAGCTGGCAGTCGACCCCCTCCTCCCTGCACTCGACCAATGCCCGGAACATACGATCTATGCGTTTCCAGTAACTGAGCCGCGAACAGGAAACCGCCCACTTGCTTTCAAGGCGCAATTTGGAACCAAAGCGCTCAACAAGATCTTTTCTGGTATCTTCAGGTAGCTGCGATGGCGGTTCTACACCATTTTGCCAGAAACGGAACCGATGATCAGGAATATTGAATTTACAGGCAACCTCATCCCCACGAGTACCGTCATTGGCGCAAATCAGCAGCGATGAGGGAACCAGATAACCGGCCGCGGCGGTAGGATAACGAAGACTGACAAAAGGCTTTTTCATCAGATCGGCCAAAAAAGTGCCATACAAGCGGGTAACATTGGGCACCCGCCACCAGTTGCCCAGCAAAAAGCCGGGCAGCGCCGCATACTGATTATGGGCGTAGACAAGCTGAGGTAAAAAGCCTTCACGGCGCACGTTCAAAGCCTTTCGCCCCAAACTACAAGCCAGTCCCAGCAGCATGAGCATATTCAAAAGCCACCGAAGAACATAAGGTACTGAGTCCTGCTTGCCGAGTCGGCGGGCCTGGACACGAAGTTTTTTCAGTAGGGGTAGCCAACGGCAGGGGGCAAAATGAACGGAAAGATTCTGCCCTTCCGGGATAAACAAGGGCTTGTCATCATCAGAAAAGGGATCGTACTTCGGCAATACCAGTTCAATTACGTGTCCGGCGGCGACATGACCTTTGAGAGTTTCCCTGAGAGATGGCATCCCTCCTTTGCCATCCATTGACCAGACAGGCAATGCTGATACATGCAATATTCGTAAGTTATTATTTTTCTTCATAGTACATGTCCCGCAGAGAATGGTTAGCCCATATAAAAAGCTGCTTCCGGCCTGGGAATCTCAACCAAGGCCTCCACCACTTCCGCACACCAAAACGCTTGAAAGTATTCTTATAAACTAGATTTGAAGCGTGGGATAAAAAGAGAAATAAATTTAACCGAATCCACCCTGGTGGTGAGATGCCCCTGGACATCAAATAGTTACGAAAGCTCTTGCGAGCAAGAGCAGTGGATGGCCACCGCAAAGGTGAATTAGATGAGGTATCTTTTTTCCGGACCCCAAATAGCCCTCTAGGAACTCCAGCCTCTTCAATAAGTCTTCGAGCTATAGGTCGATCATAATCAGTTCCCAAAGTCCAAGGTTTCATCTCGTCCAGAAAATTAATCTTTTGAATTTGTCTTGCTTTCTGTATTCCCCACCAAGGGACTACACTTACAAAAAAACCTTGAATGATACGAAATTCCGACAATATTTCATTCAACCCACCTTTAGGCTCTGTAATTTCTTTAGCCTGACGATCCCATACTACATCGCCATATCCCCCGCTAAAAAAAATGGAAAGCGTTCCAGGGTAATCAAAAACGGAAAAGTTCCTTCCTCCGGGGGTTCCTGAACCAGCCCAAAGAGATATTTCCTTCTTATATTTTTTTCTATCTTGCCTATATAATTCGCATTGGAGACCTAATAATTCCGCTATATCCTTTCCAGAATCCGAGCCTCTCCAAAAACTAGTAGAATTGGCAATTGACACAGCTTTATAACAACCAGCATTTTTTGCAACAACTGCAGTTGCAATTGAGTCATATCCTGATGACAACCCTACAAGCATTTCAATATTGCTTTTTCTAAATGATGACCTTGAGTTCTTTCCAATTTTAACGGCACCATCTTTTAGATACTTCTCATATGATTTATAATCATAGAAATTTGCTTTACAGCAAGACTTAGATATTTCATGCAATTCCCCAGACCTATAAACAAGGTTATTAAAATAAACCATATGAATACATGGACCAATTGAGGGAATTTTCTTTTTACAACTAAAAATACCTTTTATTTGAAGACTTTCGATATCTTCACTATAAAATTCATAATCACTTTGGAGAGAAAGGCCAGAGGCACTTAGTAATCCAGGCAGAGTATTGCTAATAAATATTATTCCATTAATATTAACATGCCACAAACGATCAACACCTGTTGATGAACTAACAAAAACAATTTCATTTTCTCTTTTACGTATGCCTGATCCAAATACTAACTCTGTTTTATCAAAATCACCAAATTCGAATTTCCCATCCCATACAGCTTCAACCGCCCAATCCTGGCCGATTTCCACCATAGGCCCATGGCGAAGAAATACCTCATTTTTATCTATCTCAGCAACCCAGGCAAGTTTAGGCCATGACTGTTTAAGTTCAAAATCAAGTCTCAACACGAGATGTCGTACTCCATTTAATTCAAGAAACGATATATTTAAAAACAATCCAATTCATACTATTTTTTTAAGAGCGAACGTATCGCTTAGACAAAGTACTAATGACTCGCCCTGCTACGCGCCGACGAACATCAACCGGCAATAAAAAGGCAACAGCAATTAGACCCCACAAAAAGCTAACCAATAAGACATGAGCACAAAAAGCAACCCAGGTTTCAGGCATCCAAAACCTGAGAAAAAACACACAAATCAGCGAAAGAAGTCCAGAAGCGAACACACCAGGCACAACAACCGAAACAAAAAACTTCCAACCTATCACCTCAACCTTTCGGCAGAGATAAAAAGGCACCCAAAAGCTTGGCACAACAAGTCTGGCCACCAGCGTGCCCGCAGCAACGCCAGCGATACCCCACTCAAGTACTAGGACAAAAAACAAGGAAAACAAAATATTGAAAGCCGCCTCAATCATGGACAAAACTGCATTGAAATGGACGTGCCCAATTGCAGCCAGAACACTCTGACAAGGGATAATATAAAGTGAGGGAAATTTTGAAAGAGCCAGCAGGGTCATGACCCCTGCAGCCGATGCAACGGCCCGTTGATCAAACCCATCCTGAAGCATCCAAAGGTTCATAAATGGCTGGGCATAAAGAACCAAACCGACATAGGCGAGCAGACCAACGCAAAGAGATACCTGTAATTGACGCAATAAAAGATGCCGGACTTCCACCAGGGTACCACCGGAAACTGCGCGCTGAATCGAAGGGAAAAAGGTCCCTCTGATAAGCAAAATAAAGGTCGCCGAATAATAAAGGAGCATGGCCCCAACACTGTATTCCCGAACATCGGACACACTGAGTACTGCGCCAACAATGACCAAATCGCTTTGCCCAATAATTTTGACCGCAGCACTGGTGATGAAGGAAGCAAAACCATAGCCGAACAACTCTTTCAGTCGATTCCTTGCGTAGAGGAAAGGGAAACTACGCAAGCCAAGATGGACCCTGCCGGCATAGAAACGATTGCCGATAACTGCACAGAAGTTGCTTACAATCAGCGACCCTGCCAGCCCCCATAGCCCCCACCCCGCCAACAAAGCATAAACAGTTGTAACCGTTCGGATAATCAGCACCACAAGGTCAACACCACGGGCCACATCAAAACGATCATGGGCCGCCAGCACGCTGGAAAAGATTGCCGCAATGGCTGAAAACCAAACATTTACCACCAGAAGTGGCAACAGATATCGTACAGTGTCGTAATATTCTGGCGAGATCCCCTTAAACAAAGTTGGGAATAACCAGCCTAATAGAATACCGACAAGCAGAATTAGCCCACCTGTCAGGGTAAAAACCCCAAACCCGGCACGAATGGTTTCATCGACACCCCGCTCATCACCTTTTCCTAAATACAGTGCCACATGTCGGCCGACGCTCGCCCGTACGCCCAGATCGAAAATACCCATGTAGCCTGTGAGAACGCTTAATAGACTCCAGATACCATACGAAACAGCATCAAGCTTCCCAACAATAAAGGGCGACAGAAAAAACATCACCATCAGGGTGGTAGCGTGTCCTCCCCAGTTAAACATGAGGTTACGAATATGACTACGGGCGCTGCTCATAAGGGAGAGTTCTTTCCGTCTTTTGCAAACATCAGTATTTGGCTACGCTCAAAGGAAGCTGGGTGATTTCTCTTACCTGTGTTGTAACTGCGCAAGGGCCCAGCACTAACCTGCAAACCCGAACTGTGCATAAACATCTCGATAAACTGTCGTGGTTTGTTCCCAACGGTGATGCTCCAAAACCCAGTCCCGCCCTTGTCGTTCAAGAGCTTTGATCCGGCCCTGGTTGGACAAAAGGTCGGCCAGCTCGGCTGCCAGAACAGCTTCATCTCCGGCCTTGAAAAGCACCCCGGTTTTATCATGAATAATCAGTTCTTGGTGTCCCCCCACATCACTAGCAATTAACGCCTTGCCCATGGCCATGGCCTCTAACGGCTTGAGGGGAGTAACCAGTTCGGTGAGGCGCATGGAGTAACGGGGATAAGCCAGCACATCGATCATGGCGTAGGCACCGGGAACACGGTCGTGAGGGATGCGACCGGGCATTACCACCCGTTCGCCGAGACCGAGCCGTTGAACCAACTGTTCCAGTTCTTCTTTCATTTCGCCACCACCAACCAGCAGTAACACGGCATCGGCCTGCTCATCGGCAATGCGGGCAAAGGCCTTGATCAGCAGGTCGAGCCCTTCGTAGCGATAGAAAGAACCGATGAAACCGATAATTTTTTTCCCGGCCAGCCCCCACTGCCGTAAGTACTCTGCATCGGGCGGACAGGGCTGAAAATCGTCGGGATTGACACCGTTGAACACCGGCGTGATCTTTTTGGCAGGGATGCCCCGTTGAATCAGATCGTTTTTGAGGCCGTGGCAAAGAATCCCAACGTGATCGGCCCGCTTGCAGACCTGGGTTTCTAACCACTGGGTCAGACGGTATTTCCACGAGCCCTCGGCATAGGTGCCATGATCAACGGCGGCATCTTCCCAGAAGGCTCGAATTTCGTAGACCACCGGCAGGCCGAGTTTTTTGCCGGCCCACAGGGCAGGTATGGCGTTGAGGATCGGCGAATGGGCATGCAGCACGTCTGGCTTTTCGATCTTAGCCACCTGGAGGATGCGTTTGTAAAGAGCTCGCATCAGCCTGGTTTCGGTACCGAAAGGGATGGCAAGGGACTTTACCCCTCCGCTGCGATAGTAGCTAAAGCCGTTGATCTCCTCCTTTGCCGCCCACTCGCCCTGCCAGCTTTCTTCATGTTTGGGTGATGTGACCACCACCGGCTCATATCCCATAGCCCGCTGGGCCCGAAACAGACTTTGGCTGCGAAAAGTGTAACCACTGTGCAGCGGCAGACTGTGATCGAGGATGTGAAGAATTTTCATCGGTAATGCCCTTATCTATCCACAGATTGCGCGAATAAAATCAAAAACGAAAATCTAACCATATCTGCCACAGACACACAGGGACCAAGGCGGACAATAGCAAAATGCATAACCTCTTTTTTTATCCGCAGATTACACAGATATACGCAGAGACAAACAAAACTAAATTCGAGGGTTTAGGCTTAAGCCCTTAATCTGCGTTCCTCTGCGTCATCTGCGGATAGACAAGCCTTTTCCTTTTTGCATTTCAGGTATCTTTTCCCGCCTCAATCAGTTCGTCCAGCCGGGCTAGATGCGACTCCCAGGAATGCTCCCGCTCGACATACTGCCGGGCGCTGGCGCCGATGGTCCGTTGCCTGGCCGGATCATTGAGCAACTCAATGACCGCGGAGGCCATAGCGGATTCGTTCTCCGCGACGACAATTTCCTCGCCGGGAATGGCCTTGATACCGGTCGCTGCCCCTGGCGTTGCCACTACCGGTTTTTCCATGGCCATACCTTCCAGCACCTTATTCTGAACACCGCGAGCGATTTGCAACGGTACGACACAGAGAGTGGCTGTTGCCAGATAGTCGCGCATATCGGCTACGGTGCCGGTCACCTCGATGCCGGGGAGTTTCTGCAGGCCAAGCACGGCCTCATCGGGATTTCGCCCGGCGATACAGAACACTGCCTCGGGAAAAGCTTTCTTTACCGCCGGGAAAACCTTCTGCGCGAACCACACGGCACCCTCTATATTGGGCCAGTAATCCATGGCTCCAGAAAAGACCAGCTTGAGAGCCGTTGTTTTTGCCGGCAGTTGCTTAACCTGAGCGGGGGAAAAATAGTCCAGGTCGACACCGTTGCACAGTCCTTCAACCTTCTCCACCGGGCCGTATTGGGCCAGCACACCCTTTTCTTCTTCAGTGACCAGAAAGGTCCGGTCAAAAGCCTCGAGTACGCGCTGTTCATAGGGCAGCAACAGGGCTGCCTCACGCCGATAGAGCCAGCGCATCGGGCCGGTTTTCTTCTCGGCGTACTGGCGCCACTTCTCCGAATCGACATCGACCAGGTCGGCGAGCAGGACTTTTTTCTGCAGGGAGGCCGGATAATGTCGGGAGCGAAACACATACTCGGCAGTAGCAGCACAGAAGCAGAGAACGGCCTGTACCTCATTTTGGTCGAGGAAATCATCAATGGTCCGCTGCAGGCGGGACGAATAGAAACAGGGCAGAGTAAAGGGCTGACCGCTCAACAGGGAACCGGCGGCACGCAGCTTCATCGCAAGGGCAGGCCTGACCTGATAAAACACCTCGTGAACCATGTCCTTGAGGGCTCCGATATGACGGACATCGGCAGGATCGTCGATCATGCACGCAACCGTGACCCGATAGTGCTTCGCCAGATGGCGCAGCATATGATACGAACGGATCTTATCCCCCTTATCGGGGGGAAAGGGGATGCGATGAGCGATAAACAGAATATTTTTCGGCTTCATAGGGAGATATATTTCCTGATTCGGGGTCCCAGCAAGTTGGCTCCGGCGACGGGCAGTCTGCGCCACAGACTGGCGGCCAGATCCCGATTTGAGGAAGGCTGTTCCTGTCGCGCCTTCGGTTCCTGCCGCGTAGATTGATCGGTCTCAAGATCAGCCGCCAGTTCGTACCAGAACAGTTGCCGGGGCTGCGCACCCCATTGTTCTTTGAAACGATAGGTCCCTTCCCCCGGTGTCGAACGGCCGAAGTCAAACTGGCGGAAGCCGTTGTCGGCGGCAAAGGACAAAAAGGTCCAATAGAGCAGCATATTGGGATTCATGCGGTTGTATTCCCGCAGGGCGGAAGCCCAGGGGATCGATACCGTTTGCGGGTGTAGCAGCACGATGCCCGCCGCCGCAGGCTGACCATCGGGCATATAGACCACCGCGATCCGGGCCCGATCCTGATAGCCGGCCACAACGGCCTCGATCCAGTGCCGGCTGTGCACCGGCGAGCCAAGATCCCGCATGTTGTGGGCGAACAAGGGGTAAAAGGTATCGACCAGTTCCAAACCACCAAGTTTCGCCGTCAACCCTTCCCGCGTCGGTTTTTTCACCTGGCTGCGCAGTTTCGACTTCAGCCCCGCCAGTAGTTGTTCCGAATCAGCGGGCAAGTCGAGGACCATACGCACCTTGTCCGTCTGGTTCTTTCCGGGCCAGGGCAAAGGCTGGGCAGCACGGACCTGACAAGTGGCGCTGTGTTTGATCGCCAGAGCACGTGCATGGGACAATAAGGCCAGAGCGGCCTCTTCATCATCGGCCAGCACGCCGCCAACATCGCAGTAGGGCAAGGAGCTTAAGGTGTGACCACGCAGGGGAACGCGAAAGTCGATCAAAGGCAAAACACCGCAGATACCGGTACCGTTTTCAGCCAACAGATAGAGACCCTGAAATCCATAGGCTCCCTCCACGGCATCTTTCCAAGCAAGCAGTTGATAGGCAATCCCAGCAGGGTGAGCCAGCACATAGGCGTCCCAGGCGGATCGGTCGGCAGGTGTGGCGAGACGAATCCTCATCGTTAACAGACCACCCTTTGCGAGGAGCGATTCCAAAAAAGAAAACCCAGGGTTGCCAGTGAAACGCCCACCAGGTTCAGCGCCATATCGAGGAGCGAGGCATAGCGACCCAGCACCAGCAGCTGATGGCATTCGTCGAACGCACCGTAAGCCAGGGAAATCCCGATGCAGCACCACACGGCGGTCCGATCGACTCTATTCCCTTGCGAAAAGCTGCGCAGCCAAAGGATCTGCAACAAACCGAACAGGGGGATATGCAGCAGGTTCTGCCATTGGGGTTTGAGCTCCACCAAAATCCGCAGGGTCTGGTTGCTCGTGTTGCCGGGAACCGACGAAAGCAGGAAGATGAAACCCATCAGGGCCAACGGCGGCCAGCAGGCTTTTACGCCGGGACGAGGGAGTCGCAAACCTGCAGATGAAACAATCGAATCGGCCATAGAATTAAAACTCACGTTGATATCAACCGGCTTACGAAAAAAAACCAGACCCAGCAAGCTCTTATCCGCAGATTACGCAGATGAGCGCAGATAAAAGCTTCAACCCAAATCATCCTGTTTTCTTTTTGCACTAATCAGCGAAAATCTGCGTGTATCTGCGGATCAACAAAGACTTTTTGGGGTCGCCTAGACCACTTAAAATATCTATTCAGATCAGTTCGGTTACCCGGTTGCCAATGGGCTCGAAAGAAAAATCCTGCAGCAGTTTTTTAAACCGCGCTTCGGTCTTATGCAGATTCAGGTAGTGGCGGAAGCGGCTCTTCCACCCCGCCCCCTTCATTCTCGGCTGGTCGGGGTCAAACTCCCAGGGGTGCAGATAAAAGACGAAGGGCTGCTGATCCTGACGATTGATCCGTTGCAAGCCCCTGCGGGTGAGCCCGTAGGGGAGCAACCGAAAATAGCCACCGCCGGCAATCGGCAGATTCTTCCCGGCGATCTGCAGGGTGGTGATCGGCAATTCATACAGGGCCGCGCAACTGTCTCCAGCCTCGGCTGCCGCCTGCCAATCGCCATCGAGCGTTTTCACCGCATAGCCGGCAAAGCGGGGCCAGTCGGGAATACCGTAAAAATCGTGGCGAATCGGAAAAATACTCGAATCATAGCGATAACCGGCAGCATGCAGTTCATCAAAAGCCCAGAAAGTTTGCCGGGAGATCGAATAGCTAGGCGCCCGATAACCGAGCACGGCCCGGCTAACCAAATCCTCAAGAATCACCTTGCTTCGCCGAACATCCTTCCCGAATTCTTGCCTTCCCTGGTTGATCAACCGCTGGTGGCCGTAGCCGTGGCTGGCCACCTCGTGCCCTTGAGCGGCAATACGCTTCACCAGCTCTGGACACCGTTCGGCCACCCAGCCGAGGACGAAGAAGGTCGCCTTGACCGATGCCTCGTCGAGCAGGGCCAACACCTTGTCGGTATTGCGCTCTACCCGCAGCTCGCGGCTATCCCAACTGGCGGGCGGCGAAACCTGCTCAAAGGCTGACACCTGAAAGTAGTCTTCAACGTCGATGGAGAGAAAATTGGTTATAGACACTGGTAAAACCTTTTATTGTCCACGGAAGGTACTGAAAAAATCATACTCACCCTCCCGTACTTGCCGTGTATTCCATGGACCGATTATGTCTTTCAGCTTTTGGTTGAAAACCAAACCTCAAATTTCAAACTCTTCTTGTCCACGGAAGACACGGAAGTCACTGAAAAAGTCTTTCTAACAGTTTTGTCTTTTCCGTGCTTTCCGTGTATTCCGTGGACAGATTATGCCTTTCAGCTTTTGGTTAAAAACCCAAACCTCAAACTTCAAACTCTTCTTGTCCACGGAA
>LGVF01035629.1_pt1 | contig 12438 bp, 11 predicted proteins | sample 469901 | NCBI WGS metagenome assembly LGVF01 (sample SAMN03893561, study PRJNA290197) | marine sediment metagenome | material: sediment; isolation source: combined push core samples #3730, #5133, and #5579 collected at Hydrate Ridge | place: Pacific Ocean: Hydrate Ridge | reverse complement strand
CGATACTCTACCACTAACTGATCGATAAACTCCACAGATATTTCCCAACTCGCAACGGAACCACTGATAGTGCTTGCTTTCAGTGCATAATCCATGCCTGGTATAAGGTATCAGCACGGCATCCTCCTGCCGATCTGTTCACGGAGCGCAGGCATTCGTTCCTCATCATCCAGAGTTTCACGGAGTTGATCCAGTGTGAATGCGGCCATCGCTGAGTTCACTGTATTGTCCAGTAACTCCCGGAATGCGGTCTGATCCCTCTCATACGCCTGTTTCGCTGCATCAAGGCCAATGAAGTGTTCCAGGACAACTCCCACATACTCCCCTCGATGCAGAATATTATTGCGTATTGTTTCACGATTGCTTCTCCATGCATTCTCGGCATCTTCAATTCGGTCAACATAATGACGAAGCGCATCTATCAGCACAGCAGATGCCTGAAGACCTGCTTCTGATCCTCTCTCCAGTTCCATGAGAAATGCAAGATAATGGATGTAATCCTCTTCTGTTTGATATAAGAACTTCCACCGTGCCTGTGCGTAAGCCTGAACCGGGAGAGAGTAACCAAAGCGCAATTCCAGGCTGGGTGGCATCAGGGCCTGCATTCGGCAATCGAATATCTGACACATGGCGGGTCGTTTTGAGTGGACACTGCAGCCGGTTTCAGAGAGGAACTGGCAGGGCTCTCCCGGTTCATTCAGCATCGGAGTGTCCACAGGCAGGCCCAGTGCCGCTTTCTCATATGGGTGTACTTCGCTGAGTTCATAGACCCCGCTACAGCACAATTGACACTCCCCACAGGGAACATCTGCCGGAATTCTGTTCACAGAGGTATAACGGGCTTCCCTCAAGAACATGGAGACTGGACCTACGACATCACTCATCATCACTCTCTACTGGTTTATGGACAGCTCCTTAGCCCCAGTAACCGGCAGTGGCTGCAATGCCCTGTGCTCCAGCAGCCCGGGCGGCTTCCACATCCTCAGGCTGCATGCCGCCAAGCGCATAGACGGGCTGTTCCAGTTTTCCGATCATTTCGTGAAAACGATGCCACCCGAGACCCGGGAGATCCGGATGGCTTGTTGTCGGTTTGACAGGGGAGAGCAGGAGGATGTCAGCACCGAGACGATCGGCAAGTTCAAGATCGGCTTTGGTGTGACAGGAAACGGAGAGCATTTTGTCGGCAGCGATGGGGCGCTCGGTGAAGTCGCCGAGCTGATTACTGCTCAGATGCAGGCCGTCCGCTTCAGTCTCTGCAAAGAGAGCGACTGTTGTGGCCAGGAGAAGTGGTGCCTTGAAACGGCGGCAGATTATCTCCGCGAGACGGACCATCTCGCGGTACTTGGCATCGGCCATCCCTTTGCATCGGAGTTGGACTACCTTGGGCCCCGCATTGAGCGTTCTCTCGAGTTTTCCCTCGAAATCAGCATGGTCGGCAAATTTGCCAGTGATCATGTAATGTGGTGATAGTGTTCGTGACATGGCTACGTGGTGTGTATTGTTTGTTCGGAGGATTTGCACCTGAGTTCATAATCACTTTTTCAGGTGCGCCGGTTCAGACTTGATCGAAACGTCAGTGTCAGATTGTAAGTCTTTTCCTGGTCGAAAGCGAAAGTGCAATATGCTTTCAAATGAGAGATATAAGTTCAAAGTATGTGTTTTACTTGCTTTAAGTGGATACCCCCTTTTATTATAATCACTCCTCTATCGGCAGTAACAGGCTGTCTCCGGTTCAATACAGCCGTCACTCAGCGTAAGATTCATCAAAAGTCCGGGACATCGTTTTTTACTCTGCTTATTCCACGCATGTCTCCTTGGGGGCAACAAATATAAATAACTATCTTGTCTATACTGAATGAGAGGATCGCTTAGATCAGGATAAAGGGATTTCGGCTATAAATATGCCGGAATGGCGAGGTTTTGCAACTGCCTCTATCCATTGAGGATCGTGAAAAATATGTGGTCCTTTCAGAATCGGTGATTTTAGTGTGAATGGGGAGAATTCAGGTGGGTGAAGATCTGATCTGGCATTTTGATCTAGCTGTTATCGAATGGCTGATTGTTCTTTTCATGCTCGTTGTATTGGGTCTGGTTGGCGCCTATGTCACGCACCGTACACTCGCTGCCGTTAAAGACGCTAAACGTCAACCCCTCAAGCCTGCTGACGTTTCCAATCATTGGCACGCGATGAATACTGCACGGGTGTTTACGCTTCTGGATGCAGGAGAGGGGGGTCTTGCTAAAGATAAAGTGAATCTCCGTCTTGACGAGTATGGGCCGAATCGACTGCCGGAGGCCAGTAGACGTGGTCCACTGGTGCGTTTCCTATATCAATTTCATAATCTGCTGATCTATGTGTTGCTTGTCGCCAGTGGTGTCACGGCCATGCTTGGGCATTGGGTGGATGCGGGCGTGATACTGGGTGTCGTCGTCGTCAATGCCGTGATTGGTTTTGTACAGGAAGGCAAGGCGGAGAATGCCTTGAGGGCGATACGCCAGATGTTATCGCCGCAGGCAGTGGTATTACGCGACGGACAGCGCGCTACGATACCGGCCGATGAACTGGTGCCCGGCGATGTGGTATTTATGCAGTCAGGCGACAAGGTGCCTGCGGACCTGCGTTTGTTCCGCGTCAAGAGCCTGCAGATCCAGGAATCCGTGCTGACTGGTGAATCCGTCGCGGTGGAAAAGGAGATCGAGCCAGTGATAGAGGATACAGTGCTGGGGGATCGCCGCAGCATGGCGTATTCAGGCACACTTGTTACCTATGGGCAGGGTCGTGGTGTGGTGGTTGCAACCGGCGCCCATACCGAGATTGGCCGCATCAGCACCATGCTGGCGCGGGTGGAAACACTCACCACGCCGCTGCTGCGCCAGATGTCACAATTTGCCCGCTGGCTCACCATAGTGATCATCGCGATCGCTGCTGCAACTTCCGTGTTTGGCATACTGTTTCGCGATTACCCGACTGCAGAGATGTTCCTTGCGGCCGTGGGTCTGGCGGTGGCCGCCATTCCGGAAGGGTTGCCGGCCATCATGACCATTACGCTGGCCATCGGCGTGCAGCGCATGGCGCATCGTCATGCCATCATCCGGCGCCTGCCGGCGGTCGAGACACTGGGCTCGGTGACTGTCATCTGTTCCGATAAAACCGGCACCCTGACACGCAACGAGATGACGGTGCAATCCGTTGCGGCAGCCACCGGCCTGTTTGAGGTAACCGGTGGAGGGTACGACCCTCATGGAAGCTTCCTGTTCAACGACAGGGAAATCGTGCTGCAAGACTACCCCATCCTTTCCGAGCTGACGCGTGCATCCTTGTTGTGCAATGACGCTGTATTAGATGAGCGCCACGGTGAGTGGGTTCTGCAGGGTGATCCCACCGAAGGTGCGTTGCTGACCCTGGGAATCAAGGCTGGACTGGATCAAACCTTTGAGCAGGAGAGTTGGCCGCGCAGTGACGTGATTCCATTCGAATCCGAACATCGCTTTATGGCCACACTGCACCATGATCACAGCGGGCATGCTTTTGCCTACATCAAGGGTGCGCCGGAACGGCTGCTGGAGATGTGCACGTTGCAAAGAACCCGTGGTGGCGATATTCCGATCGACCCCGGCTATTGGCAGCAGCAGATAGATGCCATAGCGCGCCGCGGCCGGCGTGTACTGGCCATTGCCCTTAAGCCCGTCGGCGATGACCAGCGTGAGCTGAAGTTTACGGACCTGGAAACCGGTCTGACTCTGCTGGGGATTGTCGGCATGATCGATCCGCCGCGGGAAGACGCAATCCAGGCTGTGCACCGCTGCCAGTCCGCCGGAATAGAGGTGAAAATGATCACCGGTGATCATGCCGTGACTGCCGCTGCAATCGGTGCGCAAATGCGTATCGGCGACGGTAAAAAGGTACTCACCGGTCATGATATAGAGAGCATGGATGAGGATGAGCTGCGCACCGTCGTCGCTGAAGTGGATATCTTTGCCCGCTCCACTCCCGAACATAAGCTGCGACTGGTCAAGGCGATGCAGGCCAATGGTCAGGTGGTCGCCATGACCGGCGACGGAGTGAATGATGCACCTGCATTGAAGCGTGCCGATATCGGGACAGCTATGGGACAGAACGGCACCGAGGTCGCCAAGGAAGCCGCGGAGATGGTATTGGCGGATGATAATTTTGCATCGATCACCCACGCTGTGGAAGAGGGGCGCACCGTCTATGACAACCTCAAGAAGGCCATCCTCTTCATTTTACCGACCAACGGCGGCGAAGCACTGACCATCATTGCCGCCATTATGCTCGGCCGCATGTTGCCGATTACGCCGGTGCAAATTCTCTGGATCAACATGATTACCGCAGTGACCCTGGCGTTGGCGCTGGCGTTTGAGCCGGCGGAACACAATATTATGCAGCGCCCGCCCCGCGATTCCCGTGAGCCGCTGCTCACGGGTATGTTTATCTGGCGCATCACTTTTGTGTCACTCATCATGGTATCAGGCACATTCGGTCTGTTTCTCTGGGAACGCGAACACGGCGCCAGCATCGAGCTGGCGCGCACCGTTGCAGTCAATACGCTGGTCATGTTCGAGATCTTCTATCTGTTCAATTCCAGATACATCAAGGCGAGTGTGTTCAATCTCAATGGCTTGTTGGGAAACCGTTATGTGCTGATAGCGGTCGGCGTGCTTATTGTTTTTCAGGGTTGTTTTACCTACCTGCCCCCAATGCAGACATTGTTCGGCACGACGGGCATCGATGTCATGATGTGGGTGCGCATTGTCCTGGTTGCATCCTCGGTTCTGTTCCTCGTTGAGCTGGAGAAGGCGGTCATCCGGCGTGCAGATCGAAATATAAACAGGTGACATATAGGGTTTGAAAAACCTTGTTTTCGGGTACTACGAATGTTTGCCTTGTGTCCGGTGGGCGCATTGTTTGCGTCCACCCTACTGATTTTTGTTTATACAAGCTTGCAAGATATTGACCAAGGCATCACTTCCCAGATCCCGGCAGTAGGCTATGTTGCGTTCCGGTATCGCCTCGGGGTTTGGGTATTTCTCGAGTATTTTTTCAAGCTCGGCTTCACGAATAATGTGCAGCATGGGGTAGGGGGAGCGGTTGGTATAATGGCTGGCGTCATCTCTATCTACGTCTTCAAAACAGTAGTCGGGGTGGAAGCTTGCCAGCTGATAAACGCCTTCATATCCCTGTTGGAAGAGTAGATCATTGGCCATATCCAGCAGCTCAAGATAGTCGTTAAAATTGAGGAAGGAGGCTGGTAAAATAAATAAGATGGTTCCCATGCTGCTCTTTTCATCGAGTCGCTGACACATTTCGATTAATCCGGACAAGGCGGCTTCTACTTGTTCCTCCTGACAGACTTCATAATGAATGCCGCCGCGCTCCAACTCTTTGCGGGCAAATGGGCATATATTGTGTGCAACAACAAAGTCACTAACCCAGGATCTGGTTTGCTGAATAACCAGTTCTGAGGAGATATTATCCGGCATATCTGTTTTTTGCGGTTGACTCTTCCGAGGCAGCAGAAACGACTCCCTGAGAAGCAAGGTACTCTTCATATTTGCCGGGGAAGTTAGTTATTCCATCGGGTTGCATATCAACAATTCGGGTGGCCAGTGATGCGACAAATTCCCGGTCATGGCTGACAAAAATCAGCGTGCCGTCGTAGTGTTCCAGTGCCAGATTGAGTGATTCGATGGACTCCATATCCAGGTGGTTGGTTGGTTCGTCCATGATGAGAATGTTCGGTTTGATCATCATCAATTTACCGAACATCATGCGGCCCTTCTCGCCACCTGAGAGTTTGCTTACCGGTTTCCTGATGTCATCCTGGGTGAACAATAAACGCCCTAGAATCCCGCGCACATATTGATCGTCATCACTAGGGCTTCGCCATTGACTCATCCATTCAAACACACTCATCTCTTCGGCAAAACTTTCGGAGTTGTCTTGTGCGTAGTAGCCAATCTTTGCATTTTCAGACCATTTAACTTCACCGGATTTCTGCGGCAACTCGCCGAACAGTGTTTTAAGAAAAGTGGTTTTACCGATTCCATTGGGGCCGATGATGGCAACGCGTTCACCCACTTCAACCATCATGCTTAAATCCTGAAAAAGCATCTCGTCATAGCCATTTGAAACATCTTCCATTTCAAGTGCTAAACGAAACAGTTTTTTATCCTGGTTGAAACGAATAAAGGGATTGACCCGGCTTGATGGTTTGACTTCTTCAAGTTCAATCTTGTCGATCAATCTGGAACGGGATGTCGCCTGTTTCGCTTTTGATGCATTTGCAGAAAAACGGCTGACAAAGGTTCTTAGTTCGGCAATCTGGGCTTTCTTCTTTGCATTATCGGTGAGCAGTCGTTCACGAGCATGAGTCGCTGCAGTCATATATTGATCGTAGTTTCCCGGGAACAGACGTAACTCGCCATAATCCAGATCAGCCATATGAGTACAAACACTATTGAGGAAATGGCGATCGTGCGAGATAATAATCATGGTTGATTTTCGCTGTTTCAAAACATCTTCAAGCCATCGAATAGAGTCGATATCGAGGTTGTTGGTCGGCTCATCCAGTAACATGATGTCAGGTTCTGCAAATAGGACCTGGGCTAATAACACGCGTAATTTCCAGCCGGGGGCAATTGCGCTCATCGGGCCAAAGTGTTGCTCAACAGGTATATCCAGCCCCTGCAACAACTCTCCTGCCCGGGATTCAGCCGTATAGCCATCGAGTTCAGCAAAGTGAACCTCGAGGTCAGCCACCAGCATACCCTCCTCTTCACTCATTTCCGGTAAAGAGTATATCCGGTCGCGTTCCTGTTTGATTTTCCACAGCTCCTTATGACCCATGATTACTGTATCGACAACCGAATACTCTTCAAATGCAAATTGATCCTGGCCAAGCACACCAATCCTCTCATTAGCATCGACCATCACTTGACCGGAAGAGGGCTCCAGCTGATCCGAGAGGATTTTCATGAAGGTTGACTTACCGCAACCATTGGCGCCGATCAGGCCGTAACGATTGCCATCACCGAATTTAATTGAAATATCTTCAAAGAGAGGTTTGGCGCCAAACTGCATGGTGATGTTAGCTGTTGAAATCACTTGATAACGTCCGTAAATTTGAGAATAAAGATAGCCGGATCTAAGGGGCTATTTTGGGAGGCGCATTCTATCCTAAATTTCGTGAATTGTAATTAGGGCGCAACTATTCAGTATCGTGCTAAATGATCTAATAAGTCGCTGTTATCGGGTATATCTACAGGAAACGTTGGAAACTTGCAGGCGTTACTGGCACAGATTCAGACGATCGTGATTTCACGGAATTNNATTACTTGATAACATATTCAATCATGCGGGGTGACGCTTCACTGATTCAAATGAGAGACTTCGTCAAAATCATTCCGGGATCAAATTGCCCGATCTCCATCAATGCCTCCTCGTCGAGAATTGTGAGGCGTTTACTCTGGCAATGAATCCATCCCTTGCTCCCCATCTTCTTGAGTATGCGGTGAACGTGAATCGATGAAAGCCCAACAGCATCTCCTATATCCTTGTGGGTAGGAGGAAAGATGATCGAGTTGCTGGCTTCATCGTAGTCCTCCTGCCTCTGCATGCGCACCCGGTAGAAGAGTTCCAGCATCAGAAAGGCAATGCGCTCGCTGGCATTTTTGCACCCGGTACCGATGAGATGGTACTGACACAGGGTCATATCATGCATTTCCATCTCTGCTAACCTGACTGCCAACTGCGGCTGTTTCTCTATCATTGCCTGAAGCCGGATGGTTGGAAATGCACACAGCGTACTCTTCATCAGGGCTTGGGAGCTGTGCATGTATCCCCCTGTTGGTCCAATAGCGTTGACCTGAAATCCGAAAAAATCACCGGGTAGTAAAAAACGCAGGATCTGGCGCTTGCCGTTGGCGAGGATCTTGAAAAGAATCATCCAGCCGTCAAACAGGGTGTAGAGTGAATGAGCAGTATCACCCTCCTGAAAGAGATTCTCTCTTGCAGAGAGCTGATATTGAGCGTCACGAAACTCCTGTGTCCAGCCGAGTTCCGCCTCAGGAACATCGCGAAATAGCGCCATGCTTCGAACTGGACACTCCCTGCACTCTGTCTGCGGGTCAGGGCATCGTTTCAGTTTGCTTCTATCGTTCATTTTTCAAGGTTACGCAACACAGTCGGGGACGGCTGGGTGCGCCGAGACGGGATGTGATGCTTGTGCATCACTGTAGCAGGACTATCAATGAGGAGGAATTAGCGGGTATTCTCTACCAATTCAACGAGGAAATGGTTTCTCATACAGCCCCCTGAGGATTGCTTCCTGGACAAAGTATAGACGAAGAATCCACGTATATAAGAATAAGTTTCATTCATGAGCCACGCTCTATCGCTTCTACAAATGGTGTTGCGGGTAAGGAGATGCCTTGGCGGTTAACCTTGATCAGAGGTAAGACCAGCATTGATGTAGTGGGTAATCTGCCATATCTCCTCAGCGGAGAGCCGCTTCCCAAACGCAGGCATGGCTGTGCCAAATTGTGTACCGCCTTCCGACAGGGTCCAAAAGAAGAATGCATCCGTAGCTACTGGTAATCTACGCGTCAACGCAAGATTAGCCGGGCGGGTGGCCAATGATTTTCCTGCCGGACCATCCCCTTTGCCTGATGCGCCATGGCACATTTGGCATTGTGTCTGATAGAGCATTTTTCCAGCAGAGATATTCTCTGTAGAAGCGGGGAGGGGGTTTGTTAAACCGGCATACTGATTCGGAATATTTCCCCTGATATATTGCGTATAGCGACTGATAAACAGGGAATCTGAATGAGTAATGCCGATATGCTGGCAACCGGTAACGGCCATGGTCGGCAACAGTAATAACAGCGTATAGGTTTTGCGTCGTGTCAACATGGGTTTTCTCCGTGTTTCACTGAGGCGCTGTCCAAAAAATAACTTCCCGATATCGGGAAGTTGATCATGGTCAGCTCCTTAGCCCGTTAGTGGCCGCGTCCACGTCCGCGTCCACCACCAGTTCCACTGCCCTGACGTGATTCATAACCACTGCCATAGCCACCCTCGCTTGAATTCCGGGAGCCTCTGTATTTGTTGCCGGAGCCATCCCCATTGCCTTTTCCTTTCCCTTGACGTTTACCAGCACCGCTGCCATCACCGCCACCCGGGGCATTCATGTTTCGATACAGATTTTTCTCTTCCTTGCTCATGTTTTGCTCACGGCTCTGTAGTTCCGTGCGATAGGCAGCACGGTCGTTGGTTGACATGTAGCGCACCTGAGAGCGCAATTGCACCATATCCTCGGTGCTCATGCTGCCGAAGTCCTGTGCTGATGCCGCTCCTGTCAGACCGGCATTCAATATCATGCTCAAAATTAAAATGTGCAAACTCTGTTTCATCGGAATTCTCCAGTATGTTTAGTTCATGAATATCTTTGTGTGCAGGAATCCCAGCACCTTGAACCTGGATGCTATAGTGAATAAAAGGTGTTTTCCAATTATTTTTACAATGGTGACAAATGTTTCAAATTGTTTCACTCTGCAAGCCGGGTTGATCTCTCGTGGATAAGGCTGTGCTTTCCATCACCCACCATCCTGATCGAGGATGACGATCCGGGTATACAGCGGCACGGTTGCTGTACTGCGTTTGAAACGACAATAGAGACTGCCTGGCCACGCATTGACCTGTAATTGACGCGTTGACTCATTGACTCATTGACAAAGGCAGCCGTAGACATTTCAAAAACCGTCGTCTATTCTTACAGAAACCAACGGGGTCATGACTCGTTGAGTTCCACCAAAGATAATAAAAGAGAGGAGGAGTCGTATGGTCTATACGAAAAATCAACCGGCGCTGTTTATCATCGGCGTCATCATGCTTGTCATGTGGTACCTCGGTGACTCGGGAGCCCTGAACGGACTCTATGAGCATCTCGGAGCAGGCAAGAAATATAAATACGGCGATGAGATCGCCACGCTGCCCCTCTACTTCGGCATTATTTCCGTTGTATTCGGTGCCTGGCAGTGGTTTGGAAGCCACAAGGAGGGGCACTTTGATTACTACTCATCCTCCATAGCAGGAGGCATGTTCATCCTGATCATTGCCATGATAGTGCGCTGGTTCGTCGCTCCTGAGATCGCGGTGATCAGTATGGCAATGGGCAAGGTGGGTGATACCGGCGCCTATATCCACAAGCTTCTGGGCTTGAACTACGTGGTGCTGGGTATCCTGACAGGCCTTATAATCGTCAATGTTTTCAAGGTGCCTGAATGGGCTGAAAACGGCGTACGCCTCTCGCGTCTTGGACTCAAAACAGGAGTTATTCTACTGGGCACCCTGTACAGTGCTGCGGAGCTGAAAAACCTCGGCGGCCTTTCAATCGTCATGATCGGTTTCTTCGTCCTTGGTTCTGTCGGCATGGTGCTGTGGCTTGGCTCCCGGCTAAAGATCCCGAATTCCATGGGTGGTGTGCTGTCAGCCGGTATGGGTGTGTGCGGTGTCTCTGCAACGGTGGCGTCCGCCCCGGTCGTCCAGGCCAAGTCGGTGGAAATCGCTTATACCATTGGCACCATCCTGCTATGGGGTGTGGGCTGCATGTTCCTGTTTCCCATTATCGGCAATCTGCTTGACTTGACCTATGTTCAGTTTGGCGCATGGGCAGGTACCGGCATCCTCAATTCGGCGCAGGTGGCGGGAGCAGCGCTCGCTTTCCAGCCAGACGGTATCGAGACATTAAAGGTTGCGGAGATTTTCAACATCACTCGTGTGCTGGTGTTGCCCATCATCGTGCTGTGGCTGGCTGTCTGGTACGTGAAGCGTGAAGAGAGCGCCGAACAGGTCAACGTTGGGCGTGTAATTTTTGATAAATTTCCAATGTTCGTACTGGGCTTCATCCTGATGTTTGCCCTTTCTACAACCGGAATGTTCGCGCCGGCCAACCACTACAAGGGTAAATACTTCGGCAACACCGTGGAGTCCGGTTACAAGGAGAAGAGTCTGCTCACTGCTGGGCAGAAGGCAACTCTCGAAGGCGAGTTTGGCAAGGTAGAGCGTGAGGATCGAAAGCAGGCCTTGCGTCGTCTGATCGACAACGGCAAGGTCATGAGTATTGATGACGACGATGCGCTGCGCGGCCTTTACAACGCCAGGATCGTATCGAAGGATGCCGGCAAGATCCTGAAGAGTTCGCACAAGGCCGTTCGCCATACTGCAAAGAAGATCAAGATGTTCAGAAAATGGATCACCTGGTTGTTTGCCTTCGGCCTTGTCGGGCTGGGCATGCAGATAACCATAGGCGCTATGCGGCAGGCCGGTGGTCAACCAGCAGTGATTGGCGGGATTGTTGGCTTTACCAAGGCCGTGCTTTCTCTAATCGTGGTCTTGATACTGGTATCCGATAAGGTTTAAACAGGGGAGGAGAGATCATGAGTAAAGAATCCGAAGCACAACCTAAATTTCAACGTGGATCAGCACTGTCGATTTTCGGCAGTGACAGGAAGGAAGATTTCCTGGCGCTGGTGTGCGCCCTGATTATCGCCTTTGGCGTTTATTTCCTGGTGTAATTGAAACCGAGCCCCAGGCGCCTGCTGTTTTTGCGGGCGCCGGGGTTTTGTTTATAGTGATGTTGACAATGAATTCTTCAAATCGACTCCTGCTAGCCAGTCATGGCACCGAGGGGGCGCAGGCTGCTGAGCAGATGGTCCTGCAGCTTTGCCAACATGGCGGCGAAGTACACCAGCTTGTTGTCGTACCTGACCTCTGGAAAGGGATGACAGGTGATGACTGGCTGAACAACGGTTCCACCAGAAACAGCTTTCGCAGATATCTGGAGGGGGAGTTGGAGAGAGAGATTCGGGAACATGTCGATCGCATGCGCGACATGGCCTCAGCACAGAATATCGGCTACACGGCCGAAGTCGTGGTCGGCAAGCCGTCAGAGTGTCTCATTGAGGCCAGCAGCAAGGCGGATTTCGCCTTGGTCGTCATGGGGTCACCACGCCCAAAGAAAAAACGCGGCCTGCGTTCCCGCATGACAACAGAACCACTCGTGCGTGCATTATCGGCTCCTCTGCTGATCGTGCCGTATCCGTCATGAGCGATACTGCGACAGTGGCATTGAATGAAGAAGAACTGCAGTGTGATGACCAGGATGCAGCCTGGGCAGCGATCAATACACCACTTTCACCACAGGAACTGCTCTCCTTCTGCCAGGAGGATGTGGAACGCCTTTTCCGTATCAACCCCTATCTTGAATTCAGGCGCTGGCATCGCCTGAATGACACAGGCTATTCCTTTTCCGGTCGCAATTCCAGCCAGCAGAAGCCTTTCGACTTTGACATTGAGCTTCTGGTTGAAGAGACGCCGAACGGAGTGCGCGTGCTTTACAAGGGTGGATTGAAGCGGGA
>LGVF01342438.1_pt1 | contig 12455 bp, 10 predicted proteins | sample 469901 | NCBI WGS metagenome assembly LGVF01 (sample SAMN03893561, study PRJNA290197) | marine sediment metagenome | material: sediment; isolation source: combined push core samples #3730, #5133, and #5579 collected at Hydrate Ridge | place: Pacific Ocean: Hydrate Ridge | reverse complement strand
CCCTCAACTAGTGGTGAGATTAAGCAGGGCACTCAAGCTTGGCTGAATCAACGTAAAGGTAAAATCACAGCTTCTACTGCTGCTGGCTTGTTAAAGTCAGGTGGCGTAGAAGAACGTGCTATGGAACTAGCTATGGAAAGGTTAGGCACATCTACTCCTTTCACAGGCAATGCTCATACTCGTGAAGGTAACGAAGGTGAAGCCAGAGCTGCTCGTGCATTTATGTCAGGGCCAGGAAAATCCCTTACTATGTATGAAGCATACTTTGAAGAAGATGAAAATATTCCTGGCTTTGGTGTGTCTCCTGATGGTAGGTTATATGACCAAGAAGGTGCTAGTGCTGGATTACTAGAACTTAAGTATCTTTCATCTGGCAGTATGTCTGGTGCCTTATCTAAGTACACTCCTCAGATGCAAATGCAAATGGCTATTACTGGCGAGAGTCAAACACATTTTTATGCCCTTGATAAATACACTGGTGAGTATGTACATGAGGTAGTAAAAGCTAACCCTAACATGCAAGCTGAATTAATAGAAGCTGGACAGTCTGCCCTTAGTATGGCGGCTGGCCTCGATAACCGTGGAGTGCAAGCTTTGAGAAAACAAATTGAATCGAATAAGCCTCGCCAACGTAAAGGGGCTAGTGAGAAAGCAACAGGACAAACTACATCTTTTGAAGTAGATACAGATATTGATGAACCTATGACAGCTTTCCAAGCTGCTGTTATGACTAGTGCAAGCAGTGGTATTTCTGGTGAGGGAGCTGGTAGTACAGCACTTGCTAAGAAGTTAACCCAAATAGACCAAGCCGAACGCATGAAAGAAGCGGTAGCAGATGCACAAGATGCAGACCCTACAGCTGATATTGCAGGACAACAAGTACAAGCTAGAAAACGTGGATTACTAGAGGTAGCGGCTTATGCAGAGAAAGATAAAAGGGAAAATGCTCAACAGGAGGCGGCTAATCAGGAACTTGCAGATGCAGCCAAAGAAGCCTCAAGCTCAGTAAAGAATTTTGGTAAAAGTGTGAAAGATGCCTCTTTAGTATTAGGAGAACTTGGTGGACTTATAACAGGCGGCAACGCTTCTGGTATGAGCGAAGTTAGGTTAGCTGCGGAAACTGGACAAGATGTTGGTCAGGTACGTGGAACTAGAGAAGCACTTGAACTTGGTGGACTAGATACTGCTGGGGCTAATCGTACTATTATGGGAGCTAGTAGCTTAGTTAAAACCATGAATGACGAACAAGCTGCTGCTGCTAGATTCACTACTATGATGCAAGAGCGTGGACGTTCTAATCTTGAATCAGTACGTGGTATGGATATACCTAGCATACAAGATATGCAAAACCTTACTCCTGCTGGAATGACTAGTATGGTAGCTAACCTTATGCAAGGTCAGTCACCTCAAGCTCGTTCTCAGATTGGTAAGATATTTGGTATGACTGAACTATCTACATTCAATCAAGACCCTGCGTCATTACTTGGAATAGATACATCAATCAATGAAGGTAACTTACGAGATACTTACACAGGCATAACCAGAGCTGAACAACTTATCCGTGAAGGAAAAGAGCAAGCTGGTGAAATAGGTGAAGTTGGTGGTATGTTTGGTTCAGGCACTCAAGCTGTAGCTGCTGTAACAAGCTCTGCTGCTGCTGGGTACTTAGCTAGTAAAGCTGCTCCATTCCTATCTAAAGCTGTACAGGCTGGCCCGAAAGCGGCTGGTATGATAAAGAGTTTATCTACTGTAGCTAGAGCAACACCTGTAGCTGCGGCTGCAAGTCTAGCACCTATGGCAGTACGTTCATTATCTGGTATTAAAGATGATGGCTCGGTAGGTGATAGTGCAATGGATGTTGCAGAGTTCGCTGCGTATGGTGCAGCTATAGGCTCAATAGTTCCAGGAATTGGAACACTAGCTGGAGCTGGTATTGGCGCTGGTGTAGGTCTTGCTAATGAAGCTTGGGATTATTTCTCAGCTGATGATGCTTTACCAGACACTAACATAGGAGCTATGCCATCTCAGACTAACCAACCAGTAACAACAAGCAAACAAACTGTGAACGTTGAAGTAACTAACGAAATCTCTAGAGACTTGATTAGGACTACTACCGATGTTGATGGAGACTTGAATGTTGATGAAGAAGCTGGACTAAGTACAGGAGGCTACTAATGGCTAACATAAAGAAGTTCGGACAGTATGTGTTGCTTCAAGTACATAATGAAAGTGGAGAACTGGTTTTCGAGACTGATAGTCTAAAGATAGAATTTGATGTAAGGCATATTAAAGGTTGGAGTAGAGCTAAGATTACTTTAACCAACCTTGCCCCAGATACTATTCGTAAACTTGGAGGGACTACTGGTGGGAACTTTGTAACGGTACAAACTAAACTACATGATGGAGACTTAACTGTTGTTGCTGATAGAATGTATATAAGTAATACACTAGAGGAAATAAAAGTTCCTGACAGTGTATTCAGTATGTACTGTTATTCGAAGCTACGTAGAGCTTTCTTAGAAAAGCAGGTGGATGTTAAAATATCTACACCTACACTACCTACTATTATTGAGGAGTGTCTAATAGGTGCTAATTTTACTGGCCCGAAAGAGTTCAAACACTTTCCACCAGATATACTATCCTTTGTAAACACTAGACCTTCTTCAAGAAGACAAGGTTCGCTTATTAGTATACTTGAGAACTTAGGTGAGGAGTATAGGTTTAATACTTACACAGAAGGTAATAAGCTTGTATTTATGTATAAGCCAGATAATAAGAATGTGGAAGATACAGATTTCTATAAGAACTCAGGAGATATTAAACTAAGTACTACTAATATGCGTTCTAACCCTAAGATTGGGCCAGCTACATTAAGTGTTGTTTCAAACTTAGACCCACGCATTAAACCTTCTACAGTACTTGACATATCCGAACTACTTACTCTTGGAACAGATACTCCAGAAGAAACACTACAAGTAGCAGAAGATTACTTGCGAGAGAAGGTATCTGGGTTTAGTAAGTACCAAACATTATCAGTGCAACATAAAGGGTCGAATTGGACAAGTACTTGGATTACACAAATAGCTGCCACTTCACCAAACCCAGGAACTGATATGCCTACAGTAAATTGGTGGGCTTAACATGAGGAATAAATATGGCAAAGCCAGACAAAGCCCAGATAACTTATAAAGTGGGAGAAGGAGATGATACAACTGAGTCTACACTTAGATTCCACTCAGTCATTGCCGAAGACCACAGTATAAGTACTGAGATTACTAAGTTCCCTGTTCAGTCAGGTTTTAGTATAAGTAACCATGCCATCAAGAAGAACCGTGTAGTAACTATAACAGGAGTGATAAGTAATCACTTAGTCATAGGGGCTGTAGAGTTCCATGAATATGGTGGAAACAACTCTAGACTTATGTTTAGTACCTTAAAAGATTTAGTCAGAGGTGCAATACCTTGTGATGTAGTAACTAACTATGGGAACTACTCACCAGTAATCTTTACTAAGTTCAAGACAAAGCTTCAATCTGGTAAAACAGATATTATGGAGTTTACTATAACGGGAGAGGAAGTACAACTAGCTAGTACAGTAAATGGCACTACTCCTAACTTGTTAGTGTTCACACCTTTGACTGAGACAGAACGTAAAGCTAGAGTAGAAGAACTGATTGCAGCAGGACTAGAAGTTCCTCAAGAGGCAGTTATTACCACAGCTAATGTAGACTTTAATGAAAGTTTCCAACTAGAAACTATTGGGTCAAACGGCAAGAAATCTGTAATGACTTATGAGAAGACTAGTTACGACCCTACACTTAAAGTATATAGTCATAATGTACATACAAGTGACACCGAGGTAGCAAAGTCAGAAGGTGGTACAGCCATCAACTGGTTCCAGATAATGCAGGAAGAGGCAGAAGTATTAGCCTTGCCTAACCTTGACTTATCCGCTGGTGCTTCAACTGCTAGTGCTTGTCTTAAAGATGAATTAACTAAGCTTGCAGCAGAAGAAGCAGATGACTTTATAGAAACTTCTTTAGGCAATTTGAAGAAGTCTGTATATGGTGCTGTGTATGGTGCGTTTGGAGTAAATGGCGACCAAAGCTTTGGTCAAGTATTGTTGTCTATAGGACTTGATTGTTTTGTAGCAGGAGCAGTAGGTTCGGTAGATTCTTCATTGAATCCCGATGACTTTAATGAGACTACTCTACCAACTGTAGATAAAGCATTAGGTGGAGCAACTAATATTGGCAACACTATTTTCTCAGATACACTAACTGTATCAGCTCCTTCTACTATAACTAAAATATCCCTGCCTGAAACAAATACTAACTTCTTTGGTGATTTAATATGATTGATAACCAAAAGATGTCACTTATTTTACCAGCTAGAATAGTAGAGTACTTTCCAGATACACAAACAGCAACTATACAGATTTCAGCCGAAACTGTTTTTAATGATGCTGTCTCAGTAGCTCAAAGTAAGATACGTGAGCCGTTAGAAGATGTTCCTGTACATACTCCCTCGGGAGGAGGTTGGTCTTTGACTGTCCCTATTGCTACAGGAGATACTTGCTTGATAGTATTTAGTCAGATTGGGTATGACCATTGGTTACATAAAGACAAGGATACAGCAGGAAAGCTAGCTAGCCTACCTAAGCCTTGGTTGTCTCGTCAATTTAGTGATGATGATGGTTTTGCTATGGTAGGTTTTAATACTTTACCAAGAGCTATCCAAGACTACTCTATGGATGGCAGTCAATGGCGTAATGAAAATAGTATACAAAACATACACCTTAAAGAAGACTTATCAATTGAAATCAACAGCCCAGTAAGTGTGACTATAAATGCACCTTCTGTAGTTGTTAATTGTGAGACTTCTGAGGTAGTAGCTAGTACTTCTGTAACACTAGATAGTCCTGTAACGAATGTAACTGGAGTACTAAATGTAGAAGGAATAACTAATACAAAAGGTGTTGCTAATACAGGAACTATGTCATCTACTGGTGATGTTACTGCTGCTGGCAAATCAGTTTCTACTCATACTCATGCAGTATTAGCTGCTGACTTTGGTGATACTGATGTACCATCATAATAGTTAGGAGGACTTATGTCCGTACAAATAGCTTTAGATGAAGCAACAAATGATATTATTAAAGTAGAAGGTGGCGGCATTGCTCGGGTAACTGACGGTCGCTACACAGTCCAACTAGTGAAGAATAAACTACTTACCATACTTGGTGAATGGCTATTAAACCCTAGTAAAGGCTGGCTTAACTTTAGTGATTATAAGAAAAATCCTGACTTGTTCGATATTGAATTAAGAGCAAGAGAGGTTATCTTGAGTGTACGTGGAGTACAGAAAATAGATACCATTGGTCTAGAACTTAGCAAAAGAGTCTTGACCTTAACTTTCACAGCTACAACAATCTATGGTGGTATAGACCTTACTATACCTTGGAGCGTATAATGGCAGGTTTAACAAGAGAAGGGTTTATCCCTTTATCTAATCAAGAGATAAAAGATAGAATCAGCGCAAGACTAGAAGCTTTTAGTAATGGCATTGATTTAAGTACAGAATCTCCTGATGGACAACTGGTAGAGATAATGTCTTTCGAGTTGTCACAAGCATGGAGTGAACTAGATTTAGTTTATAACAGCTACAATCCAGAGGTTGCTGTAGGTGCAGGACTACGAAATATAGGTTTGATTACTGGCTTGCCTTATGGTGCAGCTACTCGTTCTCAAGCAGATATAGACTTAGTTGGCACTAGTGGAGCAGTAGTTCCTGCTGGCTCTATAGTAGCTGATGACAATGGCAATGAATTCACTACTACTTTCGATGCAACAATACCAGCAACGGTACAAGCAGTAGCAACTGTATCTGGCCCGATAAATGTTGACATAGGTGCACTTACTACACTAGTTAGTAATATTGTAGGCTGGACTAGTATTGACCAACCTACAGCAGGTCGTGTTGGAGCTACTGCTCAGACAGAAGCTCAATACAGAAACCTACGTAATAGAACAGTATTACGCAACTTTGTATCTGTAGAAGAAACTATCAGAGCTAGACTAACAGAAGACTTAGGCATAGTTCAGGTATTAGTCATTAATAATGATGACCCAAACAATAGCTTACCAGATGGTACTCCACCTAACACTATTCATGTAACGGTAGGTGAGATAGATGGAGCCATAACTGATGAAGATATCGCACAAGTAATACTTGCTACTAAAGGTTTAGGTTGTCCTACTTTTGGCTCTACTTCTATAGCTGTCAATGACCCTCAAGGAAATACACACACAGTAAGGTTCAGTAAAGCAATACCTAAGACAGTCTTTATGGATATAGAAATATTATTCCTAGACAATGATTTTGCTGGTGCAGAAGAAGGTATACGTGCAGACTTAATCGCACATATCAATAGCCTTGATGCAGAAGAAGATGTTATTTGGTCTAGATTGTTTGGGCTGATTACTCCATATGCTAAAGCCCAAGTAAATAAACTAGAACTTAGTGAGGACGGAATATCTTACAACGCTAGTAATTTATTAGTTAATGCAGATGAATATGCTAATACTGAAACTGGCAACATCAACATAGTAGTGGTGAACTAATGAATACTTTGCTTAACAAAAGTCCTCTGTACTTACCTCAAAAGGGAATAAATAGTTTAGCTACAAAAGACAAAGGTAAGCAGATTATGGAAAGTTTGCTACTTAGTCAATATCAAAGTAGTGAGAACTTAAAAGAATTCTTTATGGCGTTCATATCAGAGATGGATTTCTTGTTTGAACAGATAGAAGAAGTCTACTTAGGCAGATTCCTAGAAAGAGCAGTAGGAGAACAACTAGATATTATAGGTATTATATTACAACAACCTAGAGCAATTATATTGCCTGATATATGGTTTGGCTTTTCAGATAATGGAACAGCAGGCCCAAATATTGATGGTATGTCTAATGAAAGCACTCCTGCGGCTGGTGGCTTGTTTAGGGATGAAAATGTAGAGACTACTATAACTCCCTTAGATGATAGTATTTATAGGAAAGTTCTTACTGCAAGAGCAATTGTAAGCAATAGAGAGACAGCAGACTTATCTCTTGCCTACTATGTAATCACCACTTTGTTAGGTCGAGTACCTAGTGTATTGGAATTACGTGACCAAGATTCTGCTATACCAACACCAACACGAACAGTAAAACTTATAATTGCTATAGCTGAGGTGACAGCACAAGAAGAACTACTTATCTATTATATGACTAAGTATTTTGTACCAGCAGGTATAACATTCACAATTGACAGGATATAAACATGACTTCTCCTACAGGATTAGAACTAGTTTGGGCTGAGACAGGCGGCACAACAGACCCAGGAAATAATAAATATCAACAAGGTTGGGTTGCAGAAATCCCTACCTTCCAAAACTTTAACCACGTATTGCAATCACTAGACAAAGCTAAACTGTCTTATGCTGAGAAAGATATTTATCCTTGGCAAGACTTTATCGCTTATGAAGCTGGTGCAAGAGTAAAGGCTGGCAATAAAGTGTACATCTGTTTAAGCTCTCATAATGACAGTGCTGGGGCAAATCCACAAGACCCTGAGTTAGATACCACCAACTCTTATTGGGCGCACAACATTATAGTAAGCTCTAAAGCAGATGCTTACAGTAATATAAACCCTAAGCAAGGTCTTACTATTGACCAAGCTGCTGGGGTAGCTGCAACCACAACTAACTGGGAATCAAACGCCCAAACTATTAAAGATAACCTACCAGCATTAGCTTTAAATATTGAAGATAATAACTATGACAATTGGCTAGTAGCTAACGTTCGTGGTGAATTAGTTGTGGTCAACACTGGCAATGATGAAAACCCAGACTCACAAGATTTGCGTCCAGCCAATAACGGAAATTCTTATAAAATCTACCATGAAGGTAACAAGCCTACACAATCTGAGATTAGTGGGACTATTCCTGCTAACCCAGAAGATGGGACTTTGTATGGCAGACGTGATGGCAACTGGGTTAGGGCTACATCTATTGTTTCACAAACTGCGCCACCCCCACCAGTAGAAGGCAATGGTTCAGGTTGGTATAATTTAGACGACGGTACTTTCTACATAGATATTGATGATGGAGACAGCTCTCAGTGGGTTCCAGCTAGTCCTCCTGTAAGCCTTGATATTCTGCCAGAAACACACAGGTTGGGTGGCATTAATCATACTACTTTAACTGAATTACCAGAAAGGACAGACAGTAACAGTTTTGGCATACAGTTCGAAGATGGTGGAGTAGTATTGCCTAGCAACAAAACTATTTATAGTAAGGTTTCAGGAAGTTTTCAATCTGTTATAATTGATATGTTGGTAGCTTTTACTCCAAGCGGAGCAGTGGGTACAGTAAGAAAGACAACATGGCACTATGATGGAACAACACTTACGCCTATTGATAGTATTAATACTCTACCTGCACAAGTTGTAGCTAATATTGTTATTAATGGCAATAACCTAGAGCTTCAAACAGATTATACAGGAGGCTTAGGTAGTGGCTACTCTATGTCTGTACTATTGAACTACTGTACAGCAGGAAGGTAGAAATCATTTAAAGCAACACTAATATAATTAACAAGGAGTCAACTATGGCTATAAATTTTCCAAACAACCCAGTAGATGGGAATACTTACTCATACAATAATAAAACGTATGTATATAGTAAAAACGGCGTAGATGAAGGGTACTGGAAAACAGTGCTATTTAGTTCCCCACCAGAAATACCCTTAGCAGCCTCTTCTTTGTCCGTAAAGGTTCAACAAGTAAATGCAGGACAAACAGTAATCAGTACACAGGTAGAGGCATCAACAGGACAGTTTTACATATCTGAAGGAGCATCAACTGGCCTTTCAAGCCTACTGACAAAAGGTGTTGACTATAATGTAACTAATGCTACCCAGATAATACTTACTAGTAGCTATCCTCAAAACTCTTATCTAAATGAAATAGGTAGTGCAGTATTTAAACCTTTACCAAATACCGATAGGTCTAAAGGTAGAGTAGAACTAATTGCACACAGAGGGTTTATGGATAACTCGTTTCAAAATACTATCCTAGCTTTATCACTAGCGTCAGAGCAAGAAGCTGACGCGCTAGAAATGGATGTGTCTATAAGTTCTGATGGAGTGTTCTACTTATTTCATGACTCAACAGTAGATACCTTAACAGATGGTACAGGGACGTTCACATCCTTAACATCTACATATATTGATGGATTAAAATATACTAAAGCAGATGGTACGCCTTTTGAGGGATTACAGATAACAAAGTTCGATGATGCTCTAGATTTTATCAGAGAGATTGGTGCTAAGAGTTATATTGAGATAAAAGCTTTAAGAAACAGTGTAGCCGATGTTGATTATTTTATTCAAAAGCTAAAAGAGTATGACGTATTAGACCATACTATAGTACAGTCTTTTGATATAAATGTCTTACAAAGAGTAAAACTAGTGGAACCTACAGTTTTTAATGCCTATCTTGTTAATTCAGCAGACACAGAAACAATTATCAGTGATGCAATACTAGCGTCAGCCAGTATGGTCATAAACCATTCTAACCATTTTATAGCCGTACCTAATATGGCCAGAGACTTTACTATGGCAGGGCTTGATTCGGCAGCATATACACCAGATTATGCTTATACATTCAAAGAACTAACCGACGTTGGAGTTAGAAAAATAATGAGCAACAGGAGTGCATTTTAATGAATATACTAATAGACCCTTTATTTGAGAATTGGGCGCAGACAGCTAATGGCTCAGGGGTAATCTCTGTTGTTAACGGAATCTTAACAGCATCTGCATCTATAGGAGACAATGCGAGAGTTACATCCTCTCACGTATGTAATGAGGGCGAGGTTTATATTTTTAGTTGTGATGCTAGAGTTACTAACTTTGATGGCTCTAACCCAGCACCTGGGTTGTTTATAGACCACCCGTCAGTACCAAACGGTCGAAATAGAGTGAGGTTTGATTCTACTTACTGGAAAAACTACGAGTTAAAATTCACCGTACCTAAGAATAATGTAAAAAGCGTATCTAGTGTTGTTTTTGGGGCAGGTGTTATTACTGACCAAAGTGGTGCCGCTGAAATAAGAAACCCGATGGTTAGGCTAGAAAAAACAGCACCGATGAGCCAATCAATTTGGGCTAGAGGCAGGTTTACCATATCGTCAACGGGCGCTTTAACAGTCAGCCAACAATCAAACATTGTTAACGCTCAATGGCAATCAGGCGGAGGTTCTACTGATTCTGACTTGCTATTGACTGTTCATGGTGTACCTGCTGACTTAAACATAACCCCGCACCCTAGAGCTTTTCTTTCTACCATAGGGCCAGATTCTTATATAGCAAAAACGCCGATAAATATCACAGGAGGAAGTAATGGGCAGTTTAATGTTAAAATATTAGATGTGGCAGCGGGTGCTTATATTAAAGATAACCCAGCCTCAACAACTAACATCCTAGTAGAAGTGGTGTACTAATATGAAACAATGGACTACAACAGAAGATTTTATAGCGAACGGTAAAATACCTTCATCGGCACAAGCAGGGTTTATTGTTCAAACTAAAGGGTACTCATCTAAAGGTGACGGAGGCGGTGCTCAGTGGAAATTTACAGGCGTTACAGGTCAGGCTGCAAGCCAATCACCAGTTCAGACGGGAAAGAGATTGTTAACAGATGCGTCAGGAAGCCAATTTCAAATAGTGCTAGCTGAAGATGGGTCATTTAATGATTCGCAGGTGGGCGGCTTAGTATCTGCCGCTAAAACTCTTGAGGATGGGGGGTATTTAAAAGTAATAAATAGCGCTTCGCTATCAGAGGGTATTGTTCATACGTGCTCTAGCAGTGTAAAAATAGTATGCTCCCCTGATGTTTCCATATCTGCGGGCATTGGGTTTTCTGCAACTAAACTACTCCAGTTTGGCGGGGGTGGTGTTGCTGATACCTTTGAGTTTTACGGTGGAAATTTAAAAGGCGGTAATGTTCCGCTATCTGGGGCAGGGGAGGCTAACGACTTACTTTATGTGACATCTTTTAATAAAATTATTATTGATAATATTGATGCTGACTGTGAGTTTGGTTCTGATAGTTGCCTATTTACTGCTGATTATGATTTCTGTTACGTTAACAGCAATAAGTTCAGAAACGCACCTGATGCGGGGCTTTATACTTCTGGGCCATCAAGCGGTAGCGGTCGAGGGACTTGCTTTGTTACTAATAACTATTCAGAGAATTGTGGAAACGAAGGTTACACAGCAAAAAGAAACTTAGAAAGATTTATTTGTAGCAGTAATGTGGCTATTAACTGCGCGACTGGCATAGCCACAGCAGAAGCTGACGGTATATCTGCCGCTCAGTATGTTGCGTGGTCTAATAATATCATAAAAAGATGTACAAACTCACTACTAGCTAGGCTTGTGAAGTCAGGCGCTATTAGTGACAATAATATATATGAAGTTGGTCGCAATGGTGGTGGTTCGTCAGGTGTTGGAATTCTACTTCAAGGATCTAGCAACTTGGCAGTAACGGGGAACACTATTGACGGATGGAACCCTGACAACTCATCATCAGCCGCTCAGTTTGACGGTTACAAAGTAGAGGAAAGGCTTTTTAATGCGGTGACAACATACTCAACCTTTAATAATATAAGCGGTGGTTCAGTAAAAGGGATTGGAAAGGTTGTTAGGGAGGGAGGCTCTCAAAATGAGCGCAACATATACGGCCCAATTTCTGCTGACAGTATAAGTGGCACAAAATACACAGTAGGGTCGTCATTATCAGTAGTAATGACGAGTAATGGCACTGGCGCTCTTATCGAGTGGCTTAATTCTGAAGGAAGAATTGCCGCAGTACAGCCTACAACTAATGACGATGAAACTTACTTTATTATTAAAGTTGACCAGTCTGGTGGCCCTGTCGTTAAAAGAGTTAAGCAAGGCGCTCCTAACAGTGGGCCAGGAGGTTCAGGTCGCGCTTTATTTGTTGATAATTAATTAACCGCAAACCTCTTCCTTGCAATGTAGCGCGTTTAGTTATCTATTCGCACTTATTATTCAAGATAACTAACCTAACAACTAACATATTAATAGAGGTAATATACTAATATGAAACAATGGACAACAACAGAAGATTTTATAGCGAATGGTAAAATACCTTCATCGGCACAAGAAGGATTTATTGTTCAAACTGAAGGGTACTCATCTAAAGGTGATGGAGGCGGTGCTCAATGGAAATTTACAGGTGTTACAGGTCAGACTGCAAGCCAGTCCCCCGCACAACTTGTAGATGCAAAAATAACCGACTCTAACGGTGCACAGTACGAGCAGACAGGAAGGGTTTTTAACTTAAGAACTTTAGGTATGTCTGAGGGTGCGACAGGCGCAAACAATGAC
>LGVF01155693.1_pt1 | contig 12473 bp, 6 predicted proteins | sample 469901 | NCBI WGS metagenome assembly LGVF01 (sample SAMN03893561, study PRJNA290197) | marine sediment metagenome | material: sediment; isolation source: combined push core samples #3730, #5133, and #5579 collected at Hydrate Ridge | place: Pacific Ocean: Hydrate Ridge | reverse complement strand
ATTTTTCACTCCAAGTGGCTCAAGTGTTGAAGATTTAGAAGCTAAAGGTTTCTCTGCTTATCCAAACCCTGTGAATGATGTATTAAACTTAAGAGCTGATGAAGCTATGACAAGTGTTACAATTCACAATTTGTTAGGACAAAAAGTTTACCAAGCCGATATCAACGCTATACAAACTACTGTGGATATGTCCGGTTTTACAAATGGTACTTACTTTGTAACCGTAAACATTGCTGGTAGTGAAGGTACTGTTAAAGTTATGAAATAATTAACTTATTGATATAAGTACTTTAAAAAGTATTTAAAAACCTTAAGCTTGTAAAAAAGCTTAAGGTTTTTTTTTGTTATGATAAATAGTAGCCTCTCTTTTGTAAAGAGTTATAGATCAAGAATGATGCATTGCTTTACTTTTTAAGGAAGCCATACTTTAAACAAGATGTCTGCTCTGCAAAGTGTCATCACTTTGCAGAATAGGCCAAAAAAACTAATACTTGGCGATATGATTTCTTTTATTTAGTACGAAGGCAACCACAACTATGTCGGCTTTTATAAAGTAGAATGTCGTACGAAGTCAGGGGACTTCGTACAGCCTTCCTATGATAGGGAAAGTAAATAAAAAATGTTCAGCCCAAAGGATGATTTGAGATTGAACACAGGTTTTCATCATTAAATTCCGTTGAAATAGCGTGTATAATAACACTCTCTAATAACCTGCTATCTAAGAAATATTAATGTAGAAAACATAGAAATAGTGATCTTATCCTTTAATCCTAATATTTGTATGTACTTGTTACTTGCCCTTGCTATTTTATGCGATTTGTATTTTTAAAGACAAATTATAGTATTTTTTTGTATTCATTTTGGGATAAACATTACTAGGTTTCTCTGTAATAATATTCTGTTTAGTCTCATTTAATTTTAGGTGGAGAAAAATATGGACAAAAAAAAACTCTCAGAAATGAGAGTTTTTTTATTTTTTTTTTTAGGATTAAAAATTCATGAAAATGATCACATAAGAAAATGGTGATTTAAAATAAATACCAGTTGCTATAGTTGCAGCTACATTGTCTTTTGAAAATACACGCCCATCATTTAATTCTAATTCTAAACGAACTTCAATAAATGTCGGTGCTGTATATGTGGCGGTTGAAAACACATCAACAACATCTTGTGTCCCAAAAGTAATTTCATGCATCGGCAAACCATTATCACTTATTGCCGTAAAATCAGCAGCAGAAAGCGTCATCAACAAATGTTCACTGGTTTCAATGCCTTGATCATCCAATAATGGTTCTATTGCAAGTTGTTCTTGATAAACGCCTACATAAACTCTAACTTCTTTAAAATCAGGAGCGTTGTCTCCATTCCCCTCTTGTACCTCAATTGTAAATTGAATGGTGTTCATATCAGGATTACTGTTAATCATAAACTCCCCCGGAGGACTTAGAGTTCTTACTATAGCACCAGTCATATCTACACTATCCAATAGTTCGTCTACAGCATTTTCGCTTTCTGTACATGAGATTGTTACGCTAATTAGTACTAGCATAAGCAATACAGTTTTAAATATATTCTTCATAATTATAAGTTTTTAAAATATTAATTTGCTGCTGGGAAACCGGGTGAAGGTGGGTTGTTGTCCCAAAACACCTGTATATCCACATTTGGTTTTTGCACGATATTATTATTCACATCAGCCTCGCTTGAAGGATAAAGGAAAGATCTAACAAAATTACCACCGTTTGGTTCAACGTTATATTGTAAGGAGGTTGGATATCCTGTTCTTCTATAGAAATTATAAGCATCATGTCCATTTCCGTAGTGTGCTACAAAATATTGAACTGCGAGTAATTCCCACTTATCTTCAGTGCTAGCACTGTTAAAATCACCTCCAACATTTGCAATATACCCACTTACTTCTGAGGCTGAAGGAGCAAAACTCGCATCAGAATCAGGATCTAATGTTCTAAACGTCATAACTTTGTCAATAGACTTTATTAGTGAAGCTTGTAAATGGTTCCAACCGTTTGCAGGATTGTTAACCATAGCCATCTCAGCTTTCATTAAATCAACCCAAGAAGCTAGCATTAAAGGTGTAATTCCGGCACCTTGACCTCCATCACCTAAGGTTATGGATACAAAATCGTTATCGTCAAATTTTCCACCGGCAGGATAGACACCAGAAGCAGTTCTTCTAAAACTATCCGGTGGGATACCTTCAGCATTACCGTGATCACGACCCCAATAACCTTCAGCGACACTACAGAAAATCATATCTGCAGGATAGTGTGCAGGGCGCCCTTGTACTGAACAAGGTAATTGTGCCTGATTAGGTGCACAGCCGTTTCCGGGTGTACAATCCACTTGTCTGTAAAAATAGTATCTTATTCTTGGGTCTTCATCAAACAACATTTCATCCATCAACCAGTTAGATCTGTAACTCCCGGCACCTGTAGCAGTATAATCAGTGTCATATGCATTGTGTCTTGTGTTTGGACTTGCAATGCTAGTTCCGTATCGAAACTGAAAATCATTGGATGTATTAGAAATATAATTACCGGAATTAACGATAGCATTAAATTTGTTAATAGCATCACTATCTACTAAACGAGTGTTAACATAAGCTCTCATCTTTAACGTATTCGCTAGTTTTTCCCATTTAGAAAAATCATTTCCGTAAAAAAAGTCATTTTGTAAGTCAGGACCGTCTGCTTGTAAATAGCCCACAGCACTATCAAGCATGCCCAAAGCAGTTTGATAAACTGCGGCATCATCATCGGCATGTGGAAAAGGAAACTCTTCAGGTTGAGTAGCTTCGCTTAAAGGAATATCTCCAAAGAAATCCACTAAAGTAAGCAACGTATACGCTTTCATCACTTTCATAATTCCTATGTGTTTATTTGATTCTAAGTTTACAGCTAACTCTTCAGCTGCTTTTATATCAGAAAACATACGTTGATAGGCAATGTTCCATTCATTACTAGTATAAACAGAAGCATAATTGTTAATATACTGTCTTCCAAACATATTTTCTAGTCTGGTCAATTCCGAGCCATTTTGCCCCATATAATGTGTAAACTCGACAAAATCAATTTGTATCGTGTTTAAAAAACGATCTAAATTAGCTTTGTCTAAAGTGATATCGTTTGGATCATCTAGTAAGTCTAAATTGAGCACATCATCACATGAATTGATAGCGAACCCAAGTAGGAGTAGTAGAAAAATCGAAATTTTATTAAATTTTTTCATTTTGTGTTATTTTTAAAATTAGAATGTAAGATTTACACTAAGACCATATTTCTTACCACTAGGTCCGGTTAAGTAATCAAAACCAGCTCCATTTCCAGAACCTAACCCTGATACGTTTGGATCAAAGTTAACGCCTTCAGGTGTGTTATAAGCATTATACCACATATTATAGCCGCTCGCTTTAATAGATATTCGTCCAAAAGGTGTTTGCTCAAGAAACTTTTTAGAAAAAGTATAACCTATAGAGATCTCTTGTAGTCGAACCACTGAAGCATCATACACAGATAATTCTTCAGCCGGATGCGCAAAGATACCACTGAAATAAAAATCAGAGTTGTTTATTTGAATATCATTAGGTAAACCTGTCGCTTCACTAACGCCTGGCAAAACAAAGGTTCCCAATCTACCTTCTAAAGTGTCAGTGGTTAAACCTCTACCTAAAAGGGTAGAAATTGTTTGAGAATAAATATCACCACCTGAAGTGTGATTAAATGTAAAGTTTAAAGAGAAGTTTTTATAAGAAAAAGTATTGGTATAATTCATTACAAAATCCGGATTAGGATCACCGATGAATGGTACTAAACCAGCAATATCATCATTTTCATTAGTAGTATCTTCAGAAACATAAATACCAATAGCATCTACTAACGGATCGCCATTATCATTACGTGCAATTCTACTACCAAATATTGCGCCTAAAGGGTAACCAACTTGAGCTCCGTTTCCAAGATTTGTATATCCTGCATAAATAATTTGATCAGCATCTTGTCCTAATTCAGTAACTTCAGAAGAAGCTTTGTTAAAGTTTACATTGGTATTCCAATTAAACCCATCTTCATTTTTAAAAACATCAATTCCTAAATCTGCTTCAATACCATCTCCAACAATCTCCCCAATATTTGTGGTTGTTCGAGTATATCCACTAGCTGCAGGTAAAGGTTGACTTATTATTAAGTCTTTTGTAATTCGGGTATAATAAGAAAAATCAAAATTTACTCTACTAAATAAACGACCTTCTATACCATATTCGAATTCTTGAAATAACTCTGGTCTAATATCTTTATTAGCTCTAAAAGAATCAGTGGTATTTCCAACTATATATTCACCGGCATCATTTACCCATTGTTGTGTATCTAAAATAGCAAGTGAAGCTGTTGGATAGCCTTTTGAAAAGTTGGCAGAAGTACCATAACCGGCTCTTAGTTTTAAGAAATTAATTCCGTTTGTAGATTTTAAACCTTTAAATGCTTGTGTAGGAATAAAGGAAGCACTAACTGAAGGATAAAAAAGAGAATTATTTATCGCATTAGATACCCAATCGTTACGACCTGAAACATTGATAAAAATCATATTATCATAATCAAAAGAAGCTTGTCCGAAAACACCAAGAATATTTCTTTTTTCATGATATTCCATTTGGTTGCGCTCTAAAAACCCTCCGTGATCAAAGAAACCAAAAACTTGTTGATCATAACTTTTTATACCCATTTGATTAAAATCAGTACTATTAACTGTAGCACCTAGGTCAAATCCAAGGTTAAACTTATCAGCAAATGTATACCCGCTACCATTGAAAAGAATGGTATGATCCCAAATGACATTATTGTTATTCCATGTATTATAAATACCACTATTTAATGTGCTAGAATCACTAACACCACCTCTATTTTGTTTGTTTACATTATCTTCTGAGTAGGTGTCTAGAGAGGCTCGATATAATAAATTTAAATTTTCAGTTAAATTATAAGTTATAGAAGCATTCCCAAACATACGATTGGTTAACTGAGAAAATTTTGCATTTTCTACAGTCCACAATGGATGTTGTATGGCATTGTCTTCACGATAATAGATACTGTTACCATCCGGGGCTTGATAGGGTAGCTCAAATATATCAATATTTCTAGGTGTATAGAATAAATCACCAAATATTGATGTCCCTGCAGAACCACTACCAAAACTCAATGCAACCGGAGGTGTTTTGTAATTAGTTCTTGCGTAGTTTAAAGAACCGCTAAAAGTTATTTTATTAGATAATTTTGCGCTACCTCCAATACTAAAGTTACTTCTTGTTACACTATTTCCGGGTGTAAAGCCTTGATCATCCAAATGACTAAAACTTAAACCGTAGGTTAGTTTACTGTCGTCGCTTCTCCCTTTCATGTTTACAGAAGTATTCGATGTGCCTCCTGTTCTGAAAAAGTCCTCAACACTATTTCTTGGTTTCCACTCATAACGTTGGTCTGCGTACTCAGCTGCCATACCAGGGAAGTTATCTACTATATATGTTATGGTAGAAATAGGATGAGGTATCGTACCATTTTCATCAATTAAAGGGTCGTTGCCCCAACCTCCTAAACCATTTTCATGAAAACCGGGACCCCAGTTACTGTAAAACCATCCAAAAGCTTGGTCAAAGCCACCACCAAATTGATCTTGATAATCAGGTAGTGAAGCTACCTCATTAAAGAAATAGGAGGTAGAAAATTGAATTTCTTGTTTAGTAGTTACGTCTTTTTGACTTCCTGTTTTTGTTGTGATTAAAACAACTCCATTTCTACCAGCTGATCCATAAAGAGTAGCCGCTGCTAAGCCTTTAAGGATATCAATTTTTTCAATATTATTTGGGTCAATGTCAAAAGATCTACTAGATCCCATATTACCATCAATAAAGTCACCGGCTTCATTGGTGTCATTACTGATAGGAACCCCATCAATAACATATAAAGCGTTGTTGTCACTATCAAAAGAATTCATTCCACGAATAACAATTTTATTACTCGAACCCGATAAACCATTTTGAGTAGTAATGTTGACACCGGCAGATTTCCCACTTAAAACACGTGTAAGATCGGCTTCAGCTTTGTCCTTAATCTGGTCTTCTTTTACAGAAGAGACTGCATAACCCAAAGCTTTTTTATCTTTTTTAATACCTTGAGCGGTAACGACCACTTCTTCAAGCAACACGCCACCGGACATCAATACATTAAGAGTATTTGAAGTCCCAACAGTTTTGAACGTTGTCTCCATACCAATAAAGCTATATTGAAGTACAGCTCCAGTATTTGCTTGTATTGAATACTTGCCATCAAAATCTGTTTCAGTACCCATTGAGGTACCTTTGATTAAAACACTTACTCCAGGTAAAGGTCCAGTATCATCGGAAACAGTCCCCGAAACAGTTTTTTGTGCAAAAGCAAAATGCACAGTAAACGCCAGTAATAGCGTTAAAATTCCATTAAACTTTGTTTTCATTTTATGATTATTTGAATTAATTAATTGCAAATATCTTAAATTGATGTTAAAAAACAAAGATTTTTATCATAAAAAACAAATATTTTATCATAAAAACCAAATTACATTAACATAATAATTAAGAAAATTAACTTTTGTATACCATCTAGACGAGTAAGCTCGCAATAAGTTGCGTTGTTAAGAACAATATAAATTCATATAAATTACGAGTTTAGCCAATTGGTCAATATATTTGAATAAAAAAAATCAACCCTGTATTATACAGAGTTGATCTTTTAAAAATTTATTTAATAAATAAAACTAGTTTTATTGTGGAGGTGGTAATTTAATGATATTTAAATCAAATTGATTAACTTGTCCAATCTCAATATTACCAACAGCTTCAAGATTGAGAAACAATTGAGAAGCTCCAAGAGGTAAGGCATCATAATTGAGGTGCACATTAATAGCGTCACCAAGGTCTCCTGCATCTATAGTATAATCACTTTCAAGATCAAATTCAACACCTTCTTCAATAGCTGACGCAACATCATTGGTAATAGTATAACTTACGGATGTATCTATTGGCGCTGAAATACCAATAATAATTTCATAATCAATATCTATTCCTTCCGTTAAGAAAATTACATCAGGAGTGCCTTGAAAGCCAACCAATGGTGTACGATTAAGAAGATAATCTGTGTCTTCAAGAGGCCTGTCACATGATATTATCATTATCACCAAAACAAGGGATAATATTTTAAAAATTGTTTTCATAATTTATAATTTATATTATTTAAAAATTTAGTATCCAGGATTTTGTTGGAAATCCGGAAAAATATTTATTTCTCTTTGAGGAATAGGAAATTGGAACTTGTAATCTCCGGTTGCTAAATTTTGATAGTCCAAAGGTACTGGTGTTCCTGTACCATCAAAAAATTCACCATATACAGCTGAACGAACAACCGACTCATTCCATCTTTTCAGATCAAATAAACGGTGACCTTCTGCAAAAAGTTCTAAACGTCTTTCTAACTTAATTGCATCCAAAAGTGCCGATCCTGTTTCTGTTCCGGGCACATAATTAGTATATCTATTAGATCGTAATTCATTTAAAGCAGCTAATGCATTTGCATCATGACCACCCATTTTGGCATAAGCTTCAGCTTTGTTTAAATATACTTCAGCTACTCTGATTACTTTGGCATCGACTTGTCCATTATTTTGTCCTGTTTCACCTAGCATCTTTTTAATGGCGTTATAGGAATTTCCGTCAGAGTCAGCTGCAAGGAATGTATAAGCATCTTTTCGAACATCATCACTTGTATACAGATTGAAGAAATCATACGCTACAACATATTCAGGAACTATAGTTCCTCCAACAGATTGACTCCATTCAACGCCAATACTAATACCGTCTAATATCTGATTTTGGTCAATTTTAAAAAGGACACCGGCTTCATTTGAATCGGTCCATACTCCAGGAAAATTAGCTATAGAGGCAATTGAAGCATTTACTGCACTAGCAGCTGTCACAACACTAGAGTAGTCGCCTTTGTACAAATAGACTCTGCTCAACATAGCATTTACAGCGTTTTTATTGAGTCTTCCTGCACCATTATTTGTATTAATTAAACCTTTTGCTGCTTCTAACTCTTCAATAACAAACTGATAAGATTCTGCTACAGTTGGTCTTAGTTTCTCAATAGCCGGATCAATTTCAGTAATTATGGGCATTCCTAGAGATGTATTTGCGTCACCTGATTGTGTAGGAATTTGACTATAGACACGCAACATATCAAATAAGGCTATGGCTCTTGCAGCTCTAGCTTCACCTAAAAAATTGTTTTTTAATTCGCCATCGCTAATATTGTCAATATACTCAATAATTAAATTGGCTCTGTTTGTAACCACGTAGGGTGCAAACATCACACACCAATAATCATTGGCATTGTATCTCCATTCGTGCACCCATTGGTTTGAGTGTCTACCGGATTGTGCCAAAATCACATTGTCCGTTGTAATATCAGGGCGACTTTGAAAACTGCCACCATAGTAACTGCCGTCTATAAAACCTGCATAAACACCTCTGGTTGCACTTTCAAAATCCGATACACTTTGATAAAAAGTATCAGGAGAAAATGAATCATTAGGCTGTTGGTTTAATTCGTCTGAACATGAATTAAATACTAGTATTCCAAATACTAGTATTAGTGTTTTAAATATATTTTTCATCTTTTTAAATTATTAAAATTTTAAATCAATACCTAATGAAAGAGATTGTGTTTGTGGGTAACTATATAATGTGTAGGTTCCAAATACATCATTTGATGTTTCTCCACTACCAATACCAACTTCCGGATCACCGTTAAAATGAGGGGCATAGGTAAAGAAATTTTGTCCTTGTAAATAAATCCGTAGGGATTTAAAACTAATTTGTTCTGCAAATTCTCTTGGAAGATTGTACCCCAAGGTTAAGTTCCTTAATCGGATGTAATCACCTTTTTGTAACCATCTGTCAGAATTTTGTTGCGCTTCATTTCCGTATAGGGGACTAGGTAATACATCAGTATCTCCGGGATTTCTCCAATAGTTGAAAGCATCAATTCTTTGATTGGCATCAATTCCTGTTCCGTCACTTAGCATATTACTCTCCATATAATTCATGATGTAATGTCCAACCTTAAAGTATACATCAGCTCCAAAATCGAATCCTTTATAGGCTGCATATAAATTGAAACCACCATCAAAATCTGCGATAGGAGATTTTCCATTTAGTGTTTTAAGAAAAGCCTCACTAGAGTCAAAAGTTGTCTCATCTCCGTCTTCATTTAAGTACCACATCGGTTGACCGGTTGCAGAATCAACACCGGCCCAACGAGGCAGGTAAAAAGTGTTTATTTCTTCACCTACTTCCAAGATAGTAATCCCATTATTCCTAACGATTGGAGCTCCTTCAGGATCTTCTGATGTCGGTACAAGTTTTGTTACTTCATTGTTGATAAACGAGATATTACCACCAATTCTCAAGTTCATATTCTCATTTTTTATAATGTCACCGGAAAGTTCTAATTCAATTCCCTTATTTAACATTTCACCAATATTAGCATATATAGATCCATCTAATTCACCCCCAAGAGTTGGAAGTTCCATATCCAGTAATAAATCTGAAGAAGTTCTTTGATAGTAATCAACAACTCCTTTAACTCTTCGATTAAAAGCGTTAAATTCTAAACCAACATTCCATATTGAATTAATTTCCCAACTAAGATCAGGATTACCATTATCAATTGGATAAGCAATAGAATTACCATTAAAACTATCAAAACCAATTTGTGCTAAGTGTGCGTAATAAATACCGGCATCTCTTCTATTTCCTTTATTACCCGAAGTACCTATAGAGGCTCTTAATTTTAATTCATTTATAAAATTGTCATCCATAAAATTTTCGTTATGAATATTCCAGGCTGCACTGGCAGACCAGAAAGTACCATATCTTGCATTCTCTCCAAAAGTAGAGGAGCCATCACGTCTTATAGAAGCGGTTGCAACGTATTTACCGTCAAAGTTGTAATCTAAGAAGACGCCTGCAGACAACATGGCAGCATCAATTAATGAAGATGACACAACAGTTGGTTGTGCTGCAATACTCTGAACTGATAAATCAGGAGAGGAGAAACCGATACTTGATAAGCGATAGGTTCTATATGTGTCTTTATTAAATTCAAAGAGGCCTGTCAGCGAAAGTTTATGTATTTCAGCAAATGTTTTGTCAAATGTCAAAAGATTTGTTAAAGTAAGATCAATATCATTCGAACCATTATCAGTTTTAATACCGGGATTATTCGCATCGCCTACGTAACCATCGAGTACGGATCCGGGCTCAACAAAATACTCTCTCCTATACGAAGTGTTGGTAGCACCAACTTTAAAGGTGTTAGAAAGGTTGTCAGATATTTTGATTTTTGCGGTCAAACCACCCATTACAGCAGTTCTATACTCGCTCTCAGGATTGTGAACCAAGGCTTCAGAAATAGAGAAACCACTACTCGTTAAATTATAGCCTGCTTCCCCATTTTCATCATATATGGTATTTCCGTCTGCATCAACAATGTATAAAGGTTCGTATGGGTTGTAATCATACATAGCTCTAAAAGGATTCTGAACATTATTTCTATCTCTAGGTTCGTCAGTAGAATAATTCGAGATACTAATATTTGCTGAAAGTTCTAGCCAATCTTTTGCATCATATCCAACATTCAATCTACCGGATAATCTTTCAAAACCGTCGATAGTTTTAATAATCCCTGTGTTTTTATCATGACCTAAACTAAAAAAGTACGAGAAATCTTCAGACCCGCCTGTTACTGATAGCGAGTTGGAAAGAATTGTCGCTTGTCGTAATAAAGTGTCTTCCCAATTATGATTTAAGCCTAGGTAATAATCATACTGATCTTGGCTACCTATATTAGCCCCTGGTAAAGACATTGCATTAGGGACTCCTAACATGCTTAGTTCATTCTCATATTGCATTTTTTCAGCAGTATTCATCATTCTATAGTTATCCTTGATATGTTGTCCAAAGCCTAATCTAGAAGAAATAGCAACCGTAGCATCTTGATTTTTACGTCCGGATTTAGTTTTGATAACGATAACCCCATTTGCTGCTCTTGATCCGTATAAAGAAGCTGTTGCAGCATCTTTAAGTACAGACATACTTTCAATTTCGTTAGGGTTAATTGAACTCATGTCCGGTGCAATTACCCCATCAATAACATAGAGTGGCGCACTTGTAGCATTAATCGAACCAACACCCCGTACTCTTACGAAGGCTGTTTGACCCGGTTTTCCATTTGCTGCTACAACTTGAACTCCTGAAGCAACACCTTGTAACATATTGTCAACGGTTGTTGAGGGAGATAATTTAGCAAGTTGTTCTTCACCCATAACGGCTACCGCAGACGTCATTTCGTCTTTGGTTTTTGTCCCGTAGGCTACCACGACAACCTCATCTAAGACATTTTCGCTTGAAGGTTCCATAACAACATTGATGATACTGTTATTTTCTACAGTTTTAAAGACAATTTCCATACCAATATAACTAAATTGAAGTATATTGCCTTTATTTGCTTGTATTGTGTAATTTCCGTCAAAATCAGTTTCAACTCCGGTTGAAGTGCCTTTGATTAGTACACTTACGCCGGGAAGCGGTCCGGTATCATCTGATACAATTCCCGAAATACTTTGTTGTGCAAAAGCAAAATGCACAGTAAACACTAGTAAAAGTGTTAAAATTCGATTAAACTTAGTTTTCATTTTTTCATTGTTTAAATTAAATTAGGTGCAAATGTCTTAAAATGACATCAACTAGCCAAACATTTCTTAAAAAAATATTAAAAAAGGTTAATGCAAAGTTAAGACCTATGCTTATTTGAAACTAGATGTAGGTATTTTAGTATCGTTGCGTTAAAAATTACTAAAAAAGCGAATTTTATGTGAATAAAAAAGACCGTCCTTTCAGACAGCCTTTTCTACATTTAGAATATATTTATGGAATATTAATTGACATCCCAAAAAACTTTAGAAGATTTTAAGTCACCTCCCATTGCTGCAGATGCAGCTGTATAATTTGATCCATTAATACTTGGTTCATCTACTGGATAAGTATAGCGTCTTGGAACAAGTTCGTTTGATACCGGAGGAACTATCATGGTTGGATAACCATAAATTCTATAGTTTGACCATCCTTCAAAACCTCTGCCATAAAGAGCTAACCATTTTTGAACAGCTATTGTTTCTTGCCAAGAAGCAGATGCACTAGTATAAGCTACTTCCGGTTTGGCTAAATAAGTGGAAGCATCAGATGCTCCCCAGAAATCAAAGGACGCAGTTACTGCATTATTATAATGAGATTCTGCATCACCAGATACAAGATTCATCTCAATCGCTTCTGCTTTTAAAAATTCAACCTCAGCATAATCTAAAATTATAGC
>LGVF01047062.1_pt1 | contig 12518 bp, 13 predicted proteins | sample 469901 | NCBI WGS metagenome assembly LGVF01 (sample SAMN03893561, study PRJNA290197) | marine sediment metagenome | material: sediment; isolation source: combined push core samples #3730, #5133, and #5579 collected at Hydrate Ridge | place: Pacific Ocean: Hydrate Ridge | reverse complement strand
CTGATAAAAAGCTTTTTTCTCAAAAAAGACTTGCCATGGAACAGAGTATCTACTGCGTTGCAATGCTTTTTCAGGACTTCGACATACTATATGTATGCCTTCACCCTTGAAAAACCACCACGCCTTGTAGGTCGAACTTTTTGCTTAGCCATCTCATGACTTTTTGCGAAAGCATCTTCCTTGGTTACCAGTCAATTACCTCGATACGCTGCAAAAATTGGCGTAGAATCGCGGCCGTCAGGCCCCAAATCGGGTGCTTGCCGATGGAAAAGAAACCGACCGGATGCAGGCGCCCTTTGTGCCGCCAGCTTTCCGTGTGATAAATCTTCGGATCACAAAGTTTTTCCAGGGGAACCTCGATCACCTCGGCGATCTCCCGCTGGTCAACGCGAAAGGGATAGGCCGTCGGCAGGGTGCCAACAAAGGGGGTGACGTGATAGCCATAGACAGAGACGAAATCATCGAGCTGGCCCAGCACCGTGACGTCCTGCGGGGCAACCCCCATCTCCTCTTCGGTCTCCCGCAGGGCGGTGGCAGTGAGATCGGCATCCCCCTGCTGCCAGCGCCCGCCGGGAAAAGAGATCTCGCCGGCATGATCGGGCAGATGGTCGGTGCGCCGGGTAAAGAGCAGGGTGTCGCTGTTGTCCTTGGGGTAAAAGGTGAGCAACACTGCTGCAGGCCGCAACACACCGGGATTGATGGTTCGACAGGTGTGACGGGCCAGAGCCGCTCGGACAGCAGCCGGATCGAGCATCAGCCTGCCTCGGCCAGCCGACGCAGCTCGGCGATGGTCGCTCGATAGTCAGAGGCGCCGAACACCGCGCTGCCAGCTACGAAGACATCGGCCCCGGCGCCGGCAATGGCAGCGATGTTGGCGGGCTTGACGCCGCCGTCGATTTCAAGCTCGATATTCAGGCCCCGGCGGTCGATCTCTTTGCGCAGGGCTTCGATCTTAGGCAGGCAGGAAGGGATGAAGTTCTGCCCTCCAAATCCTGGATTGACGCTCATCAGCAGTACCAGATCGAGCTCTTCGAGAATAACCTCAAGGCTCGAAACCGGAGTGGCGGGATTGAGGGAAACACCGGCCTTCTTGCCCAGGCTGTGAATCAATTGCACAGTGCGATGCAGGTGAGGTACCGCCTCGTAATGAACGGTGATGATATCCGCCCCGGCTTTGGCAAAATCGGGAATAAACTGATCGGGATTTTCGATCATCAGATGCACATCGAGAGGCATGTCTGTGACCTTGCGGACGGCCTCCACGATCAGCGGACCGATGGTGATATTGGGTACAAAGTGGCCGTCCATGACATCGATATGGACATAGTCGGCACCACCGGCTTCTATGGCGCGAATCTCATCGCCAAGTCGGGCAAAATCGGCGGACAAAATGGAAGGGGCGATCTTGATCATGCGTTGCTCCGCTAATAGTTGAAAAACAGGCGTGAATATACGATATGTATCAGAATTGGCATCGAGACCCCAGCAAAAAAGCCCTTTAGGGCTGGCGACAAAAACCGACGGCGAAAAAGGCATCCATGCCGCCGTGACGATGGGGCCAGGTACGCAGAGCGCCCTGCTCGTCAAACAGCTCTAACCAGGCGTCCGGCACCTGCGAGCGCAGATCGACCCGCTGGAATTCAGGATGGGCAGCGAGGAAACGCTGCACCACGCCCTCGGTCTCTTCTTGAGTGAAGGTGCAGAGGGAATAGAGCAACCGCCCACCAACACGAAGCAATGGTGCCACCTGATTTAAGATTGCCAACTGCCGCTCGGCATTGGTTGCTAAATCGTCCAGTTGCCGCCGCCAGCGGCTCTCTGGATTGCGCCGCAGGGTACCAAGCCCGCTGCACGGGGCATCGACCAGGATGGCGTCAAAACTCTCCTTGTCGAGAAAATCGGGCGCGCAGGTCAGGTCCCAGACTTTGCAGCTAATGCCCTGAGCGCCGAGTCGCCGAGCGCCCTGCTCTACCAGGGTTAAACGACCGGGAGAAATATCCAGGGCCACAATCTCGGCCTGATTATCCGCCAGAGCCGCAAGGTGGGTGGTCTTGCCCCCTGGTGCAGCACAGGCATCGAGCAACCGCTCACCAGGCTGGGGTGCCAACAGATGAGCGATCAACATACTCGCCTGATCTTGTAGTTGATACGCACCTCGGTCGTCGCCGGGCAAACGGCGGGACCCTCCTCCTTCGACAACTACACCTTCGGGGACATAATCAGTCGCCGCAGCCCGATAGCCGGCGGCGGTCAAGGTGGCGAGAAACTCTTCCCGATCCTGCTGCAAGCTATTAACCCGCACCGTGAAAGGAGCCACTTGCAGCATGGCCTCGGCCAAGGCCAGAGCTTCAGCAGGGCCAAATTCCTTCAACCAAGCTTCTGCCAGCCATTTAGGTAGAGACTGCACATGCTGCAGATAAGCAAGAGGCGCCTTTTCAGGATCCGGCCAGGGAATACTTTCTCGACTGCGGTCGATACCACGCAAGATGCCGTTGATAAAACCGGTAGCCCGACTCAAACCAAGGTGTTTGGCCAACTCTACCGTCTCGTGCACTGCCGCTCGAACCGGAATACGGTCGAGAAGCAGGATCTGATAACAACCGAGACGCAACAGACGCAACACCGCCGGCTCGACCTTGTGCAGGGGCTGGCTGCAACAATGATTCAAGGCGAAATCGATACGCCCGCAGTAGCGCAAAACCCCGTAGACCAGTTCGGTAAGCAGGGCACGGTCCCGATCTTCAAGTTGCGATGCAGCGCTCAGTCCCGCATCGAGTGCGACGTCGGAAAACATCCCCTCTTCGACCCGTGCCAGGATTTCCCAGGCCATTCTTCGGGGATCATACTTTTTCACCAGTTCACCTCGACATTCATTAGGGTTCTAACGCAGCGGGGGCATGTTGCCATGCCCCAACACTTTCAAAATCTCTACTGACGCTCGTCACGGAAGCGTCATATTTTCCAAGCGCTGTACCCGTTCCGCCATGGGCGGGTGGGTAGAAAACAGAGTGGCCAGCCCACCGCGACGTAGCGGGTTGACGATAAACATATGGGCAGTAGCCTCATTGACCCGCGGCATGGGCCGCAGCTGATTGGCCTCTTCCAGCTTGCGCAGAGCGCTGGCCAGATGATGAGGGTTACCGCATAGCTGAGCTCCACCGCGATCTGCGGCGTATTCCCGAGAGCGGGAGATGGCCATCTGCACCATCATGGCCGCCAACGGTCCGAAAATCATCAACAGAATCAAACCGAAAGGACCGCTATCCTCGTCATCACGACCACCTAATCCGCCAAACAGAGCCGCCCACTGAGCCATATGAGCCAGGTAACCGATGGCCCCTGCAATGGTGGCGGCAATGGAGCTGATCAAAATATCCCGATTACCAACATGACTCAACTCGTGAGCCATAACTCCCATCAACTCATCGCGACTAAGCATCCGCACCAGGCCCTCGGTGGCCGCCACCACGGCGTGTTGGGGATTACGGCCGGTGGCAAAGGCATTGGGCGTGGGCTGAGGCAAGGTATAAACCTTGGGCATAGGCAGGTTATTGCGCTGACAAAGTTCCCGCACCACCTCGTACAGGGTGCCGTGCTGCAACTCCTTGCCGCGATACATGCGGATCACGATCTTGTCGGAAAACCAGTAGGAACCGAGGTTCATCACCCCGGCGATAATCAGCGCCATCAGGGCACCGCTCTGACCGCCAAGCATGCCGCCGGCCCATACCAGCAACAGGGTCAGAACGGTCATCAGCATCGCGGTTCGAAATATATTCATAAACTTTACACCTCGTTTGATCAACAGCCGGCCGAATCAGAGACAACATGCGCATCGAGGGCTTTTTGCACCTCATCCAGATCGATTTCGGTATTGTAGCAAGGCCCCTGCGGTCGGCGATTGTAAACACCGTATACCGGCAGCGGATAAGCGTCGAGAATACCGGCGGTCAGATCCCGCTCACAGGCCACTGCCAGAACAAAACGGGGCCGTTTTTCCAGCAGAATCTTACGGGCCAAGGTACCTCCGGTGGCAACGGCAATAGCCACTCCGCGGCTTTGGGCCAGTTCGGCCAGATCACCGATACCGCACTTTCCGCAACGCAGGCACTTATCGATATCACCGGTAACCTTGATGGCGCATTGGTGAAGTTGCACACAATGAGGCAGCAGAATAATTGCCTGGCTGGCCGGAACCCGCAGCTTACGACCCCGCACCAACTGATTGTTGAGAGTGATGAAAGAACGCTGCAGACCTTCGCGATCAGCACCGAGCAGACGGCCAATGGCGATAATGGCCGGCAGCAGATACCTGATGGCCAGACCACGTAAACGAACAGAAAAAAACAGATCGCGCCCGCTGAGCAGAGTCAGGCCGAGCTGCCCCAACGCCAACAACACCACCAGCACAATACTTCCCAGCAGAATACCGAACCAGCGCGACAATGCGGGATGGATATTACCGAAGCCGACGCTTGGCACCCACCAGGCCAGCCAGGACACAATAATCAGCAGAAGGCCAATAAGCCCGAGCACGGAAAGGAACAACCACGGCGGCCGACAGGATCGGGCATCAAAGGTCCATTCGCTCACATCATTCCCCAAGCGTAGTTCCAGGCGGCAGGCTGCGGCCACGAAGAAAGTCCGCCGCCGAAAGACGCTTTTTGCCGGGCAACTGCAGTTCCCGCACCAGCAGCAGTCCGTCACCGCAGGCGATACGCACTCCATCGGGACCGGCTTCGACGATAGTACCGGGCTCAGCGTCACCGCCGCTTTCCGGCAGGGTGCGGCCGAGTTTAAGCACCTCTCCCTGCAGGGTGGTATAGGCCCCCGGCCAAGGGGTCAAACCCCGGACCAGGTTATGAATAGCGACAGAACTTAGGCGCCAGTCGATGCGGCCATCCTCTTTTTTCATCAACGACGCATAGCAACTCTGTGCGTCGTCCTGAGGCTCGGGCCGCAGGGTCCCTGCACAGAGCCTTTGCAGAGTCTCTTCCATGGCCTCGCGACCAAGCAGAGCCAGGCGATCGTGAAGTTCGCCGGCGGTTTCCTCGGCGCCTATTTCGGTGGCCCGTTTGACCAGCATATCGCCGGTGTCGAGGCCGACATCCATCAGCATGGTGGTCACACCGGTCACCTGCTCGCCATCAACCACGGCCTTGTTAATCGGCGCGGCGCCCCGGTAGCGAGGCAACAGAGAGGCATGTACGTTGATGCAGCCATACTGGGGGATATCGAGCACACTCTTGGGCAGGATCTGACCATAGGCAACCACCACAATCAGGTCGGGAGCCAACGCCCTAAGCTCCTCGACGACCGCCGGATCGCGCAATTTAAGAGGCTGGCAAACCGGGATCCCGTGCTGTTCGGCCAACTCCTTGACCGGTGGCGGGGCCAGCTTTTTGCCACGCCCTTTTGGCCGGTCGGGCTGGGTATAGACGGCGCACAGGTCAACACCACAATCGAGAAGTCCCTGCAGAGTGTGCAGGGCGAAGTCTGGGGTGCCCATGAAGATGGTCCGGATGTTCCCAGCTTTGATCACAGTTGCTGCTCCTGTTGTTGCATGATTTTAGTATATTTTTTACGGAACATGCTTTTCTTCAACGAAGAGAGATGGTCGACGAACAGCAGGCCGCCGAGATGGTCAATCTCGTGTTGAAAGGCGACGGCCTGAAAACCCTCGGTTTCCATCTCTACCGTCTGCCCCTGCAGATCGAGAAACCGCACCCTGACCCGCTGGGCACGATGAATGCGGCAGTAGTAGCCGGGTACCGACAGGCAACCCTCTTCCTCAAACTGCTCGCCTTCGCGGCTCACAATCTCAGGATTGACAGCGATAATCAATTGCGCAGGCTCCCCTCTAGGCGAACAGTCGAGCACAATCAAGCGCTGACTGATGCCGACCTGAGGGGCCGCCAAGCCCACCCCGGGCGCAGCGTACATGGTTTCTACCATGTCCTGAGCCAGAGTTTTGATGGTCTCGTCGATTTCGGGTATCGGTTGCGCCACCTGCTGCAACACGGGATCGGGATAGTGTCGAATCGTTAATATTGCCATGTATCCTGCCGATTTCCCAACACCGGATGTATGACTTGTTGATTACCGATGCTGAATGTAAAAAAGGCCCCAATAGGACCGTTATCAAAAAATGCCTGACCACTTAGTTACCCCACATCATAGGGCTAATCAAGGCCAAAAGTCAACCTTTGCTCTCCCTGCGTAAAAGCTGCAAGCGCTTGTTTTATCAGCTTTTTAGTGATTCAAGCAAGGCTTCGGCCATACGGGCTGGACTAGTTGCTACCTGCACCCCACAACCTTGCAGGGTAGCAATCTTATCCACTGCCCGGCCCTTACCACCACTGACAATAGCGCCGGCATGGCCCATACGCTTACCCGGGGGCGCAGTAACGCCGGCGATAAAGGCCGCCACCGGCTTGCGCATATGGGCCTGAATCCAGGCTGCGGCCTCCTCTTCAGCGCTACCGCCGATTTCACCGATGAGAAACACCGATTCGGTGGCCGGGTCGTCGTTGAACAGTTGGAGGATATCGATAAAACCGCTGCCGATGATGGCATCGCCGCCGATTCCGACGCAGGTCGACTGACCGAGCCCGACATCGCTGAGTTGTTGCACCGCCTCGTAGGTCAGGGTGCCGCTACGGGAGACCACCCCCACCGAGCCCGGCCGATGGATATCACCGGGCATGATGCCGACTTTGCACTGACCGGGGGTAATTACGCCGGGGCAGTTGGGCCCGATCAGGCGCATGGCGCTACCCTGCAGGGCCTGCTTGACCTGCACCATATCCCGCACCGGAATGCCTTCGGTGATACAGACCGCCAAATCAATGCCCGCCTCGGCAGCCTCAAGAATTGCGTCGGCCGCAGCCGGCGGCGGCACGAAAATCATCGAGACATTAGCTGCTCCATATTCCACGGCCTCGGCGACCGTATCGAAAACCGGTATGTCATCGCGACAACCACCGCCCTTTCCGGGTGTGACACCAGCGACGATGGCGCTACCGTACTCCCGGCAGCGCTGGGCATGAAACAGTCCAGCCCGGCCGAGACCCTGCACAACGATCCGCGAATCCTGATTGATCAATATTGCCATCGGTTAAAATCCGTTTCGAGTGCCGAGCAATCGGCAACTGAACAATGGTTGGGAACCACCGCAAATACTCAAGAGAGCACCTCGACGATACGCGTCGCCCCTTCCCCCAGACCGTCGACACAGGTCACATTAAGACCGGAAGCTGCCAGCAGCGCTTTGCCTGCATCGACCTGAGCGCCGGCCATACGCACCACAATGGGAAGCCTGCACGATGCTGCCTCTGCGGCGTCGATGACCCCTTGCGCTACGATATCGCAGCGCATGATGCCGCCAAAGATATTGACGAAAACCCCCTCGACCTCCCGGTCCTGCAGTATAATCCGAAACGCCTCGGCGATCTTCTCCCGGCTGGCGCCACCACCGACATCGAGAAAGTTCGCCGGCTGGCCGCCGCGCTCCTGCAGCACATCGAGAGTAGCCATGGCCAGACCGGCGCCGTTGACCAGGCAGCCGATGCGGCCACTCATCTTGATATAGGCGATATCGAAGCGTCCGGCCTGCACTTCAAGGAGGTCGAGTTGGCTATGATCGAGGAGCGCCTGCTCCTGCGGATGGCGAAACAGGGCATTGTCGTCCAGATTGATCTTGGCGTCCATCGCCAACAATTGACCCTCAACCGTTGTTACCAGGGGATTGATCTCGACCTGGGAGCAGTCTTTGTCCAGAAACAGCCGATAGAGATTCAGTATCAATTCGACCGCATTTTCACAAATCGCCCCCCGCAAACCGAGGGCCAGGGCCAGACGTCGAGCCTGAAAAGAGCGCAGCCCCAAACAGGGATCGATAAGTTGCCGATGAATCTGTTCCGGCGCCCGACTGGCCGTCTCCTCAATATTGACTCCGCCAGCCGCGGAAGCGATGAGACAAAAGCGGGCGGCGGCCCGATCGAGGGTGAGGGAGAGATAAAACTCCCTCTCGATGGCGACGGCCTCTTCCACCAGCAACTGGGACACCGGCAAGCCGCCAGGACCGGTCTGGGGGGTTATCAGGACGGTGCCAATTAGACCCGCAGCCAATTCACCGGCCTCTGCTGGAGTCTTGGCCAGCTGCACACCGCCGGCCTTGCCCCGTCCGCCGGCATACACCTGAGCCTTGAGCACACAGCTGCCGCCCAGTTCAGCGGCCAGGCGCTGCGCCTCCTTAGCCGATTCGGCGACACTACCCCTCGGCACAGCTATACCATAGGCGCGAAACAGCTCCTTGGCCTGATATTCATGAAGATTCATGTTGCCCTTGTCCCTGCATAAGAATCAGTAGCTATTCCGATTACTTGGGCACCTTTTCCCAATCGGCTAGAAAGCGTTCAATGCCGATATCGGTCAGAGGATGCTTGACCAGTTGCTGCAGGACCCCAAAGGGGATGGTGCAGATATCGGCTCCGATCAGGCCTGCATTGAGAACGTGGAGTGGGCTGCGCACCGAAGCAACGATAATCTCCGCGGCAAAGCCGTAGTTGTCGAGAATGGTACGGATCTGCTCGATGCCATCCATGCCGTCGTGCCCAACATCGTCGAGGCGACCGACAAAAGGTGAAATGTAAGCGGCTCCAGCCTTGGCGGCGAGCAGAGCCTGGATCGGCGAAAAGACCAGGGTCACATTGATGTTGACGCCCTCGTCAGCCAGGGTGCGGGTTGCCCTTAAGCCCTCGGCGGTCATTGGCACCTTGACCACAATATTGGGATGGATCTTGACCAGTTCCCGCGCCTCGCTAATCATGCCCGGCGCATCGAGGGCCACCACTTCGGCGGAAATGGGTCCGTCAACAATAGTGGTAATCTCGGTAATGACTTCTTTGAAGTCACGGCCGCTCTTGGCTATCAGTGACGGATTGGTAGTCACCCCGTCAACCAGTCCCATCTCGTGTGCAGTGCGAATTTCCTCAACGTCAGCGGTATCGATAAAGAATTTCATGGTCTGGCTCCTATCAATAAGTGATGGGTTCGCAAAAAGTCATGAGATGGCTAAGCAAAAAATTCGACCTACAAGGCGTAGTGATTTTTCAGGGGTAAAGGCATACATATAGTATGTCGAAGTCCTGAAAAAGCACTGCAACGTAGTAGGGTGAACTTTTTGCGACGCCATCATAAGTGGGTAATTCTGTCTCGGTCTTTCTACAAGTTATTTATGTGTTATCGGGATGCACGATAAGCATCGCGGCATTCTTCGGAACAAAAATGGCAGGTCCGGCCCTCGATGACTTTCTCCACAGCCAGACTGCGAGGCACATAGGTGCCACAATGAGGATCCTGGACCATCTCCTCGCCAGCCTCGGTCTTCTCCGGTGCCGGCGGTGCAGGACGGCGGCGGGACGAGCCGCTAAGAAGCTTTACCAGGGCATAAAACAGCCAGAAAAGCAGCAAAAATTGTAGTAAACGCATAACTATCACGGCATCACCAGGACACGGGGAGACGTTTAACCCCCTGGTCGTCGGGCAGTTGAGCACGCAATTCAGACACTGTCTTGCCCAGTAGAGGATGCGACAAGCGTGGCGCCAAGTCACATAGGGGGGCAAGCACAAAAGCGCGCAGATGAAGGCGGGGATGGGGCAGAGTCAGGTCCCTTTTCTGGCATACGAGATCCGCAAAGAACAGCAGGTCGATATCCAGGGTTCGTGGACCGTGATGGACAAGACGCTCTCGCCCGAACTGCCCCTCGATGGCCAGACAATGGTAAAGCAACTTTTCGGCCGGCAGATCCGTGCTTACTTGAAGGACCGCGTTCAGATAGGCACCTTGGCCCGGCGGCCCCCCTATCGGAACCGTTTCATACAGTGCCGAGACGGCTTCCACCCTGATTCCCGGCAAGGAGGCCAAAGCCTGCCGTGCTCCGCGCAAGGCTGCCAGACGATCTCCCAGGTTGGCTCCCAGGCCAAGATAGGCCGTTGTCATCTCTCTCTCATCGCTACTAAAGTAATGCATGACGGCCACCGTCGGGTCAACTTCGGCGCCCAAAGGTCAGGGCATACTGAGGGCAGACCAATTCCGACCTCAACAAACTTCAGCACTCGATTTCGACAAACTCCATGTCGAGCAGATCGATGGACAAGCAGCGTTTTCGAAACGGCGTGCCCCGGTTAAGGAGGATCTTGCAGGCCTCTGCCACTTCCAAGCTGGCAATAACCGCCGGGGTGAAGGAGGGGTTGCCGAGCTCGGCTTCCAAGCCGCGGCCTCCCGTATCGTCGCTGAAGATCTTCTCCATGGTTCGCTCACCGGGGAACTGGCTGCCCACATATCCATACCAACCGGCAATCGAGCCGTAGACCAGCGGGATCTTCTCTGCCCGGCATGCCTCGGCCAACTCCAGTCTTACGGTAATGCTGTCCAGCCCGTCGACGGCGACATCGGCACCGGACAGTATCTGTTGTCCATTTTCGGCACCGAAAGCCTCGCACACGGGGATCAGATCGACAGCCGGGTTTAAGCGATCGACCCGGCGGGCCGCTGCGGCAACCTTATTCATACCGAGAAAATCGGGAGTTGCCAGCAATTGGCGATTAAGATTGTGTTCTTCAAAGACATCGTAATCCACCGCCACAATCTGGCCAACCCCAAGTCTGGCCAACTCTTCGATGATATAGCCTCCCAGGCCACCGCAACCGATAACCACCGCTCGACTGCGAAACAGCCGCAACTGCTCGGGTAGGGAGATCATGTTGCGATTGCGTTGATAGCGGGCCGGCAACAGACCATTTTCCAGAACAATCTGCTCCACCTGACGGTAGCTGAGGCCGAAACGGTGCGCCGCGGACTGTTGATCGGCCCAAGGCAGAAGATCACCCTGAACTCGCGCTTGAAGCCACCCTATTACATCTTTCATGTCATCCCCCGCTGAACGTCATAATCCGCAGCCCTGCAACCGGCAATAAAAGAGAGCCATCAATGCTCTCAAATACCCCGCGGAAAATCAACCCCAATCGGGCGGCCAAGGACCCATTTCCCCATAGACAATCCCCGCTTTATCCTCGCCAGCGTCCCCTGGCAAGGGACGGGCTGAAAAGCGCTAAGCAAAATCGTTATGCCAGGGCACAAACAGAAACGCCCGGCCAAAGGCCGGGCGTTTCGGATCTTGCATCAAGTTGCTAAATTACATAGCAGCCTTGAAGATGCCAATGACCTGGTCCAGCGTAGCAGTACGCGGGTTGGTCAGCTGGCAAGCGTCTTTCTTAGCGTTCTCGGCCATTACTTTGAAGTCTTCTTCCTTGACGTCCAGATCGGTCAGACCGGCGGGAATGCCGATGGAAGAGGACAGTTCGCGAATAGCAGCGATGCCGGCTTCAGCAGCTTCGGTCACGGTCATGCCACAAGTATCAACACCCATGAAGGTGGCGATGTCAGCGAAACGATCCGGGCAAGCGATCATGTTGAATTCGCAGACGAAGGGCAGCAGGATGGCGTTACAAACACCGTGGGGCAGGTTGTAAAAACCGCCGAGCTGGTGAGCCATGGAGTGTACGTAACCGAGGGAAGCGTTGTTGAACGCCATACCGGCCAGGTACTGAGCGTAGCACATCATGTCACGAGCTTCGATGTTGGCGCCCAGAGCAACAGCAGGACGCAACCAGTCAGCGATCAGGCGCATTGCTTTTTCGGCGCAACAGTCGGTGATCGGGGTAGCGATGGTCGAAACGTAAGCTTCAACAGCGTGGGTCAGAGCATCCATACCGGTAGCTGCGGTCAGTGCCGGAGGCTTGCCGATCATCAGAACCGGATCGTCAATGGCGACGAGAGGAGTTACGCGCCAGTCAACGATAGCCATCTTGACGTGGGTATCGGTGTTGGTGATGATGCAGAAACGGGTCATTTCAGAAGCGGTACCCGCGGTGGTGTTGATGGCGATCAGAGGGGTCATAGGCACGGTGCTCTTGTTGACGCCTTCGTAATCACGGATGTGGCCGCCACCGGCGGTAACCAGGCCAATACCTTTGGCGCAGTCATGGGAAGAACCGCCGCCCAAGGAAACGATGAAGTCACATTTGTTATCTACGTAGAATTTAACGCCGTCGTGAACGTTCTTGTCGGTCGGGTTAGGCTCAGCACCGTCGTAGATCATGACATCAACGCCGGCGGCCTTGATGTTTTCAGCGATCTTGTCGGCAACGCCCAGCTTGTTCAGACCGGCGTCGGTAACGATCATGACTTTTTTGGCACCCAGCTCAGCGGCTTTGGCACCAGTTTCGTTGGCGGAACCAACACCCATCAGAGTAACGCTGGGGATGAAGAAACCGTAAGTAGTATCTGCGAGATTTACAACTGCCATCGTGAATCCTCCTAGTTAAGCGTTGAAGAAAAAAACCCCACACAGGTTTTTACACGGCGAAATTTCTACTATAATGTTCAAAAACAAACCTGATTAGTGTCGAGCTTCAGCCAGTGTGACATTTGCTGTCACAACAATGCGATAGCC
>LGVF01255008.1_pt2 | contig 12533 bp, 5 predicted proteins | sample 469901 | NCBI WGS metagenome assembly LGVF01 (sample SAMN03893561, study PRJNA290197) | marine sediment metagenome | material: sediment; isolation source: combined push core samples #3730, #5133, and #5579 collected at Hydrate Ridge | place: Pacific Ocean: Hydrate Ridge | reverse complement strand
GGTGCTACATTGGCACCTTCCGGCTCAAACTGTGCCCACTCTGGTTGATCAGCATTCCATTCATCAAACAATTTCTGCACCTCAACCATATCACCAGCCCTCAATGCGTCATCAATAGGCATATACAATTCTTCAAAAATGTATTTGTAGCTTTCAGGAAGTTCTCCCAATTCCCATTCCATATGTTTCACTTTATTCCTCATGGCTGCCCACATTGCATACACGCTGGCACCTTCACCATGTGAAGAGAAGAATATACCCTGCTCTGCAAATTCCGCAGGAGACACCGTTCCTCTCTTTGCCGTCAAAAACTCTTTGATCTCTACATCTGATCCATGATAAACAGGTATCGGTTGTCCTCCCTCATCCATAACTTTACTGTTCCCAAAGAACGCCCGGAAATTAGCTTCACTTTCTGGCGTGTGCTGCGGTAACATGCGTGCGTATCCGCTATCTGTTTTCTCCCATTCTCCCATCTGTCTCAATACCTGTGGGTTATTAGATTCTTTGGTGTTGATTGTGTTGATAATCTGATCAGGATAGAAGGCAACAAACTCATGATCTGCCAGATTCACTGCGCCATCATATCCATCATCCTTCAACATCTGGAGCATTCTCTTTCCTACCTGTCCATCTTTCAATGCTGTAATCATTCCAGGTTCCGGCATCCAGGGATTCTTCAATATCAGATACGCTTCCATCATCCCTGCGCCTGGTTTGGCAAAATCAGCATCATACACAAACCCCGGCTGATCAGAGAAATAATAAACTCCATTGGGATTGTTATCAGTAGGCTTGAACATGGCACCGGGTTCACCCATCCAGGTAATATCCTCCGCAAAGTGATAAAGATTCAACGGGGTTCCATCTTCGTTCTTCACTATATCGTGAGCACTTTCTACTTTCCGCATAACTTCTGGTGTCATTCTCTGTGGCCGGTTCTGCAAAAGAGGACCTGAATCAGCATCTGTCATTCCCTGGAGTGCGTCTATCTCTGCCTGCAGGGATTTTATCTGCTGCTGGATCTGATCTAATCCCTTCCCTTCAAGCACCTGGGCAGACAAATCCTCGATCTGTGTCATTTTCTGAGCTATCATCATACCTACATCAGCGTTCCCCATGCCCTTCATCTGCGGCTTGTAACTGTGTTCCATCCCTGGCATTGCGTCTACCTTGACTGCTGCAGCAGGATCATAACTTGCCATGCTCATTCTCGGTGTCATTCCAGGCTGTGCTTCCAATCCCTGGATCTGGCTGTCAAATGCTTTGGATGCATCAGCGTCAAACATTCGATCATAAAGGTTCCGCATCTCTGGTGATATCTCCACATCAATCTCACTGCCNNGCAAACATCTCTTCCTGTAGGATCCGGGTCGCTTCATCCAGTGATTCGTATGTCCTTCCTTCAAACTCATAGCCTGCTTTTGTTTTCTTGATTTCCATCTCGGAGTTAGCAGCCTTCCAGGTTCTGGAACCTTCCTGCTCGATCCTGCTCCATTCCTTCCAGGTTGTGATATCTGAATCAGTGAGCATCCTTCTGAAAAAGTGGAAGCTCTCATGCACCATCGTGGAAAAGTCCGGTGCTTCCAGGGCCCTGAATAAAGCCTTGCCCCCATCCATGAATTCAATAGCTCCCTTCGGCCTACCATTCCCCTGCATCAACTGCTGCCCAGTCATTACAGAATCTTTCATCTCCTGCGTTATCTTCATACTGTGCACTTCTTCGTACTTTCTTCTGTATTCTGGCAACCTCTCAACATCACTGCCGGGTCTAATTATCAATCCTGCATCATCGATGATTCCTGTTTCCACAGATGATTTCCCTATCTCAGTGTTCCAATCCCTACTGATCTTCTCCATACTCCAGGGCAGAATCTTATCATAAAATGCTTCCATGCCGGGTTGCAGCACATTCAGATCCCCTTGATTGGGATTATTTTTCATCTCTGCTTCTACTGCTTTTGCCCAGGATTCGTTACCTTCCACGCTTTTTAGAATATCATCCGTTCCCAGCACAAGCCTCATACCTCTTGTGTTTTGCATACCTGGATGTTCTCCTGCATACAATACACCAGTATATGCATCTGGATGTTCCTTATTAATATATTTGAGAATGTTCTCAGCGTTCGGTTCAATATTGTGTTCTTGTTTCAACTCAACCCTGATTTCTCCAATCTCACCCATTCTATCTATCGGAGCAAGATCAAGCATTTCTTGAATATGGCTTTGTGTAATTCTCTCGTAACGATATCTCATTGGATACCTATCTGCCTGCTGCTTGCCGGTTGTCCAGGTGATCTCATCAGCTCCAGATTCTACTGCTGCCCGGACTAATCTTTTTGCTACCAGCTCATCCCATGATTTAGACCAGGGTGCTTCCGGTGGCAACGATCTCTCAATATAAGGTTTCTCTAAAGCATCCACATCCCTCATTCTTTTTTGATAACCCTCAGATCTACCGGCTTGATGCAGATCACTTTGTATCTCTTCAATGTTGAAAGCAAGTCCACCTTCGCTGTTGTTCCTGGTGGTTGCCCTACCATGAGCTGCTACGTTTTCTTGTCCAGACCAGTGCGGATGCATATAAGGCAAACTAGATGCTGTGTTCCTATCGTCTATATAACTTCGATAATCATAAGCTGTCGGTTCACGATCAATTCCAGCACGCACAGAATATTCTTCCTTCCACCACAAATCAAATTCTGCCCTATCCATGTGTCCCCGACCAACCATATCATTATCAAACTTCAAGAGGAATTCTTTGTAGTCAATGGAACCTGCCCCTTCTCCCAGGGTATAGTTGATGTACTTAGTATCCCCTTCCATTGAATGAATCTCACTATCAAGTGCCAGAACCCTAGAATTTGCTTCCTTTGCCTCCGTTTTATATTTATTCCATAAATCATAATCAGTACGCTTAATATACTGCTCGACATCTGGCGTAGATCCTTCGCCTTGTAATATTCTTTCTACTGCTAATCTTGTCGCCGTTTCTCTTATCACCAACCCATCGGCATCTCTTTCTTTGATGACAGCTTCCGGTATCCTACTCACAATATCATCTAAAATTCTTCTGCTGGCATCATTCGCATGACCTAGTTTTTCCTGCCATTGGATGCGCTCATAATGAACCTGATCATTCTTCCCTGCCTGGGAGTAAATCGTTTCACTGATCTCCACCTTGTTCTTATTCACGTACTCCTGTATCTCCTGCTTGCTGATCATCTCTCCAGGTTTCAGAGTGTCTGACCAGTCTCCCATACCGGTCCAATACAGTTCATCCTTCGTAATACCAGCCTTCTTCAACATGCCCTGGAATTGCTCCACCTGCATATTGTCCATCGGAAGATCATCAACCCACCTGTCCAGCTTTGAGTACCATATAGGATTAGTCTTATCTCCACCCTGGAAGAATCTATCTGGTTTTCTTATAAACTCTGGACCTTGAATGCCATCATAGATTTGCTTGCCAAAAATCTTCAAGTCTCTGATATCGGAATCAATCACATCAACAATCTTTCCCTGCGTTATCTGGTTGCCATTGCGATCAGTAAAATCGAAATAGATTTCCTTCACACCTTCTGATGAAACGATATCCATAACGGCTCTCATCTGAGAAGAGTTCATCGGCTGGCTCATATCCAGGTTCAATTGTGCTTCTCTTCTTATTAGATCACGTGAAAGATCCATGCGTATGGATTCCGTAGCGGTAGTAAAGATCTTCAAATCCTCAAAGCTTGATTGTGCTGCCCAATCTGTTTCCATAATGTCAAGATCTTCTAACTCAATTTTCATGTCCACTTCACCCCAAATTCTATTGATCATTTTGTGATCAATGTTTCTGTTGCCTACGGATTCTCCTTCATTCTTGCCAGAGAAATCAAGCAGTGACCCATCATCCATTATGTAACCAGCTTCTGCTGGATCCCTGGTCTCTCCAAACATTTCCTTTGCCCTGCTTACCCAGTCACCTTTGAATATATCACTATAGTGATTGTAAAGTGCCCTGGCTGTCTTTACTCTACCAGCATCTATAGGTTGTCGTACGTAATAGTTTTCATGCAACACATCATCAGCATCACCCATGCCTTTAGCAAATCCATAAATCTCATTCCAAAATTCCGCTTGTGGTTTCCCTGTCCTTCCGCTCCAGATTCTTGCCTGTGCATCATAAGCCTGGGCCATGAAGTCTGCCTGTTCTGGCGTTCTACCATAAATTGCCTGCTGATCCCTGATAAATGCTTCCCGGATGTACTTTGTTTCTGTTGATTGAGGATTATCAGAAAGGTGTTGATACTCATCAATCCTATTCAACATCTCTTCCTGCTGCCGGACCTGATCCATCTGGTGCTTCTGTGTCTGCGTGATCAAATCATCCTGCTCGATCTTGATTGAATCAGGTGTTGGTACATCATCAGCCAATCCCATCTTCACCATGTCCGCATGTTCCGGCAGTTTCTCATTGGCTGGCAGATCATCATAGGCTTTCATTAGATGATCAAATATTTCTACTGTACCGGCCAGCTCATTGATATCCGCATCTCTCCAGGTACCATCCTTTACTCTTTCAAAGAAGTGATACTGTAATGCCCTGGCTGCCCTGGCTTCTTCTCCCTGGATGTACAGAAGTCCTGGGTTGCCCCTCTTCATCATCATCATGTTCATTGCTGTGCCATCTTCTACTGTGCCACCTATCAATTGATCCACGATCATAGCATGAAGCAACGGCTCTGTTACTGACGTTTCTTTCACTCTTTTGTAATCACCTTCAATGAACCGGGTTAGAATATTATCCAGTGTCGCTTTGTTTATCTGTGGATTCTCTGCCCTAAACTCTTTCCAGATAGGATCAGAAAAATATCTCACCCTGTACTTATCAAACCTGGATGCTTCGGGGTCAAACATCAGATCCAGAGCACGTTCAATATCAACCGGCAATCCTCCCTGCATATCCCTTGATAGGGTATCAATCCGCAAATCCTTTCCTGAATCCCTCAACATGGATCTTAGCTGCCTTGCTGTGGCTTGAAGTTGCAGCTCTACATCTTTCGGGTACTGATCAAACCCATAGTACATATCATCAGCAAGTTTCTCCATTCCTTCCCAAGACACTCCATGCTCTTTGTATCTCTGCAAGTTCCCCGGATTCAGACGGTCCATCTGCGCCACTTCCACAACCTTCATCCGGTTCTGGATTTCTATAACTGCTGCAGCTCTGGAATCCATATCAGCAAACGGTACTGCCTTTTCAATCTCAGCGTCTTTTATGCTGTAATGTTCCCGGATCTGATCATCAGTCATGTGTGCTATATCAGGTTCTTTCCCTGATTCAATATCCTCCAGCACCTTTGCTTCTACTTCGGCTTTATCTTTGAATAACTTTAGCTGCGCTTCATCCGCACGTTTCTTATTGTCGGCAATAGCTTTCTTTATCTTTGCTCTTTCCTCAAAAGCCAGATCAACTTCCTTCATCGGATCAATAAGATCATTCAACGATTTATATTTGTCTACCCTCATCTGATCAGGGTGATATTTCTTTACGATATTCAGCAGGTGCACATCAGCACCAGGCAGGTAGTTTCCTTCTGCGTCTGCTGTTGCGTACCCGTACTCAGACGCTTTCTGCCTTGCTGCTCCTGGTCTTGTTTCGGGTGGCGTGCTTACAGCTACCGCTTGCTCTTCTCCTTCTGTTGCCTTGCTGTAAATCTCCCTCTGTATAGGCTCTGCCGGTTCTTTAGGTAACATTCCTTCTGCTTCGGGTACAGCGCCAGGCTTTCCAGGTTCAGTCGATAACGGCTTTCCTTCCGGGCCAACAGGTTCCGGTGCCTTCGGTTCTTCAACCTTTCCCAACAACTGATCGTTGATAACTTTATAGACTTCATCCATTCCCTCCAGTGCTGCATTCATTTTGCTTACCCACATTGGATAAACAGTTTTCTCCCTGAATTCTACCCACATCAAATCCTTCTGCTTCTGTGGGATATCCTTATTCAGAGAATCAATAAAGTTACGCATGGTCATTCCCATCTCTTCCCTGAGAGTGGCGACATTATCAAATACTTTCTGCGTTACCTTCCGCACATCCGCACCATACTTCTCCCCCATCATCTCAACAAACACACGATCCTGATTCAACTTCATCAACCCTTCTTCCGATAAGGTCTTTGAGTATAACCTACTGTGATCCTCTCTCATTGCTTTCCAGGCTGCGTTAGATTGCTCTGGAGTTTCAAAGAATGTTTTGAGAAGTCGATCAATATCAGCGTGCTTCTTACCGTAGAAATCCGACCAGGTTCTTTCAATGCCCATCATCTCCGCAATAATTCTGCGTGAGTGTATGTTATCCAATCCTAATCCTTCTGTAATTCCTAGCATCTCAGTACGCCATCTACTGAATGCGCTTTTGTAACGCATCTCTGACTGCTTCCTTTGCCGGATCAATGCTTCCTTGAAATCTGAATGGGATATCTCACCGGTCTTTACCTTCTCTCTCATATCAAATACTCTGCCCCAATCAGCAAAGTCTGATATTCGTGTCGCAGCTTCGTCAATATATATCCCTCGATTCAACCGAACAAGTGCAGCCTGGGCACCTTCTACCGCTATCTCCTGCTTGATCATGTTTTTCTTTACGTCGCTGTACTCTTCTGCGTATTTGATGAATCCGTTTAGTACGTGCTCATGGAAATCACCAAATGCTTTCCTCACATCAGCATTAGTTTCTGCTACCTTCAATCTCTCCTGTAAAAATTCATAAGCTCCAACTTGGTGGAACAATCCTGCTGCATCTTGTGGTGTCCTTGCAAAACTAGGTGCTACAGTTTCCAGGTAATGATCAATACCTAAACGATTCATTCCTGCTTTCATACCATCTGTGATCTCTTTAGCATTTATCCCCATAGTAATTGCTTCTCTCACCTGCGGTACCAGTCCAGGATCAATCGTATTCAACATGTCTTGCAAATGCTGAGGAACATCATCGAACCCTATACCTGGTCGCCACGTCCTTCCCCAAAATTGTTTCATGGCAGATGTCATAACCATCAGGCTGGAGAATTTCTCTGATACTTGCGCAAGTTTTGATGCAAATCCAATCTTCTCCTGAGTTCCACGAATAACATCCTGCGCCTTCTGCAACCCATCATCCACCCTTGTAGCAGAGCGTATTACCTCTGCGCCAGCACCAGTCCTGAAAGTGTGCTCTCCTGCTGCTCCCTGCCCTTCTTTCAAACTGGGTGGTTCAACACCAAATCTCTTCCAGAATCCTAGTGCTTTTTCTCTACCCCCTACACTAAACACACCTTCCGCTATAGCAGATGCAGCATCACCTATGGCGTTATTCACTGCGTACATGGGATTCATTCCCAGCAGCAGCAATGAGTTTACTGATTTTATTGTATTGAAAAACCTATTAGTGAAAACATCCGGTTCAACACCAAACCAATCTACCGAGAATCCTGCTGCGTGAATTCCTACAATCTCTTCCAACTGCTTTATCCATTGATCTANNCTTCCTCGTGAACATGGTTAGCAAATCTTCTGCGCCTGTCTTAGTTGATATTCCTTTCAGGACATCCTCTGGATCCATACCCAGTATCATGCCCATTGTATTCTTTACTTCATTGGCCCACTTGCCACGCTCCCAGGCAGTTCTATGAGCACCCAGTTTCTCTTCCAATCCTGCCAATACTTTAGGAAGGATCTTTCCCTCTGGTGTTTTCAATGTTGCTATTGATAACGCTTCTGCTACTTCTGTAGGAGTTTCCATAACTCCCCTAATCCTGCTGATCGCCAGATCAACGGCAAGATCAACATCGTCCATTCCCCTCAACTCATCCAGCATTGAACCTATATTCACACCTACACTGTTGGCCAACTTAGCTGCTCTTGCTTCTGGAGTTAGTGTAATAAGCTGAGATAATCCTTTCTTGAATCCTATCCCACCAAACAATAAAGCACCAAATGGAATGCCAATTACTGGACCGAACAAAGCGGATCCTATAACTCCTGCTATTCCACCTGCTGTAACTGCCCCGGCCACCTTGCCAAATTTTGTGGGCTCACCCCTGCTGCTCATGCGAATGTCAATATATTCCTGCGGTGTCTTTGCTTCTGTAATAGCTTTTACCGGTGATATCTTCTCAGCTTCTACTGGCCTGCCCACCTCTTGTTGTGTAACCTGCTTTCTCTTCAATGATATTTCATAATAGTCACTATGATTCGTTATGTACTGAATCTCCACATCAGTAAGATGCTCATCGTTGATTGCCTTGTTTGTTATATGCTCCCCCATAATCTCAATTTCCTTCGGGGTGAGATCCTTTCCATTCTCCACCTTGCTGTATATATCTATCCTCTGATCTGTTAGTTTTGCTGCATCCGTAATACTAACAGTATCATCAACAGCATGACGGAATTGTTTGTTCGCTTCCAGGTTGGTCAACTTCATCCGGGTATCATCAAGCCAGTGTCCTTCTATGGCAATACCTGCCAGCACTCTATCAATCGCAGACATTTCACTTACTGTTTTTGCTACTCCACCAGGAGCATAATTATCCCTGAGATAAAAGCCATATTTTTTTATTACATTGAGTGGCCTGCCTTTCTCTAACTGCACTGCCTTTAGCATCTGTGGACCACCTACAACTTTTGCAATGTTCTGTCCTATCTCTGTTGCTGCCATTTGTGGGAACATCCAGTTCAAAGGATCAAGGAATATTCCACCCACGATTTCCTTAGTCAATCCTTCTACTCCAAAGTTATACATCCACTTCTCATACGTTTCTTCCATTGACGCACCAGCAACCAGCTCATCTCTGATCTGTGTTAGCGCATCATATCCCAGTGTTGCTTCTGACCCAGGGCCCCAGGGTACTATCCTACCTTCTGATCCTACTGTCCAATCTTCATCAAATTTATGGCTTGTCTTTTCTTTTCCCCATAACGCTCCAATATGCACTGCTTCTGCTCCAAATTGGGCAGCCTGCCACAACGCCTTGGGATCACTGAATGCTTCCTTGTATCCCTCGACCATTCCTTTCAAGCCTTCACCTTCTGCCAATCTTTTGCCAGCCATGTGAGATGCCAACCCTGGCACAGTTATTACTCTTTCTAATCCCTGCCATGCATAATCCAATACCAGTAAAAGGTTGGCTACCTTCTCGCTCTGCCCTGCTGCTGTTCCCAATACGGCACCTACTGCTGCTCCAGGCACACCACCACCAACTGCAAACCCTATGGTTGCTCCCATTCTCCCAGGCTTTGTGAGTGCTGATGTAACCAACTTCTGCCACCATTCTCTATCATCTGCAGGCACTCCTGCTTCCTGGAACGCTTCAAGGTGTTGTGAAGGAACCTCACCGGTGAGCATCCAATCTGTTATTACCTTACCTGTCAATCCTTGATTGAATAAACCCATTGCAACTTGATCCATTGTCAGATCAAGATCCTTCTGCATTGGATCAAGGTACTGCCCTACATTCTGCTCTGATGGCAGGTACTTATATTCTCCTGGATGCATCAATGATTTATCGGGGGCTGTCATACTCCCAATGAAACCCATCATAGGATCACCATCTGGAATCTTCTTATTATCCCATTGGTAGTATGGCTTATCATTGTTCATGAATTTATAATAATCATATGCGATCTGCAAATTACGCATATCAACAGATGGAGGTGCTTCCTCAGGTCTCTTCTTATCAAGAGCAATATGATATCTTGCCACACGAGCTAGATCTTGCCAGTACCCTGTGGTTTGCTGAGTGTGCCACCTTGTTTCTGCTTCTGGAGCTGGACCTTCACCTTCCCATAACGGCCTACCATCTGGTCCAACTGGCATACCTTCATTCACGTTGTACCAAACATTTCTTGACCCTGGTTTGGGGGTAGGCGGTATATATGGCGCACCTTCTCCAGCACTGAATTTAGTTTCCGGGTTCTGTTCTTGAAAGTCTGATCCTGTTGTCATAATAAATCCTTACATATTCCATGTAGTTGCAGTTACAAATGTATTCCACAATCCCCAATCAGGCCGGTGCCCTGGCTGATACAATTCCTTTGCTTTATTCGCTCCAGGAAAATAAGGATATCCTGAACCATATCCTGAACCATATCCTGCGCCTGCTCCTTCTTCTTCTTCCGGTTTTTTACCAAGGTAATCAGCAATTTCATCATACCTATTAGGAACATATCCATGCTTCCTGGCTTCTGCTGCCTTTTGATAATCCTCGAAGCTTCCAAACTTCTCCTGCTGCTGTGAGTAATCATATAGCCTGGGTACTTTATCTCTGTATGGTTTCTTTTTATTGAGATCAGTAAGTCCTCCCCACCCGGATGGTATTGTTCCCTCACTGGGTTCCGCACCTGTTGCAAGGTTAGCGGTTCTGGCTGCCGTTCTCGCCTTCTGTCTTTGCTCCACGTTCTTCATCCTTACACGTTTCCGTATTATTTCATTGAGTGCTGGCGATAATCCAGTACCTCCATCTGCAAGGGTACCTGTTTCCCGAAGAGTGTTGGTGTAAGATTCATATATTCTTTTCTGTTGCTTTACAAGATAACTAAGATCTGGCAGCCCTGCCGTAATTCCTGCGCTAATACCTATATCAACACCAGCAGGAGTACCATCAGGTAATACACTGGCAGGCACACCACCAGCCATTAGATGTTTAGGTACATACGCCTTTGGCTTTGGCGGTGGTGGAACATATCCTGTTGATAAGTTTTCCTGGCGTGCAGCTATCTTGGCACTCTCTCTAGATCTGCTTGCTTTTATCTTTTCATCCAACCAGGGTGGCCGGTACCCTTTTTTCAGTGCCATAATTATCCTCCTGCTTTTTTCTGCTGACGTTCTTGAAACTTCTCCATCTTCTCTTTCGCTTCCATGATCTCCATGTACGCAATAGGATCCTGCTTCTTTATATCTGCAAGTTCCTCATCAGTTATCTTTCCAGCAAGATCTGCCATAACAATATCACTTATAGGTCTGTAGAATTCCTTTTCAAATTCCTCTTTCCATTCATCATGAAGATCAGCATTCAAGAATGAATCCTCAACATCTGCGATATTTAGTTTTGACATTCATTTCTCCTTGCTGTCAATGTGTTTGAGGAACGTTATCCCTTCTTCTTCTTCTCTACTTCTAACGTAGTTTACGTACATCTTCCTCGCTATCTCTTGATCAGAAGGTAGAGTGCCAATGAAGATTTCAAGACTATCTATGTTGAGAACGTTCTTGCCTGCACATCGATACCAATTATCTTTTATCCATTGCAGTACCTTCTCTTTGTAATCCATTAGTTGCCTTCCTTTATCCTCTGAATATATCTATACCGGTGATAACCGCAAGCATCAACAGCACCCAACCTACTAGCACCATCCTAATTAGATCATCTATCGGTAGCTCTTCCAGCATCCCTAACATGATTGCCTCGCTATCTCTTAGGTGCTCTTGGTGTCATAGGTGGAGCTGGTTCTGTTCCTATTGTTGCTTCCGGCAATTCTTCTGCCATCCCTGGGGGTAATTGTTCTTGTACTGGTTGATTCATTTCTGGCCCTACTTGTGGTGGTATCTCGGTAGTCGTTGTCATATCTACCTGCCCTCCACCTTGACCGGCTGCCATTGCTTCCTCTTGTTCTGCTGCCATCATTTCCGCTTCCATCTCTGCCATTATTTCCTGCCGTATTCGTTGAGTAAGATATTCCTGGTTCTTCAATTGAACCGCTTGCTCTGTCCAGATATCCTTCTGCATCTGATTAGGATCTGATTCTTTCATGATCTTTTCACGGATGTAAGCATCTGACATAAGAGGACCTGATCCATTATCTTTTCTCATTGCTATTGCATTTCGGACATTCTCTGTCATATCTTCTGGCAGATCCAGTCCTAACCTTGCAGTCAGCTCATAAAAATCTGGCAGATCTTCAAGGAATTGTTCCTGGTTCTTCCCAAATATGTGTGGGTATTGTATCTCTGGCCTTTCGTTCTTCAACCAGCTAAACGATATCTTCATAGCATCAGCACAACCCCATGACCCCTTACGCTGCGTGCTTGCAAGAGGTAACCTTCCTGCCTGATGCATCAATGCCTGCAATGAAAACGGTGCGTTCCCACCCAAAGGTTCACCCAATACCTGGGGATACAGTGTGCTTTCTTTTATCTTACGCTCAGCAAGTTCCAATAGTCCTAACAAATCCTTATTCAATAATTTGCTAAGATCCATCAGATCAAACTTTGCACCTTGTTCAACCACAGCTTTACGTGCTGCGCCCATTTTCTTTATCGTTACTCCATCACCATCTTTGTTCAAATATTCCAGGAACATTGGTGACGAACCTAGTGCGAACACCAGAGTATAAGCAACTGTATAAACCAGGTTGCTTCGATTCCAAAATCCTGAATGGTACATAGTATACAAAAATGATTGGTGCTGATCTTCTGGCTTGTTGAATAACTTTGACCCTTCTCCCCTTGTGTATACAATTGGAATGCAGGGGAACCCATGTGCTTTAGTCTCCGCAAATCCTTTGTTCGC
>LGVF01475219.1_pt2 | contig 12541 bp, 13 predicted proteins | sample 469901 | NCBI WGS metagenome assembly LGVF01 (sample SAMN03893561, study PRJNA290197) | marine sediment metagenome | material: sediment; isolation source: combined push core samples #3730, #5133, and #5579 collected at Hydrate Ridge | place: Pacific Ocean: Hydrate Ridge | reverse complement strand
GGTCAAACCGGGGAGGTCAAAGTGTTCGGGCAAAATAACGGCTGCCGCGACAACAGGGCCAGCAAGGGGGCCGCGACCTGCTTCATCAATTCCAGCAATGAGGGTCACACCTTGTAAGCGCAGCTGTTTCTCATAATAGGTCGGATCAAAAACCTCGTTAAGAGGATCGTCAATAAGTCCATCGAACAGAGATAGTGTGGTCGAGGTTGAAGACACGTCATGAACTCCTTAGCGCCAAGCGGTTCACTGATTCAGGTATAATAAGTCAGACAGACGAAAACCACTAAGGATTAAATCGGGGTAAACCTTGAAGGGGAGCAAAAAACACCCCGCAGCATAAAATGCTGCGGGGTATCAATTTGCTTAGTACTGACGCTTCTCACGAATACGTGCAGACTTACCTTGCAATTGACGCAAGTAGTAAAGCTTCGCACGACGTACGCGACCAACCATAAGTACTTCAATTTTATCAACTAGGGGTGAGTGAAGAGGGAAGATCCGCTCAACACCAATGCCACCAGAGATTTTACGTACGGTAAAGGTGGAACCGATACCACGGTTTACCCGCTTGATGCAAACACCTTGAAAAACCTGAATCCGTTGTTTGTCACCTTCAACAATTTTTGCGTGAACGCGCAGTGTGTCCCCTGCTTTAAACACAGGAAGATCTGTTTTCATCTGCTCGTTACCAATTTCATCAACAATGTTCATCATTGCCTCCTTATTTATCTTTAAAAAGCTTATCCGTTAGTTTTATCACTACGTGGATGAGGTCAGAGAATTTGGCGTAAGCGCTTTAACTCTGCAAGATCTTCATCCGTTAAGTGTACTTTATCCAACAAGTCGGGTCGCCGTTGCAACGTGCGTTGCAACTGTTGGCTCCGCCGCCATGCTGCTATCCGAGCATGATTACCGGATAACAAAACTTCAGGAACCTGTTTTCCCATGAATTCAGCAGGCCGCGTATAGTGTGGATGCTCCAACAGCCCATCCGAAAAGGAATCGGCTTCGGCACTTCCAGCACTTCCGAGTACTCCCGGCAGTAACCGTGCTATCGCATCGATCATCACCATTGCGGGTAACTCGCCTCCAGTGAGGACAAAGTCACCAATGGAGTATTCTGCATCAACATAGGAACGAATGCGTTCATCAAACCCTTCGTAGCGACCACAAATAAAAATCAATCCAGCTTCAGCAGAGAGTGTTTCTGCCGCGTGCTGGTTGAAGGTCTTGCCTTGAGGCGTCATCATTATAACTTTTGCCCCCGGGCGTTGCTGCTTCAGGTGTTCAATCGCACGACAAATTGGCTCAGGTTTCATCACCATGCCAGCTCCGCCGCCATAGGGTGTATCATCCGTCACCAGATGACGACCTTCAGCCCAGTTTCGTAAATTATGAGCGGTGATATGTATCAGCTCTTTCGAAACAGCTTTACCAATAATGCTACCAGCAAAGGGAGATTCAATCATCTCCGGAAACAAGGTTACGACATCAAAATTCATCCGTTCAGTTCAATCAGTCCATCGGGCAAAGTCACTCTCATTTGCCCTTGTTCAAGATCTATTTCATCGATAAACGCTTCAACGGCAGGAAACATCACCTCGCCGTGACACCCTTCGGCCACATAAACATCGTGACCACTGGTTTCGAGAACAGAAGTTAGTGACCCTAAATCGCCTAGTTGACTATCGACGACCTGTAACCCTTGCAGTTGATGCCAGTAATGGCAACCATCTTCAAGTTGAGGGAATTGTTCGTAGGCCATAAACACCTTCGCACCAAGAAACCCTTCCACTTTATCGATATGATCATACCCTTCAAGGGTAAGCAAAACGATCTGCTTATGCATTGAAGTCTTAACCACATCAATCGTTAATTGTCGGCCATCTTTACAAAATAGCGTAACGCATTCAGCGCCAAGTAACACTTGCGAGCCATTGGTATTAGGGCGAACTTTAAGATCACCGCGTAATCCATGCGTTCCAGCGATGGTTCCTGCTTCAACTAACGTTTCTTCTGCCACGTTTACCGTTTCATTATTGTGTTAATGAGCTAAATTGCTCAGGGTAACCTTACGCTTCAGTTTTTTCCTGAAACTTTGCCCAAACGCCTTCTTTACGCAACAATTGAAGCACGACCTCAGAAGGTTGAGCACCTTTGTTCAACCATGCCAAAGCACGGTCTTCTTTTAATGCGACCATTGGTGGCTCAACCAAAGGGTTGTACTGACCAATGTTCTCAATGTAACGACCATCACGAGGACAACGCTCATCCGCTACAACAATCTGGTAAAATGGTTTCTTCTTAGCACCACCACGGGCCAATCTGATTTTTACTGACATATCTACTTACCTCTCTATAACGACACCTGGATATCAGGTGTTCCAAAACTGTAATAATTTTAAATTTACTGCAGAGGTTAAAACGGCATACCGCCGCCACCCATCATCCCTTTGAGACCTTTTGGCCCCATCTTCTGCATCTTTTTCATCATCTTCTGCGCTTCGGTAAAGCGTTTTAGAAGTTGATTGACATCCTGAACGCGAGTACCACTACCGTTGGCAATTCGGACACGGCGTGAACCGTTGATCATTTTATGATTCTGACGCTCTTTAACTGTCATTGAGGAGATGATCGCTTCAATACGCTTCATCTCCTTATCGGGCATTTGAATATTACCCGCTTTTTTCATCGCTTTATTGGCCCCCGGAATCATCTTGAGTAACGATTCCATTGAACCCATTTTTTTGACCATTTGTAGCTGGTCGCGAAACGATTCAAGGGTGAAACCACCTTTACGCATGGTTGCTTCAAGCTTAGCGGCATCATCTTTATCAATGGCTGCTTCCGCTTTTTCGATCAGCGACAGAACATCGCCCATGCCGAGAATACGTTGCGCCATACGGTCGGGATGGAACACCTCAAGGGCATCCATTTTTTCCCCCATACCGACAAACTTAATCGGCTTACCCGTTACCGCACGCACCGACAAGGCTGCACCACCACGAGCATCACCATCCATCTTGGTCAGGATGACACCGGTGATATTTAACTTTTCATCAAAACTTTTAACGACGTTGACGGCATCTTGTCCAGTCATGGCGTCGGCGACAAACAAAATCTCACGTGGCTGCAACGAAGCGTTGATTTTAACCAACTCATCCATCAGCTCTTCATCAACGTGAAGTCGACCAGCGGTATCTAAAATCAGCGTATCGTGTCCATTGAGGCGGGCATACTCACGCGCTTTTTCACAAATCTCAACAGGATTGTCGCCGGGCTGACTATCGAAAACAGCCACACCTAACTGACGACCTAATACTTTTAACTGTTCAATCGCTGCCGGACGATAGACATCGGCAGGAACCAATAACGGATCGCGTTTGTCGCGACGCAACTGGAGAGCTAGCTTACCACAAGTTGTTGTTTTACCTGCGCCCTGCAAACCACACAACATAATGGGTACAGGAGCTTGAGCAGCAAGGTCAAGGGTTGTTACATCGCCCTCGCCCATCAACTTACCTAATTCATCGCGAACTATCTTTATAACTTGTTGCGCAGGCGTTAAACTTTTGAGGACATCGGAACCTACTGCACGCGCGCTGACAGCGGCAATAAAGTCCTTAACAACCTTAAAATTAACATCGGCCTCAAGTAAGACGAGACGTACTTCACGCATAGCCTCAGTGACATGGGCTTCAGTCAGCCGCCCTTTACCGCTTAGCTTTTTAAATACTGCGTCAAATTTATCGGTCAAGTTATCAAACATGAAAATCCCTGCGTCGTGAAAATCGCAAATAAGGGAATATAGTGGCCTCCCTCCTCCTTGTCAAGCAAATTCCCCCACAAGTTCGAACCCTTCGCCCCTTAAGCGATAGGTTGAAAAGGGCACTAACCCTTTAGTTTGTAGCACTTCAATAATCGCGGCGCAGTCAATATCAGTAATGCGTATCACCATGCCGCAATCGGCACTGATCGCTCGCGGCACAGGCATTAAAAGAATATCAAACTTTGGTTTCAAGGCCATTTCAGCCATCATAACGCGATGGATTGAATTAAAGACGACAAGCAGATGTTGTTCATCAACCATCTTCATCGTACATATCTCCTCTGCAGTGCTCAAATTAAACAACAGTACCACCAATTAATGGCGTGGATTGACAGCCCTGTCGCTAAAAGCTATGGTGTACCACTATTGCAGTACCCATGCAACTTAACCGCACACTGAGGAACGCCACCGTTTTGAACATTCATTCCGTACAGCTAACGCTACTCCTACTCTTTGGCCTCTTGTCGAATATCCCTTTAGGCTATTTCAGGCAAGGAACAAGAAAGCGTTCCCCACTCTGGTTTCTGTATATCCACCTATCGATCCCTTTTATTATTGCCCTGAGACTCTATTTTGATTTCGATTGGCACATCATCCCTTTTACCATAGGCTGTGCTGTCATCGGTCAACTGACAGGTGGGTCACTGCGCAAACGTAAAGAGCGCGGTTAACACTCATGGCGCGACGTAGCCGCAGTGCGGACTCACTTAAATCAACACGTAGCCTCATTGATGGAATTCTTGGTAATCTTGGAATTTCCAACAAGATTGAGCAACACCGAATATGGGCCATATGGGAAGAAGCTGTTGGCGAACAGGTTGCCCAGCACGCTATCCCATCCAAAATTCGCAATGATGTTTTAGAGATTAAAGTGGCTCACCCCGTTTGGATGCAACAACTACAACTTCTCAAACCACGACTATTGAAACAGATCAATGAACACCTTGGTGACACGCCGATCAAAGACTTGTATTTAAGGCGAGGGCAAATCGTTAAGGAAGCTGTTGCGATTGTTGAACCACCTGCACCGCTTCCCGAACTCAACACTGATGAAATTGAATCGGTCCACAAACTTACCGAACACATCAAAGATGATGAAGTACGCACAGCGCTCGATGAGCTACTGCAGAAACAACGTCGTCTTGACAAGCGCGACCGATCATAACGCAGCGACACATCTGCTATCGATACATTGCCGTCACTTCGTCGGTATAATCCATACCATTATAAACATAAAGTGGTGGTTCAATCTCTAAGCCAGGCCGGCCACGCTTACGTCCTTCGATCAACACCAAACGTGCAGCACTGTCGCTGCGACTATGGATTAATCGCACCCGCTTTGGTTCAATATCTGCCTGACGCATCCCTGCAATAATATCGACCAATCGCTCTGATAGGTGGATCATACTCAGGGTGCCACCCTGACGTAACAACGCGCTGCCAATCGTTAAAAAGTCATTTAAACCGCCAGCGAGTTCATGACGAGAATGGGCCCGCTCGTTGCCAAAAGAGCATTGACCCGATTCAGGGGCGCGAAACGGTGGATTTGACACCACGCGATCGAACAAGCCATGACTATGCTCGGTTAATTCTCGTAAATCCCCTTGGCAGATGGCGACCCGTTCGCTGAGATCATTTAACACAACATTACGCTGAGCGCGTTCAACTTGAGCGGGCTGAATCTCGATGCCGAGGATCTCTTTAGCTGTCGTCCAGCGGGCAATCAGCATGGCGATAATCCCGCCACCACAGCCGAGATCAACCACCCGATCCCCCTCAGAAACACTGACAAAGTTTGCCAACATCACTGGATCAACGGAGAACCGATAACCACGTTGATGCTGAATCAACTTGAGTGCCCCCCCTTTTAAAGTATCGAGAGATTCATCCTCTTTTAACTCAACCTGTTGCATCGCCATTCGAATTCCTTACAAAAAAAAGGAGAGCACCAACGGCTCCCCTTTTTTTATTCAGATTAGATCAGTCATTAACCGCCGTAGGAGTGAAGTCCAGCGAGCAGTAGGTTCACACCGAGGTAGCAGAAAATGGTGGCAACAAAGCCAACAATCGACAGAATTGCGGCTTTACGTCCAGCCCAACCACGAGTGATGCGCGCATGGAGAAACGCTGCATAAATAAACCAAACAATCAGACTCCACGTTTCCTTAGGATCCCAACTCCAATACGTTCCCCAAGCATAGTTGGCCCATGCGGCACCGGTGATAATACCCAATGTCAACAATGGAAAACCAATCATAATGGCTTTGTAGTTTAGATCATCGAGAATTTTAGCACTGGGGAAAATCCCTACAATACCGCCAGCAGGGGAATCGGAAGCGTTATCCTCTTTTCGAACCTTGATCAGATACATGATTGAAACACCACACGCGACGGCAAAAGCAGCATAGCCGAGAAAGCAGGTAACAACATGGTATGTCAGCCAGTTACTTTGTAATGCAGGGACAAGGGGTGAAATCGTTGAATCTAAGCGTAATTGCGCCCACGTCATAGCTAAAAAGGCAAAAGGGACAACAAAAGCACCTACAGATTTTTGCTTATAGCGCAGATCAATCAGCAGATAGATCAACAAAATAGTCCATGAAAAGAACACCACCGATTCATAAAGGTTCGACAATGGCGCATAACCAGCACCACCAGGTACCTGATAGGTTTCATACCAACGCAAACCAATGGCGTATGTCTGTACTACAAAGCCGGCATAAGCGAACAAGGTTGCCAATTTCGCAACAACCGCACTATGTGTAGCTAAGTAGCCGATAAAAAGGATCATTGCGGCAAAGTAGCCGATGGTAACGAAGTTAAATAACTGACCACTACTCATAATAAGTACCCTCCACGCAATGCTAGTCTTGTGCTAACGCATCACGAAATTTGTTTTTCAGTTCATCAAAATAGAGCTCAAAACCGGGTTGGTTCCGATGGGCCGAACCAACAAGGCGAACGCCAACTTTACCGTTTTGATTACTCAATACAATCCATATTCTACGATGAGAAAGGAAGAAAGCGACTAAGCAGCCCAAAATCATCAGTGTACAGCCTAACCACACAACCCAAACACCCGGATCTTTGGTGACCTGCAAACCAGTATAATAAAGTTGATCAAAATCAACGAGGGTAAAGATGTAAGCCCCTTGCCGTTCATCATCAAACTGAGGAAAGTTTTTAAATACAGTAACAGTCCGTGGCTGACCATCTTTAGGCAGCACTTGAAGTCGTGCGGCGGGACCGAAATTACGGAAAGACGCAGCAAAATCTTCAATTTTAATTTTATCACCGTTGGCCAGTTCAGCGGTATCACCCTTACCTAACGAAAACGCATCAACCTTATCTTCGCCACGCACTTTAACCTTAATCGAGACCACTTCATCACCAGCAGGGCCAAAACTAGACTGATAAAAAGTAAGCCCTTTATATGAAAGTGGGTCATTAACAATGATCGGCCGACGATCAATCACCACCTCACCTTTATCGATAACAGTCAACACGCTGCGATACTCTTTTGGCCGTTGCGTATTTCCGTAATAACTTACGGAAAACTCTTCGCAGCGGACACTAAAATCAATCGGCAATGGGATTTGACCATTTCGCAGCCAAATCCGATCGATTGACCCGCCTTCTGGGATATTTACAAAGCCTTTGAAACCATAAATGTTACCAATGATGGCTCCTAAGAAAATGATCAAAATTGATAAGTGGGTAATATAAACACCAAATCGAGAATATTTCAATTTATCGGAATAAAGAAACACTTCGCCCGCTTTTTCATTCTCCTGTGGAGTAGAAAATTCTTGAGTCAGGAAGCCTTTCATCCGCGCGGTAACACTTGCTATATCACCTTTAACCACTTGCTCATCGGCATTGGAAAAAGTTTTAAGAACCTGTTGGCTTGGCGTTAACAGCGGATTGTGGACAACCTTCCACACCCGTGGAAACCGCTTAATCGAACAACAAATCAAGTTGAGACAGAACAACACTAGCAGCCCAATAAACCACCAGGAATGGTACATATCAAAACATTGAAGTTGATCTAATAAATTATACGTTTTCTCGCTAAAAACTCGCAAGTACTCTTGACGAGAAAGATTCTGTTGAATCACGGTACCGATAATTGATGTCGCTGCAAGCGATATCAAAGAAAATATCGTCAACTTCAACGAACAGAAAAAATCCCAAATTCGAACTAACACGCCACGCTGTTTTGCACCCAAGTCGTGTCTCCTTTATTTAAAATTAGATGGACTACAGTCCATCTTCTGCTAAACGCTGTTGAAGTTTGTCGCTCTTCAAAGCCACTGCCTCAGCCATCTCTTTACGTGAAATTATTAGTTTATCAGCGAGTTCGGCATTACTAATGGCCAGAAGTTGCACGGCAAAGATAGCCGCATTTTTTGCTCCAGCTTTGCCGATAGCCATGGTTGCGACTGGAATGCCACCAGGCATCTGTACGGTTGCCAACAGCGCATCAAGACCAGCAAGTGCTGAACTATCAATCGGAACACCAATAATAGGCAATGTCGTTTCAGCGGCAATGACACCAGCGAGGTGAGCGGCAGCTCCTGCACCAACAATTAAAGTCTTAATGCCTCGTTGAGCTGCGCTTGATGCATATTCAGCAGTTCTTACCGGGGAACGGTGAGCACTACTGACGATCAACTCATAGGCAACGCCAAATGACTTGAGAACCTTCGCGGCCTCTGCCATCACCGGATAGTCTGAGTCGCTACCCATCAAAATTCCAACTACAGGTTGTTTTTCCATTATGTTCTTATTTCCTTTTAGTCTTAATTGATTATAGGTTTTAGCGGTTTAACGCTTTTTTACCAATATCGGTTCTAAATTGCGCACCATTCCAACTGATTTTCTGCGTTCCCTCGTAGGCTTTTTCGATTGCCGAAGCAACATCATCGCCCCAACCTGTCACCCCGAGAACACGACCACCTGCTGTAACAATGTTGCCATCGACCTCAGCGGTACCAGCATGAAAAACACGAACACCATCAACCGCATTGGCATCGTCAATACCAGAGATAATATCGCCCTTAGCGTAATCAGCAGGATAACCACCTGCAGCCATCACGACACAAACCGAAGCACGATCATACCATTCCAACGCCTTGGTTGTCAGTTCACCACGAGCACAATCAAGCAACACGGGTACGACATCAGACTTCATGCGTGACAATAATGGTTGGGCTTCAGGATCACCAAAGCGCGCATTAAATTCAAGCACCTTGAAATCATCATTTTCAATCATCACACCAATAAACAAGATTCCACAGTAAGGGCAACCCTCAGCCGCCATGCCGTCAATCGTCGGTTGCACCACCTCGGCAACAATACGCTCATAAAGTGGGGCGGTAACAACAGGTGCGGGCGAATAAGCGCCCATGCCACCGGTGTTAGGGCCTTTATCACCATTGAAAATCTGTTTATGATCTTGCGCCGAGGCTAAGGGTAAAATGTTTTTACCGTCAGTGAAGGCAAAAAAGGATGCTTCCTCACCAGTCAAAAACTCTTCAATAACAACCGAATCACCGGCATCACCAAATGTTTTCCGTACCAGAATATCGTCGACAGCATCAATAGCTTCCTGCTCTGTTTGAGCAAGAATAACCCCTTTTCCCGCAGCCAAACCATCGACCTTAACAACGATTGGAGCACCCTGTTCACGGATATATTCGACAGCAGCATCGCGATCACTAAAGGAAGCATAAGCCGCAGTAACGATATTGTACTTGGCCATTAAATCCTTCGAAAAGCCCTTGCTACCTTCTAATTGAGCAGCAGCCTTGCTCGGGCCAAACACCGCTAAGCCTTCAGCTTTAAAACGATCAACCATCCCTAATGTCAACGGTAGTTCAGGGCCAACAACGGTTAGGTCAATCTGGTTCTTTTTGGCAAAGGCACACAGACCATCAATATCGTCAACAGCTAGGGCGACATTTTCAGCAGCGTCAGCAGTACCTGGATTACCCGGGGCGCAATAGATTTTATCTACCAGTGGTGATTGGGCAATTTTCCACACCAAAGCATGTTCACGACCACCGCCACCTACGACCAAGACCTTCATAACTCTATCCTTTTCATAATAAACGGAATCCCTCTGTAGCGAATAGCAGAGGGATACGTTTTGTCATTTAATTTAGCCCTTAACATCCCATGAGCAACTAAACCACTCAAAGGATCAAGGATTCTATCGTTTGTTATGCTAATAAAACAGCGTCAAACTACGCACATCTAGAGGGTAATTTGCACAGTCGCTAATCGTCTCACTAATGACGGAAGTGGCGCATTGATGTGAACACCATGGCAATGCCATGCTCGTCCGCAGCAGCAATCACCTCTTCGTCGCGAATGGAGCCACCAGGTTGAATAACCGCTTTAACACCAACAGCAGCGGCGTTATCTAAACCATCGCGAAACGGGAAAAATGCATCAGAAGCCATGACAGATCCCGTGACATCAAGTCCCGCGTGCTCGGCTTTAATAGCGGCAATACGAGCTGAGTTAACACGACTCATCTGCCCTGCACCAACACCAATAGTCATCGCATCCTTGCCATAAACAATGGCATTTGACTTAACAAATTTAGCCACTTTCCAGGTAAACAACAGATCCTTCATCTCTTGATCCGTTGGTTGACGCTTGGTCACCACTTTTAGATCATCGAACAACGAGTGATCGGCATCTTGAACTAAAAGGCCACCATTGACACGCTTGTACTCGAAACGATCAGCAGGTTGATCAGCCCATTGACCGCACGCTAACAAACGGACATTCTTTTTAGCTTTAATAATTTCAATGGCTTCAGCGCTGACAGTTGGAGCAATAATGACCTCAACAAACTGGCGGTCAACAATCGCTTGGGCTGTTTGCGCATCGAGTTCACGGTTAATAGCAATGATGCCGCCAAAAGAGGATTCAGGATCAGTACTAAAAGCGCGCTCATACGCCTCAAGGATCGTTTCGCCAACAGCAACACCGCATGGATTTGCATGTTTCACAATGACACAAGCAGGGCTATCGTTGAATTGCTTTACACATTCCAAAGCCGCATCGGTATCACCAATATTGTTGTAAGATAGCTCTTTTCCTTGCAACTGCTTTGCCGTTGCAATGCACGCCTCACTAATATTCTTCTCAACAAAGAAAGCAGCTTTTTGATGAGGGTTCTCACCGTAACGCATCACCTGCTTTTGTTGGAATTGCAGACTCAATGCCGCAGGGAAGTCATCAACACCTTCGCCTAAGCGACTTCCCAACCAGTTTGAAATAGCACCATCATAAGCTGCGGTATGCTGATAAACTTTTACCGCAAGGTTAAAGTTGGTCTTTTCACAAACCGCCCCACCACTGCTCTTCATCTCAGCCAACACGGTTGCATAGTCGGCACAATCGACAACGACAGTGACAAAACGATTATTTTTTGCCGCACTGCGTAGCATCGTTGGTCCGCCAATATCAATATTTTCAATGGCATCAACGAGGGTACAATCAGGCTTAGCAACGGTCGCTTCGAAAGGGTAGAGGTTAACCACTACCATATCGATCGGCTCGATATCGTGCTCGGCCATCTTTGCCACATGCTCAGGATTATCACGTAAACCTAAAAGGCCACCGTGAACCTTTGGGTGCAATGTCTTAACCCGGCCATCCAGCATTTCGGGGTAGCCGGTGTAATCAGAGACATCAACAACGCTGACACCCTCTTTACGTAACAAACTGGCGGTTCCACCGGTTGAGAGGATCTCAACACCATAAGAACTGAGTTCACGAGCAAATTCAACCACACCCGTTTTATCTGAGACACTGACAAGAGCACGCTTAATAGTAGCCATTTGTTTCCCTTTCGTACGACGACTGATAAAATTCAAAAAACAATTAATTGATGTATAAAATGAATTACCAACCCTTCACGTCAGTTCAGATTGTCGATAATTCGTAAACCGTTATTTTTACGCTGTTACCTTGCCAGACACAAGACAAATCGCCCTAGCAGTCTGTCGAACTTGACGGGCCGTAGCGAGAGATAGACTGCTTGAGACCAGATTTTCGAGAATTTGAGAGCGNNCGATAATTATCGGGAATATGGGCCAAGTCAGGCTATTTCGCAGTAGGTCCATGTTAAGTCCGGCAGGCTGCTAACCATGCGCTAATCTGCGTCATTTACTCTATTTGGGAAATTAATGGCTGCCACAAAGGCCTTTTCGAAATGGGGCGTTCCCGACAACGGATAAGGTCGTAGCGAATCGGTAAGGGCCTGAACCTCGGCATCAACATCTGCACCATGAGCGTTTAGCAAACAACGGCTTAAACCAGCAATTACACCGCCATCATAAAACGTTACTTTTTCAATCAATTTTTCGGGTAGCATTCCTACGGCTGACAATATATTGCGACCAATGGAAAAGCCCAACGCACCAGTAACCACCGCAGCCGCCAACTCATCACTGGTAATTCCAGCACGAGCAAGCAAACACTCAGCGCCGGCATACACAGCGCCCTTAGCTAATTGAAATTGACGGATATCGTCCTGAGTCAACTCCAACTTTGTTTTAGCATCGCGATACATACAGATCGTTCGCCCCTGATCATTGTGCCCGATATAACGCGACAGATTCGTCGCCACATCATCGACATCAACAATGGTACCGCCCGTGTCAATAAGTCCTGCCTCAAGCATGACACTTA
>LGVF01046046.1_pt1 | contig 12555 bp, 11 predicted proteins | sample 469901 | NCBI WGS metagenome assembly LGVF01 (sample SAMN03893561, study PRJNA290197) | marine sediment metagenome | material: sediment; isolation source: combined push core samples #3730, #5133, and #5579 collected at Hydrate Ridge | place: Pacific Ocean: Hydrate Ridge | reverse complement strand
CTACCGGGTGTCCCTTGGCCAGATGGTCACGCGCGTTGGGAACCCGCCGGTTCCCCTCCTGGTGAGTTCACGTTACGCGCGAGATATCCCGGCGCAGCGGGCAATTTCACTGCGACTTTTCTGTTTAAGCGCGGGCAAAACGTTCTCGACACGACTGAAGCGGATAACCCGCAGTTGCGCGGTGTTTCCAATCGAGCTGTTGTTTGGGCACAAACAACAGCCGAGGAGACAGCCTCGCCGCCGGAACCCGGACAATTGTACTGGATAGAAAGGTATTTTGACGAAACTATACGGCGTCATACCTATAGGTTGCGCCAAAACGATCCTGATCAGGATGCTGGGGGCGCGGTGCAACTCAATCAAGTCGTTGCTATTCGAGTGGTTACTGTCACCGTGACGGTGCCCACCTCCGGAAAGTTCAGTGAGGAGCTGGTTTGGGAGGACTTGACTTTTCATCCTGATCATCCCAATTCACTGTCGGTAATATTTGCGGAAAATCCTGCCAAACGAAGCACGGCATTATATGTGCCGCTTATCTTCGCCAGTCCTTTAGTAAACGGTGCTGCCATAGCCGAAGCGCTAATGAATGAATCCAACATCGTCGATGGAACATCTGTTTTCGCCAGTCTTGACAACGCAAGCAATGCTGCAAGGACTTTTCGGGTGCAGTTGATCGGCGGCAACGACGGAGCACAGGCCGAAACAGCCGATTACGAAGGTGAGGAATTCAATGGCCTCAAGAGTGGGTTGTTAGCTTTTGAAGACCTTGAGGAAATATCCATTGTTGCAGCACCCGGGTCGTCCTTTAACTACACTTTTTTGGGAGGAGACAACAATGCGAACGCTGTGATGAGGCAGCTCATTGCCCATTGCGAACGTATGCGTTATCGGGTAGCAATCCTTGATTCCATAAATGAACAAACGTCAGGCGAAATCCGCGCCCTTCGCGGGACTATCGATACAAGCCAGGCAGCCTTATATTACCCCTGGATTCGGATATCGGATCCCATCACAGGAGCTGAAATCTTCAACCCACCGAGCGGCCATTTGGCTGGGATTTATGCCCGTAACGATATTGACCGGGGTGCGCATAAATCGCCCGCTAACGAAGTAATTCGATTGGCGTTGGGGTATGAGATCTTGCTGAACAAAGCGCAGCAAGAGGTGCTGAATCCGGAGGGAATCAACTGTCTGAAATTTTTCGAAGGACGTGGGTATCGGGTGTGGGGAGCGCGAACCACAAGCTCGGATCCTGAGTGGAAGTACCTTAACGTGCGACGCTACTTTGCATTTCTTGAACGATCCATAGAGAAAGGAACTCAATGGGCTGTTTTCGAGAACAACGGCGAGACATTGTGGGCGAATGTTCGGCAGACTATCAAAGATTTCTTGTTTAATGAGTGGAAAGAAGACCATCTTGCAGGTGCAAATCCCGAGGAAGCCTATTTTGTTCGCTGCGATCGCACAACAATGACACAAAACGACCTCGACAACGGTCGAATGATTTGTCTTATTGGCGTTGCACCACTTAAACCGGCCGAGTTTGTGATTTTCCGAATCGGTCAGAAGACACTGGATAGCCGCTCATAAGCAAACCTGATAACGGGAGGAAAAATCAATGCCACAAACAAGAAATTATCCCTATTCGCAATTCAATTTCCTGGTCCAGTGGGATGGGCTGGATAAACATTCAGTAGAAGCCGGCTTTCAAGAAGTCTCCGGGTTGGGTATGGAAATCACGGTTGCTGAATACCGTGCCGGAAACCATAAAACCAACGAACCCATCAAGATTACGGGTACTGTGAAAACGCCGGACGTAACTTTGAAGCGTGGCGTCATTGGCGCTCTTGATCTGTATGATTGGCTCCACGCTGTGCGCGACGGCAATCAGGATCAGCTAAAAACCGTGACAATCACCATGCTCAGCGAAAACCGCGAGGAGGTAGTCCGCTGGATACTAACTGCGGCCAGGCCTATGAAATATACAGGGCCATCGTTTAACGGCAAAGGGACTGACATAGCCATTGAAGAGCTGGTATTGGCCGCTGAACGTATAGAGCTTGAGGCTGCTTAAGAAATGGAAACTGCCCAGCTATTCCCAGGGATCTATTTCGATTCAGTGTTTCCGGCACCTGGGGAAACACTACCGCGCATGGATATCGTCGCTTTCGTTGGCTTTGCCAGCGCCGGGCCATTACATACCCCGGTTCCTGTGGAGGATGTCACACGATTTCGTGATATCTTCGGCAACGATGTGTCTCTTGCGTGGAACGTCGAGAAAGGGGAGATGGAGTACGGCTATCTGGGGCCGACAGTTGAAGCGTATTTCCGTAATGGAGGGCGTCGCTGCTGGATTGTGCGTGTGGCAGATGAATCAGCAGCATACACCCATCGCTTTCAGTTGCCTGGTCTTATCAGTACGGACGGTGAACAAGTTGAAGCAGCGGAAGCGATAGCACGATGTCCCGGCAGTTGGGCCGATGATTATCGGATCGGGACCGTATTACAGATAACGCAACTGCAGATTAATGAAAGGGCCACCCAGGATGAAGGCAAAATGATCTCATTCAATGTGAATTCCAATAGATGGTCTGTGGATGTAAAAACACCGCCGGCGCAATTCATGGCAGGGGATCTGCTGCAGATCTCTTTTGAAGATAAACAACCGATGCTGTTTGGGTTCATTGATGACATCGTTCCGCAAAAAAATGGAACGCGATTGCGTGGTATCAATGGATTCTGGTATTTGTACGATACCCCCCTCAGTCCTCCTTTGCCTGATTCAATAACGCCTGACTCAAATAGTTACAGCCTGTATCGACTGTCTGATACGGACCGTTTGGGGCTCTCGGTTAACTGGCCAGGCGGCAGTCCTTTGTATGCACGACCTCGCGTTCGGCTACTGCGTTTCGAAATACTGGGTTGGCGCGCACGTGTGCTGGAATATCGTTTCTCCAACATGGCGTTCGGTCACTCACACCCACGCTTTTGGGGAAGGCTCCCAACGGATAAGACCCTNNGAACAAGCGAGCCTGCCAAGGTTTCCATTCGCCGGTCCTGAGAATACCGATGCTAAATGGTTTTATTTGCCCATCGATATGAGCCTGCTTCCTGAATATGAGTTCTCACAGGGGCCGATCGGGAATTATCCCAGTTCCAAGTTGACCAGGGATGGGTTGGAAAATTTTAGTTCAAAGCATTTCTTGGACGAGTCGCTGTATTGGGTGAACTCCGGGGCGTTGCGGCGCGAGGCCGAGCAAAGATCGTATTTGAGTGACACACCGGTTGCACTTCGCGGTATTTATAGCCTGTTCCCCATTGATGAAGTAACGCTGATTTCGTTGCCGGATGCAACACATCGGCGATGGAACCAAATTCCTCCACTGTTACAGAAACCTTTGCCGGCGCCATGCCTGGAATCTGTAAAAGAGGGGGAAGCAGAGGAACAGTACATACTCCAGTGGTCTAATGTTGCTGCGGCAACAAGCTATATCGTGGAGCAGAATACATCTTCTGAGTTTGAATCGCCGACCGTTTATGAAGTGCGTGGAGAGGCGCTTCCTCGGGTTGGTGAGCCCGTTGAGTTGTTGCCCGAACCAGACAATCATTTGAAGGTATTAATTGCCTCGCAATGCCCGGAGGTTTACTACTTCCGGGTCCGCGCAGAGCGCCATGGCGAGGTCAGCGCATGGTCAAACACCTGGTCCAGGGTGATTCCGACCAGCGAGTTCCTGGAGTGTAATGTGTCGTCGCCTGATTTGTTGGCGCTAAGGCTTAAACTGGCTGATATTACCTCACCTCCGGAAAAGACGCGTTTTGCATGGGAGCCTGCAGACCACGGTGAGGAGTTGCCGGGGTCGGTCGATACATTTGAGCTGCAACGGGCCGGCGATGCTGAGTTTCGGTCCGCCCATACCATACACAAAGGAGTGGAAAGGGAGTTTGAGGTCAGTGACGAGCCTGATGCGGTCGATTACTTCCGCGTGCGTGCCTGGCAAGGAAAAACAGCAGGCCCCTGGTCGAATATCATCCGCATCATACCAAAAACCCTCAGTCAAATGACGCTGCAAGCCATAGAAGAATACACCAATAATGATTTGCTGGGAATCCATCGGGCACTGATGCGTCTGTGTGCTGCACGGGGCGACCTGTTGGCAGTGTTGTCAGCGCCTCACCATTTCCGCCAGGAGGAAATGGTGGAATACATTGCCGCGCTTATTCCCGTGGGTGCTGAGCGGACTGTTGAAGTCGCTGCCGGGGATAATAGTGATTTCAATGTTCCTGCACTCACTCTGGGCGAACAGCGAACATTGAGTTATGCGGCCCTCTATCACCCCTGGCTGGCAATACAAACAAAATCAACTGATAGCGAAATAACGACTGTGCGCTTCTTGCCGCCCGATGGCCCAATCACAGGACTCATTGCACGTCGGACACTGGAACAAGGCGCCTGGTTTGCACCCGCAAACGATCATCTTGTTGATGTGGTGGCATTGGAACCCGGCATAAATCGTGACCAATGGTCGCAACTCATGCAGACTCAGGTTAACGTTATACGCCAAACATCCCGAGGTTTCTTGGTACTGAACGCTGATACATTGAGTTCTACGAGGGAACTGCGATCCATAAACATACGTCGTCTTTTAATTCTGTTGCGTCGCCTCGCCTTACGAGAAGGGAACAATTACGTTTTTGAGCCCAACAACGAGGGGTTCCGAGACAGTGTACGGCATCGTTTTGAATGCCTTCTTTCCGACATGTACACCCGCGGTGCATTTGCGGGCGTTACCGCAGACATGGCCTATCGAGTCGTCGCTGATTCATCTGTAAACATACCGCAAAATATCGACAAGGGCCGATTCGTTGTTGAGCTGCAAGTCGCACCATCCGAGCCGCTCAAGTTCCTCAAAGTCAGATTGGTGCAATCCGGTCCCAACCAGTTACAGGTTCAGGAGGTTTAAATGGCGCGCCCGTTTACTGCTTTCAATTTTGAGGTAAAACTCGAAGTTAAATTGTCCGGCAGCATACGAAAGATTTGCCAGGCGGAGTTTTCGGAATGTAGTGGGCTGGAGATGAACATGGAGCCCAAAACCATCAGGGAGGGAGGCAACAACAGCAGGCAAATCCACCTGACAGGCCCGGTAAGTTACGGACAGCTTTCGTTGAAACGCGGCATGACCACTAACTTTGATTTGTGGGACTGGTTTGAACAAGTGCAGAGACACCGCAATCTGCGCGCTTCCGGAGAGATTCACATGTTGTCATCCTCACGGGGAAAAGACGTAATTTTCAAGCTCAGCGGCTGTCTTCCCTTAAAGCTCAGGGCGCCGAGCCTCAACGCCAAAGACGGACAAGTCGCGATCGAAGAAATGCAGATTGCCTATGAGACATTAAGTATCTCACGCCCTGGTAGCTGATAGGAGAAATCAATGCCACAACCTCCAAACATGGCCAAGGCAATATTACAAGAAATTGGTTGGAACGATGAGGGTACCGTCAATCGGCAAGGACGTCAGCTAAAAGTGCAGTTTAATCCTGAGACTCTAAAGGTCACTTTTTCCAACCAAATCAAGAGCGGCGGCCAGGCGGGAGGCTCTGCAATACAATTCTCCGGACGAGGCACCACAAAGCTGTCATTTGATCTCTGGTTTGATGTCACGGATCCGAATTTTGAAAATCTTGACGATAAATACAAAGATAACAAAAAAAAAGCGTTCACAGATGTGCGCCGCATCACCAAACAGGTCTCGGATTTTATGAAGGTTACAAAAAAAGGAACCAAGCCTAACATAAGGTATGTGCCGCCTGGCGTACGGTTCCTATGGGGCACGTTCCTGTTTGAAGGCGTAATGGATTCTATTAATGAAACGATCGAATTTTTTTCAGAAGAGGGGAAACCTCTGCGTGCCAGTGTGGCCGTGAGTCTTACTAAACAGGAGGTGGATGTCAAATTCTGGGAACAAGGCGAGCGTGGAGGCAGTGGTGGCACACCGGGTACTGAACCTATGGAGGCCGCACGTCAAAACGAGCCGATTCAACATACGGCAGCGCGCCGGGGTTGCGTGGCGCAGTGGCAGGCTGACGCCCTTTCGAATAACATCGAAAATCCCCGCCACATACTACCAGGAACACCACTGAGGTTAGCAATAGTGTTAAACACAAGGAGAATTCCAAGTGGCCGTAATCATCGATGACCTGGAGGTGGTCGTCCAGCCACCGGAAGATACATCTTCAGAGAATGCTGGTGCGATAGATGAATCAGAACAAGAACGTGGTGAGCAAATTCCTGCGCCTCACGAATTGATGATGATTTTTCGACAACAATTGGATCGACTTGAGCGCGTGCATGCGCATTAAGGGCTTGTATGAATGATCTTGCAGCAACACCCCCTTTTTATTCTGCCCGGCCCAAAATAACGATTGAGGGACGAGAAGACAATCGACTTGCCGAAGGAGTTGTTTCGCTTTCTGTTCATGAATGCGACGACGGTATCTGCCGGTGTGAAGTCTCCTTCGGAAACTGGGGGGCTCATTGCGGGGAAGTTGGCTACCTGTACTTTGATCGTGAGGTTTTCGATTTCGGTCGTGCTATCTCCATTGAGATGGGCGCTGGTGATACCACGGGCCAAATTTTTTCGGGCCGTATTACCGGCATTGAAGGGCGGTATATGCAAAAACGCCCACCAGAGATCCTAATACTCGCAGAAGATTGCCTGCAGGACTTGCGCATGGTTCGACGCACACGCACGTTTGATGACGTTACAGTCAATGATGTCATTGATCATGTTGCCGGGGAACACGGTTTGCAGACGCAAATCGATCTCGTAAGTCCAACTTACCGCGTGCTTGCTCAGATGAACCAGAGCGATTTGGCATTTATTCGTGAACGAGCGCGCGAGGTGGATGCGGAAGTCTGGATTGAAGGCAATATATTGCATGCCCAATCACGGGCACGACGCCAAACCAGTGAATTGTCTTTGAGGTATCGCCAGCGTTTACGGGAGTTCTCCGTGCTCGCTGACCTGGCTCACCAACGAACTCATCTTGCGGTAAGCGGTTGGGATGTAACAGCCAAGGAAGCATTGGAAACTGAAACAGGGGCCTCAGCGATTCAGCCCGAACTCAATGGGGGCCTGAGCGGGAGCGAAATCCTCGAATCCGGTTTCGGCAGACGACGTGAGACAGTGGTTCACCTCTCGCCGGCTTCCTCTGAAGAAACACGTACCATGGCAGAAGCTTATTACCGGAAAATGGCCCGCCGCTTTATTAGGGGACGAGGGATCGCGGAGGGTGATGGCCGGCTCCGCGCCGGGACACACGTGACACTGGAAGGAATCGGCGAGTTATTCAACGGTTGTTATTACGTCAACGAGGTTCATCATATGTTTACGCCTATCCAGGGATATCAAACGTTTTTCTTTGTCGAACGGGCAGGGTTGGGAGCAAGCTAGATGTTGCAACAGGCGTTAATAAACGGGTTGTGCGATTCGAGGCTTCCAAGGGGCTATGGTGGCTGTTTCTATGGAGTCTATTCGGCCATCGTGACAGATATTGTCGACCCGGATGGGCAGGGACGGGTCAAAATAAAGTTGCCCTGGTCGCCGGACGGCGAGGGCAGCGCTTATGAGGTCTGGGCCCGTATTGCGACCATGATGGCCGGCGCAAACCGCGGGAGCTGGTTTGTGCCCGACGTCGACGACGAAGTGCTTGTTGCCTTTAATGCCGGTAATCCAAGGCATCCGTATGTCATCGGCGCCCTATGGAACGGCCAGGATTCACCACCGGAGTCTATGGATTCGGCCGGTAACAACTACCCGAAAACTATCCGCTCACGCAACGGGGTTACTGTGACGCTTGATGATACGGACGGCACGGAAAGCCTGACATTGAAAACCCCTGGAGGACAACAAGTCGTGCTCAAGGATGGCCCCGGTTCGATAGAGATTCAGGATAGTAATGGGAACTCAGTCAAATTGGAGACCACGGGAATAACGGTTAACGCCTCGGCAAAGGTCACTATTAATGGCAGCATTGTGGAGATTTCGGCAGGTTCAGTCACCGTCAATGCAGGGATGTCCAGATTCAGCGGTGTTGTCCAGGCTGATACTGTTATAAGCAATAGCGTAATCAGCGCGTCTTATACACCGGGGGCAGGTAACATATGGTAGAGGCACTTATCAAACACAATGTGAAATGGCTGGCGCCTTCCCCGCTATGGACCCAGGACGGAATCAACGCCACAGGAGCCCAAAATGGTTCGTTTAGTCGGCCTGCGATCTTGCGCTTCCAAAACGATCTGTTCATGGAAGAACTGCTGGCCCTGACCGCTTATCAGCCGGATCGCTTGAACGAATGGGTTGCGCAACCTGAAACCTGGCGTGAACCAATGCCCGCGTCACCAACGGCAGCGCAACTTCGCGTGGTCGATCCCATATCAAAACGATCGCAGAAAATTGCCCAACAAACCGCCAGGTTAAACAAAAACAGAACCAATGCAAGCACCAGCGTATCTTCTAACAACAAAAATACCAATGGCAATTACGAACAACTCCCCTTCAAACTCTACCAACCCGCCCATCAACGTTATTACCTGGTTTCCGCTGCACTCGTCTGCCGCGTGCCAGGTTTGCCGGATCGCGCTGTTGATCCCGGCAAACAGGAGCAAGCCAGTTTTGTCATTCGTCGCCTTACTCATAAGAATCAGGACGTCAGTAATGCATGTGATCCCAATAATCACGCATGCCAGGAATATTCATTTGTAAACACTCCTGACGGTTATGCATGGAAAGCACTCGAACATAGTAAACGCGAACATATACAGGCTGAAGAGGAGCGTTTACCGTTGTTTGCGATTAATTTCGACGAAACCAGGTATCGACGTCGTCTGTTGGCAGGGTTGATACCGGTCGGCAAACGTGAATCTTATCTGGCTGCGCCAAAGCACAAGAACACCGATCCGAACAGCAAAGCGTCGAGTGAAACGCAGACTTCTCCGGATCCGCGCCGGATCCTGTTTAAGGCTGACGTGACAGCGCCATGGAAAGCCCTTGTCGAGCAGGCACAAACACTTGAGTTGGGATTTCTTGACGGAAACAACCCTATTCCAACAAGTTCGGATAATAACACGCCTAAAGAAAACTTCGATAATGTTTTAAAAACCACACGCGAGCAGATTCAAACAGCTTCCTGGTATATCTTGCTCGATTTCGCAAAATTTCTTGATAAACATCTAAATGCTGTTTGCAGGGAAATCAAGGGGGAAACTCCTGATCGAACACTTACAGAGGCAGAAGCACAGCTTGCGACAGCGATAAAAAACGTAACCATAGGAGCTGGAACACCACTGTATAATTCTCTAAAGACAGGAGCTCACCCGTCATTCACTGTTACGACCTCCCTATCCAAGGCGTTAGCAGATATAGCAGTTTTTGAAGACGATTTGGAAGAGGTTGATTATCCCCTGAATATAATAAGCAATCCCTTTGCATCTGATGACAGATGGCCGAATTTTCTATTTCCTTTGGCCAATCCAGCGATATATATATGTGTGGATACAGGTGTTGATACGTATAAGATCAAAAAAGATACTGCTTTATCCGCGCCATTACCGGACCCCGGTGTTGATACGACAGGACTGGATGAGTTCGAAAAACCGCTTGCAAAAATCGACGGATTAGCGGATTTAGTCGAAGCTGCGTTAGATGTAGCGACGAAACCACTACCCGAGATAGAGGCGGCCCAAGAGCCCTGGGATAAACGCGATGCGTGGTTTGTGATTCGCTGTGTGTACGAACGGCCCAATTGTGGTCCGATCAATCCTGAAGTCGTGAGCGATCCCACACAACCTTTTCAGATGGCGCCGTTCTTTGATCCGGATGCACCGGCACGTCCCATCAGGATTCCCATGCCGATCGATATTTCACCGGCCGGACTGCGCAAGTTCAAAAATAATACGACATTCATGATTTCCGACATGCTGTGCGGAAAAATCAAGGGCATCAGAAAATTGACATTAGGCGACCTTGTGCTGTCCGTGCTGCCCTGGCCTTTTCATAAGGACTTGCCGAGCGTCGGGCCCACCGGCCCTTGTTCTGGAAAAGACGGGAACTTCGGGATGTTTTGTTCGCTGTCGATTCCAATCGTAACTTTATGTGCGCTTATTCTGCTGCTAATCATTGTGCCGTTGTTCAACGTCTTTTTTCGCTGGCTGCCATATTTGTTTACTTGTTTGCCCATTCCAGGATTGAAAGGGAAAAAAAATGCTTGACGAAGGCCTTTTATTGGGACGTGGTATTCATTTCCCCCCGAGAATCAATGCCGAGGGGCGCTGGGCCTGGTCATCAGGTGGCGAGAACATCCGACAGGCCATTCGCATCATTTTGCAGACAGAACCATTGGAGCGTCTCATGTTGCCGGAGTTCGGCAGCGGACTTAAACGGCTGCTGTTTCAACCTAATGTAGCAGCAACCCATCGGTTGATTGAGGAAATCGTCACCCAGTCGCTGAAGCGATGGGAACCGCGCATTGAACTAGGTTCAGTTGACGTGGATGCCGATCCCAAAGATACTCAAATGGCGAATGTTACGATTCGTTACTCGTTAGTCACAACCCGGAAAACAGATCAAATGCAATTGCGTGTGTTATTGAATGGATAGGGAGAAAAAAGGATATGCCTCTGCCGGAACCGACTTTTGATAGCCGCACTTACCGTGAGCTGCTAAATGAAGCCCTCGATCGCATACCTGCGCACAATCCCGAGTGGACAAACCGGAACGATTCCGATCCGGGGGTAACGTTGTTGCAGCTCTTTGCTTTCATGACTGAGAGCATTATCTACCGGGCCAACCTCATTCCGGAGCGTAACCGTCAGAAGTTTTTACGCTTATTGGGTTTAACGATGAGACCTGCAGCGCCTGCGTATGGTCTGGTGACATTCCGAAATCCGCGAGGCGCTTTTCAGGTTTTTACTCTCGAAAAAGAGCAAAACCTGGAGGCCGGCAACGTGCCATTCAGAACGGAGAACGGCTTGGACGTATTGCCCATCGATGCGCGCCTCTATTATAAACGACCCCTTTCGGAAACCCAAAAAACGGAAGTTGGCGACCTCTACAGGAAATTATATGCTGCTTATGATCGGCCGGAGAGCGAGCTTGACTTCTATGAAACAGCGGTTTTCGAGCCCGCGACCAGCGGAGTAACCCTGCGCAGCCTGGATATCTCGAGAAAGACCAAAGACGGCGCTCTATGGGTTGCGCTTTTAGCTAGACCAGGTGACAAACCCGAAGAGGCGCGTGAAAAAATCGCAAACAAGGTCTTGTCTNNTGGGTATTCTTCCCGCCCTGGACGAAACTGGTTGTGTGCTTTATCCCTTGTGCCCGTCTGCCATGGAGGAGCGGCCGAGCCTGCTCTTTGAATTACCGAATGCCGGTGATGAACGTATCCGTTACGAACCTCTAGAACCGACTATCGGCCACGATCCGCTGGCACGGCCAGGTATTGTCGAACTGAAATTGCCAGGTGCCGACAAACTGACCGTATGGGAAGAGGGGCCCCTCACGGCAGGTGTGGGTAATCGTCCGCCTTCCCTGGAAGAGACCGATGATTTAAAACGTCTTATTACCTGGATCCGCATCCGTTCGCCTCAAATCGATATCAACATGGAAGCATCCAGCCGCCAATTGTCCATCAACCTGAGTTGGGTCGGGATTAATGCAGCGCAAGTCATTCAACGCACAAGGGTGCCGGCTGAACAACTTCCAAAAGGAACAGGGGAACCCGATCAGGTCGTTCGCCTGACCAACACGCCTGTAATAGAACAGAGCCTCCATTTGACCATCAACGGTGAAATCTGGAAGGAGATAGATGATCTCCATGCGGCCGCACCAGAGGTGCGGATACGCAGCCCGCGTTTTGCATCAGAGGCGCTCGGGCCAACCGGCAGCGATAAGACATCAAGCAAAGTGTATGCACTGGATCTCGAGTCGGGTGAGATCCGCTTCGGCAGCGGAGCGCACGGAATGCGGCCTCCTCTTGGCGCAACTATTCAGGCTTCTTATGACTATGGTGGTGGAAGCAAAGGCCTGGTGGCCATTGGCACTATCAACAAAGGACCGACGTTGCCGTCCGGTCTCAAAGTCATAAATCCGGTGCCTACCTGGGGGGGAAGTCAGGCGGAAACCGTGGCCGAGGCAGAACGAAACATACCGCAGTTTATCCGCCACCGTGAGCGGATGGTCTCGGAACAGGACTATAGAGATATCGCGTGGCGCACACCAGGGGTCGATCTGGGCCGTGTTGAGGTGCTCCCTTTGTTTCATCCAAAGTTGCCGAAACAGACATCAGAAGGTGTGGTCACCATCCTTGTGATTCCTCAAACCGACCCGGAACATCCTGAGGCCCCGCAGCCNNGCCCCGCAGCCGGATCGATTATTCCTGGAAACCGTTTGCGCGTACTTGTCGCCCCGGCGCATTCTCACCACAGAACTTCATGTGCGCGGACCTGCTTACAAGCGAATCTGGATATCAGTGGGAATCGATGCAGTTCCAGGTTACGAC
>LGVF01033475.1_pt1 | contig 12575 bp, 6 predicted proteins | sample 469901 | NCBI WGS metagenome assembly LGVF01 (sample SAMN03893561, study PRJNA290197) | marine sediment metagenome | material: sediment; isolation source: combined push core samples #3730, #5133, and #5579 collected at Hydrate Ridge | place: Pacific Ocean: Hydrate Ridge | reverse complement strand
CCATACTGATCTTCGGTAATGATAAGAACGGAATGACCAAGGCTTTCCTTGTGGATCTTAAAGTCATTTAATTTAGAGCTTCCACTCTTTATTGCGTTTGTTGTGATGATCACATAATCGTAAATGGAAGATGGCAGGGCGCCTTCTTTCTTGGGCGCATACCAGCTCTCAACCTCTTCATAGTTCAAAATGATCTTCCGCGCCACATCATCCAGGGTCGTATCTACAAGGGTTGCAGGCTTAATTGATGACATTCCCAATCGCTTGTAAGATAACTCAATCTCCATATTCTTCATCAAGGTCAGCTTTCTTGATACTGGATTATACAAAAAGGGATGATAGGCGACTTTTAAAAGCTTCCACTTCCGCATCTGGGTTTGCCCAAGAATCTTGATGGCCTGCTCTGGATAATTGGCATCCTTTTCATAAATGTTTAGATTGTTGCCGTTCTTGATGTTCTTATTCTCTCCCCAACTGACGATTAATTTTCCATCTATCCATGTGGCCGCTGGTGGAACAGGTCCTATGTCGTAAAAGCCATCTAATATTACCCTATCGCACCGAATTGTATTCAGGGTTACACTGTCCCTGTCTACGTCCGGAGGAAAGGCAATGGTAAGTATCTTGAGTGGAAGCTTTGGGTCTCCTGGAGAAGTAGTTTGATCAAAAGATTCTATGTCTATCCTATCAGTCCCTTTTATTCCTTTAACTATTTGATAGGAAGGAGATTTAATAGAACACTGAATAGCAGACGAATCGAACCCGGAAGCAAATTCTACCTTCTGTTCGCTCCCTGATTTTGCAGACACCTCAAAGTGCAAAGATGTAGGTTCAATGCGGATGTCTGGGTCGCCTACGGGCACCCAGTAAAACTCACGAGCATATTCATTGTCACCTTCATCTGATTCATCTACTTCACTGTCGCAGTCTGCAACAATCTTCAGGGTATGGTAACCCTCAGAAACTGTCTGCAAATAATCTTCAACGAAGGTATAATAGCCCACATTCAACTCATCACAATACCACTTGTCAATTAGATCATCATCAATGTAAAGACCGATGTGAAACCTATCTGTAATGTTCGCCTCACCATTATTTATTACAGCAAAGTCAATATAGGTAGGCTGATCCTCATCTAAGGTATCCACAGTGTGGGTACCCGTGTCTGAAGAAGGAACAACGGGATATTCCCACCCGGTTGGCTGGTATGGAGTCAAGTTAGGCTTTAACGCACCTATCTTTATCTCAATGTCATCCAGGAAGGCCCCTTTATATGTGTAACTACCGTCGCTGGTAAAAAGAAAGGCAATCCAGACTTCGGATTTACCGCAAAGATTGCCAAGTCCATAAACATCGGTCAAGTCAAAAGTTCGTTCAACCCAGCCAGAGGAATTGCCACTGGTTCTATATCCGGAAAAATTAGATCCATCAATAGAGGCATACCAACCAAAGTAATCGTAACCGCTTTCAGAATTGAGCCAGTATTCGAAGACCACCCTTGCATCTGTGGCATCGCTGAGGTCAAATGGACCGTAAACCATCCATCCTTGCATGTTATTAGGATAGTTATCCGTTTCAGGGTCAAGTTCCGGATTGCCCGAATAGGAACCGCCTGCGCACCAGCCGCTCTTATTTCCGCTGAAAGGGTTATAATCATCGTCGTCCCAGGTGTAACCGTTATCGCCCGTATAGAGTGCCCAGCCATTATCTCCAGGGAAATTTCCTTCAAAGTCCTCAAAAAGAATAGTTGATGTACCACCAGGAGAAACAGTAGACGACGTTTTTTTAAATGCCTTGACGCTTTTACCTTTATTCTCTGGGTTGGCAAGAGCGCCCCGGTCCAATTTTGTGGCCGATGGCAAAATAAGGGTATCCACTTTGTCTGTGGGACTAACCTGTGCCTTTTGGGGTTCTACTCCCGCCCAGGAATGAGCTATAAGAACCAACAAAAAAGCCAAACCTAAAAAACTGACAAATGATCTCTTCATGTTTTACCTCCTCGTATATTTTTGGTGAATTCCTCTCAGACAGGATCAACAGGATAAGTAAAAATCATGTAAATTCTGTCAATTCTGTCAACAAAATGAGCGCTACGGACAATCCGTCCGCCCGAAGTCGGCGGCAAACACGGCTAAATCTGAACCGTCCACGTCGCCGTCATTGTCGAAATCACCCTCGCAGGGATCTGGGCTGCCTTTGCAGTCTGTTCGTCCGAAGTCCGCTGCAAAGACTGCCAGGTCCGAGCCGTCCACGTCGCCGTCGCCGTCAAAGTCGCCCTCGCAGGGATCACCACACGACAGAGTTTTCTGATCGCCAAGTCTTGTCCAATCCGTCTCCACGCGGTCACCGTTTCTGGCCTTCACCCGGAATGAGTAACTATTGCCGCACTTAAGACCCTTGCTGTTCCAGAAGGTGCTGGTTGTCCAGCCTGAATTCGTCACTGCAGTCGTGTTCTCGCAATAATACTCTGTGCCTCTGGGGTTGCCGTTGGGTTTCCATTTGGCCTGGATGCTTGTTTGGGTGACGTTGGAAAAGGCAGAAGCACCAGGGAGATTGGCCAGGGTATAGCGACAAGAGGTGGGAGAATAGGGTGTCGGATATTTGTCCCCATTTCTTGCCATGGCCCTGAAACAATATTGGGTGTTAACCGATAACGGAGTGCTGGTCCAGTAGTTGTTGTTCTGCTTCCACCCAGAGTTCGTTCCTGCTGTTGTGTTGTATATTATGAGGCCAGAGCTTCCTCGGGTCAGACCCGAAGGCGTATTGGTTGATCTGGCCTGGATGCTGGTACTTGTAATCGTACCAAATGTAATGCCAGTCGGGGTTTGAATGTCCGTGTAATCATAGCTAACAGGGGTGGAATACGAGGTTGTATTATTGTTACCATCCCTTGCACGCACCCTGTAACCGTACCGATGGTTGGTACCTAGTCCTGAATCCGTATAAGACGTACTGGACTGCCAGGCTGAGTCCGTCCCGCCGGTCCCACCCGTGGGGCTGGAAGTAAAGTCAAAATAGTACGTAATGGGTGTTGTCGGGTCTGAAGCAGTCGTCGCCACCATGGATATCGATGACTTGCTCGTCTCATACGGCTCTGTTGCCCAGGTCATGGGGTTGGGTGTCGGAGGATTTGTTTCCGGCGTCACATGAATGGGAACTGCATCCCAGCCGTCCGTGTCGTTGTTGGAGGAATTGCCGTCTGTCGCGGAATCATAGATCAGGCCGATCCAGTAATCCCCCTCCGGAGTGTTTTCCGGAATCGTGACCTGGACCATGTTCACCCGGACCGAGCTCATCGCGCCAAAATTCCAACTGTAATGCTGAGTGCTCAAAAGAGTGTCAGCAGTACTGAGGTTGTCATTTGTGGACAGATAGACGCGGAAAGTCCAGGTGTCGTTTGCGCTGCCGTTGGTGGGGTTAGCCCCCAAGTGGTTCAGCAGCGTGGTCTTCGTGCCTGCCTCTATAGTCGCAGGTTCGGCGTTGACATCCAGGGGCTGGAGGTCGAAGCTGCTTCCGCGGACGTTGGGAATGAACGTATTGTTCGACCAGTTGACCCAGCTTTCCCACTGTCTGCAATAGTGGCCTCTGTCCCAGCGGTTGGATGTGGAGCAGACCGCGTGAACATAGCGGCTGCTGCCATCAATGTAGTACGCACCGCTTCCGCTCATTCCGCCCCACACGGTGTCGAAGCAGTGGCCGCCCCCGGTGTTGAGCTGAAGCTGGTTGTCAGGACAGGCGTCGAAATGCCCGTACCAGTAGTACATGTCCAGGCCGTTGTGGAGGCCGGCATCTGGGCAGTTCTGGGATGGGTAGCTGGTGTTGTAGTAACTCTGGGACTTGTGCCAGTCGCAGGAGCCACCATAGGCCCAGCCAAACCAGCCCGTGAGCATGCCCACGGCACGGGTGACACCGACCAGCCCGACGTCATTGTCGTAATTACCGTTATTGGTCCAACCCGTCCAGGAGCCAAAAGAGGTACTGTGCCCCCATCCATATGCACCAACGTTATACGGTGGAGGCCAATCCCAGTCAGTACCGTCATAGCCAGGGTAGACCCAGATCTCATCGGCCCAATCTCCCCCATTCCCTTCATGCACACAATGACCGGCGGTCAGGACGGTCTCGGCATCTCTCATGGTGCCGGAGCAAACCCACCAGGTGCTTCCGAATCGCATTACAAGCTTGGCGTTCATGCGCCAGGGAAAGCCCCCTGTGTTGGTGATCTGGGACATATCGGAAAAGGTCGCAGGCCACATCTCGGTACCGTCGCCTCCATCAGCTCCGCTGTAGCCGCCACCCTGTCCAAAGTCGCCAGATAACGCTGTCTCGTCCACCGACAACACAATTGTCTCCCCTGTTAGCGCGTTGTGGTAGACCCCTGACCCGGGTTCAGTTGATGCGGGCTGCTCATCCCACTCTTCTGGCGGATATGGCATCGGCATCGGCGGAATTTCATCGATCGGCGGATGATTCGGACGTAGCGGCGGTCCGTCATCTGCTTCCCGGAACACCGGCATCTCCTGGTCTTCGATTTCAGTAGCCTCAACGGACGGAACCTCGCCTTCAGGGACGTCCGTGGCCTCCTGAGCTATAGCATAGCCGACCATGGTCACGGCCAGAACAAGAACGAACACGGCGAGTGAAATCAAAGTCTTGAATACATCTTTCTCTGTTTTTCTTAACATCTTACCTCCTCCTTTCCAAAAATGATCATTATGTGGAAAACTCCTGGTGTAGATACCCTACCGTTGACACGTTGACACTGAGGAGTTTATTGACCCCCCTAACCCTGACAAGCCGGAATAAAACAAATTTTTTTTGGCCTATTGATCTTCAGCCTGTCCGGAAATCATAAATCCTGAATCATAAATCCGAACGTTCCAATGACCAAAATAATAATGGTATTCGATTTCATCCAAGTCATGATCGGTTTACCCCGTTGATCCGTAAGGCGACCGGTTATGGTCCATTACGGCAGGTTTCTTCTTGCCGGTTTGTTAAGTTCAGCACCAACCATTTCAGCGAGATTTGGCAGGAATCTGTTGTTGACCTTTTTCCCATTGATGAAAACCGCTGGGACTCCGGGTATCATTACCCTCCCAGCCATCTCTATGTCTTCGGCAAGAATTCTTTTCACCGATTCGCTTTCCATCTCCTTTTTGAACAACGCCATGTCAAGGCCAACGTGCTCCGCAGCTTGTTCGATGGTATTGTCTTCGAATTTGTTGTAATTTTCATAGAAATTTGCTGCTATCTCTAAGAACTTTCCCTGTTTGTAAGCGGCAAGCGACGCCAAAGCGGCCTTTTTGGCATAGCTATGGTCTTTCGCCGGGAAGTGCTTGAAAATCAGATTCACTTTGTCAGGGAATTGATCCAATACGTTTCGTAAAATGGAATAAAACTTGGAACAGAAAGGGCACTGAAAATCCATAAAGATCACCAGAGTGACTGGGGCATTCTCTGGGCCAAGACTGATAGACTTGCCCCTCTCGATTTCAACGGAAAAACCCAGTCGTATGACAGAGAGCTCCTTGGATTTCGCATTTGTCAGATAGATCAGGTCACCCCTGGGGGAAACCCGCAGATTGCCTATATCCTCATCAACCGGGATGCGCTCGCTGACACTGTTTTCTGGAACCGAATAGATGACTACAGCTCCCTTTGTTAAGATATATGCGACCTGCCCATCGAAGGACAGGACAATATCCAATAACTCCTTTTCGAGTTTCAATGTTGCGAGGACTTCCCAATCCACTTTGAGTTGTGCTTCGGAAGACTTCAGTGAAGGGCCTATGAGTAATAAAAGTAAAAGTAAAGTGATTAACCACCTTCTGAATGCCATGTCTTCCTCCCTTTATCCTTAACGCCTTTTTTGCCACGACCTAACCTCTTGCGAATCTTTCTTGGCGCCTCGCTCAGCGCACTCTAATCTGCCCGGTTCGTGAAAGCCTCCGAGTCCATTTCATCTGCAACTATTCGATCGATTCCACCCATCCCGGCATGAACAGAATAACCCAAAGAAACAAAATACCTATTTCGACGTGACGTGCCATTTTATCCTTGTGCACCCGCCAAGTATATTCCAAAGTCTGCGGCAAAAACAGCCAGGTCCGAGCCGTCTGCATCACCGTCGCCATCAAAGTCCCCGGGGCAGGATGAGGTAAAGAGAAATATCTCAGAGTCGATTCCATCATCCCCTTTCCATACGACCTGGCCTTCAGAGATCTCCGGATAGCGATCATCCAGGGCATTGTCGGTCAATTGGATGACGCTTGCCCCGTCATAGAAAAGGACCTCCCAGTCTTTGCCATCAAATCCTTCCCACACAACTTGACCATCTAAAATCCGTGCATGTCGAACTTCGGATTCACTGTTGCTAAGTTGTACGATCTCCCTTCCATCATAGAGGGTACATTACGTGTCTTTTGGCCCCAGAGTTTCTGGAAGGCCACTATTTAAGGAATACGCATCGAGACTGGCCAATAGTCCGTTTACAACTCGATAAACGTGCTCCACCTGAATTTTCTTCATACATACGTTATCCCTGCAGGAAGAATAGCGGTGATTAAAGACATTGACACACGGGCTACAGGCCAGTCCTGCGCAAATTGAGCGAGCCCTCGGGCTGAGCGGTCGGTACAACGATGGCGTTTCTGGGCCAAACAAGGTGACAATATTGATAGTGGTCAGCGCTGCAAAATGTGATGAACCGCTGTCGTTGGTTACCAAAATATCCGAAAGGGTGTACAGCACGAGTAGCTCACGGAGTGTAGTTTCTCCTGCCATACACACCGCCTGATCGTCGATGGCTCGTGCAATGTTCGAAGCAGCTCCACGCTCGGACGCTGCCCCTGTGATGACCAGGGTGGCCTCCGGGTGCTCGGATAGTATCCGGCGCCCGAGCTCGATAAATCGCTCCTTGGGCCAGCGGCGGAGCGGCAGCAAATCGCCGGTGTTAGGATTCAGAAGAACGATTGGCCGGGATATAGGGCGACCTGCAATCCGCCACAGCGTCTGAAGAACTATTTCTCGCTCATGGGATGTCGGAACAAACGATGGAAGCTTATTGTCGACCTCAGGTAGTCGACGCTTTAGCATGGGTATTTCACCGAGAGGTGCGTCAACAGCCTCTACCAGCGACATAAAAGCATCACTCGTGTGCAGGTAGAAATTGTAGATCAATGCATGGGTCAGGAGATTACCGCGATAAGGTCCCTCTGCGGAGTAACGATGGAATCCCACCCGTCTTTTGGCGCCAATCAAATAGGCGAGGACCACAGAGGCACGGGCGAAGAATTCCATGTCAATAGTGGTGTCAATACCTATTTTGCGGAGTTTCCATATTCCCTTCAACGCATCCATTACAAATGTCACTATTCCCCCATCGCTTATAACCACAATATTGTTAGTCGGGACAAGGCCCAGTACGTCAAGGATGAAGCGATTTTCGCGGAAAACCATGAAGTAAACGTTCTCTTGTCCAACTCTTTCGATCGCTCTACACAATGCCGGGTAGGCCAGAACAGTTGAACCTTGCTCGACCAATTTGATAAACAACATCGTGCGGGGTAAATCATCCGCTGCCGTTTGCGACCCAAAAAGCTGAGCAATTCGGTGAATTACGGTCAAAAACCAGCAGGCCGGTTGACCAAGATGCCGATCTAACTGTCTTATCAGATCAGGAGTCATTTAAAATTCCCTCCAACTACAAATCCCTTTTTCGCTTGATACATACCCTTATTTTTAGACACAGTCAGAAGCCAGACAGAAACCACTATATACACTATTATTGATATTATGGACACCCAGATACCCATCCGAAAGGCCAGTGGTGAATACTCAATAGTCAGAACATGGTTGCCGGCTGCTAAAGGAACGGCCCTGAAAATATAGTCTGCCGGCAAAAGCTGATATTTCTGTTGGGCATTACCCTTCTCGCCAGTCACCCGCCAACCGGAATAGTAGGGATCGGTTATCACCAAGATTGCGGGCCGAGACAATTCAGCGTGAACCATCAGGTGGTCTGTTGAGGATTCAACCACCTTCACCTCTCCGGGGCTGGAAGCCTTCCGCGGGTTTTGCGGTGTAGGAACGGGCATTTGTTCAAGGATCACAGTATTCTTGGGATCAAATCCGTGGTCAGTCATACTTGAGAAAATCTGGTCTCGATCAGACTGCACCAGCCAATTCTCAACCAATAGCACCCGTGGAAGATGCTTGGGCAACTCATAAAGATAAAGCCCTTCTGTTTCCAGAATCGGTGACAAAGTCGCCTTTTTCAGTCTTGACTTGCTTAATAGGTATCGACATCTGAGCATGCTGTAAAGTTTGTGGTACCGGCGAAAGGTGATATGCTGAGTCGCCTTGTCCGGATCTCCCTTTTGCGTAAACGTCATGAACTGGGCATAGCGTGACGATACCCCTGGATCATACCCCCAAATGCCTGGAACACCACTGATCATACCCTGATTGGGATCTCCATCCGGGGAGAATACACGATAATCACCAGGGTGCTCGGACAGAAATTCGAGAAGTCGTGGTGGAGGCCACACATCGTCCAAATTGAAGGTGGCCTTGAAATGGTTGGCGAAAATGAATATCTCGATCAGACTAATTACCCCGACCACGTAGGCCACTCGCGGAACGGATGGGACAAAAAATAGAACTATGGCTATCGCCAATAATGTGCAAGCTGCTAACAACAAGCTTCGCCAAGCCGTAAGGCCTGCTTTGGCAATGAATGGCGGATAGTCATATGCCTTTGACTTAAGGTAACTTTCTTTTGTTTCTAACACTTTTTTCATAATCGCATGCCACGTGGAAGCCTCACCTTTGGCGGAAGAGGATATCCTAACAGATGTTGCTCCAATAAACAGGACAATACCTGTTGCCAGTACAACTAAAGCCAATGACCTCATCGACCTTCGCTGCTTTCTTTTTGTCGCTCGGTCCACAGCATCATTGCCAGAGAATTTATCAGATAGTCTTATCAACCAATCGAAACCTGTACCGCTTAGTAGGATCAAGAATATTGAGGTCAGGAACATGAACTTTGAGGTGCCTCGGAAGGTCTCAAAACCTGGCATCAGGTGGAACAAAAAATCGAACAATGGGGTATGAACGCCCAAGGCTAGGATTGTACAAATAAGACACATGGGCAAACAAAGATAGCGGCTTTGCCTTTCGCCCCATATCGAGCCACACACCGCCAGCACAAGGCCACCAAGACTGATGAAGATTAACATCTCCCACAAAAAGCAGCGGCCCCAATACGGCATGCCGATTGTGTCACCGAACATACAGGGCGCTATAAGGGTAAGAATATTCTCGGGCGGAAAAGAAAACATGGCACACCGGTCATAACTGAGGCCCTGCCCACGCACAGATTCACCTGCTGCTTGGAGCCCTGGAAATAGTTGAACTGCCGTTATCGCGGCCGCACCAAGATATATCGTCACAACACCGCTAACCCGCCCTGACAATCGACGAAACCAGGCAGTTTCGTTCTTCCTCGCTTCCAGGAGATGACCTATTATGTGCAGCAGAGTGTATACCATGGCACTCATAGCCGTATAGTAAACATATTGTGGATGGCCCGCCAAAATCTGCATAGACACAGCGGCGGCACCCAGCATCACCCAACCGGCTTTGCCATGATCAAAAAGACCATCGATGGCCAAATAAAGTAAAGGCGCCCACACCAGGGTACACAAGTTCGGTAAATGGCCGGCGTATACGTGCATATAGTGAGCGCCACAAAACATAAACAACAGGGCCGAGAGTAAACGCCCCGGCACGCTGATCCCCCGATATGCGGCCCAGCAGAACATAAAGATTCCGCCCAGCAGAATATGCAAAACAATCCCAATATTGATGGCGCTGGCCAAAGGCAATACCAGATAAAGCCAATTTGGCGGATACAACAATGCAGACTGAAATCCTGCAAGATACGGTGTGCCGGAAAAAATGTAAGGGTTCCACACAGGCAAGTTGCCTTGACCTATCTGGGAGAAGCCAAAGTGTCGCCAATGGATAAACTGCCGTGACAGGTCGGTCTGAAACCTGGAAAGGACTTCAGGTTCGGCAGTAAATAATACATCACCGAACATGGCCAAAACGACCACCGCCAATACGCCAATACTAATGACATTGATGCGTGCTTGCACTTAAAAAACCTTATTCATTTCTACTTAGTTAATTGCTTGAATATTGGGTGTCCATGTAATGGCTTTAACTGCCGCATTCCTAAGGCGTAACGTCGAAATTGGGGGAATCCAGCCTCTTTTGCTTGTATGAGAGCATCAATAGCCGCCTGGTAATTCTTCTTATCAGCAAGAATAGTGGCCTTGATCAAATAGAGCCTCCCAAGCAGCAATTGACCCTGACCCGTTTTTTCCATGGACTTATCAAGCCACAGGAAGGCATGATTGATGTCTTCCAGTGCCTCATCGTAGCAGCCTAATTTTTCATGAGCAATGGAAAGATTGAAATAAACCTCTGCCACGCGCTCGGGCGTCTCTTCTATAGCCGCTTTTTGGGTTTCCACTTCTTGCAAATATCTTACAGATTCGTTTAAATATTCCCGAACTGTTGCAGACGTCTGTGTGCCCTTTTTGCCGGCCTTCGAGGCCAACCGCATATATATGGCCCCAAGGGTTACCTTGGCCTCCATTATGTTGGGGTCTTTCTTCACAACCTCGGTGAGGACATCTTTGGCTTGTTCGACTCTCCCTGCCATTGCCAGCAATCCCCCAAAGACATTGAGATATTCGGCACGTGGATGGTCCTTCGTTATTTCCAATGCTCTAGATATAGTGTTTAACCCATTTTCAATAAGAAAGGCCTTCCCTTTGTCCTTTTCTGTTCTGAGCTTCCGTATCTCCTCGGGGCTCATCCATCTTTCAGCATTTCGGCTGTCTTCGATCATTCTCAGATAGGCAACGGATGTACTATAATGGGCTACTGCACTATTAGGAGAAGTCTCGCTGGTCTTTTTGAAAAATACATAGGGATTTCCCCAATCAAAATTTCGAGCGAATGCCCTGGAGCCATAACCTATGATCAATACGGCAAGAACAGAAGTGGTGATTGCAGCCGCCTTATTTAAGGTGGCTTTCTTCTTAAGGAAAGCAAATAGATATTCAAAGAAAAGCCCGATCACCACACAAAAGCCTAAGGAGGGCAAATAAAGCAAGCGCTCTCCCACCAGTGCGCCAATAGGGATGACCAGGTTGGACAAAGGAATGTATGCCGCATAGAAGAAAAAGATGCCAAATGCGATACCACAATGATCTTTGAACAGAGCCCATGTCGCCAAACCAAGGAATCCAACAAAAAGGATGATGCCTGTCAGGACTAATGGATCGCTGATCTGGTTGGTCAGAGGAATCTGGTTAAAGAGGTAATCGCCAGAAAGGACAACGGGCCAAAACAATAGCTTTACATAATAAGCAAATGCCTTAAATGCCGTGAGTCGCCAACTGATGGGCCAGTTGTGCAATAGCCCCTGTGGTCTGTAACTTTCAGCCATGACCAGATCGCCGAATTGGCCTGTGACAAAAGGTCGCCACCAGAAAATGTAGCCCAACGTGACCAAAAGCAGAACAGCGAAGACAATAACCTTAGCGCCGATAATGTTTCTGTCGGCCCTGGGTATATTGCCCAGTGGGAAAAAATTGAAACATAACTCATAAGCAATAAGGATCAAAACAAAACAGGCAGCGCTCTCCTTGGATGCCAAACCAGCCAGCAGACATATTGAACATAGAGCAAGAAAAAAAATACCCTTTCGCAGGTTCAGGCGCCAAGCCTTGATATAGCTCCACAAAGCCAATAGAACAAAAAAGGCTGCGAGTTCATCTGCTCTGGCAAAGGCGCCTGTGACCGCTTCTGTGTGGACAGGATGCGTGGCAAAAAGGAGTGCAATAATGCCGGCGACGAGATGTCGCTGGAATAGCGTGAAAAAAAGGCCATACACAATGAGGGAATTAGCGGTGTGGATGAGGACATCGACCAGATGGTACCCAGCCGGAGATACACCATGCAGCCAATAATTAGCAGCAAAAGATAAGGTCGTAACAGGGCGATAACCTTTAAAGCTATCCGATTCCTTTTCTGAAGTCCAGCTAGGGGTGAGAAAGATCTTTGAAAAATTGGTGACATCCTTTGTCGCGCCGTTCTCTACGATTACGGGTAAATCATCGAACAAGAACTCGTTGTTGAAAATGTTGCTGTAGCACAGGATGCTGAAAAGGACGATCAGAGCGACCCAGGTTTTTGAACAACCGGTTATTTTTCTTGGTTCGTCCATAGAGCTCCAACGCCGGTATTTCATGTCATAGGAGGACACAGCCACAAACTGTGAGTTACATTGAGTGAGCCTTATCGTTACCAAAAAACGAAGGCTGCCGAAAAACAACGACACAATTTCGGGTGAGCAAAGAGGGAGAGAATGCCCTCTCATTTGAGGCCCTCTCTCCCTCTCACAACAAAAACATCAACAACAACGCCCCTTCGATTACTTCATCCGGCGGCGTCTGAACCCCACAAGTCCCAGAAGACCCGATCCCAGGAGG
>LGVF01024118.1_pt1 | contig 12590 bp, 8 predicted proteins | sample 469901 | NCBI WGS metagenome assembly LGVF01 (sample SAMN03893561, study PRJNA290197) | marine sediment metagenome | material: sediment; isolation source: combined push core samples #3730, #5133, and #5579 collected at Hydrate Ridge | place: Pacific Ocean: Hydrate Ridge | reverse complement strand
GCTTCACATAACGCAGAATCGCTGTCCAAGGCATGCGAGGCCCTGAAGGAACTCCTGTTTTTTGTAGAGGGCAAGTAATGAACCGCAAAAGCGAGCGAACATGAAAATGGCAAACTTCCTTACGGTCGAAGATTCCCCGCAGCTTGCTGCGGGGAGCTTCAATATGGAACAAGCGCTTCGCTGCCCGGTGTGCCGGGCCAAATTCCGGAGAACACGGGAATGCTCGCGGTGCGGCGCTGATCTGAGCACGTTAATGATCCTATCGGTAAAAGCTATGCTTTGCCGCAAAAATGCCAGGAAAGCCATTCATTCGGGTGAGTTCCAAAGGGCATATGATCTGGCAACGGATGCACAAGAAACACATGCAACCCACACTGGACGGCAACTCTTGCTGTTGACATCGTGGCTCAATGCAGAGCTGTAAAGAGAATGCAAGAGGCAAACAAGCCGACGGTCAGTCCAAGGTTTATGGTTCTACCTGCACAAACCGTCCTCCTTTTATCTTGAGAAGATAGATCTGTTTGCTTACATCTCCTGTTTCGTCAAAGGATGTGCGCCCTGTCACTCCTGGAAAGTCTTTCAGTTCCATAATGGCCAGCTTCATTTTGCGTCTGGACCTGACCTCTGGTTTGTTCACGAGTTGAAAAAGTATCGAGGCCGCATCGTAGGTTTGAGCCTCCAGATATCCAGGGGGGATACCAAAGACGTCCTTAAAGCTCTTCACAAAATTCTGGACACTGGGTGATGGACTGTTGCGAAAAAAACCATCGGGCACAACAGCACCTTGTACATAGCTTCGGGCCATTTGAATCAGTTTGTCCGAATGCCAGAGATTAGTGCCTAGCAGAAGGACATTTGCCACATCATAATATGGGAACTGCGGGGCAATCATGCTGACTTTCTCGAAAGTGTCAGGGATAAAGACAGCTCCAAAATCAACGATCGGTGCGGGTTCTTCCTGTTCCTGTTCCGGCGGTTGATCTTCCGGGAATGAGGTTTCATCCAGAGGTGAAAGGGAAGGGGGTAGCCCTGGCTGAGACGTTTGGTTCCCTTGGGTGTCGGGAAAGGGGGCCTCAGCTTCCTCCTCGACTGCAAGGAATTCAAAAAGGATTTCTGTTTGTTCTGTGCTTTCTTCTTCGGGTTCTTCAGGTCTTGGATAATAAAGGCCTACCAATTTCTTGATGGCGTCAGCAAAGTCAGTTTGGTCCGGGCCATACGATTCGACGCCGACTATCTCAGCGCCGTGGAGTATCGATACATCCCAGAATGTGTTCATGGAAGCGATGCCATACCGTTCTTCAGGGTAAAGAATGGCAATTCTTTTGATTCCCAACTCGTGGACTGTATAAGATACAACAGCCTTTACCTGCTGGGAGAGTGTCAGGAAGTCTCGAAAGACGTAATCTCCCAATTTGGTGATATCCGGCTTCTGGGTCAGCGTCATGATGGGGACCTTGAGGGCCTGGGCCTGGACGGCGGCTGACTCTGAAGTGATCATCGGCCCGATAATACCTATTACGCCGTCATCGAGGACCAGACTTTCAACAGCTCTGGCTGCTTCATTGGGGTCCCCTTTGGAATCCTTGATGACCAATTGAATCTGGTTGACATCGGGTTGAGTATTGAATTGATTCAACGCAAGCTCAATGCCGGTCAGGGCTCGGTTTCCAAACTTCTCGTAGGGCCCGCTCAGGGGTAGAATACAACCGATCGAGAAACGATTTGTAAGCAATCCCAACTTTAACTCATCCATGAGGGCCATGGCAGTTTCAAGCTCCTCGTGTTGCGGAAACAGGCTGAAAAAATCCGACAGGACGTCTATCGCCGGCTGAATCCTGTCTTCTGACGCATACTCTTTTGCCAATTGAAGGCGTAAATGGCCGCTGGGCACCCTATGTTTGTATACTTCAAGAAGGGAATTCAATTCCGGTTCTTTCAGACAGGCGATAACCTCCTTCACTTTGCTCAGGATTTCCGTACGCTTCTGTGGTTCGGCCAGCTCATAGGCGATCATGTAACTCTTAATGGCATCTTCGAACTCATTGTTGGCGCTATAGCTGTACCCCATGAGATCGTATATGCGAGACTTTTGGTAACGCGTCGCTGCAAACCCTAAGGCGGAGATTGCGGACTTAATAGCTGCGCTGTAGCTGCCTTGCTCGTAATAAGCGAGTATGACATTGAATCTGGCGTCTTCCACAAGGGAGCTTTTCGGATACTCATGGACCAGGCGCTTAAACATATGTCGGGCTTGTAGATAGTCTTTCATAGCCATGCAAATCAAACCTGTCTTCATCAGAGCAGTGTCCCCCAGAGGACCCCTTGGAAACCGTCTGAGATGATCCTGGTAGATAGCAATCGCTTCTGAATAAGCCTGTTGTTGAAAGAGGTCTTCGGCTGTTTTGAAACGCTCAAGGGCCTGGATCAGCTCAGGTGATGGGGGCAGCTTCTCCTTTATGGCGACTGGGGCTGGTGCACAGGCCAAAAGGCATAAAAGGCCGACTACTATAAATGCTCCAAAAAAGGTGTTCTTAGACTGCATAATCTACGCGCTGTTCATGGTTGATTCGTCAAGTCCTTTTCAACGTAACGCCTGCGGCGGAGCTACTCGACGATCTTGAAGAATACGGAGGAACCTTGGCTTTTCTATCAAAACTCGGTTGCATTGTAAACGATTTAGGGTTTAAAATGTTATCTTTTCATTAACCTGAGCCGACAGGTGGTTAAACTTGGAAATGCCTGACTGTCTGAGGCATCCTTCACGACAAGTCAAAAGTAGTTTACACTTTGTTGATCTTGTATTTTGGCAGTGAAATTTGAAATCGGGAAAAACACAAAGATGTAGATGCGTTACCTAATTTCAAATTTCGAATTTCCAGTTTGGACNNTTCAATTCGATAATACACGCTTTTTCGAAAAAAGTGTAAACTGGTCAATGAAGGATGCCCTGTCTGAGCGCAAAGGAAAAAATACTGGTCATTCATCAAGGGGCCTTGGGGGATCTGGTCCTCTCCTTTCCTGCACTTGTGTTATTGAAGCACAGAAAGAAGGCCTCAGTGGCCCTTTTGTGTCCAAGCGGGTCGGGAAAGATTGCTCGTGAGCTCAACGTAGTGGACGGGCATTTTCCTCTTGAAAGTGCCCGCTTTTGTTCCCTGTTTTCCAAAGACATAACAGCCTTCGTCAAAGAATTCATATGCAATCATGATACTATAATCTTGATCAGTTTTTCAGCCGCCACCGAGCATCACATCAGGCAAAACCACGCCGGCAGAGTCCATAGAATAAGCCCACGGCCTCCGGTTGATGAGGAAACTCATGTGGCCCTGCATCTGATAAGGCAAATGGAGGGTTATCTCCAAAGCCAAGAATCCAAGGCCGGTGATGTGGTTTCATCATGTTGTGACGAGCTTGTTAAACAGGTTCAAAGCAGACAGGAAAATGGTTTCCTTGTCATGCATCCTGGCGCTGGGAGTCCAAGGAAACGATGGCCGGTAGAAAACTTTATTCGGGTTGCCACAATCATCAAGGGGATGAATTTTGGAAAAGTCGTTTTCTTGGTAGGCCCGGCAGAATCAGACTTGGCGCCGATTATCAGAACCAGGTCAAAAGGATGTTTTCGGATATATGAAGTTTGCGATCCTTCCCATCTAATGGCCTTGGTACGGCAGGCGAGGTGTTTTATCGGCAATGATTCCGGTGTGACTCATCTTGCCGCCTTCATGGGGATTCCTACGGTGGCCGTCTTCGGTCCTTCCAGCCCCAAGAGATGGTCGCCGGTTGGTCCTGCGACAAAGGTCCTTAGGGGAGTGGTGGACTGTCCACCCTGTTTTGAAATGGCTACAGTCAATTGCGAAGACCCTCAATGCATGCACGCGGTGTCAGTGGACATGGTCGTCCGCGCCGCTGAAGAACTGGCATCAAGAGGGCGCTTCCTATAGCGGTTACACGGAGGCTGTGATGGAAAATCCGGAGAATGGGCAATTACTGGACAGGTTCCTTGGATCGATCCTGGGGACCTTTGTGGGTGACGCCTTGGGTGAACCTGTGGAAGGTTGGCCTCACAGGGCGATTTACAGTCAGTTCGGGATCCTTGATACGATGATCCGGGACGAAGGGCGCTACACGGATGATACGCAGATGATGACAGGGATATTGGAGACCCTCGTAGAAAATGGGGGCTTCGATCCGGCAGTATGTGCCAGAAAATTCAAGGAAAACTTTGATCCCGGGCGTGGCTACGGCCGACGTATTTTCGGTGTTGTGGAAAGGATCGGGCAGGGAATCCCCTGGGACCAGGTAGGCACAGACAGTTTTGGCAATGGTGGGGCTATGAGAATAGCCCCTATCGGTTGCTTCTATTTTCGCGACCTCGAAGCCATTAAGGAACATGCCATCCTGAGTGCCCGCATCACACACCACCACCCGGAGGGACTGGCAGGTGCAGTGGCACAGGCCTCGGCAGTGGGGCTGGCGCTTCAATACGGGCTGTCAAACGAACCTGTCGAGCCAAGAGGATATTTAGACGGGATCGCAGCCCAGGTGACTGATATAGACAAGAGGTTTGCCGAAAACCTTAATGGGATCAAATTCTTGAGCGCAGGATTGGGCCTTGACAGGTTGACACGAAGTGAAGCCGGCACCAAAACATGCACTTCGTTATCCGGAAGTCCCCTGTCAGGGATTATTGAGGCCATCACAGGTCGGTATGGACTGAGTCTGAAGGCCATAGAGTCGGTACCAGCAGCTATTGGGGCCTTTGTATTGACCCAAAACTTCCGGGAAGCAGTCGTCTTAGCGGTTAACCTTGGAGGGGATACCGATACAATTGGCGCTATGGCAGGCGCCATCGCAGGTGCCTATTACGGATATGGCCAGATACCACAGGAGTGGCTGAACACCCTGGAAAACGGGGCAAAGGGCCGTGATTATGTGATCAGTTGTGTAAAACATATTGTTTCATCATTGCCGCATAGCCTCTGAGGCCCAAAACAGATAGAATTAACGTAACCGTTCACAGGTTCAGGGTTCAACGGACGAGGATGGAACCTTGAACCCCTGAACATCTGAACATCTGAACCCGTGAACGCCTACGAATTAACAAATCAACGATCCGGCGAACCCTGCAATCTGGGTCCGGCATTAGCTATCTCTGCCGGCGCATTTGGAAAATTTTGCTTGAAGTTGTTGGCAAAATGGATGGCCAGTTCTCTGGACCTGTCGCGGTATTCAGCCACGTTTCCCCATGTCTTCCAGGGTCTCAGCATGATGGGATCCGGTATGCCGGAGCAGCTCGTGATCATCTCAAGGCCCAGGTCTTCATGTCGTTCTGTCTGGGCATGCTCCAGTTCCCCTCGGATGGCTGCAGCGATCATCTCCCGGCTGTGAACGATATTGATTCTGTGACCTTTACCAAAGGGGCCTTCTGTCCATCCGGTGTTTACGAGATAAACCCTGGTGCCATGATCTCTGAGGCGTTTACCCAAAAGTTCAGCATAGGTTAGAAGCTTCAGGGGCATGAATGGGAGGCCAAAACACGGGGAAAAGGTTGGTACTGGTTCTTTGATCCCCACCTCGGTTCCTGCCAGTTTGCTTGTGTAACCCGACAGAAAATGATACATGGCCTGCTCCGCGGTGAGCCTGGAAATCGGCGGCAACACCCCGGAAGCGTCGGCGGTCAGGAAAAATATCACCTTTGGATGTTCTCCCACCCCCGTAAAACTGACATTATCGATATACTTGCACGGATAGGCAGCCCTCGTATTTTCGGTAATAGAGGCGTCTTGCAGATCCAGACCTCCTTCTTCATTGACGACCACATTCTCTGCCAGGGCTCCAAATTTTCTCACAGCACTCCAGATATCCCGCTCTTTGACCCGATCAAGCCTGATCAGTTTTGCATAACAGCCGCCTTCAAAGTTGAAGACACCGTAGGGGGACCAGCCGTGTTCATCGTCTCCTATGAGTTTGCGGTGAGGGTCAGCCGAAAGGGATGTCTTGCCTGTGCCGGACAGTCCAAAAAACAGGGCCACTGCCCCATCTTCCCCTTTGTTGGCACCACAATGCATAGGAAATACGTCCATGAAGGGCAGCAGGTAGTTCAGCAGGCCAAAAACAGCCTTCTTGGCCTCACCACAGTAACGAAGCCCCCCGGCGAAGATCATTTGATTCAAACAGTCAATAATGGCGAAACCATCTGAATGGACACCATATTTTTGGGGATCTTCAAGTTTGAATCCAGGCGCAAAAAGGACAGAGATCGGTTTGTTCGGGATATCTTTGGTCGTGACGGGAAGGTCTCGGAACAGGTTGTTGGCAAAAAGGGCGTACGCAGGGGATTCGGTCAGAAAGTATAACGGAAATCCGTACATGCGGTCCGCACAGACCAGGCGGTGTTGCAGGTACAGCTCAGGCTGGGCGCTCAGGTACTTGGTAACTTGCTTACAAAGCCGGAGTGCCACCTCGGGTTTGATCGGCTGATTGATGGCCTGTTTTGATTTGGAATCAACAATTTGCCAATCAATATTGTCATGGATTTCCTCATGGTCCACAAAAAAGCGATCCTGCGGAGACCTGCCCGTATGCCTGCCGTGGCCGTACTTTGGGTGGTCCTCCCTGGTCTTGATGACCAGGGTGCCCCGGCGACTCAGTTCGCCCTCGCCCTTTCTAACCGCATGGGTGACCAGGCTCCCAATATCAAGGTCAGCCATAATCTTGCCCTTTGTCTCAACCCCCAGTTTTCTTATATCAAATTGTCTTTTTTCCATAAGTCACATACTCCTTCTATAGTATTTCGGATTTGGGATTGCGGAGTTAGGCTGCACATCTGTTTTTCTGAAGTTTCATAACCAGCCATCACATGTTCCTATCCTTCTATTGATTCCAGAGGTCCAGCACAAGCCTCCGGCTGATCTCTAAGTACTGGAATAGCACGCCCTTGTTATCGCAAAATACCTCCAGGGTGATGGTGCCATCATATCCGATCGATTTCAAGGCAGACACTTGCTTGTTCCAGTCAACGTTTCCAACCCCTAAGGGCATGTGATGATCATCCGTTGATCTATTATCTGAGAAATGCACATGCTTGATGTGGCTACCAAAAAACGCACAAAAAGTCACGCCATCGTCTGTTCCGAAATTAGTGTGACCAAGATCGAGATGGACTTCGAGTCCTGGAACCTCTTGCATAAGCTTGGCAAACGTAGAGACAGAATCAAACGGGGCCTTGAAATTCTCAAGAACAAGGATAAGCCCGTAGGATGAGGCCATCGCCTGAAGGGGTTTTAGTGCCTCGACATTCAACTGCACCAGCTCCTGGTTCATAGCTGGAGGACAGCAATAGCAGGGATGTATATTCATGATCGTTGCCCCTATGGCAGAAAAGATCTTGGCACAGCGTTCCAGTTCCTGAAAACAGGCATCACGCACAGATTTGATGGGGTAGGCATACGGAAGGCATGGATCGGTGTGCCCCACAACAGAGAGACCATATTGGTCGAGGAGTGCAACAACCCTTTCCGGATCCGGATCCAGGGCGTCAGGTCCTTCGATCGTAAGGTCTAGGAAATCATAATGGGCCTCACCAAATAAGACGATTTCATCGTAGATAGATGCAGAAGGGTTATTCATCAGACCAATCTTCATTTTGGCATTCCTCCCGGCACTTTTCTTAACAAGTGCGGATATCTTGTTTAGTAACCGTTCACAGGTTCAGGGTTAGGGAAAAGACTGAAATTGGATCCCCGAAAGCCTCGTAAAAAATGTGGGTTTTGCGGCATCCTTCATTCACCAGTTTACACTTTTTTAGAAAAAGTGTGTATTATCGAATTGCATGGCGATGTCCAAACTGGAAATTCGAAATTAGGTAACGCAACTACATTTTTGGGTTTTTCCCAATTTCCCATTTCAAATTTCATTACCAAAACAGAAGGTCAATAAAATGTAAACTACTTTTGACTTGTCGTGAAGGATGGCCATTCTCACACGAAATGACTTGCGTTTCAACCATAAAGAGGGGAAAACTAATAATATTACGTTTAGTTCACAACACGTAAGCGTTCACAGGTTCAGGGTTCAGGGTTCAACGTTCAGGATTAGTAGAAAGGAAACCACATCCTAAAAACACATCCGCCACAGAAGCGGCGGATCTTCAGCAAAGGAGGAAGACCCAGTGAAAACAAAGGCTTACTTTTGTTGTTTGGCGGTTCTATTGGTTTCATCTGCAATGGCACAAGCTGACACTGTATGCAGGAGCACCATTGATGACCAGGTGGGGGTTGAAGTCACGGTGTATAACAATAATCTCGGCCTCGTAAAGGATATGCGCAACGTTAGACTCCCGGTCGGTGTAAGTGAGTTAAGATTCGCAGACGTTGCCTCCCAGATTATGCCTGTGACAGTTCATGCAAAGTCCCTGAATTTGCCGGATAGTTTCACTGTGCTTGAGCAGAACTACGAGTATGATCTTATGAATGCAGACAAGCTTCTTGATAAATACGTTGGGAAAAAGATAAAGATCATTGATTGGAACCAATTTCAGGACAGAAAGGACGTTGTGAAGGCCACTTTGCTAAGCAACAATCAGGGGCAGATCTATAAGATAAACAATGAGATATATCTGGGCCACCCAGGTTATAAGATCCTTCCGGAAATACCTGAAAACCTCGTAGCGAGGCCGACCCTCATGTGGCTTTGCGACAACAAGAGCAAAAAGGCCCACAACCTTGAAGTCTGTTATCTTACCAAGAATATTAAATGGAAGGCAGACTACGTTGTAGTTCTAAACAAGGACGATACATCTGCGGATATATCCGGCTGGGTGACCTTGAATAACAAGAGTGGGGCAACCTATAAAGATGCAGGGCTAAAGCTGGTAGCGGGTGAGATTCATCGGGTTCAGGAGGAATTTGAAGACAGGGCTTATGCTCTGAAGAGCAGGAAACAGGCAGGAGCGCCTCAGTTTCAAGAAAAGGCCTTTTTTGAATATCATATATACAATCTGCAGAGGAAGACAACGATAAAGGACAAGCAGATAAAACAGGTAAGTCTGCTTGAAGCTATTGGCGCCGGGATTCAAAAGGAACTGCTGGTTTACGGCACCCAGAGTTACTTTACCAGGCAATTCAGGGATCAAAACCCGAAACAGCCGGTGAATGTGTACGTAATATTTAAGAATTCCAAAGACAATCATATGGGGATGCCGCTGCCGGCAGGGATTATGCGCCTGTACAAGCATGATCCTGACGGGAGCCTTCAGTTTATAGGCGAGGATCGCATAGGACATACGCCAAGAGATGAGGAAATCAGGCTGAAAATCGGCGAGGCCTTTGACGTAGTGGCCGAGAGAATACAGAGAGAATACAGGCAGATTACCACCAGGGTTCATGAATCAGAGTGGGAAGTTATAGTGAGAAACCACAAGAAAAAAGATATCAAAGTGGGGATCGTGGAACCTTTGTTCGGAAACTGGGCCGTCGTAAGCAACAGCCACCCCTACAGGAAGGTCAATGCCTTTACCATAAGGTTTGACGTCAAAGTCCCCAGTGACGGAGAGGTAAAGGTGAAATACAGGGTAAGGGTGGGTCTTTAACCCAACGATATTATTCGAACATCTTCACGACACTTTCAACCTTGTTCTTGAATTCTTCGGTGACGGCATCCACATCTCCCAGGCTTACGATTACATGGGGGGTTATCAAGATGATCAGTTCTATCTTTTCCACTTCCTTGCTCTCTTTTCCAAAGATATACCGGAATACAGGCATGTTGATCAGACAGGGCAATCCGGTTATGTCCTTGCTCTTTCTGTCCTTGATCAGCCCTCCGATTACTATCGACTGGCCATGCCTTACCGTAAGAGTGGTTTCAATAATCCTTTTGGTAAAGGAAGGGTACTTTTTACCCGCCACTTCCATATCAGGACCCTTATCACTCACCTCCTGGTCGATTTCCATGGTTACCAGACCACGCTCGTTGATATGTGGTGTCACGGAAAGGATCACCCCTGTATCCCGGTACTGAATAGTAGTCTCNNTCACACACATCTATCTTGGCCACTTTGTTGTCAGAGGCAAGAATATGGGGCGAGGACAGGACATTCACCTTGCCCTTCTTGGCAAGGGCCGACAGAGTAGCGGTCCACTTGCCTGTATCGCCAACCATGAATTTGAGTCCGGAGTACACTCTGCCAATACTATCCTTAATGCCAGTAGGGCCTATACTCGCCTCCAGAAGGCCGGTACTCAGGTCGCTGATGCCTCCCTTGATCCACCAATCCAGACCCAGTTCAGTTTCCTTGGTCAGCTTTATCTCGGCAATCATGGCCTCAATCAACACCTGCCGGGGCAAGACATCTATCTTTAATAATATATTTTCAATGATCCGGTAATCTGCAGGAACAGCTTCAATAACGAGGGCGTTCCTGATCTCATCGGCCGTGATGTTGATCTCACCCCTTAAAGTACCCGAACCGGCGGTCTCGCTTGTTCCACTTCGCACGGCACTTTTCGACTCTTTGCCTGCTTCAGGCGCTTTCTCAGCCTTTTCCTTGGTCTCTTCCTTAGCCTTTCTTGCAAAGGGGTTCCGGGGTAGAGCCATTTCGGCCTTCTCTTTTTTCCGGTCCTTGGCCCACTTTTCTTCTGTTTTCTTTGCTGAGGAATCTTTACCGAAAACATCGTCCAAAAGCTCGGCCAAGTCTTCGGCTTGCCCGTTTTTCACAAAGTAAACGTATATCCTCGGCTCGGCACTTTCATCAGCCACATCAAGTTGACGGATGAATTCCCCTACCTTCTCAAATACCTGAGGGTAAGTGCTGATAACAAGCAGTGTATTCAGGTGCTCAATAGCAATCATCTTGATATCCTCTTTGTGAGCAGTCACATATGAGGAACCTATTGCCTGAAAAACCTTTACCATTTCCTCGACATCCACGTTTTTAAGGGGGTAAAATCGGTAGTCGACCTTTTCAAAGACATTAACATCGAACACATCTACCAACCTGAGGACCTTCAGGATATTCAACTCCTTATCAACCACCAGCAGTGTATTTGAGACGTCGCCGGAGATAATGGTTCCACCCGCAGAGATGAAAGGGGTCAACAACTTGGTCATCTCTTTGGCGGATATGAATTTCAGGGGGATGATCTGGATAACGATTCTTTCCTCTGGTGAAACATCTTGTCCCTGTCTGCCGAACCGGGAGGTGATCGGCATTCGAGAAGCGTCTTTGAGCTGGACTATATTGTAAAGGCTGCCCTCCTTGATAGCGGTCAGACCGTTAGCCTCCAGAATCTGGAAAAAAACAGGAAAAAGGTCCTCTTTTCTCAGTCCGCCTGCCGTATGGATCGTCACCTTCCCCCTGACATTTGGATCAACAATGTAATTGATTCTTAGAATCTCTGCTATGGTCTTGATCACTTCATAGAGGTCGGCATCATCAAAATTAAAGACAATCTGGCCGATCTCCCCGCCAGCCTCTTTCTCCTTCTGTTTCTCAGGCAGCCTGGAAGCAGAACCGGTCGGTTCAGACATTGATGCCGGCGTCGCCGACGCCGTGGACTCTCCCCCAGGCCGAGGTGCGAGATCTTCAGCAGGCGTGCGTGTCCTTGTCTCTTTTTCGGGCTCATCTATTCGTTGCTTCACGGAGCCAAATGGTGTGGAAATGAGTTCGAACTCACCCTCATCGTCCGCAAGGGTCTTTTTTGTTGGCGCTTCGACTGTTTTTGCAGGCACATCGCCACGGCCAGTTTCGGCCTTAACACCCTCATCCCTGACCTGGGATTTGTTTCCTGCGCAGCCTGCCCCAAAGACGAAGGCAAGCAATACCACTCCGAAAAGCAACAACGTTCCGTCTACATTCCGTTTAGTCATCTATAGTCAACTATACCCGAGATTTCCCCAAAAACGGTGTTTACCGTTTCGTATTCACCTTTACGGGCCTCCTATCTCTAGTGGGTCGTTTCTTTGTTGGAGCTTTGGGCCGGGGCGCTCTGCTTTTCCCTGCCGTGCTAATCACTGTCGGCTTTGCGTCCTTTTTCACCGCCACTCGTCTCTTCTGCTTATTCTGGTCATACAAGAGGATTTCATACTCCTTGGCACCTTCTGCCAACAAGATCCTGTCCTTCTTGATGTCGGTCACCCTAAAATCACCCATTGTGTCGTCCACTCTAACCCATTGTGTCCGTCTATCGGCGGCCTTCGGGGTACGACGGGGGGTTCGTTTCCGGTCACGACCCTGCCTGAGATCGCTGATAAGGGCCGCTTGATAATCATCCATGATAACCACACCATACAGGATAATCTCTTTCAAGGATACCTTGACCTGCTGACCGCTGGACTCTTTTGCAAATTCTTCTTGCTTGAGACTTGTCCTGTCCAGGGAAAACAGATTCTTTTCGACAACCGCCGCATAGTCAGACTCAGGGGGTATCCTTTTTTTCACGATTTTTTTCTTGGGCTGAGGCTTCGTCCTTTCGACAGCCTGCATTTCCAGAGCGGTCGTTTCTCCCTCGAACCAGACCCTGTAGGCCTTTATCCCGAAACAGACTGCAAACAGCGCTAAGACAATATTGATCAGCCATATTCTTGAAAAATTC
>LGVF01006332.1_pt1 | contig 12601 bp, 10 predicted proteins | sample 469901 | NCBI WGS metagenome assembly LGVF01 (sample SAMN03893561, study PRJNA290197) | marine sediment metagenome | material: sediment; isolation source: combined push core samples #3730, #5133, and #5579 collected at Hydrate Ridge | place: Pacific Ocean: Hydrate Ridge | reverse complement strand
CGGCGAAAGACCACGTGTTAAACAGCATTAGGAATACACAGACCAAAAAACAGATAAAACCCTCGCGTTTCATCCTTTATCTCCTTTCTATCCTATGGCAGGTGAATGAGCACAAACAGATAAGCCATTCTCCTTAAGATATGTCATCCATGGCATCCTTCATTCACCAGTTTACACTTTTTTCAAAAAGACGTGCATTATCGAATTGAACACAGATGTTGAAACTGGAAATTCGAAATTAGGTAACGCATCTACATCTTTGTGTTTTTCCCAATTTCAGGTTTCAAATTTCACGGCCAAAATACAAGATCAACAAAGTGAAAACTACTTTTGACTTGTCGTGAAGGATGCCTCATCCATTAATTCTTTGTGTTTCATGATCCTGCTGATTACAGCGATTCTTGGTGAATCTCCAATACCTTGAGATTGCTTGGTTTCGCTTGCAGCGTAGATGTCAGTATATAACTATTTATTCATATCAAAAATATTCAGATTTTGCAAGCAAATTGCATAATTAGAGCATGCAAAATATGACTGATATTCAATACAAGTATTGGGTTTTGCTGCAAAAAAATACTTTATCGAGCATATTTCTTGATCTGGATCAGATGCTTTGCTGCAGAATGTAGCAGAATTATCGGTTGTTTCCTACGCAAACACGGTTCCTCCCCTCGCGTTTGGCCTTGTACATTGCCTCATCCGCTCGCATAGTGATTGAATCAACAGTTTCTTTGGATGCCAACCTGAAAGAAGCCACACCAATGCTGGCTGTGATTTGAATGGATTGAGAGACATCGGCAGGCTGAATACTCATGTCCTCGACTTCTCTACGCAGTCTCTCTGCGATTGACCTCGCCTGAAGAACATCTGTACCAGGCAAGCACATGACAAACTCTTCCCCCCCGTACCGTCCAATAAAATCATACGGTCTCGAACAACTGGACAATCGTTCGGTAAACTTTTGAAGCACGAAGTCACCAGCCTGATGACCAAACGTGTCATTTACCTTTTTGAAATAATCAATGTCTGCCAACAGGAAAGAAAAAGTTGCGTTCTCCCGAGTGGCTCTATGGATCTCTATCTCCACCTTTTCTGTAAATGCCCTTCTATTCAACGCTCCGGTCAAAGCATCAGTGGATGCTAACCGCGTTAACCGATGTTCCAGATCAATGATCCTTTTTCCTATCTGGATGCGGCATTTCAATTCTTCTCGGTCAAAGGGCTTGATCAAATAGTCATCCGCTCCGGCTTCAAAGCCTTCAACGACACATTGTTTTTCCCCTCTTGCCGTTACAATGATGAAGTAGATGTAACCGGAACTTTCTGTTTTTCGGATCTTGCGGCACAATTCCAGCCCATCCATACCAGGCATCATCCAGTCAGATATAACCAGGTTCGGAGCTTCCGGCTTCTCAAGCTCCTCCAAGGCCTCTGTGCCCTCACATGTAGACAAAACCTCGTAGCCCCATTTTTTCAACAACGCTTCCAGCAACCGCCTTGTGACTTGGTCATCCTCAACGATCAGAACCTTCATTTCTTGCCCCCCGTATTGTTCTTCACATTGCCAACATACCTCGAAAGGCCACAAATGACACTTTTTCGCCGGCCATGAACATCAATAGCCGCGTTNNTTCCGCGCCTTCGCGCCTTGCTCTTGATGCTCATGACTCACCGAGAAAACCGCCATTTATGACCGTCCGAGGTATAAAGGCTGAATATTTAATCCACAGATTTCGCAGATTACCCCAGTACCATCTCCCGGAGCTACGGGGCAGGCACGGATTATTGTAATCATCTGAAGGACGATGCGAAATCTGTAGGGTTAATTCCCCGCAGCTTGCTGCGATAGAAGAGATAACACGCTCATCTTGATACCCCGCCGCTTGCGGCGGGATAGTTCATCAATAGCATACAGGGAACCCGGATTTCCAGCAAAAACACCTTGCGTGGTACTTGCGTGGCTGTTTAGTCCTCAAATCATGCCTTTTTTTGAATTGACTCAACAGTCTTTTTCCTATACTCTTTCAGAAAAAAAATTGGGTTCAACATGGCTTCGTAGTGAGTGACAACGGGAACTGGTTCAAAGCAGACTGAAAGGTCAAAGAGAAAAGTCATGATCCTGCTGCTCTGACCCCTGACCCCATAAGCGCTAAGTTGTTTCTGCACCGGATGGACCATCGAACATCGAACGTCCAACATCGAATGTTGAATGGAAAAAAATGAAAAAGCAGAAATAGCAATTGAACCGCAAAAGCAAGCTTATTCCCCGTAGCTTGCTGCGGGGCTCTTCAATATGATCCATGGCATGATCGAATGAATCCAAGAGTCCTTTTTGAGACCGTTTTGAACGAAGATCGAAAGACGCTTGCATGTGTGTCAAAGACGCAGGTTAATCTTCTGATCGAAGAGATCGACAATGCAAACAGGGTTTTCTGCGCTGCCCAGGGGCGGTCCGGATACATCCTGCGTTGTTTTTGCATGCGACTAATGCAATTCGGATATCCGGTCTTCTATGTCGGTGAAACCATAACCCCCCGGATCTGCCAAGGGGACATGCTCATAGTCCTTTCTGGTACAGGACAAACCCCTTTGACACGAGAATGGGTCAGAATAGCCAGGCAGCAGGGGGCAACGACATTTGGCGTAATAGGGGCTGAGGATTCCCCAATTGGAAGGTCCCTCGATTACAGCCTTTTCCTTCCAGCGGGATCCAAGATAAGTTCTTCCAGGGAGTCTTCCTCTATCCAACCCCCAGGGTCTCTGTTTGAACAGGGGGCCTTTATCTTGCTGGAATCAATTGTGCTGACATTATACAAGAGGCATGGAAGCAATCCTGAAATGATACTGACCCGGCACGCAAACTTAGAGTGATCCGTTTATGTTCGCCTTATATTCACCACGGCTACAAGTGAGCTAAAGTTGAGGAGGCACCCTTTATTAAATCTCAGAAGTAGTTTACACTTTGTTGATGTTGTGTTTTGGCAATGAAATTTGAAATTGGGAAAAACAAAAAGACGTTGATGCGTTACCTGATTTCGAATTTCCAGTTTCAACATCCGTGTTCAATTCGATAATGCACGTTTTTTTGAAAAAANNATGAAGGGTGACGATTCCCTAATGACCTGTAGTCCAAAATCCGTAATGGAAGAAATGTGGAGAGATGAAACCTGTTCTGCAACTTGCCCTTGATTATGTTGATCTAAAACGAGCCGTAAAGTGTGCAAAGGCCGGGGTGGCCGGCGGTGTGGATTGGCTTGAGGTCGGGACCCCGCTGATCAAGAGCGAGGGTATCCAGGCTGTTCGGGAACTGAGGGGACTGTTTCCCCATATGACCATCATTGCGGACATGAAGATCATGGATGCAGGCCGCATCGAGGTTGAGACAGCGGCCAAGGCAGGGGCCAACCTCATAGATGTCCTTGGCGCTGCCAGTGATGCCACGATTCGCGAGTGTATACTGGCGGGAAAAAACTACGGGGCCAGGATAGTAGTGGATCTGATTGCCGTCAAAGACCCTGTGCATAGGGCCAAACAAATTGAAGATCTTGGGGCCGATTACATCGCAGTCCATTGTTCCATAGATGAGCAAATGGAGGGAAAAGATCCCTTCGATACATTACGCAGGCTGGCTGAAGCTGTCTCGTTGCCATTAGGGGTAGCTGGAGGCGTTAACTCTGAAACAGCATCCCGCGCACTGGAAGCAGGGGCATCCATCGTTATTGTGGGCGGGGCGATTACCAAGGCGGTTGATCCATCTGAGGCGGCCAAAAATATCAAGAAGGCCATGGACGAAAGGATCTCTGTTTCCACCAGCCTCTTTAAAAGGGGTTCAGAGGCGGAGGTTCGAAGTGTCCTTGAGCAAGTTTCCACAGCAAATCTATCAGATGCCTTGCACAGGGGTGGCGTCTTGCAGGGGATACGCCCCCTGTTTCAGGGGATCAGGATGGCCGGCCGGGCGGTGACGGTCAGGACCTATCCAGGGGACTGGGCCAAGCCTGTTGAAGCGATAGATATTGCCGAAAAGGGGGATGTGATAGTGGTTGATGCAGGTGGGGTCGGCCCGGCTATCTGGGGAGAGTTAGCGACACATTCCGCACGGCAGAGAGGTGTGGCAGGAATAGTCATTGACGGCGCCATTCGCGATACCTACGATATTGCCCGGATGAAGTTCCCGGCCTTTACAAGATTGATCATGCCCAATGCCGGCGAGCCAAAGGGTTTCGGGGAAATCGGTGTCCCTGTGACGGTTGGCAACCGCAGGGTGGAAAGTGGCGATTGGATCCTCGGGGACGATGACGGGATTGTCGTTCTGCCAAAGTCAATGGCTACTGAATATGCCAACCGCAGTATGGACGTGTTGGAAAGAGAGAACCGGATCCGTGAAGAGATTAAGGATGGCAGCACCCTTAGTAAAGTAACGGAACTTCTACGCTGGGAAAAGAAATGAGCCGTCCTCTTTCTCAAAGAATCGGAAAGGATATCGGGGGAAGTCAAATGGGCACTTGCTGAACTCATACTTCTTTTTTTCTCTTAAGTCTGCGGGCCTTTTCCCGCGCAGTTCTGACCATCCCCAGGATCAAAAAATAGCTCGCTACGCCCGCTACTATGCCCGTCAGTATGCCGCCCACCACCAAACAAGAAAACACGCTTCTGCTGGAGTGCCAGACTGTTTCCCACGAAGGGTTTGAAAATAATGGATGGTTAAGTGGATAACCAAGCAGAATTGCTCCTGCCATGTAATTGAATCCATAAATAAAAGGTGCGGTGATCGGATTGGTGATCCACACGGTTATGGCTGCTGCCACCTTACTGACCCTAAAAAGGGCTGCCATAGGTAGGGCTATATAGGTCTGAATGCCCATAGTAGGGCTCATAGCCACAAAGATTCCTATCGCGGCTCCCCAGGCGACCTGTTCAGGGCTCCCGTGAAGACGTATGAAACGCTCATGAAAAAATCGAGCGAACTTTCTGGTGGGCCGTATAGGAATCGAACCTATAACCTCCTGATTAAGAGTCAGCTGCTCTGCCTGGTTGAGCTAACGGCCCCATTCACACGTTTCTTGTAAACACTGAGGTATGCCTAACAATTTTGGTAACTTCTCAATAAGTCCACTTTTTGGGAACTTACCAATTTTGGGATTGCCTGTCAATTCCTTTTTTGAAGGCTCATTTTCACGGGTCCGGTTTTAAGACCAAACCAGCATGACGCTTCATACTGAAAACCCCATCCCTTTGACACTCACCCTTCCAGCCTCTTTATCCTGCCCGTCGTCAAGGAAGACCGGCGGGCATGTAAAGGACGAACTGGTCGGGAATTCGGCATCCTTCACGACAAGTCAAAAGTAGTTTACACTTTGTTGATCTTGTATTTTGGCGGTGNNATTCAATTCGATAATACACGCTTTTTCGAAAAAAGTGTAAACTGGTCAATGAAGGATGCCGGGAAATCTTACAAAAATCCCTCAATGGCAGTCCACAGTTCGCGCTTGCCGAGTCCCGTAGTGGCCGAGAACAGACTGAGTAAGTGCGGATCTGTGGAAAGTTGCCGAGCAATAGAGCCTCGCTGTTGGTTCTGTTTATTCTTCTTAAGCTTATCTGCCTTTGTGAGAACCACAAGGGCCGGGATCCTGTAGTGCGTCAGCCAAGCAAGCAAATCATGATCCCCCTGGTTGGGCATCCTCCGGATATCCAAAATTACAACCACTGCACGAAGCCCCTGGCCTGCATCTAATCCGGAGGACTCTCCCTCCGGGCGGGTCCTTAAGTATTTTTCGACCATCGGCCCCCAGCTCTTGCGCACTGCCATGGGAACCTTGGCATAGCCATATCCGGGCAAGTCCGTAAAACAGAAACGGTTGTTGATGAGAAAAAAATTTATGGTCTGGGTGCGACCCGGCTTTGAACTGGTTTTTACCAGGTTTTTCCGACCCAGCAGGGCATTGATCAGGGAAGACTTTCCAACATTTGATCGCCCCGCAAATGCGATTTCAGGCCCGCCTGATGGAGGATACTGGGAAGGCTTCACAGCACTAGTGACAAATTCAGCAGACTTGATGTTCATGTGTTTTCGACTGGCCCGTTAGGCGGTTTGGCCGGCGAACCTGAGGGCGATTCCAGGGGTCACTCCAACATGGGCATTCTCAAGGATGTCAAAGGCCGGCTTGATCGCCTATATCACTTTGTTTAGGGGATATTCAATAATTCCCTCTGCCCCGTTCTTGAGCAGTTCAGGGATAAGATCACGCACCACAGAGGACGCCACTACTGTTTCCACAGCAAACCAGTCCGACTGATACAGGGGGGATACCGTGGGCGCATTGAGGCTTGGAAGAAGCGCCACAGCTTTCTTTAACCTTGCCTTGGGAAGATTCATCTTGAGCCCTACCATTTTCTCAGCCACCAGAGCAGCTTTTAAGAGAAGTGCGATCTGTTCGATTTTTTTCCTCTTCTCTGAGTCGGCCCATGCCGCATGATTGGCAATAAGCTGGGTGTTTGTCTGCAAAAGCTCATGGATGATCCTGAGGCCATGAGCCTTGATGGTACTGCCGGTTTCAGTTACCTCCACAATGGCGTCGGCCAAACCAGACACGACCTTGGCCTCTGTAGCGCCCCACGAGAATTCCACATTGACATCAATATTAAGTTCGTCAAAATACTTTATTGTAAAATTGACCAATTCAGTTGCGATCTTTTTCCCTGCCAAATCCTCCAGTCTTTGGATGTCGGAATTGTAAGGAACTGCCAGGACCCAACGGGCTGGTCGCTGGCTTACCTTTGAATAGACCAGGTCTTCGACAACCCTAACATCTGATTCGTTTTCAGATATCCAGTCCTTTCCTGTAAGACCCGCATCCAGTGTGCCACTTTCGACATAACGCGACATCTCCTGGGCACGGCAGATGGCGCACCCAATAGTGTCATCATTGATATCAGGAAAATAGCTGCGTCCGTTTATATCGATCTTCCATCCTGCCCTCCTAAACAGAGCAATAGTGGCATCGTGTAGGCTCCCCTTGGGAATCCCGAGTTTGAATTTTTCCACTACGTTACTTGTATACCTCCTCAGGATCAAAGATTTTCTCGCCGACTACTATAACTGAGTCCCCCTCGACCTTCTTAAAAAAACAACTCCGATACCCCGTATGACAGGCTGCCTGGCCGACCTGATCCACCTTCAAGAGCACGGTATCGTCGTCGCAGTCAATGCGGATCTCTTTGATCCACTGGACGTTGCCCGAGGTTTTACCCTTGACCCAGAGTTCCTGACGCGTCCGACTCCAGTACGTGGCCTTGCCCGTTCTTTGGGTTTCTCGCCAGGCATCCTCGTTCATAAATGCAAGCATCAGGACTTCGCCTGTCTTGAAATCCTGCACAATAGTTGGGATCAAACCACCGCATTTTTGAAAATCTAGAGCAATCATAGGATCAGGTTTATTAGCCGGTTTCTCTGTACTATGTCAAGCATAATATTGCAGCCTTTCTTGAGGTGACACTCGATTGCCTTACCAACTCCATAACTCGGAAAGGTGCCGGTTCTTTGTTGACAAGGCCACTATTGATACATATATTTCGAGTTTCTAATAATTCAGCGAATTTTAAGGATAGTCTCGTAACTTCTCAAAAACTTCGGGGAAATCACCTGTCGGCTCAGGTTATTGAGAAGCTACGAAAATAGGTAACTTCTCAATAGATCCGGGCAAATCATGTTTTGCGACTATCCACTGGATTCCGGCTTTCGCCGGAATGACAGGCGCTCACACCCAACAGTCATTCCCGCGAAGGCGGGAATCCAGTGACTGTTACCCACACTTAGGGGTCTTCAACCGGGAACCTTGAACCGTTCAACCCAGGTTTCAATAAGATCAGTCAAAGGAAACATCTCAATGAAATACGACGTCCGGAAAGTCAGAAACATCGGAATAAGTGCACATATTGATGCTGGCAAGACGACGCTTACAGAGCGTATACTATACTATACAAGGCGAATACATACCATCCATGACGTCAAAGGAAAAGATGGCGTCGGGGCAACAATGGACTTCATGGAGCTTGAGAAAGAGCGTGGTATCACCATAGCCTCTGCTGCCACCTACTGTGAATGGCAGGATCATGAGATCAACATAATTGATACTCCCGGCCATGTAGATTTCACAATAGAGGTTGAACGATCTCTCAGAGTACTCGACGGAGGCATACTGGTTCTGTGTTCTGTTGGTGGAGTTCAATCCCAGTCCATTACTGTGGATCAGCAGATGGCCAGGTACAAAGTGCCGTGTATAGCATTTATCAACAAGTGCGACAGAAGCGGGGCAAACCCTTTTCGGGTCATTGATCAACTAAAAGAAAAACTGGGACACAATGCAGTGACCATTCATATTCCTATTGGTCTGGAAGCAGATTTCAATGGAGTTGTGGACCTTGTCGCTATGAAAGCGATCTATTTTGATGGTGATAACGGAGAGCATGTACGCATTGAGGATATACCGGAGGATCTTTTCTCAGAAGCCACACAAAGGCGTGAAGAACTTATCGATGAAGCCTCGATGTTTTCAGATGAACTCACAGAAGCTGCTCTTGAAAACAAAGTTACTGAAGATCTGCTTGTTCAGGCCATACGCAAGGCAACGCTTACCCGTGAAATGACGCCTGTCCTTATGGGCTCGGCATACAAGAACAAGGGTATTCAGCCTATCCTTGATGCTGTGACAAAATTGCTGCCCTGTCCATCTGACGTGGAAAACCAGGCACTTGACCCGGACAGCAATGATGCGCCGGTTACACTTTTTTCTGATCCGGAAAAACCCGTTGTTTCCCTTGCATTCAAATTGGAAGACGGACCGTATGGCCAACTCACATATATACGCGTATATCAGGGGACTCTTGCCAAGGGTTGCTCAATTGTAAATGTTCGTACGGGAAAAAAGCTCAAGGTCGGCAGGGTGGTTCGAATGCATGCTCACCAGATGGAGGATATCGAGGTAATGCCTGCAGGATATATCGGGGCCCTTTTCGGCATCGACTGTGCCTCTGGTGATACGTTTGTCGCTCCCGGTATCGGTTTATCCATGATATCCATGCATGTGCCCGATCCTGTGATCTCCCTTGCTATTGCACCAAAGGATAACAAAGGCGAGGTTAATATGGCCAAGGCCCTTGCCCGTTTTACAAAGGAAGATCCTACGTTCAAGGCGTATGTCAGTGATGAGACCGGGGATACCATTATTTCAGGCATGGGAGAACTGCACCTTGAAGTCTATGTTGAACGTATGCGTCGGGAATACAATGCGGAGGTAACGACAGGCATGCCTCGGGTTGCTTACAGGGAGACTATCACAAGGATGGCTGAATTCGATTATATACATAAGAAACAGACCGGTGGCGCTGGCCAATTCGGCCGTGTGGCCGGCTACATGGAACCAATCACCGAAGCAGATTTTGAGTTTGAAAACAAGGTGACCGGTGGCGCTATTCCAACCCAGTTCATCTCTTCATGTGAAAAGGGTTTCAAAAAATGCCTTACTAAAGGGCCCAAAATGGAATTCCCCATCACCGGCATCAAAGTTGTAATCAATGATGGGGCATCACATTCTGTTGACTCTTCTGATATGGCATTCCAGGCAGCCGCCCGCGGAGCGTTTTTGCAAGGCTATGCCAGGGCAAAGCCGGTAATACATGAACCTATCATGAAGGTCGTGGTGGAGACGCCTATTGAGTTTCAGGGTCCGGTCATGGGTTCTTTGAATCAGCGCAGGGGAATGATCGTGGGCACACAGGAAGAAGGGCGTATGAGTGTTATTGAAGTCCAGGTGCCCCTTGCAGAAATGTTCGGCTATTCAACTGTTCTTAGATCAGCGACACAAGGCATGGCCCAGTTTACCATGGAGTTTGCCACTTACAGACAAGTCCCGAAGGGGATCACGGATGAATTGGTCAAGAAGGCTGCAGAAGAGAAAAGGAATGTTGCATAGTTGAACCGAATAGACGAATCCATAACCCGCAACCAGGCCCGCCAGGGTCATTTACCTTAAACAAAGGAATTTCAATATGCTCAAGAATAATCTTATACTCCGCAATCCCTTGAGGCTCACGGGACACGAGACCGAAGACATCATTCCTGAAGGAGGATTTGGTGCTGTTCTGGCGCGTGCTGGTGTGGGCAAAACTGCTTTTCTAGTTCAACTTGCTTTGAACAGCCTGCTCAGGGACAACAAGGTCCTTCATGTCAGCTTGAATGACCCTGTAAAAAAGGTTTGTCTTTGGTACGAAGAGGTTTTACGCAATATTGCCAATCAATACAATGTTAAGCAAATAGACCAACTCTGGGAAACTATATTGCCAAACAGGTTTATCATGACTTTTAAGGTCGAGGGTTTCAGTGTGCCCAAGCTTGAAGAGAGGCTGACCGACCTCACAGAACAGGACATTTTTTTCCCTAGGATGATTTTGGTCGATGGATTTCCTTTTGATGAAATAGCAAGAAAGTCCCTTTCCGATCTGAAAACCCTTGCACAGAACAATTCAATACGTGTCTGGTTTGCCGTTCGCACCCACCGCCACGAAAAGCCAGGTATAGACGGCATGCCGCCCCCTTTTTTGGCGGTTGCTGATCTTTTTGAGGTTGCACTTCAGCTCCAGCCCGTAGAAAAAGAGATTCGTGTGAGGGCTTTGAAGGGAGAAACTGCACCTGCAGATCATCCAGTATTGATACTCGACCCTTCTACTATGCTGATAAAGGATAAAAGCGGTGCAACATCCTTGTAAGGGCGGGCACATTAGTCGAAAGGCCTGCTACACGCTGTCAAAAGGATCTTGAAGCACAATCGTGTGCTTGCGACCAGGGCCAACTGAGATGATCTGAACAGGGGCTTCCACGAGTTCCTCTATTCGCTTGACATAATTCACGGCATTTTCCGGCAGTTCATCCACATTCCGAATCGCTGTGATGTCGTCAGGCCACCCCGGCAGCTTCTCGTAGATCGGCTCACATTTTTCCAGTACCCTTATGGCCGAGGGGAACTCTGTGAGTCGATCCTGCTTATATCGATAGGCCGTACAGATCTCAAGTGTCTCAAAACCGCTCAGCACATCGAGTTTGGTTATAGCAAGGCCGGTAAGGCTGTTTATGCGTGCGGAATTACGCACTACCACAGTGTCAAGCCAACCGCACCGCCTGCGCCTTCCGGTTGTTGCACCAAACTCGGCACCTCTGTTTTGAATCAGGTTGCCGGTTTCATCAAAGAGTTCTGTGGGAAAAGGGCCTTTCCCTACCCGTGTTGTGTAAGCCTTTACCGTACCGATGACCCCATGGATTTGAGTGGGGCCGATTCCTGCACCGCAGCATGCGTTCCCTGCCACCGTGTTGGATGAAGTTACATAGGGATAGGTGCCATGGTCTATGTCAAGATGAGTCCCCTGGGCCCCCTCGAAAAGAACACTGTCTCCCCCCTTGATGGCTTGGTTGATGAGCACAGAGACATTGGCAACATGCGGCCGAAGCGCCTTTGCATAGGGGAGATACTCTTCAAGAATCGCTTCCTCATCCATGGTTTCTGACTTAAGGAATTCCTTTAAGTAGAAGTTCTTTTCCTTTAAGATAGAGGACAATTTTTGTTTAAATGTTTTCGGATCAATCAGGTCGCAAAAACGAATTCCACGTCGCGTGACCTTATCTTCATAACAAGGGCCTATCCCCCGGCCTGTGGTTCCGATTTTTTTGTCTGCCCTTAGTAGCCGTTCCCTGCCGTGATCTATCAGCTTGTGATAGGGCATGATCAAGTGGGCATTCTCACTTATTAACAAATTGTTGGGACCGACTGGAATGCCACGATTCCTTAGATGCTGGATCTCTTCAGTAAGTACACCGGGGTCAACTACGACGCCGTTTCCGATTAAGCAGACCTTGTTCTGGTGAAGAATTCCAGACGGGACAAGATGGCTGATAAATGGCTCTTCATCCACCACGATCGTGTGGCCTGCGTTGTTGCCCCCCTGAAAGCGGACTATCAAACGGGCCGTCTCTGCAAGAACGTCAACCATCTTTCCTTTGCCTTCATCTCCCCACTGGGTACCAACTACGACGATGTTGGACATATATGGCTCCTTGTAAAAATCTCAGTTATGGGCAATCTATGGAAAATCACATAATACATCAGTCCTCTTTTACCCGCAAAGTCGATATGTCTATTTCATTGCCCTGTTCAATATTGTGATAGTACCATTGCCCTTTTTCAACAGAATAGAACAGGTTCCACCTGTATTTCCATGATATAGTATTTCGGATTGCAGATTTCGGATTGCGGAATTAAGCTGCGCATGATTTTAGCGTAATTTCAAATGGTTATCAGTACCATTCATCCCGCAAATTTGCAAGTATTTTTCTGAAAAGCTATAGCTTACGTTCTGTGCCATCATGATCGGTTACGTAAAACGTGTATCCTTCTTCAGGCTTTATCCCGATCCGGTTTCCACCAGGATGGAACATACAACCCTTCGATGATCAGGATCGTCCGGATCCTGAACCCATACAGATACCTCGAAAGGCCACAAATGACACTTTTTCGCCGGCCATGAACATCAATAGCCGCGTTGCTCAGGCTTGCAA